>Ga0181523_10004923_pt1 | contig 11282 bp, 9 predicted proteins | sample PEATcosm2014_Bin_43_FD_119752 | JGI IMG/M metagenome (GOLD analysis project Ga0181523, IMG submission 119752) | Peatland microbial communities from MTU Mesocosm Facility, Houghton, MI, USA - PEATcosm2014_Bin05_30_metaG | ecosystem: Environmental > Terrestrial > Soil > Wetlands > Peat | place... | reverse complement strand
TCACCGGCGGTTCAGCTCGCCTTCGTCGTCACCTCCAGGGCCGATGAGCCCGGTCCGATACCGACGGCATTGCTGGCGAAGGCTTGAAACCGATAGCGCGTGCCGGGCTTCAGGTTGTCCACCGTCACGGTTCCAGACGCCCGGAGGATCAAGGTGCGTGAGGAGATCGACACGCAACCCGAGTGGTGGGCGCGACATGCCTGAACGACCAGCCGGTAGCTCGAGAGCTTGGCGTTGCCCGTGCTGCCCGGTGGGGTGAGCTCGAGGTCGACGCTCGTGGCAGCGACGGCTGTCAGGGCGAGCCCGGGCGCCCCGGGGAGGTTCTCGTAGGACAACCGCACAATGGCGCCCTTGGCGTTGGGACTTCCGACGGCGCCAACGGCCATGCAGTAGGTCGTGCTCGGGCAGCTGATGCCCGCAAGACTGGCGCCAACGCCCGCGAGATGTGCGCTGGCGACGCCGTTGGTCACGAGGTCGGTGATGGGGATGCCGCCCGATTCATCTCCGACGGCGATCTGGTGATGGGGATCGAGGGTGGCGATGCCCCACAGGTATTCCAGGCTCGACAGCAGGTGGGCCGTTCCGCCGCCCTCCGACCCGAGCGGCTCGATGTAGGCCTCGAAGATGAACTCCGACTCGTTCGTCTCGATCTGCCCGACGGTGGTACAGACGGTGGCCGATCTGCAGGCGACCGCTTCGTCCCCGCCATAGGCGGTGAGGTCGGTCGCCACCGGACTGTCGATGACGCCCTTCACGATCGTGATGACAGCCGCCTGGTACACGTTGTCCCGCGTGGGCGCCGCCCCGACGGCGTAACAGCGCACTTTCGTGGGACACGTGATGCCCGTGAGATCGGCAGTGCGAGGGATGTAACCAAGGCTGGCGATGAAGGTCGAGTCGGTCGGGTCGAGGGCGACCTCGACGAAGGCGCCTTCGAGGAGATTGTCCAATCCGTCGACGTAGCCGACCACGTAGCAGCTCTCGACTGTCCTGCAGGCCACTCCTCTAAACATGAGGCTCTTGCCGGTTCCCGCGCCGTAGAGGCTGACGTCGTGAAATGCCCCGTGTGAGAAGACGGCGAGGAGGCCGTCACCGACGGTCGCCCCCTTCGCCGCCACCTGAGCCGTGCCTGCCACGAGACACAGACCGGACTCGGGACAGCTGACGGCGTCCAGACTCGAGTCCGGCTGAGGCACGAGCACCGGGGTCGTCTTTCGGCCCGTCAGGATCTGCTCGGCGAGACCACGACGGTCACTGGTCGTGCCTCCGCCTCCGACGACGACACAATCCGTTGGCGAGAAACAGCTGACACCGGAGAGCCCCGAAGCCTCCGCCACCGTTGTCACCCGGGGCGGCAGCGGGATCGGCTGCCCGCTTTCTCCTCTCGCGCTTCCAGCCGCGACGACGCCAGTGATCCCCGGCGCCCGATCGGCGCCCAAGGCCCCGATGGCGGCGACCGGAGCGCACAGGGCGGCGACGGCCGTCGCCACGCAGAAGGTCGTCACCTGCCATGGGTTTGGACGCATGACCACCCCTCTCCGCTGTGTGGTCAGCGTAACCCGGCGTCCAGTCGGCATTCGATCCGCCGCGACGACGGGGCCTTCGGCCGTCCGGAGGATGGACAATCCTGAGCTGGACGAGAGGTGCGCAACTCTGTGAGCTGGACTTTTCTGGCAGCCCCAACGGGATTCGAACCCGTGTCTCCACCTTGAGAGGGTAGATTCACACCCAGGTCAAGGCCATATTTTCTTGCCTCGTGCGTTCCCCGTGCGTTAGGGTCGGACCATGGCCAGCATGCGCAGAACGAGGAGGGCCTTCGGGGGTGTCCGTCGCCTGTCCTCGGGTCGCTACCAGGCGACGTACTGGCACAACGGCAAGCAGTTCAAGGGTGAAAGCACCTTCGGCGCTAAGGCGGACGCTCACAAGTGGCTCACCATCGTCGAGGCCGATCTCCACCGTGGCAAGTGGATGGAGGCTTCGAAAGCCCAGGACACCACTTTTTCTGAATACGCACAGTCCTGGATTGCTCGGCGTTCGGGAACCAAGCTGCGGGCTACGACCGAAGCAAAGTACCGCGGGCTGCTCGATCGCCACATTTTGCCGACTTTTGGCGACCGCAACTTGTCCGAGATCGACCCGGATCAGGTCGAGGCTTGGTACTACCCGCTCAAGCGCCAGCACCCTTCGACCGCAGCCGGCGCGTACCGGCTCATGGCGACGATCTGCAACACGGCGGTCAGGATGGACGTGATCGCAAAGTCACCTTGCCGCGTCGAAGGTGGCGCCACGGAGGTCTCCACAGAGCGTCCGGTCATAACCCGGGACGAGCTGCAGCGGGCCGTCGACTCGGTGCCTGATCGCTACCGAGCAGCGCTCTTGTTGGCGGCCTGGTGCCAATTGCGCCGGAGCGAAGTGCTGGGGTTACAACGAGGTGATGTCGACCTGGACGCGGGCTCGATCCACGTCCGTCGAGCCTGGGTGGTAGCTCCTGACGGCAAGCGTTGCCAACAAGGTCCAAAGACCGAGGCAGGCGACAGAACGCTCTACATGACCGAAGACGTGCGCACGGCGCTGCGGGCACACCTTGCGACCTATGTCGGGCCGCAGGCGAGTGCCTGGCTCTTCCCGAACAAGGACGGCACTGCGCCCGTCATCCATCGGACCTTCTCCCGTGTGTGGGAGCGGGCTCGACGGGTCTCCGGCCGCGAAGATCTCCGGTTCCACGACCTCAGACATTCTGGATTGACGTGGTTTGCTCAAGCTGGCGCTACCCAGGCGGACCTCATGCACCAGGCCGGCCACGCAAGCCCAGCGGCAGCTAGCCGGTACCAGCACGCCGAAGTTGAGCGAGCCAAGATGCTGGTCGCGAGAATGGCCGCGTCGTAGCTTCAGAACACTAATATAAGTCTTCTTGCCTTGAGGGCAAGGAACACTTATACTCGCTGCATGACGGTGGAAACCGAGCGACCCAAGACGCGCAGATGGGGCGAGGCGACATCTCGCGCCGTCCGTCTCCTCGCGGTCCGCACTGTCCCCACGTTGCAGGTCGACCTCGCCAGGGAGCTCGGCATCACCCAGCCGCGCGTCTCACAAATCGGGAGACTCCTCGCAACCGAGGGCGTCAGGTTCGCGGATGTGCACGAGGCGGACGAACGCGCTCGGCTGGTCCATCTCTACGTGCTCCATCACGCTCCAGCGGTCGTGACCGAGACACTCTGGTACGACATCGACCCCTCGCACGAACAGGTCGCCCGTGCCGTCGCCTACCTAGTAGAAGCCGGCGCCGTGGCGGTCGTCTCTGCCGACGCCGCCCCCGACTTCGTCGCGCCGTGGCGGTCGCCGACGCTGACGGTCATCTACACCGACCTCGACGCGCCGCTCGACCCGGCTGGCTTCGTCCCCGCCATGGCCAGGGGTGAGGCGAGCATCGTCCTCCGCCACGTGTCCGACGCGAGCCTGCTCGAACCCTGGGAAGCTCCGAGGGAGGCGCCATTCCCCCTTGCGCACCCGTTGCAGCAGATATGGGACCTCCGTGACCTCGGTGGAGAGGACAGGTTCGAGGCCTCCGAGCGGCTCATGCGCCGCGTCGTGATAGGCACCCTCTGAAGGTGGCAATGCGACAAACCGACCGCGTCAGCAGTGGCGAAGGAGCGATGACGATAGGCGACCGCAAGGACCGCGACGACGGGAGATCCCATGGCGACGCGTAAGTGCATGTCCTTGGAGACGATCGACGGCAAGCCATGCGAGATCGAGGTCGACGTTGCGTCGGCTTTCTGCAGTGCCGGACACCTGTGCGTCTCGCCCCCCGACAATCAGGCTCCGCGTGCGCCCACTGCCGCGTCGTCGGACCTGCGTCCGGTCGAGGACATCCTCGCCGTCTCTGGCGGCGGGACGGATCGGCTGGTGATGATGAGTCCGTCGGCTGCAGACGATGGCGGGTTCGTTGCGATGGCGGACGTGACGAGGGCGGCGGGGCTGGCGGACTTGGGCGACGACTACCGGCTGCTCGGCGGGATCGCCGTGATGCTCCACATCCAGCGCCTCGGCATCGACGTGCCCCTCCGGAGAACAGGCGACGCCGACTTCGGAGTTCCGCCACTCGTACTGAAGTCCGGTCGCCTCGTCGAGGAACTAGAAGCCATGGGCTACAGGAAGACCAGCGGCTGCACATGGGAGCGCGTACTCGACGAACGGCGGACGGCGTCGACCGATCTGCTCATACCTGCGTACACCTCACGGCCGCGAGTCAACAAGGAGATCGACAGCAACGGGACCAAGGTCGTGACGACTGAGGTGCCCGGCCTCGCCGAGGCGCTCAGGCGCGCGCCCGTGCAATTGCCGGTCCGCTTCGTCCTCTCTCATGGGCGTGCGATCGAGACCGAGGTGCTGCTCCCCGATGCCGTGGGAATGCTCCTCCTCAAGGCCGGCGCGAGAAAGGTCCGCAACGAGGAGCGCGACTCGACCGACTTGTGGCGATGCCTCGAGGTCGCTACTGCCGAGGGAGTCACACCCGCCGACCTCCCCGCCGATCCGGTCATCGGGGACCTCGGCGCGTTCCTCCGCCAACAACTCGGACGACGAGGCCCGTCGATCACGGCCATCACGAAGGAACTGACGCCCGCGGCGGCGGGTCGGCTAGAGACCCGGATCCAGGCGATGCTCCTGAAAGTCACCGGCTCCTGACGGTCTGCGCGGAAGGCAGCTTCAGCCTGCCCTCGTACGTCCAGTCGGCTGCCGGCACCTCGGTGAGAACTGCCACGCAACGTGGCGCCCCAGTAGAAGCGCAACCAGCAGACGCCGGCTGGTGGCGTCAAGCCGGCCGCCCGTGGCTGGGGTGTTGAGGGTGCCGTGCGTTGTCGAGCCAGCTGGCGATTTCGGCGGGGTCGAAGCGAACCAGCCACCCGACCTTGAGGTAAGGCACCCGTCGCTCGGCGATGAGTCGGCGAATGTGGCGGGTGCTGACGCCGAGCCGCTCGGCGAGCTGATCGATGGTGAGCAGCTGGGGCAACATGTCGCTGTCGGTCATTGTCGTCTCCGTTCAGAGGGCTCCGTGTATGGACGAGGCCCAACGCCGGCGGCCGTGACAACCGGTGCAGGAGCCTGCACCCTTGGCAGCTGGGAGGTCCACGCTATCTAGGTCGAATCGCCCTCCACATTTGGCACACCATCAGCGCGCAAGCCCAGCCATCGACGACTGCTCGACCCCGCCTTACTACCTTCATTTACCACTATTATCCACCTCGTACCGGCGACCATTTATCCCTAACTCAAGCCATATACTCCTGCTATAAACACCTAAGAAGGCGAACACGATTGCAACCCATGGGTTGCCAGAGGCCGGTCGCCGTTCGAGTGGGGACAGAGCTGTGGCGTGGATGCGGATGATGGGGACCGAGTCGGTGGAGTACCACCGGGCCACGGTGTTGGAGCGCGCCGACGACCACCCCGGCATGGCGCTCGAGTACTACGCCTCTCGGGGCGAGACCCCGCTTGTGTGGGGCGGGTCGGGTGCGGTGGGCCTCGGTGTGTCCGGGCCGGTGTCGCCGGAATCGTACGAGACGGTCTTCGGGCCGGGCGGCGCCCGCCATCCCGCCACCTTCGACCGACTCGTGGCGACGCGCCGTCCGGGCATGGAGCTCGTGATCTCGGCGCACAAGAGCGTGGCAGAGCTGGGTGTAATCGGCCGAGCCGAGGACATGCACGCCATCATGGACGCCGAACGCGACGCCACTTTGGCCTATCTGGATCGCGTCACCCGTCAGATGGGCGGCCGGCGAGGGAGAGCCGCCGAGGCGACCGAGACCGGCGGGCTCATCTATGCCCACACCCGCCATGCCACCTCGCGGGCCGGGGATCCCTGCCCGCACGATCACGTCCTTCTGGCGAACCTGGTCGAGATGGGCGATGAGCGGGGTGGCTGGAAAGCAGCCGACACGACGCTGTGGCGGGAGCACCTGCATGCCGCCACCATGATCGGGCGGGTGGCGTCGGCTCGAGCAGCCGTCAAGCTCGGCTACGGGATCGAAGCGGACCCGGGGCCGTCGGGGCGGCTCGGACACTGGCGGATCGCCGGCATCCCCGACGAGGCCCTTGAGCTGCACTCCAAGCGGGCTGCAGAGATCGAGGCCGAGTGCCAGCGCCGGAGCGAAACGTCCTATCGCGCAAGAGGCGTGGCCGCCCGCACCACTCGGTCGGCCAAAGAGCACCAGGCAGAGGGAGAGCTGGTGGCCCGCTGGAGGGCGGAGCTCGAGGCGGCCGGCTGGCCGGTCGAGAGGCTGACTGCCTCCGTCGAGGCCGCCCGAGGCGACGCTCGGCCGATGAGGCTGAAGGACGCTCGTCGGCTCTTGTCCGAACTCTTGAGAGACGATGGCGACCTCGCCCGCCGCAAGGTGTTCTCCCGCCGCCACGTCATCGTCGCCCTCGCACCGCATCTGTATGGCCAGGACCCGGCGCTCCTCGATCCACTCGTCGCCCGGGCCCTCGCCGACCCCGAGGTGGTCCCTCTCGTCGGCGTCAAAGGCGCGAGGGAGAAGGTCCACTCCCTCGCCTCGGTGCTCGCCCGCGAGACCGCCATCGCCGAGAGCCTCCGGCGACAGCTCACCCGCAGCGATGCCCCCGCCGTCAACGAAGCGGCTGTGGAGGCGGCGATCGCTGCCGCCGAGGCCAGCCTCGGCGCCCAGCTGTCGGAGGAGCAGCGGTCCGCAGTGCTCGCCATCTGCACCTCCGGGCGGGGGGCGGAGCTCGTCGAGGGGGTCGCCGGCGCCGGCAAGACGACGATGCTGAAGGTGGTGGCCGCCGCCTTTGCCGAGGCTGGCTGCGACGTGATCGGCACCGCCACCTCCGGCCAGGCGGCCCGCAACCTCTCGAACAAAGCAGACATCGGCGAGTCGCGGACACTGGCGAGCCTGATCTGGCGGCTCGACCACCACCAGCTCGCCCTCACCGAACACGCCGTCGTCATCCTCGACGAGGTCGGAATGACGGACGACGTCGACCTCGTCCGCCTCGCCGCCCACGTCGAGGCGGCCGGGGCCAAGCTGATCCTCCTCGGCGATCACCGCCAGCTCGGCCCGGTCGGCCCCGGCGGTGCGCTTGGCGCTCTTGTGTCCCGCCACCCGAGCGCCGTCCATCACCTCATGGAGAACCGCCGCCAGCAGGACCCCAAGGAACGGCAGGCCCTGGCGGCTCTGCGCGACGGCGAGGTTGCCGAGGCGATCTCGTTCTATGTCGGACACGACCGCATCCACGCCACGGCCGACAGGGCCGACGCCTTGCAGGCCGTCGTGGACGCTTGGGCTGCTGATGTCGCAGACGGGCATCGAACCGGCCTGTACGCCTGGCGGCGGGCGAGCGTCGCCGAGCTCAACTCATTGGCGAGGAGCTGGATGGGATCGACCGGCCGCCTCTCGGGCCCCGAGCTCGTCTGCCCCGGCGGCAACGCCTACCGAGCCGGCGACGAAATCGTCACGCTCGCCCCCGGTCCGGGCGGCACCCTCGTCACCTCCGAGCGGGCCGTGGTCGAAGCCGTTCACCCTGTCGAGGGGACACTCGATATCCGCACTACTGAGGGGCGCAAGGTGCGCCTCAGCGGAGAGGAGGCGAATGCCGACCGGCTCGGGTACGGCTATGCCACGACTGTTCACCGCAGCCAGGGTGCCACGGTGGCCCGAGCCCACCTGTTTGCCGACGGCGGAGGACGCGAGCTGGCCTATGTGGCCATGAGCCGAGCTCGCGAGTCGACCCATGCCTGGGTGGTCGCCGACGACCTCGGCCAAGCCGCCGAGGACCTGCGGCGGGACTGGTCGAGCGAGCGCACACCCACCTGGGCCATCGACACCGGCCTGCCCGCCTCCGATCTGCTGACGAAGGAGGTCGTCGCCGACCTGGCAGAAGAGGAGAAGATGCGCATCGCGGCTGTCGCCCACGCCGAGACCAAGTTCGCCGCCCGCGCTCTGGCCGCAATCGGGCGACCAGCGATCGCCCCGTCCTTGGCCGAGGCTCGCGACGCCCTTGATGGGACGCGGCGGGCAAGGACCGATCTCGCTGCGGGATGCGGCGTCTATCGGCACACCGACGCCGGGCGAGCCGTAGCTGAACTCACTTCCGCCCACGTCGCGAGGACCATCGCACAGCAGACGGCCGAGGACAGCCAAAGTTGGCGGAACCGCCGCAGCGCAGCAAAACACCTCGAGGGCTGCAGCCAACGCGAAGCTCAAGCCCTAAAAAGCTGGGGAACCCACGTGGCGCCGGAGATCGCCCGCCTCGACAACCTGATCGTTGCGCAGAAGGCCACGCTCGAGCAGCTCATCGCACGCCACGAGCGTCAGGAAACGACAGCCCGGCAGCTCCTCGAAGAGGCCGGGAGTCTTCAGCGAAGCGCCTCGCGGCTCGCTGGCCGCCTCGAGGAGCACCGGAACGACCTCTACGGCATTCTTCGACCGCCGGTCGACCAACGGACCCTTGCCCGTCTCCGCCAACCGCCGGTGACGGCGTCGACACCTGGGCCGCAACGGCAGGACACGCCCTCGCTGGGTCCGCAGCTGTAGCCGCCTCCGTACGTGAGCCCTAGCTGAGCGGGCAATGAACGCCGTCTTGCCTACTGGCTGACAGTCGGACTAGCAGGCCGCCTTTCGAGCGCTCGGGCCGCACCAGGGGTTCGGGATAGGAACCGATGGCTTCCCTCCCGTCGAGACGATCAGCTCGTCGCCCGAAGCCGTCGTGAGCGTGATCTGCGACCCGACGGCGAGACCGACGGTGTCGCTGGCGATCACGCCAACTAGCGAGCGGTAGCTTCTGCCGGCGTCGGCTCCGATCCCGACGCCTCGGGTCGTGAAGGTGATGCTCTGACACTGCGGAGTTCCGCTGGCAAATTCCAGGCATGTCGGTCCGCCATAGTTCAGGCGATTGGTACCGAGCGTCACCTTGAGAATCCCGCTTGCCGAACGCCACGTGCCTACAAAGGGGGCCATGTTCGGGTGCCGCTCCAGCGGCGTGAGACCGCCAGGCGGTTCGACGAGAGGGAAGGGCTTGCCCAGCCGGTTGAGGTCGTACCAAGTGTTGTCGAGCCCAACACCGAGGATGGTGAAGTTCGACGCCAGCACGTACAGCGTCAGCACGTGATACGTCGGAACCGACCCCGTGCCGTGCCCCGAGCAGCCGCCGCAGAGAAAGGATCCCCGCATCTCGATGACGTAGACGGGATTAGTCGCCGAGCCTCCGCTGTCCGATATCTGCTGGGCCTTGTTGACCGGAAGCGGGCCAAGAGCCCAGCGGGTGCCTGTGGCACGGTTCCCGCGTCCGAGCACCGACTGCTCACTGATGACCCAGAGCTTGGTATCAACGGCCGAGACCTTCCTCTGCGCTACCGAAGTCGTCGTCGCTGCCGGGGTCTTCGCACCAATGGAGTGCCCGGAGACGGCAATCGCCACGGCTGTGGCCGCCACGAGAACGGCCGCCGCGGAGAGGGCGACAACTCTGCTCGCCTTCCGGCGGCTTCGTCTTCGGGCAACAGCCTCGACGGGGTCGGTGGCGCGAGGGACGACGCCATCGCCAGCCTCGAGGAGGAGCTGCCGGATCTGCTCGGCTTCGGTCATGGTTCAACTCCCTGCTGCCCGATTCGGGGCGTAACCTCGTGTTCGGAGGCGAGCCCCGACCGCCTCAGCGCCTCGATCCCGCGGGCCGCGCGGCTCTTCACCGTTCCGACGGAGCAGCCGAGAACGTCGGCGGTCTCTGCCTCCGACAGCTCGTCGAGGTAGCGGAGCGTCAGGACGACGCGTTGGCGGAGCGGTAGCCCCGCAAGAGCTCGGCGAAGGGCGTCCCGGTCGTCGACGACGACCTCTCCATCACCGAGTCCGGCGCGCTCGGGAACGTGCGCGGTCGGGACCTCGCCGTTCCAACGCCGGCGAGCCTGCCGCCACCCTGCACGTGCCATCACCCTTCGCGTGTATGCCTCTCGCCGTTCGGGATCGACGCGATCGAATGCCCGGTTGAGCTTCACGAGCGAGAGCTGCACGAGATCCTCTGCGCCGGCCGGGTCGCCGAGGAGGGAGGCGCCATAACGAACGAGGGCGGCATAACGCAATCGAACGAACGCCGAGAACTCGTCGTCATCGAGCGGCATGATCACCGGCTCGCCCGCCTCCTCCACTCGTTCCTCCTATACATAAGAGCACTTGACCGGCGCGAACGTTCCATTTCTCGCCGGCCGGCGCAAAGCTGGAGAAGGATCGCCAAAGGCACCGGGGAGGAGGCCCGCGTGAGGGTGACACCGACATCCTCACCTTCTCTCGTCGGAAGGAGCTGGTCGGAGGTCTCCCTGAGTTGCGGGCGGCTGGCACGCCTGGCGTTGCCGGGCGTGCCTTATTGGCGAAGTTCGCCTTATGCCAGGTTGCGTGTCCGGTTGCTGTAGCGCGGAGCCCACGAAGCGCGTGTCTCTAGGTAGGAAGGTATCGAGTAGCTGTCGGGGAGGCCCACAGCCAGATGGACGACTTCGACGAATTCTTCGCTGAGCAGCACAAGTCGCTGCTCGGTCAAGCGTTCGTCCTCACAGGGGACCTCGAGGAGTCACGCGATCTCGTTCAGGAGGTGTTCTTCCGGGCCTGGAGGAAGTGGGATCGAGTCGCCGCCATGGACAATCCGGCCGCCTGGGCGCGGCTCGTCCTCAGGAACCTCGCGATAGGTCGGTGGCGCCGCCTGCGCGGCCGGTCGCCGAACCGCCCCCTGGCCGAGGGCGATCGTGTGGAGTCAGCCCCAGGCATCGGTCACCTCGATATCGCCCGAGCCCTGCGGGAGTTGCCGGAACGGCAGCGGACCGTCCTCATACTGCACGACCTGGTCGGTCTCAGCGTCAACGAAACAGCGCTGGAGATCCGGGCACCAGAGGGCTCGGTCAGGGGTTGGCTCTCGAGAGGCCGGCGGTCTCTTGCTAACACCCTCGAGTTGCCAGCCGAATCGAGGACGAAGGAGACGGAGGTGAAATGAACGACTTCGACGAAAACGAGCAGCTGGGGTCGGTTGTGGCAACTCTGCTACGGCGGACCGCTGCCGTTGCCGAGGAGGCACCGTGGGAGGTGAAGGCGAGCTTCTTCAAGCAGGCACCCCGGCGTCGACACTCGGCGCAGGTGCGGCGCGTACTCGTCATTACCGCAGTGGCGGCCGTCACAGTTGCCGCCGTGGCCATACCGTTGGCCCTGCGCGGCGGATCGACCCTCTCGCCCGCAGGCCATCGGTCGCCGCCCGTCGACGTTACGGCCACGCCACCTGGCTGGTCCCCTGTCGCG
>Ga0181523_10004922_pt1 | contig 11283 bp, 7 predicted proteins | sample PEATcosm2014_Bin_43_FD_119752 | JGI IMG/M metagenome (GOLD analysis project Ga0181523, IMG submission 119752) | Peatland microbial communities from MTU Mesocosm Facility, Houghton, MI, USA - PEATcosm2014_Bin05_30_metaG | ecosystem: Environmental > Terrestrial > Soil > Wetlands > Peat | place... | reverse complement strand
GCAGAGCAAACCCGCTTGCGCAAGACCGACGATTTCAAGGAAGGCGTGAAGGCAACGGCGGAACGACGTTTGCCGATTTTCACCGGCCGGTAGCACACCGGAATCAAGCGCTGGCAACTCGGCCGGCCCTCAAAACGATCGTCACAGGAAGGGAAACCAATATGGTAGTCAGAATTGAGAGAAACGGAATCGTATGGACGGTGATTCATGATCGGCCCGAAGCCCGCAATGCGATGGACCCCGCGAGCGCCGATGCGCTGACCGCAGCTTTTCTCGAATTTGACGCCGACAAGAATGCCGCCGTTGCGGTCTTCTTTGGCGCCGGCGGAGCGTTTTGCGCCGGCTGGGACCTCAAATATGTCAGTACGCTTAATGCCGAGTGTCCGCTCGGCGAGCTCGATATTCCGACCGCCGGCCCGCGTGGCAATGGCGGCGAGATTCCCCGTGGACCGCTGGGGCCTTCGCGGCTTGAATTAGACAAGCCGGTGATCGCCGCGATCGAGGGCCCCGCCGTCGCCGGCGGGATGGAACTGGGCTTATGGTGCGATTTTCGAGTGATGGCGAAAGATGCCTACTTCGGCGTGTACTGCCGGCGCTGGGGCGTGCCGCTGATTGACGGAGGCACGGTGCGGTTGCCACGGATCGTCGGCCAGGGCCGTGCGTTGGAGATCATCCTCACCGGACGTAAAGTGCCGGCCGAGGAATGCCTAAGCATCGGCCTGTGCGAATATGTCACGCCAAAGGGCGGCGCCCGGCAAAAAGCCGAAGAGCTGGCCCAGGAGATCGGGCGTTTCCCGCAGGTTTGCGTCCGCGCCGATCGGCGCTCCGCCATCAAAAGTCACGGCCTGAGCGTTCGTGAGGCCCTGATTCAGGAGTGGTACAACGGGCGTAAGGCTCTCATCGAAGACGGCGTAGCGGGTGCGAGCCGCTTCACGGACGGCCTCGGCCGGCACGGCGATTTCCAGAAAATTCGCTAGGCAACTCACCTAGGCAACTCACCAAGAATTCCGTGATCGCGAAGCAGCGCGGTGCGCGCATGCGCAGCACGCTACGCGGGTAGCGTGCAGGAAACCCCCCAGAAATTCCGCTTCCGCGTCAAGCCGTGTGGTCGACGGACTTACGCTCCAAGGGTGCAGCGCAGCCGCATGGCTAATCTTCCGCTAACGGCGTGCCGCAGATTTCGTTAATTCCCGGCCACTATTGGAGAAAGTCATCCGCATTTACTCGGTAGAGAGACCTTTGGTGCCATACCTCTAAGCCAATTTAAGATCTGCGCGACCGCCACGGTGCCATGTAATGAGTCCCGCGCTCCAAGTTCGCCGACCCGCTCAGGGACATGAACCGCTTCCGCCGGACGTCTACCTTCCGCTGGTCGACTCGCTATTCAAGGAGGGGCGCACTCTCCTGATTGGGACTATATTTGTTATCGGCTCGGTTCTGATCACCTACTGGAAGACCGGCGAGATTCTCATCCTTTACTGCGCACTGGCGATCTCCGTCGTCGCCTGCGCCCGCGGATTTATGATGAGTGCGTACTTACGCGCGCGCTCAACGGTTACCAGTGCCAAAGCCGCTCGCCGATGGGAACACCGCTATGGCGCGGGAGCGTCCGCCATCCTTGCGTTGCTGGGACTCTGGTGCTTCGTCTCCTTCTCGCGGACCTCCGATCCGTTTGCCCATCTCGTCAGCTTTTCAATGACAAATGCGTATGCGGCGGGAATCTTTGGACGGAACTTCGCAAACGCCCGATTTGTGATCATACAAATTCTCTGCATGGCGCTGCCGATAACGGCGGCGCTGGTCTTTTACGGTAGTTGGTATCACTGGATTTTTGCGGCTCTGCTTATTCCCTCGTTCTTCGGAATAAAACTAATAGCGGAAAGATTGCGCCACACTCTGCTCGATGCGGTGATCACGTCGCGCGATATGTCGTTGCTCGCAACACGATTTGATACTGCGCTGAACAACATGCCGCACGGTTTGTGTATGTTCGATTCCAAGCACCGCATTGTCGTTTCAAATCAAAAACTGAAACAACAAACGGGATTGCCGACCGATTGCGATCTGAAAGGCTCGACCGTGCGCACCTTGGTCGAAAGCGTTGTCGCGGCAGGCATGATTTCCGGCGTCAATGCGCAGAGTCTGGTCGACCGCCTGGACGCCCGACTTTCGGGTACCGAGGACGATGCGTTTGGCGTCGACATGCTAAACGGACGCACACTCGAGTTCACTGTGCAGCCGATGGAAAACGGCGGCATGGTTGCCCTCGTTGAGGATATCACCGAGCGCAAGATTGCCGAAGCCAAGATCAATCATTTGGCGCGATTCGATCCTTTGACCGGTCTGCCCAATCGCAACATCTTGCGCGATCACATGGAGCGCGCTCTGGGCGCATGGCGGCCCGACAACATGTGTGCCGTTCACTTCGTCGATCTCGACCAATTCAAGCAAGTCAACGACACCTTGGGGCATACACGGGGCGATATGCTGCTGGAGGCTGTCGCCGAGCGGCTGCAAACCTCTATCCGCGATGCCGACGTCATTTCACGATTCGGTGGCGATGAGTTTGTCATTTTTCAGGCACCGATCAAGTCCCTCGATCAGGCGGAGGCTCTCGCCACGCGGGCTCTGAACGCCGTCGCGGGCACCTACGACCTGGACGGACACAAAGTCGTCGTCACCGCCAGCATCGGCATTGCGGTCGCCAAAAACCGCATCGATCCGGACCAGTTTTTGCGCAACGCCGACATGGCTCTGTATCAGGCCAAATCGGACGGCCGGGGTACGTGGCGCTGGTTCGAGGCAAAAATGGAAGCCAACGCCCAAGCGCGCAGAACTCTTGAACTCGATTTGCGCAATGCGCTGGAGAACGAAGCATTCGAACTCTACTATCAACCGCTCTTCAATCTGAAGACCAGGCGGATTGAGGCGTGCGAGGCGCTGCTGCGATGGCCGCACCAGGAACGCGGAATGGTTTCTCCGGCCGAGTTCATTCCCGTTGCCGAAGAGATGGGACTCATCGTCGAAATCGGCAATCAGGTCTTGTACAAAGCCTGTCTGGAGTGCCGGCGTTGGCCCGGCGATACCGCGGTTGCGGTCAACCTCTCGTCAATCCAGTTCGACCGTTCCAATGTTCCGGCGCTGGTTCGCGAGACGCTCGCCGCCACCAATCTCACCCCGCAGCGGCTCGAGATTGAGATAACCGAATCGACGCTGCTTCAGGACACGAAAAGAACCCGCGCCGATCTGAACCAGCTTGCCGAGCTCGGCGTGAAGATCTCCTTGGATGACTTTGGCACCGCCTATTCGAGTCTCAGTTATCTGCATAGCTTTCCGCTGCACAAGGTGAAAATTGACCAGTCGTTCCTACAGGGCCTTGGCGACGACGAGCGCAGAGTAACCTTGCTGCGCGGCATCACGCGGCTGAGCGCGCAACTGGGCCTGAAGGTTGTGGTCGAAGGCGTCGAGACCCAAGAGCAATTCGATCTGCTCGCCGCCGAAGACAGCATCGACGAAGTCCAGGGATACCTGCTTTGCAGGCCCATGCCGGCGGCCGATCTGCGGAAACTTCTTTATGCTTCCTATGTCGCGCCCGCGCAGATTTCGTCGTGGCCGGCAAAAGTCCGCAACGACGCTGCCTGAGCGAAAAGCTTCAGACACAGCCTGGACGAATATTACTTCGTGTCTGCCAGCATCGGCCGGGCGACGGTTAACCCTAATAAATCGTCAAAATTGTAATCACAATAATTAAATGTTAACCTTGTAATGCTTGGCGCGGGTGGCGAGGCAGCAATGAGTGTTGAAGTGAGGCGTTCGCATCTTTCGGAACCCGGCCAAGAGAAAGACTTTGCCGACCGCCTCATACGCCTCTCGACTCGAATCGATTGCAGACGCGCGGATACGAGTGAAGAACGGGAAGCGATTTTTCGCCTTCGCTACGAGGCGTATGCGCGTGAAGGGGCAATCTCGCCCAACGCTTCCGGGAAGTTCTCCGATCCTTACGACTACACCGACAATGCCCATCTCTTCGGGCTATACATCAACGGCGAATTAGCCAGCTCGCTTCGCCTTCACGTGGCTTCCAGGGAGATCTCCGACTTTCCCTCACGCGAAGTGTTCCCTGATGTTCTGCAGCCGCTCCTCGACGCCGGTAATATCCTCATCGACTCGACCCGCTTTGTCGCTGACGAAAGGCTTTCCCGCATTCATCGCGGACTGCCGTATGTCACGTTGCGGCCATGCATGTTGGCGGCCGAGTATTTTCGCGCCGACCACTGTCTCGCGGCGGTAAGGGCGGAACATCAGGGGTTTTATCGGCGGGCCTTCAATCACCAGGTGATTTGCGAATCGCGGCCTTACCCGCAACTGGCAAAGCCGATCAGCCTGATGACGCTACATTTTCCGAGCGCATCGGCTGGATTGTACCAGCGCTACCCGTTTTTCCATTCAACTGAGTTTGAACGGCGAGCGCTGTTCGATCGTCGGGAAGGTGCAGCTCCTTCCCACCACGAACAGGCGCAAGAACGGAGGCAAGGACTTCTGCGCCCTTTCGTTGAATTCGGCGCAGCGCGACCGATAAATTAGCTTGCGGCTTCTTGTAAGTCTTAACCATCAGACACTCCTTCACGCGCAAGAAATTTTGCCGCGGCGACACGCCGGACGCCGTCGTCGTCATTGGCGGCGAATCGGCGTCGCTGCGCTACACAACCTTGGGCTTGGGAGCTCGATAATCGACTAAACGGAAATTGGTTAGCTGAAATACAATCGGCACAATAAAATTCGACACATCCTCTTCGCGGACTGTTTGCACGCATTGGATATAGGTATTTAGCCGCCGGCCATGTACAGCGCAACAAGCGATCCCGATGAAGCATTATCGTCCAACGGCGAACTTGCAAGAACTGAGCGCGGCGGCGGCGCCAGTCGTTGCTTGCCCGGCCTGCAGCGCACGGCTGGCGTTTCGACGCAACAGCATGTCCCGCATCGACGCTTGCGGATTCGAGAGCTATAGCCTCGAATGCAAGGAATGCGGTGTCCCGCTTGCCGGCATCGTCGATCCCTTCGACGACACATTGCTGCTCTCGGAAATGGCGGCGTGAAGGCAGAAGGCGGCGGTCTTGCCGCTGCGATGCAGTAACGCGCTTGCTCCACCTTCGGCCCGCCTGCTCGGCGATCGGCCGTTTGCCCACACATCAGCCCGACGCGATTGTCGTGTCTAACGATGATGCAGCAGATTTCTTGTCCGCTGTTCGAATCGGCCGCGGTCGTGTGGCGCGGCAAAATCCAGTTCCGGCCCCAGCGGCACGATACCGGTCGGGTTGATGGCGGTCATACTCAAGAAATAGTGTCGCTTGATGTGATCCATGTTCACCGTGTCGGCAATTCCGGGTACCTGATAGAGGTCGCGCAGGTAATTCCAAAGGTTGTGATAGTCGGCGATCCGGCGCAGATTGCATTTGAAGTGACTGTAATAAACCGCGTCGAACCGAACGAGCGTGGTGAACAGGCGCCAATCGGCCTCGGTCAAGCGCGCGCCGACCAGATAGCGCTGGCGCGACAGCAGCGCCTCGAGCCAGTCCAGCGCCGCGAAGACCTCGCGGCAGGCGTCTTCATAGGTTTCCTGCGTCGTCGCAAACCCGGCACGATAGACGCCGATATTCACGTCACCGTACACGCGCGCGTTAGTGCGATCGATCTCCCCGCGCAGCTGCGGCGGATAATAGTCGGTGCGGTCGTCGGTCAATGAAGCGAACGCCGAGTTGAGCATGCGGATGATCTCGGGCGATTCGTTATTGACGATGGTGCGGCGCTTGATGTCCCAAAGCACCGGCACCGAGACCCGGCCGGTATAGCGCGGATCGGCCAGCAAATAGATCTCGCCGAGGCGTTGCTTGCCGTTGACCGTGTCCGCAATCGTTCCGGATCCGTCGCCGAACTCCCAGCCCTGCTCGCCCATGACCGGATCGAGGATCGACATCGAGATGACGCTTTCGAGCTTTTTGAGCTTGCGGAAAATGACCGTGCGGTGCGCGTAGGGACAGGCGAGCGAGACATAGAGGTGATAGCGCCCGCGCTCGGCGGCAAAGCCGCCTTGACCGGACGGTCCAGGACTTCGATCCGGCGTGACCCAATTGCGAAAAACCGGCTCGGTGGGCACGAAGCGCCCACCGGTCGCGGCGGTGTCGTACCACTGGCTGTGCCACACGCCATCGACAAAGACCCCATGCGCCATCGCTATCCTCCTCCCCGGCCTGTCAGCTCTTTAGATGCCGCTTTGGCCGGCCCTTCGACCAATCAATTCCCCGGACGTCACAAGGACTGCAGGGCGCCCCTTGGGTCACGTTCAATCGACTTCATATGGCACCAGCGCCACCGAAAATCCGCTGAATATGCCCGCTGCGGCTAGCTGACAAGCTGACTCATTGGAAAATAACCAGAATCGCCAGCGCTCCACATGTCTCTCCGACACCGGCACTCGGTTATGTCCGTAACCACTTTGGCGAGCGCCGCCGACCGGACGGCAGGGGACGGGCTAGGCCGGCGACCACCCGAGCCTTGCTAATATTAATACTTTCTCAAATGCGCCCAATTAAAAACTTAATACGGCGTTTGCTCACCATCTTCGGTTGTGGCAGGATGCAGGGGTGGGATGCAACCAGTGTCGAAATCCTTCTATTTGATCAATCCGCTTGCTGACTTTCCCAGCTACTTCAGCGCCGAGGTGTTCGGAGCCTGGGGCGTTGCGCCTGCGACTTCGATGGCCGACCTCGCGATTGCGACGGTCGCCGCCCTGGCATCGCCCCATTTTGAGGTTCGGCTTTGCGACGAGAATGTCTCGCCGATCGATTTCGACGCCGCCGTCGACTTTGTCGGTATCACGGGCAAAGTCAGCCAATGGGGCCGCATGAAGAGTATTGCCGAGGAGTTTCGGCGGCGCGGCGTCACCGTCGTGATCGGGGGGCCGTATGCATCGTTGAGCCCCGACGTGGTCCGTCAGCATTGCGACATTCTGGCGCGGGGAGAGATCGAGGATATCGCGCCGCAATTGTTTTCCGACCTGCGAAGCGGCAACTGGCAGACCGAATACGTCGGCACCAAGGTCGACCTGCAGGCCTCACCCATGCCGCGCTGGGATTTGTACCCCAACGAGCGCGCCGTCATGGGGACGATCCAGACTTCCCGTGGCTGTCCGTTCGAGTGCGAATTTTGCGATGTGATCGAATATGTCGGGCGCAAGCAGCGGCACAAACCCATCGATCTGGTGCTGCGCGAACTCGATGAATTGTATCGGTACGGATATCGAACCGTCTTTCTTGCGGACGACAATTTCACCATCTACCGCGCCCGCGCCAAGGAGTTGCTCGCCGCCATCCACGACTGGAACGCGCGGCAGACGGACGGCAGAATTCGGTTCACGACACAAATCTCCATCGACGCCGCCAGTGACACTGAAATGCTGCGGATGTGCGCCGATGCCGGCCTGACGCACGTATTCATCGGCATCGAGACGCCCGACGAGGCGAGCCTGCGCGAAGCCAAGAAACGCCAGAACCTGAAAAGGAATCTGCTCGTCGAGATCCAGCGGATCATCGATCACGGGATTTCGGTCGATTGCGGAATGATCGTCGGTTTCGATAACGACGATGTGAGCATTTTTCGCCGCCAGTACGAATTCGCCATGGCGACGGCGGTTCCGATCTTCAGCCTGGGCGCGCTGGTCGCGCCTGCCGCGACGCCGCTCCACGCCCGGCTGGCGAAGGCGGGTCGGTTGGTCGAGAACGGCTCAGAGATCGCCGCGACGCCCTGGAGCACCAACGTCATTCCCAAGAACATGACACGTGATGAATTGTTCCACGGGATCGGCTGGCTGTGCAATTCGATCTATCATCCCGCCGCGTTCGAGCAACGGATGTTGAAGCTCATTGACACGCTGGGCAGCGCGCACGTCCCGGCGTTCGCACGGCGGGCGGCGCCAACTTCGAAATCCCGCGCCGTCGTCAACGATGCTGCCCGCCTGCTGCAGAGAGTGCGACACCTCGGACCGGCGGAAGAAAAAATGTTCGCCAGCATCATCAACAAGCTTCGGCGCAATCGCGAAGCCGCCGGCGAGGTGCTTGGCTGCCTGCTCCAATACTGCCAGGTTCGCCACATGTACGAGCGTTGCCAATTGTGGGACCCGACGCTGGGTCGGGACACCGACATACTGTGGTCGGAGCGGCCCCTTGCCGAAGTCGAATTCGCCGCCGCTCAGTAGGCGCCGCGCTGCAACGCCGCCGGCTCGGTGGTTCGATCCGGAACTGCAGGGCTGATCATACCGTACGTGCAGACGGTCGTGACGCGGACTTAGGTCTCGGACGACAGTCCGGGTCAACGCTTGAGCGCCTCGTTGATGCACTTCTTGACGAGTTTATGCCGCGCATACCACGACATTTCCTCGAACCGTGCCTGCTCCTTGACCTGCGCCCGGCATGTCGCGGTGGCCTATTTCAAGGCAGCCTTGTCGGCGTCTGACATCGGTGCAGCTCCCGCCGGCGTCGGCATCAACGCATTGCTGCAGACGAGGACCGTGGCGACAATGCCGACGTAAAATGCGGTGACCAACTGAGACATGATGCGCGCTCTTCTTGACTGAACTTCAGACGGAACGATTCTGCGTGCCCGGTTCACGTACCGGCATGCCGCAGCCTTTGAAAAATATCTGAAATATTTTTGTTGGTCGTCAAGTCTTGTCTTTGCTCTTGCCATCCATCTTTTGAATGTAGCAATTCATTCACAAAACTGTTGCAATAAGGCCGATGGCGCGATGAGGACGATGGCTGACCATGATCGAGCGCCAAGCGGCACTTCCGCGACCGATCGACATCGCCTCTCGCCATCCGTAGCGCCGCGCGGTAAGGAACGCCTCCCTTGCCTCCCCAACCGTTTCCCCAACCTTCGGCGGCCGCGACATGCTTGTGATCGACAATCTTGTTTTCAACGGCTGGGGCCGCCGATTCTTCGATTCTGCGAGCGTAATGATCCCCGCCGGGGCCAAGGTCGGCCTGGTCGGACGCAACGGCGTCGGGAAGTCGACGCTGTTCCGGTTGATTCTGGGCGACCTCGTCCCGGATGGCGGCGAGATCCTGCTGCCCAAGGCCGCCAGGATCGGGTCGGTCGATCAGGAGCATCCGGCCACCCCGGTCTCGCTGTTGGACACGATTCTCGCCGCCGATGCCGAGCGGCAGGCGCTGAACGCCAGACTGGAAACCGCCGAGCCCGAACAGTTGGCCGAGATCTACCAGCGACTGATCGAGATCGACGCCGATAGCGCGCCGGCGCGGGCGGCGGAAATCCTCAGCGGCCTGGGCTTCTCCGCCGCCGACCTTACCCGTCCGATGGCGGAATTCTCCGGCGGCTGGCGCATGCGGGTGGCGCTGGCGGCGGCTTTGTTCGCGCAGCCCGAGCTGCTGCTGCTCGACGAGCCCACCAACTACCTCGACCTCGAGGGCGCGCTCTGGCTCGAAGCGCGGTTGAAAAAATATCCGCACGCCGCGCTGATCGTCAGCCACGACCGCGAGCTGCTGAACAATTCGGTCGACGCCATCCTGCACCTGAGCCAAGGCAAGCTCGAGCTTTATACCGGCGGCTACGACGACTTCGAAAGGCGGCGCGCGGAAAAGACGCGGCTGCAGGCCGCCACCCGGGCCAAGCAGGATGCCGAGCGCGCCCATCTGCAAAAGTTCATCGATCGGTTCCGCGCCAAGGCCAGCAAGGCGGCGCAGGCGCAGTCGCGGATCAAACGTCTGGCCAAGCTTGAGCCGATCGCCGAGGTGGTCGAGGAGCGCGTGGCGCCGTTCACGATCCCTTCGCCGGCTCGGCCGCTGGCGCCGCCGCTGATCCAGCTCGAGGCCGCTGCGGTCGGCTACGACGGCACGCCGGTGCTGCGCAACCTCAACCTGAGGCTCGACGTCGACGACCGCATCGGGCTCCTCGGCGTCAATGGCGCCGGCAAAACGACGTTTGCCAAGATGATCGCCGGCGCGCTGCCGCTGCAAGCCGGCCATATGAAACGCGAAGGCCGCATCCAGGTCGGCTGGTTTCATCAGCATCAGATCGAGGCGCTCGACCCGGCCGACACCCCTTTGGACATCATCCGCCGTACCCTGCCGGACGACAGCGAGTCGACGCGGCGATCGCGGCTGGCGCAGTTCGGCTTGTCCTTCGACAAGCAGGAAACCACGGTCGCCAACCTGTCCGGCGGCGAGCGTGCGCGGCTTCTGCTCAACCTCGTCGCGATGACGGCGCCGCATTTGTTGATCCTCGACGAGCCGACCAATCACCTCGACATCGAAAGCCGTCGGGCGCTGCTCGACGCGCTCAACGACTACGAGGGCGCGGTGATCCTCATCACCCACGACCGCTCGCTGATCGAACTCGTGACCGACCGGCTCTGGCTCGCCGCCGACGGCCGCATCAAGGCCTTTCCGGGCGACCTGGACGACTACGCGCGCTTTGTCCTCGACCGCGCCAAGGCGGTGACACGCGCGCCCACACAGAGCATCGAGCATCACGCCGTCTCAGCACAACGGCCGGCAAAGCGGAAACGCAAGCGAGTTTGACGCCGTACGCAGCCCGTTCGCTCAGAGCGGCGGGTCGGCTACGTCCGGTCTCTTGAACGCGAGGCTTTCCTCCTCCAGATCGAGCTCGCGTTCGATGCGCCGGCGTGCTTCGTCGGTGATCTGGCCCTCCTGCAGCAGCCGGTAGATGTATTCCCGCTCCGCGGCGATCAGCTCCGCGCGCAGCTCAGCCGCCGCGGCGATGGCCTTGCGCCCAAGCTTCCTGTTCCTCGCCACCTGCCCGGCGCGATGGTCATGGCGCGCCCTTAAGATCGCCAGCACGTCGGACGATATCTTGCCGTCGGCCGCGAGCCCGTCCAGCCGGCCCTGCGCCAGGTTGATCGCTTCCAGCCGCGCCGTAATCTCAGCATCTTGCTCGCGCCGGCGCTCGTCTTCGGCGTCGTGCGGCAAGGCAAGCCAGCGCACGATACTGGGCAGCACCAGGCCCTGGCCGATCAGCGTGACCACGATGACGCCGAAGGTGACGAAGAGAATGAGATCGCGATCCGGGAACGGCACGCCGGCGATTGTGGTGAGCGGAATGGCCAGCGCGGCGGCGAGCGAGACCACGCCGCGCACGCCGACGAACGCCAGCAGGAAGACCCACTGCCAGGGCGGCAGCGGATCGCGGCGGCGCAGCGATGGGCTCAACCAGCGCGGCAGATAGGTCGCCGGATAGACCCAGATG
>Ga0181523_10004921_pt1 | contig 11284 bp, 8 predicted proteins | sample PEATcosm2014_Bin_43_FD_119752 | JGI IMG/M metagenome (GOLD analysis project Ga0181523, IMG submission 119752) | Peatland microbial communities from MTU Mesocosm Facility, Houghton, MI, USA - PEATcosm2014_Bin05_30_metaG | ecosystem: Environmental > Terrestrial > Soil > Wetlands > Peat | place... | reverse complement strand
CTCGCACAGGATGACGGCTCGTTCGACCACATTTTGCAGTTCCCGTACATTTCCAGGCCAATGATAGGTCTGAAACAGCTCCAAGGTTCTTTTATCGATCGCTTTGATCTTTTTTCCCATCTTGCCGGCATAGCGCTGAGCAAGGTATGCGACGAGCAGGGGAATGTCTTCGACGCGCTCGTGCAACGACGGCATGCGAATTGGAAACACGTTCAACCGATAGAACAAGTCGCGCCGGAATGAGCCCGCCTCCACCGCGGCGTCCAGGTCGCGGTTTGTGGCGGCAATGACCCGTACGTCAATGGGCACCGGGTGGGTGCCACCCACTCGCTCTAATTCACGTTCTTGCAGGACTCGCAGCAAAGCGATCTGGGTCTCAGCCGGCAAGTCGCCCACTTCATCTAGGAAGATTGTCCCGCCGTCGGCCACTTCAAATCGCCCTAAGCGTCGCTGAGTAGCGCCCGTGAAGGCTCCCTTTTCATGGCCGAAAAGTTCAGAGGCAATGAGAGAAGGGGGAATGGCAGCACAGTTAACCGCAACAAACGCGTTCCGCGCGCGGCGCGAGCGCTTGTGGATTGCACGGGCTGCAAGTTCCTTTCCGGTTCCCGTTTCACCCGTGATCAGCACGGTGGAATCGGTCGGCGCAACCTTGCACAGAACAGCGAGAACTCGTTTGATTGCATCCGATGCTCCCACAATCTCTTCGAACATGGATGCCTGATCAATCTCTTCCTTGAGAGCCAAGTTCTCCTTGTGCAGCTGGTCTTTTAGCGTTTTGATTTCGTCAAATGCTTTCTTAAGCTCTTCCTCTGCACGCTTGCGATCGTCAATCTCGATACTGGATCCATACCACATCACGATGTTGCCTTGGTCATCCCACTGGGGAACGTTGCGATGCAAAAACCAGAGATATTGTCCGTCGGCACGACGCACGCGGGTTTCGTACTGGAACACTTCTCCGCTGGCACGGCAATCACGCCACCTTGTCAACATTCCCTCTAAATCCTCAGGATGAATGAAAGCAGTCCAGCCCCAGCCCTGCAGATCTTCTTCACTGACGCCAAGGTATTCAAGCCAGCGTTGATTGAAGAAACCGAGATTGCCGTCAGGATCAGAACTGTGCAGAAACGCAGGAGTAGTATCAATGACGCGCCGCAGTACATCTTCGGCGGGAGTTGTTGGCCAAAGCTTACCAGTATCGCGTGTCGCCGTATCGGCCTCGTTTCAGGAGGACTCTTGAGAAGTAATTGTAGGACACGAGAGCTAGCGGTCAAGCGAAACCTATCGGTCACGGGTTTTTGGGGGGAGTTGAACACCAGTGCGTGGATCGTCGGCTAACCGGACACTATCCAGAAACGGGCTTCGAGGAAGTTGACCGGATTAGCAACGAGAAGTCGGTATAGCGGAAGTAATTTAAGCAGCCGACTTTTTGACAGCAAGAAGGGGCTTCAGGTCGAAAAACTTGGCGGGACGCTGGGACTCGAACCCGCGAGCCCCTTGAGTGACAGGGCACAGCCCAATGATGGCGTCTTTCGCGCTGGTTTACTTCCGTAGCCGGATGACCTATCGTACGGCTACCTCAACGGCTACCTAAATGGCCGAAAAAGGCCCCAGTACAACTGGGAAAATTCAAGGCCGATACGGAGAACCAACGGTTTAGCCTTTATTTTCAAGGGCCGCGGAGAATCCCTCCCTCTCCGCCACGCAGTCTGCACTGCAGAGAAAACAGCCTGCAATTCTTGTGAAATCGCTCGAATTGGCCGTAATTGCGCGAACTCAAGTGCCGCTTCTGCGCTAGGGATATTACCGGCGGCCCACTCCGACAATGCTAGCCCAATGAGCGCTCGCAATCGGCTGCGATCATCACGCAGGTCCCCGAGAATCGTTTGGGCCTCGCGAAATTCTACAAGAGCCCTATGAAAATCAGCCTGCCCTAAGTAGTCCATTCCACGTTTGACGTGCTGGTCAGGCTTTGGCTGCGGAATCGCGTCCTCAGGGATGATCGTGTTTGTCTCACCCTCCGGCTCGCCACGCAGCCAAATGATAACTTCCGCTGCCGCTAAACCGATCAAGAGGCCGATACCTCCGCCGAGATTACCTCCTCCGATCATCGTGCCAAGCCAGGCTCCTAACAGTGCCGCCCCAACCTTGGCCCCCCATGTCAATAGTTTTTTCCCAAGCATCCAACTACCTCCGGAAGCCTAACGAATCGAAGCCTAGGGACGGCCGCCGTGCGGTCAAGAAGTCGAGCCCCCAAACCGAATTGTGGTATGCCCTCACAGCGAGAGTCCCTAGAGCGGTACTCCCCCCCGCGATTTGAAGCGTCGGCACGTTCGCCAAAGGCGATAGACACCAAGAGAGTAACCCCAGATGACTCCCATAGCGCAACCAGTGACAACAGGAGCGTGCCAGATAACCGCCCGCCCAGACGAAAAGGTATCGTAAATGCTGAACGCGAGAAGGCCGCCAAGAAGGAGAAACAGAACTTTCCATGCGTGAATGTAGTTGATGGCCTTGATCTGTGAGAGAACAAGCGGCAGCTTCTCGTCGAATCCGCGTCCCGCTTCGTTGACGTAACGGTCATATGCCTTTTGATAACCGCCGGCAAAACAGACAACTGCTGCCCAGGAGTGCAAGTCCTTCGGAGAAAGGAGGGTTTTATGTTGAAAACCGGCAATCGGATCGATCACGCGGCGTGACTTTCCCGCGAAAAAAGGAACTATAGAAGCGGCAAGGAAGGCGAGGAAACAGACGGGAGGTGACGCGGCGAGCGGAATGACAAATCCCACAACGAGCATCGACACAATGACGATATTGATGGTAGTGGACCCAATCCGGCCGATAGAGGAGACCTCGCGAGTGCGTGCATCTGGCGGGAATCTCTGCAGGGTGATGGGCTTGGCATGCTCGGTGTCGTCTTGGTTCAGGCTGGAGCTCCAGAGCCTGCGGTCGGAGGACTCGGACGCACTAAAATCAAGATTCTGGAACCGCGCCAATGTGATGCTGCGTGCATGCTCAAGTTCCTGATCAGTGAGCGCAGGCTGATTGGCTACAAGTTTCGCCAGGCTTGGATTAACGCTTGTGAGCTCGGATCTCATCCGGTCCGCCAAACCGGCAAAAGCGCCTGAACCAACCGCTGCAGGGCCCAGAATGGCCTCGCGGTAGGAACGCCGAATTTTGGCGGGCTCACGTGCACCAAGAAGCAGATAAACAAGGAACCGACAGGCATCGCGCCCAGTTATGCCCGGATCATGCGCCGCGATGTAAATCGCTGCGTAGAGGCAATGCTTGTAGGCCTCTGAATCACTGTCACTCAACTTAAGAATTGAGATCCATGCCGTGGCGGGGCAGAAGTAGATCAACATTTTGCTGACGATTCGAATGTACAGGTCGCTCCATGCCTTACCAGCGGCGGCGCATCGCTGTTCAAGGCCCTTAAGCAGCTCTGCTCCCTCGTTCGAGTCTTGCCACTGGGCCATCTCTTGCTTGGCAATGAGCCCCGCTCCGTTTGTGATGCGCTCGGCAAGAGCGGCCAAAACCTCATCGTCGGAACCGGTCTCCCGCCCTAAGTCTTCCAGCTGATGCCTGGCCAGTTCACGGTCTGCGCTTCCCTCGGCTCCCAACTTGCTCGCCAATGCGTGAGCTTTTTCGGCCAGCGAGCGGGCATCCTCCTTTTGACCTTTTCCTGCCAGGGCCAGCGCTTTGTTGGTTAGCGGCTTCAGATATCCTTGGGGACAGAGCGAGAGTGCTTTGTCAGCTGCAACAATGGCGTCGTCCCAGCGACAAAGCAGATTCAGCCAGGCGCTTTGAAAATTCCATAGGATGTGATCCTCGGGATCGAGCTCGATGGCCTTGCCCAGTTCCGTAATTGCGTCCTTGAGAGCCAGCCGCTCCTCCGGAGGGAAGCCTTCGCCGCGAGTGGTACGGGAGTTCGCCGCAGCTTTATCCAATTCGCGCAGTGCCTGGGCACGCCCGGTCCTAAGCCCCAGTTCGTTTTCCAAGCTATGCGGCCCGGCCCCGAGGCTGAGCTCAGCGAGCGCGGCGCTCTCGCCGAATTTTCCGTGCGCATGGTACTCCTGACAACCTTGCGCCAAGACGACCTCGTATCGAAGGTGCTGGGCCTCTTCCTCGACCTGCCGAAAGAATTGCAGATCGGGATCGCCAGCACACACGACTCGAGCGGCACGCGCCTGGCGCTGGAATTCGTCAAATGACCGCGCATACTTGCCTGCATTGAAAGCCGCAAATTTGAACGAGGGATCGGCACGAAGTGCCTTCAGAAAAAACTCTTCGGCGACTGCGCCTTGACCTAGAAAGTCTTTGCGGATCAGCGCCTCGCAGTACTCCACGTGTCCGTCATTCGGAAACTCCTGTCGCACATCCGCGAGTCGATCCAGAGCCAGCTGCACCCACCCGTGTTCGGCATCAAAGTGACAGCGATTCAGGGAGTTAATCTTGTCCTCGTTATCGCGCCTGTAGGTCCTCATCTGCCTGCTCCTGCTTGTGGATCTCCATCAGACAATGCCTTCCATCAGCCGCACCTATGGCAATTACAGAACCCGCGCCAGCCAGGGATGTGGAGGCAAAAGGCAGCTCCGTGGCGGCCAGTGTTTGCATATCTTCCGAACCGGACCAGATCTCCAACCATCGGCATCCGTGCTCTCGTCGAACAATCGCTAGCGTTCCGTCTGCGGTGCCAAGCATCGCTTCAACGGATGTTTTTCGCTCTCCTTCGTTTGTCCACCGACCGGATTGCTTGCAATATCGCAAAACGGTCTCTTCGAGAGCGACATAGACGGTGGTGCCATCCGAACCCCCAGCTAAAGCGACCGCCAGTTGCGGAGTTTTGAGCACGGTTTCCCGAGAACCATCGTTGCGCACTACAATCACTGATGTGCGCCCATCCCCAGAATGACATCGTCCACAACTTACGAACTCTCCGCTATCTCCTAACCGGCACACGAACTGCTCTTGCCTCAGATTTTCGATGTGCGGGATTACGCGGTCGACGTCTGCGGGACGAAAATGCGCAACCTTGATTTCCCCGCGCTCGCTGACCGCCAGCACACGGTCGTTTTCCATGGGCACAACCGCGCACACTGAGTGATCAAACAGATCAAGGGCATCTTCCACATCGAGCGTCTGTCCGGGTGCGAGCCGCGCAACTACACCATTCCTATAGCCCACATAAGTTGCGCCACCCTTGCCGCAGGCAGCTACCGTTACTGGTTCCTCGTTGTGAATCACGCACTCATTGCGCCAGGCATTGTTCTCGAACCATGTCACCGATTTAGCACCAGCACTGGCAAGGACGAGCCAGCCATCGGGCCAATAGCTGCACTGGGTAATCGGCGACTGACTTGCGCTCAAGTCCTCCCCGTCAGGCGAGAGAGTTTGGATCCAGTTTGCGGTTGCCACGACAAATTGTTCTTGCTCCGGAATGGGCTCGAGTGCTCGCAACACCTCCGATTCTGACAGCCCTGAGTACAAACCTCGTCTGCGTACTTCACACTTAGCAGTGTCCCAAGACAGAAGTTCTCCGCGGTTGGTTCCGAAGAGGCAGTGGAGACGACCTTCTGCGGTTAGCGCACAGCATTCTTGGACGATGCCTCGCGCAGGCAAGCCGCTAGCAAGTCGATAGCTCACTTCTTGGAGCAGCGAACCCGTTCCCAGGTCGTACACCTTCAGTTGCCGGCTGCGGGTTGCGAGCACAACGACCGAAGCCGTTTCGTTCAGGCATGCCGAAGATACTGGAAAAGACGGCCGCAGCCATTCTGTTGCCCGTGCTTGGCCCATTTCCAGGCGTAGCAGCAGGATTCTCTGAGTGGGTGATCGGTCACCATCGATGAGGACGGCTGACCGGCGATCGGCAGAAAACGCGATGCTCGCGAACGATGGCGCGATGTCTTTTGCCAGGACACACGTTGTACGCCGATCAAGGTCGTACCACACAAGAGCATGCGATTCATCGATACCAATGAGGCCTCCGAAGAAGCTGAGGCAGTGCGGCGGGTAGCGCAGCTTCAGCGGCAGACGCTCGCCTTCCAGGTACACACCAGTTGGATCGGCCCATGCTATGCGTTCCTTCGCTGAATCGATTACCAGGGTGTGTTCGTTCGCAGCCGATGGCAAAGTTCTCCGGCCGACCAACTGGTAAGTGGCGAGACTGTATTCCTCCAGCGTTGGCCCGTCCGCAAGGGCATGAAACACCCCTCGCAGAGGCGTTACCGAGATCACGCCAGCTACGCTTCGTTGTTGCCCCAAGGGAGTCTGAGCGCTTATCCAAATACCGCGGCGGTCCAGCTCGGCCTCTGCGCGCTTCAGATATGCGGCGAGGGCAAGTGGCAGTTTCTGATTGCGCAGCCGATTTACGGCAATGACCTCCGCAAGTTCTGGACGTGCACGGATACCTCCCAGACCAGAGAGAACGGCTTCTTGCATGAGCGGCACCTCAGCCGCCTTTAAATCCTCGAGAAGCTCATCCAGCAGCCCACGCCCGACAGCCGCCGCAACAAAGCAGACATCTCCGAACAGATGCTGCCGGTAGCGCTGCCGGATGTCGGACCGGCGCTGGTAGGAGAGCTCAGATAGCGCTCGGCGGGACCCCAGCGCCCATTGCCCGCGGCGTTTAGGACAGGCCGCCCGCTGAAAGTACGCGCCCATCCGTCGGTGAGCCATCTGGCTGGTCCAGTTTCCGTCTGGACACCAGCCATCCGCCACCGCAGCGAAAGTCGCATGGAAAAATGTCATGAGGGTAGTTCCGCCCAGAGATCGCCATGAAAGATAAGGACTCAGGTCGTGGTACAGACGGAGCCAGATGACAACTGGCAGCCGGCGCGAAGGTAGATCGTGCCGCACAATCCGTTGGGAAAAGTCGCTCCAATAGTCCTCATCGCCGGCCAAGAGGTCAAGCATTTCGCTTTCCGTTAGGCCTCTTCGAGAGGAAACTAGGTAGCCGACAACACGGCTCATCAGGAGACGCCCATGATTCTTCTCCTCGCTCAATCTCTCAAACAGCCGCTCGACCATGCCGTCAATCGAACTGGGCAGCGGAGAGGAGGAATCGTATGAATGCCAAAGCCGCGCCCCTTCGAAGGCCAGCCGTAGATAGAGAGGCAATTTGCATGCGGCAAAACCGTCGAACAAAGCCAAAGTCTGATCAGGAGTCAATTGACGCCCGGCACGCGCCAACCATTTCCTGAGGAGCACTCGCGCATCTTCCGGACTCATCGAATCGAGCACATGAAAGCACTGTTCCGGCAGTCGCGAGCGCAATCTCTCAAGCGCAGATCCAGGCGTGCTCGATAGCACGATTCGCGTGTGGGGACGAAGAGTTTGTGGGAGCCAATTCCAGTTCTGCGCGCTGATCTGATCCAGCGCGTCGATAAACAAAACAAGCGGCCGCCGCGCGGAGGGCAACTCCAGTCGTTTCTGGAATTCGCTGGCCAGCAGATCGAAATCTGTGGGAAGTTCAGATGCGGACTTCCCATACAAGATGTCGATTTCGTTGCAGAGCCCTTTGAGTAGTGAGGCAGCCTGAGTTGATTCTGCGGTCACTCCGGCGAAGCGGCAGATGGCAGCTGTCCTCCGCCCTCTGCATTCGAGCGCTGCCTCCGCCAACAGAACTGACTTGCCCGATCCTGACGGCCCATAGAACACGAGGGGGGCCCGGCTGTTTTCGCCCTCAATATACTTCGTGATCACTTGTATGGCTGCCGCTTGTCCCGTGAAATCGCGAGAACGCTTGAACGCAAACTCGTCATGGCGCAATTGCTCTTCGCGAGTGGCCGACAGTTCCTGCGGGCGAAGAATCTGCCTTCGGATAGTCCGACGCAGATTGCGGTATACGATCGCACACATCCATCGGATATGGTCCATGCCGATGCCGCGTTTGCTCCAGGTTGCATCCCGCGAGTGGACCCGGTGGGCACAGAGATGCATTCGCAGCCGCCGCTTGAGGGTGGCTAGACGCAACGCAGCATCCTCGTCGAGTGCGCCTTCAGGTGTGCAATCCCAATACTTCCGCAGTGCCGGGGGGCATGTGTCGAGATCGGCATCATGGGGAGGACTTAACTCGCGAAAGAATGCCAGAACGTGTTCACCTGCATCTGGTTGCGCAAGGGCTCCAGCATCTATCTCCTGCTCGGTCGCCGAAGCCTCATATTTCAGCATGTGCTGCTCTGAAAACCCCGCTCGCCTAGCTGCGCGACGAAGAGCTTCCCCGAGTGGTTGCTCCACCTCGCGGACCCAAATTTCTTGATCGATGAAGCGCCCTACTCGAGGCTGCAGTATGAACTCCGGCGGGTCCGCATTCTGGTCCAGTCGGTACCAGCCCTTATGCTCGACAGGCTGATCGTCACGCCACAGCAGAAGCCCGCGGCTCTCCTCTGGCACGGCGCCAAGAAGGGCATCGAACTCCGCCGCAGGAATCTCGGAGGGCAACGGGCGCCACCCATAGCGACTGCCCAATAGGATGACGAAGTTTGGCCGAGGCGTGACCGACTGGCACCGTGCGATTTCAGCCAGGCAGATACGCATTGTGCCCTGGTCTAACGCTGCTTCGGCGCTCACGCCCCATCTGAGATCGATCGCCTGAAATGTCCAGCCCAGCCTCTCGCAGTAGCGGCGAAGCCGTGGAAACACCTTTTCTTGAAGCGCATTCCGCTCCTCTTTGAGATCATCGAAGGTGGAGGAGATGAAGACGCGAATGGTCCGTGTGGGAAGCCTTAGGGATGCTGGAGAACCGTTTGATGTAGAATCAGGCACTCTTTCCCTCGGGCATTCAAAGAAAGCCCACAGCTCGAGCTAGACGTGGTGAGACAGCGCACGGATTACGGCAAAGCTTCCTTACTATGCGTTGTGTGATCCCTGCTACCCGAACCACGAGCGACTCCAGTAATGATCCTGCACCTCTCGGATTGCCTCGCCTGCGGATGGATATGAAAGCCCACTTCCTTCTTCAATCACCTTTCGAAGGTAATACGCTAGGCTTTCTTTCCAACACCAATTTTCCCTTATGGGCGTCCAGCCCCTGTTCACATTCAGCAGCCAGAGACGCTGACGCATCACGAAAAAGAGGGGCCGACACAATTTCATGAAGTTGAACACGTAACGCTCACGCTGTACGCCAACTGTGGCATCCACTTGTAACCCCTCCCTTTCGCAATGCCAGGAACTATTGCTTTCATCGATTTTGAAGGAGTTGAACACCTTGTGGAGGACGGAGAGATCGCGATTCGTGATGCGAGAGGCTTTGAAGCCCCATAAGGACCGAAGCGATGAATCCCACTTCTTGTAAGACATGGCAGCCCTCCATAACTCTTGGGATCAACTAACTACATCGTTCATGGAGTCGGAGCCTTACCTGTCAACTGCATCTGGAGCAGAATTTTCTTTGCCAGACGAGAACATATCTCATGTGAATCGCTCGGCCAAATCTGTCATTAGATCGGATTCTCCGTAACGATTCTTCGATTCAGGTCCTGGTCGTTGCGCTCCATTTTCGGCTGCCACGCAGCCGCACGTCTTTCCGCTTCGCCGATCTGTTCTTGCGAATACTGCTGAATCACGGAGTTGCGAACGGCGGCAGCTTCTGCGTTGCCGCCGCGTGCCGACAGAATAATCCATTTGAGGGCCTCGACTTGGTCTTCCGCCGTCCCAATGCCCTGACCGCACGAAATCGCAACATTGAATTGAGCTATAACGTGACCCTGCTCAGCGGCGCGGAGAGACCAGCGGAACGCCTCCTCATGGTCCTCGGGAACACCTTGCCCTTCGCCAATTTGGACAGCAAGATTGTATTGGGCCTGTGCATCCCCCTGTTCTGCTGCTCGCCGGTACCACTTGGCCGCGACCTGCAAATCCTGCGGCACTCCTCTGCCGAACGCATGGAAGATGCCGAGATTGCACTGCGCGGACGGTTCGCCAGCTTCTGCACGGCGTCTCGTTTCCTGAACGAACTCGCGAGTGGGACTCGGCATCCGGCCTCCTTAGCATTCGAAGAATGCAGCACCGAGTGATCACGCTGGTTAACGCTGGGAGGCGCAAAGCACTTTCTGCAAAAGGGCTCCCGTTTTCGGTCCGAAAACAGCCGCCATTTTATCTGGGATTTCCATTTTGCATCCCAGAACGAGCACAGTGTACGCGCATCGCCTGACACCTGGTCAGTGACCGGGGTCACAATTCCTTGTTCCCCTCGGGTTCCCATGCGATGATCACAGCTAATGCCTTCATTGTCTGGCGGATCACGGCGAAGCAGCGGATGGTCGCGAAGCTGAAAGCCATCAAGGCTGAGCTCAGCGCCGAAACATGTCGCAATGGCCCAGGTCGGTGCCGGGCTTCGGAAAGCTGTGCCGGGTTATCACCAATACTGCGCGGTGCCGGGGAACACGACTCAGCTGCGCATCTTTCAACGTTGTGTTGACTGGCTGTGGCGAGGTGTTCTTATCCGTGGCAGAGCCAACGAGCACGGGTGTGGTGGGAGCGACTGACCCACTCTTTTTGCGATCGATTCCCCAAACCCCATGTCCCTCCATCCCTATCCTGATGCGCGCTTCAACGCCACTCATCCATCGTAAGAGCCGTACGCGTAGACGCGCGCGTACGGATCCGTCCGGGGCGCTCAGTAATGGGCGTCCCTACCCGGGCAGTTGAACCACGGCAAGATTGGTGGGTCATAAATCATCGTGCGGGAAATCTAATGTTCACGGGACCCGAATTTGGAAACACTGTACCTGGCGTGTTCACGCCGGTGCTCGCCAAACACTCGAAATCGTTCTCGCTAATCGATTGGATCTCGGTAGACTTTGAGCCGCTGCGAAAGTCGGTTGCTTCCGGGAAATCACGCCTAACGGTCGACACCAAATGCACCACAACGGTTTTGAGGTGCAGGGATGAGTGCGGACCTGCGTTGAAGTGTCGGCGTGCTGCACAACTGCTGCACAACTGCGCCCGAACAGGAGCATTTCAGGCCAAAAATCGCCTGTTGTCTCCGCCGTATGTTATTGAATCCGAACAACAGGCCCAGGACGGCTTCATTTTGCTAAACCGTTATACGGGCTAACACCTGTATCGAGGGTTCGAATCCCTCCCTCTCCGCCAAACTACAAAGGCCACAGCTTCTGCCTCGGTTTCGCGGACTTGCTTGGTTGTCAGCGTGCGATGGAGGGCCAGGTCTCATTCCCGCCGCCAGCCTCGAATGTATACGTGGTTCCGTCCGCGCCTGCTACGTAGACAGTGGCGGCGCTGTTTAGCAAGTATGCTTGGAATAGATCGTCGCCTCCCT
>Ga0181523_10004919_pt1 | contig 11287 bp, 5 predicted proteins | sample PEATcosm2014_Bin_43_FD_119752 | JGI IMG/M metagenome (GOLD analysis project Ga0181523, IMG submission 119752) | Peatland microbial communities from MTU Mesocosm Facility, Houghton, MI, USA - PEATcosm2014_Bin05_30_metaG | ecosystem: Environmental > Terrestrial > Soil > Wetlands > Peat | place... | reverse complement strand
CTTGTTGCCGCGCTTGATGTCTTCAAAGGTCTTCGACGGCGCTGTGAAGGTGTTCGCAACGCGCTGCCACTGGGAAAGGCCGGGGGCTGGCACGCCCGCGGATTGGAGTTCCAGGTCGCTCATGATTACGCCTCGCTTAGCCGAATTTTGGCTATGGCCGCGATTGTAACCTTGAAGGGGCTGTCCGGCACAATCAAAATTTGTTGACGCTGTCGGTATCCCACTTTAGCCGCAAAAAAGCAAGAAGCAGGTCCTTCGGCTTCGCTCCTCACCCCAGCGACGAAGACCTGTCGCTGGGGACCCCGATACGCTCCGCTCAGGATGACAGGCGAGGGTGGGACACCCGAGCTTTAGAGAACGAGCACTAGAGTCCTTCGACGGGCGCTTCGGCCTGTGAGGCGGGTGGGGGCTGTGCGGGCTCTGACTCCACCGGTTTCGGCTGGCCCGGTTTTGGCTGCTTTGGCCTGGTCTTGCCCGCTTGGCCTTTCGCGGACTGGGCCGGCAGTGCCGTTGCCTGCACCGCTGTCTTGCGGGCCGGCTTGGGCGGCACGTAGCTCTTGTAGACGGTGATGTGGAAGCAGGACTGCTGGAACTCCTCTTCGACGTCGATCTTGCCGGCCTCTTCGAGCGGCAGCAGGCGGGCGCGCATCCAGCCGATCTCCTGGCGGCTGAGGCCCTGCTTGGCAATGTCGATCGTTGCGCCGGTCAGATGGGGACTGGCGATGTCGCCCTCGGCCGCGGCGGCGTTGCCGTTGGTCTTCTCCAGTTCTTTTTGGTACTCGACGGTGCGGACTGCCGAGGTGACCAGGAGAGGAGTGTGAAATTGAGCCGTGTGGGCGCGGGCCAGGTCGGAGAGAAAGCTCGCCGTCCAGGGCCGGCAGTAGCGCCGGTTCTCCGGCAGGTTGCCGTTCACCGTGAGCGCGGTCGAGACTGGAACCGGCACCAGCATTCCACCCGCGATGCGATCGGCCAGATCGTCGTCGTCCTCGATCCGCTCCAGGTTGTCGGCCTCCGAGCGCTCGTTTTGACGCACCAGAGAGTCGCGGGATCCGCGGAGCGGAGGCGGCATCACAAATCGTGGCTTCTTGAGCGAAGCGGTTTCGATAACGGGGGGGCGGTCTGGAGAAGCAGCAGTCACCGGCGGTCGGTGGGAGTTGGCGGCCGGAGCGGTCTTTGTTGCATGGGTTGCATGACGAGAGTGGAGAGAATGCGTGGAAGAGACCCGGCGCGCACTCCCGCGGCCAGCGCCACGATTCGCAGAATGCGTTATTTTCTTATGAGAGGCGGTAGCGGAGACAGTGCTCACCCGCGGCTTCTTTGAGCCGTAGGCCACGCTCCCACAGAGCGCAAGCAGCACGAGAACCATGATTGTGGTTCGCCGCATGATGAAGTTCGCGGAGAAACCAGAGCAATTCCAGTGTAGATCCATTCGAGCTTCGCTCCCAGTACCGGTGCGGGTGCGTCCGGGTCCGATAACTGGAGAGATACAGCCGCCAGATCGAGTCCTGCGCCACTTAAGTGCTTAACCGTCTACAATGGGGCGTTCATTCCCGCTAGGAGTTTGACTCCCGCCGTGACGATTCGAAAGAAGCATACCTGGCTGATTGTCGTCGCACTGATCTTCGTGCAGGCGTTGCAGATGGCCTATGTCGTCCATCGCGAGTCGCTCACCTTCGATGAAGACGACCACATGTTTGCCGGATACATGATGTTGCACACCGGCGACTATGGCCTGAACCCCGAACACCCGCCGCTGGTGAAGCTGCTGGCCGCGTTGCCCCTGCTGGGGCAGAACCTCTGGGTTCCGCCACTTCTCAATCGCGAGTTCAAGAGCGAAGCCTATCTGGACGGACGCGACTGGCTGGCCCGGAACGACGGCGCCAGCCAGAGGCTGGTCTTCCAGATGAGGCTGGCCGCGGGACTGCTGGCGGTTGGCCTTTCACTGATGATTTTTTTGGCCGCTCGCGAGTGGTTCGGCACTGCCGCCGGGCTGGTGGCGCTGACGCTCGTGACATTTGATCCGAATATCCTGGGCCACTCCGCTCTGGTCACCACGGACATCGGCGTCTCGCTTTTCTTTCTGGCTAGTATTTACGGCTTCTATCGCTATGTGAAGCAGCCCTCGCTGCTGCGTCTGCTGCTGGCCGGCTTGGCGGCCGGGCTGCTGCTTGCTACCAAGCACTCGGGAATTCTGCTGGCACCGATGCTTATGCTGCTGATCGGCTGGGAGGTGGCCGTTGCGCCGAAAGGCTCACGTGGCCGGCTCGCGCTGCGCCTCTCGGGTTCATTCGGCGCCATTGTCGTCGTTGGCGTCGCGGTGCTGTGGGCCTTCTACGGATTCCGCTATGCGGCGCGGCCCGCTGGGCTGGCGCTGAGCACGTCGCTGGCCGATTATGCAGCGCCGTTGAGCCACTTCAATTCAACCGCGGTGATGGCGATTGCGCACCTGCGCCTGCTGCCCGAGTCGTATCTGATGGGCCTGGTCGATGTGAAGCGCATGGCCGAGTTCTATCCCACCTTCATCTTCGGCAAGGTCTACGCGCACGGGCAGTGGTGGTACTTCCCGGTGGTGATTCTGATCAAGACCACGCTCGGCCTGCTGGCGCTGGTGGCGGCTGCTTTTTTTGCCATCTTCACTGGCCGTTTGCGCAAGGGGCGTGAGGTGGCTTTCATTCTGATTCCGTCTGCCTTTTATCTGGCGGTTGCCATCCAGGCGGGAATCGACATTGGGGCACGCCACATTCTGCCGGTCGATACTTTCTTGTTCATTCTCGCCGCTGGCGGCATCACTGCTTTGGCCGCCGGCAGCGAGCGCTGGGGCTATCTTGGAGCCGGGCTCGTACTGGCCCACATCGTCTCCGCGCTCACCGTCTTTCCCAACTACATTGCTTACGCCAACGAGGCCTGGGGCGGGCCGAAGAACGTTCACAATCTGCTCAGCGACGCCAACGTAGACTGGGCCCAGCAGCTGATTCAGGTCAAACAATGGCAAGACCGCCATCCCGGCGAGGAGTGCTGGTTTGCCTACTTCGCGCACCCCGAGATCGACCCGGCTGTCTACGGAATCCGCTGCCACGCCATGCCCACCGCCGACACCGGGTGGCTGGGCGGGTCGGATATTATTCCGCAGGTCATCAACGGCAGCGTGCTGATCAGCGCGGGCGACCTGAGCGGCTGCGAGTGGCCCAGCACCCGCATGAATCCCTATGCGATTTTTCAGCCACTCAAGCCGGTGGAGACGATCGACTATGGCGTGCTCGTCTATCAGGGCAGCTTCCAGGTGAACCAGACCGCCGCGCTCAGCCGCGCCCAGAACGCCAATGCGCTGCTGGCCGAGGGCAAGCTCCCGGAAGCCCTGGCGCTGGCCCGCGAAGCCGTTGCTCTCTCGCCCGGCGAGATCACCAGCCAGACCTCGCTGGGCGACATTTCGGCGGCGATGGGCCAGAAGGATGAGGCACGCAAAGCTTGGCAGGCTGCCATCGCCTCCGCGATGCGTTTGGAGCCCGAGGCGCAGGTCAGCTACATCCCGGATCTGGAGGCCAAGCTGAAGAAGCTGTGAGACTTTTCTACTTCAACCCCTGTGAATTCAACTTGGCAGATTACCGAAATCTTCATTTGACACACAAAGGTACTCCGAAATAGATTACTCACGATGTAATCTGCACACTTTATTCGTAACCAACCACTGATCGCTGAAGTCGGGGTGTGAGGCTGTGCCCGATCCGGTCATCGCCAACGGTGCTGGACCATCACTCAACCACCTGTCATTCTGCCACTCAAGAGATCGAAAGGAAAGACAATGAACCTGGAAAGAATCCCCCGTTTTTTCTCCGCACGGGTTGCATATGCCTGCGCGATCGCGTTCTTGTTGTCCACTCTCCCAGCCCTGGCGCAGCAACCGCTCCAGGTATTGCATAACCATGTGCGTCCCGCGGTCTCCAGCGGGCAGGCCAAATTGGTGGGTTCGCTGCCGTCTACGCAGCAGTTGAATCTCTCGATCCTGTTGCCTTTGCGCAACGAGGCCGAACTCGACAGCCTGTTAGGCGAGCTCTACGATCCATCCAGCCCCAATTACCGCCAGTTTCTTAGCGTGGCTGAATTCACCGACCAGTTCGGCCCCACGGCGGAAGATTTCCAGACTATAGTCGATTTCGCCAATGCCAACGGATTTACGGTATCCGATACGCCTCCGAACCGGCTGGTCGTTCCGATCAGCGGCACCGCGGAGCAGATCGAAAAGGCCTTCAAAGTCAAAATGAACGTCTATCAGCATCCGACGGAGGACCGCGCTTTCTTCTCTCCAGATCGCGAACCCTCGCTTAATCTGAGTGTGCCAATAACGCATATCGACGGCCTGAATAACTTCTCCTTACCGCATCGCGGGTTGACGAAAGCACCAGCGGAGCAAGCGATTGCCGCTGGCGCCTACCAGAATTCAAGCCCTATTGGCGGGTATCTCGGAAGCGACATGCGAGCAGCCTATTACGGCGGCACGGCTCTTACCGGCGCGGGCCAGATCGTAGGACTTTTCGAGTGGGGCGGCTACAACCTCAGCGACGTGAATGAGTCTTTTAGCAATGCTGGCCAAACGTACAATGTTCCTATTGTCAACGACCTGGTGAATGGCGCCAGCGCGAGCCTAAGCGCATGCGGCTCAAGCAACGGAAGCGTAAATGATGACGAACAGGTTCTCGACATCGTAGCGGCGATTGGCATGGCGCCCGGCTTGAACCAGGTTCGCGTTTATATCGGGCCATGTCTCGATAATGCAGACGTCTTCAACCAAATGGCCTATGAGAATGTCGCCAAACAGATCAGCAATTCGTGGTCTTGGTCGCCGGATGACCCTGGGACAGACGATCCTATCTTCAAGGAGATGGCCGCGCAAGGTCAGAGCGTTTTTACCTCATCCGGGGATTGGGGTTCATACCCGATTATTGATTCATCTTACAGATACTACTTCCCAGAGGAGGATGCCTATGTGACTGCTGTTGGCGGAACCGTTTTGCCTCTGTATGAGGTTAACGCTCCATGGCCGGAGATAGCTTGGGGCGACGGCTATTGCACAGGGTATTGCGCCAGCGGCGGCGGCTGGAGTCAGAACGGCACCGGAATTCCGAGTTGGCAGTCTGGATTAGATGGGGTCAACGGAGCCTCCACAAGACTGCGCAATATTCCGGACGTAGCGGCGAATGCCGGGAGCGGCATTTACATCTGCCCAATGGGTGATTGCTATGAAGGAGGAGGCACCAGTCTCGCAACCCCGCTATGGGCGGGCTTTATGGCGCTGGTCAATCAGCAATCCGTCGGCGCGGGCAAGTCTACACTCGGTTTTATCAACCCTGCTATCTATGCGATCGGCGAAAGTTCCAGCTACGACAACGACTTCCACGATATTACCAGCGGCAGCAACGGCGCCTATTCCGCTGGCACCGGCTACGATCTGGTGACTGGCTGGGGAAGCCCCAACGGACAGAATCTGATCAACGCGCTGGCTCCGAGCTTCACGCTTTCTGCCTCGCCTTCGTCCCTCACCGTGGCGCCGGGCAGCAGCGGCACTACAGCGATTACAGCCACCCCCGCCAACGGCTTTAACTCGGCGATAACTGTGAGCATGAGCGGTGTGCCTGCGGGCGTTTTATACAATATCAGCTTCCCTGCGGGCAACGTCACCACGATAAGTTTCCTCCCGTCCCTAACCGCGCCGGGAGGCAGCTTCCCGATCACCGTCACAGCCACTGGCGGCGGAATCACCAATACGATCACTGTAACGCTGAATATTTCCGCTGGCTTTACCTGCACAAACTCGCCGAATCCAATCTCCGTATTAGCGGGCTTCAACAATTATGAGACTATCAACTGCACTGCCTTTGGAGGTTTCAATGCGCCAATTACCTTAACCGCGAGCAGCCCGCCGGCGGGAGTTACTGTTAGCAATGTCACCATTCCCGCACCGGGTTCCGGCACCTCCCTGATGAGCGTCATGGCATACACTTCTACGCCGGCGGGGTCCTACCCGATCACAATTGTGGCCAGAGGCGGCGGATTCACACAAACCATGACTTTTGTGTTGAATGTTGAGAACTTCGCGATCTCTGCCTCACCCGCTTCAGTTACTGTTGCGCCGGGCGGCAGCGGCGCTTCGACAATCACAACCGTCGCCGGCGGAGGCTTTAACTCGGCGATTTCCTTGACCCTGACAGGCCAGCCGACAGGCGTTAGTTTGAGCTTCAGCGCGACGACCATCGGCGCACCGGGCTCGGGTTCGTCTACGATGACCTTGACCGTGTTCTCAACCGCAACGCCTGGCACCTACCCAATCACGGTGACGGGCACCGGCGGAGGAATCGCGCACACGGTTACCGTCACGCTCACGGTGCCGGGTTTTGTGTTCACTCCGCTTCAGAATTACCTAGCCGTATATGCAGGGAACGCAACAACAACCCCGATCACAACCACCGTCATCGGCGGCTTTAACGCACCGGTGTACTTAACCGCGAGCGGTATGCCGACGGGTGTCTCGGTCAGCCCCGGTCTCAATCCTATCCCCGCGCCCGGTTCCGGCACTTCCATCGTGACTTTTTACGCGGCGTCAACCGTGCCGGGAGGCGAATACCCGATCACGATAACGGGCACCGGCGGCGGAATCACGCAAACAGAAGTCGTAGAATTCTACGTCAGCAATTTCTCGATCTCCGCGTTGCCTTCTTCCGTCTCTGCGGAGCAAGCCAGCAGCGGCACCACTACGATCACAATGTCAGAACCCGGCAGCCCCTTGGAACAGGCGGTGAGCCTGACTTCGAGCGGCGCGCCCACTGGCGTTAGCGTGGGCTTCAGCCCAACCTCGCTCAACCCCGGCATCCTCACGTCGACGATGACCATTACTACTCTTTCAACTGCAGTGCCGGGAACCTACCCGATCACCGTAACGGGCACGGGTACGGCCACGGGTGAAAGCATTGCGCACTCGATCACCGTATTGCTGACGGTGACCCCTGGTGGCGGCTTTACTTTGTCAACCCCGCCCGCCAACCCAGACGTATGGGCGGGCAGCAGTATCACTTGGCAGGTCACAAGCACCATCTCCAGCGGTTTTAACGCGCCAATCACCTTTTCCGCGAGCAATTTGCCTTCAGGCGTCAGCGTTGTCTTCAGCCCCAACCCCATCGCAGCGCCGGGTTCCGGCACAACCACAATGACGATCACGGCAACTACCTCTGCAACTGGCGGCTGCAACGCCCCGTTCACCGTAACAGGCACCGGTGGGGGAGTTACGGGAACGGCCAAAGTAGGGCTGTGTGTTACGAACTTCTCCCTCTCCGCAGCGCCCTCTACCGTATCTGTGGCACAAGGCAGCAGCGGAACTTCCACGATTACTGCCGCAATTTCCTCTGGCCCACAAGAAGCCTCGCCAACTTTGTCCGCGAGCGGCATGCCGGCCGGCGTCACTGTGACCTTCAGCCCAACGCAGCTCAACCCCGGCACCATCACCTCCACGATGACCATTGCTACCCTTTCAACGACCGTGCCGGGAACCTACCCGCTCACTGTGATTGGCACGACGAGCGAAGGGCTTACGCAATCGACACCCGTAGTGCTGATCGTGCACACTCCTGGCAGTTTCTCGCTCAGCAGCAACCCCGCCCCGGCGGCTTTGTGGCAGGGCGGCAGCACCACTTGGCCGATCAACATCACGGGCTCCGGCGGCTTCAGCGGGCCGGTCTCTTTGATCTCGGGCGACGTACCGTTGGGCGTCACGATCACTTACGGTCCCAACCCCATCAACGTCACTTCGGGGAATACCGTCACCTCCACGATGACCATCTACTCGACGTTATCCGCGCCTGCCGGCAATTACACGATTGTGGTCGCCGGCCTTAGCGGCGGAGCCTCTGAATCATTGAATGTCCCGTTGTATGTCACCGTCTTGACGGTCTCCGCCTTGCCCACTTCAATCTCCGTTCTGCCGGGCAGCAGCGGCACTTCCACAATCACAAACACGACGACTTCCGGTCCCCTTGACGGAATGGTGGCCTTGACCTCCAGCGGGGCTCCCAACGGCGTCACCGTGAACTTCAACCCAACATCCATGGCTCCTAATGGCACGTCCACGATGACCGTCACCGTGCCATCGGGAACGGCGGCTGGTGGCCCGTATACGATCATGGTGTCCGGTACCAACCCCAATGGCGGGGGCGCTATAGGGACGGCGGCCGTAGCGCTCACTGTGCCGTAGTGGCACTCACTTGCCGTCTGCGCTCACTACGCCGGCGCTGAACATGGAAAGGCCCCGAGCATTCACTCCGGGCCTTTCTTTTGTACGCCGGGCGGTGCCCTGTCGCCTCTTCCCTGCCATCTGCTACACTCGCTGCAATCTCCTCCATGCTTTTCAAAGCCCACAGTGCCGCTGTGTACGGGATCGACGCCAACCTCATCGACGTCGAGGTGGACTATAGCGGCGTGGTCGCTGACAAAGACGTCTTCCACACCGTGGGGCTGCCGGACGCGGCGGTGCGCGAGAGCCGCGACCGGGTCCGCGCGGCCATCAAGAACTCCGGCTACCTGATTCCGCCTACGCACATCACCATCAACCTGGCGCCAGCTGACCTGAAAAAAGAGGGCTCGGGCTTCGATCTGCCCATCGCTGTCGGGATACTGGGCGCCTATGGCGCGCTGCACACCAACGACCTGAGCCGCTTTCTGCTGGTGGGCGAACTGGGCCTGGACGGCTCCATGCGCGCCGTGCCGGGCATGTTGCCGGTGGCGATTCTGGCGCGGGAGAAGAACATTCCCAACCTGATTCTTCCCGCCGCCAACGCCGCCGAGGCCGCGGTGGTCGAGGGGGTGAACGTCTATCCCGCCTCGTCGCTTCTAGATGTGCTGGAGCTGCTCAACACCATGGTGGTAGGCGTGATCCAACGCGAGCCTTATCGCGTTTCCACTGAGAAATTGCTCGGCGAACTGCAACACTTTGCCGTGGACTTCAAGGACGTGCGCGGTCAGCAGACGGCCAAGCGGGCTCTGGAAGTGGCCGCGGCCGGCAGCCATAACATTTTGATGATTGGCCCGCCGGGCTCCGGCAAGACGATGCTGGCCAAGCGGCTGCCGTCGATTCTGGCGCCGCTCACCTTCGAGGAGGCTTTGGAGACGACCAAGATTCACTCGGTCGCCGGCGTGCTAGACGCCGCAGCCGGCCTGGTCACGCAGCGGCCCTTCCGGTCGCCACACCATACTATTTCGGATGCCGGCCTGATCGGCGGCGGAATCGTGCCGCGGCCCGGCGAGGTCTCGCTGGCGCACAACGGCCTCTTGTTTTTGGACGAGCTGCCGGAGTTTCCGCGCAATGTGCTGGAGGTAATGCGCCAGCCGCTCGAAGACCACACGGTGACCATCGCGCGGGCCTCGATGTCGCTTACTTTTCCGGCGCGCTTCATGTTGGCGGCGGCGATGAACCCCTGTCCTTGTGGATATTTTAATGATAAGTCGCGCGAGTGCATGTGCACGCCGCCGATGATTCAACGTTATGTCGCCAAGATCTCGGGGCCGCTGCTGGACCGCATCGATATTCATATCGAGGTTCCGGCGGTGAAGTATAAGGAACTGCGCGGCGGGGCGGCGGCCGAAGGCTCGGCGGAGATTCGCGCCCGCGTGCTGGCCGCACGGGAACGCCAGCGGCAGCGCTTCCGCAAGTTTGGCGAGAAGATCTACTCCAACGCCCAGATGACCACCCGCCAGATTCGCGCCTACTGCGAACTGGGCGCCGACGCCGAGCGGCTGCTGGAGCGGGCCATGCAGCAGCAGGGCTTGACCGCGCGCGCCCACGACCGCATCCTGAAAGTCGCGCGGACGATTGCGGATCTGGAAGGCGCCGAGCAACTGGCCGTAACCCACCTGGCCGAGGCCATCCAGTACCGGACCCTGGACCGCAGCTACTGGGCTTAGCAGAGATCAGAGATCAGAGGTCGGAGATCAGCGAAAAGCGACAACCCGGTTGCTGACCGCTTACGAAAGTAACCATTCAGGTTCCCCAAGACGCGGCAAATGGTCATTTTGGGGCAGGATCTGCGCTAAAATGACAACGGTCTCGGGCTGATATATTTACTTATCTTGTTGATTAACAATAGTGTTGGAACTGAGATGGCGACGGCTTCTCGAACTCCGGCCGGAGGCCGGGACGCCCCGGAAAAAACTATTGACCTGGATGCCAACTCGTTATACATTCATTGAAGCCATCCACAAAGGGCAGATTGCAGAGTGCGATTTTGTGCTCATCTGCCGCTTTCCGCATCATTTTGAGCTGAGGCTCATCCTTTGATGATCCGGTGATTTCATCTCTGCCGGAACGGGAATGCAGGGCGGATGGTCCCCCAGGCGGAAATCTGTATCCCCGATACGGTATCAGGCCTGTTCCACATTGTGCGAATGTGCGTCATGATTCTGAACTTCAGGCTCACTTCGCGCGTCTAAAAGTTGGGAGTGGTAATTCTTGGGGCGGTCCGCGTTGCGCTGGCTCCCCCTGCTGCACCGCCGGCGCCGGTTGAGTTCCGGCTGGGCAGAGATTTCTTGAAGGAGGAACCCGTGATGCGTTCCGATCTGGTTTTTGGGGCACTTTCTCATGTCTCCAATCGCTACCAGCTGTGTCAGCTGGCAAGCAAGGCAACCCGCAAGCTGCACAAGCCGAACACACGGCTGCAGGACACGACCAATGAAGTCCTGGGCCGCTTTCAGACCAACAACCCCGGCTCCGTGGCGCCCCTCGCGGCGTCCGCGGACCAGCCGGTCCAAACCCGCCGCGCCGCTTGATCGCGCCCCTGAAGGGTATAGTTGAATCAGGCAGCGATTTTAGACGGCTTCCGTTTCAGGCAGTTGCGCTTCCCGGTCTTCGATGCTTCATTTGATTTCGGGAGAGGCTCCAACGCGGCGCAGACTGGCCGCAGGCTTTGAACCCCCGCCCGCTTTTCTCCCGGAGCACTTCCCCCTTCCGGATCCTCCCACTCCCATCCTCTCTAGTTGCAGGTGAACATGACCATCGCTGAACTCAAAGAAAAAAACATCACTGAACTGAGCCGCATCGCGCGCACCCTGGAGATCCCGGGCACCAGCGGCCTTCGCAAGCAGGATCTGATCTTCAAGATTCTCCAGGCACAAAGCGAAAAGGAAGGCCACATCTTTGCCGAGGGCGTGCTGGAGATTCTGCCTGACGGCTACGGCTTCCTGCGTTCGCCTGACTATAACTATCTACCCGGCCCCGACGACATCTATGTCTCCCCCTCGCAGATTCGCAAGT
>Ga0181523_10004918_pt1 | contig 11287 bp, 8 predicted proteins | sample PEATcosm2014_Bin_43_FD_119752 | JGI IMG/M metagenome (GOLD analysis project Ga0181523, IMG submission 119752) | Peatland microbial communities from MTU Mesocosm Facility, Houghton, MI, USA - PEATcosm2014_Bin05_30_metaG | ecosystem: Environmental > Terrestrial > Soil > Wetlands > Peat | place... | reverse complement strand
GTACTGGATACGCTTGACGCGATCACCCGCAAACGTGATGAAGAGTTTGATCTTTGCAGCGGGCGTGTAGGCGTCGCGAATCTTGTCCGCTTCGAGGTCGGTCAGATATTCCTTCTTCTGCGGCGAGGGACGCGCAATCAACATCGCGGGCGCTGCCACCGTCAGGCACATGGCCAGCAGGGCCGGGAGCCATCGTCTGAGTTTCGTTGCGGCCTTCATTTTGGATCTCCCGGCGAAGGATTCTTGTTTGGGGTTTTCCCAGGTTTCTGCGGGAAGAGTGCGTCGATCAACACATTTTGTGAATCCTGCAGGTCGGAGCGAACGGCCCGGAACCACGGCCGCTTGTCCACATCGAGGCCGGTGATGATTCCGTCCAGTTCTCTCAGTGCTTCGCGCAGCGCGATTTGGAGATTCTTGAATCCGTCGGGATGGCTCTCCGCCTTTGGTGCGAAGGGCTGCAGAGCTGTTATTGTCGAGGTTACCTCGTCGCGAAAATGCTCGAGCTCCTGCAACGCTTCGACTTCGTCCCCAGCGGATAATTTGTCGCGTATCGCCGCGAATTGATCGGGCTCAAGTTTGGCCAGATCGTTTGCCCGGTGAACCGGATCAGTCTCGTGGTCATAGATGGCCTGCAACTCGGCGAAATGGTTTGGCCCGGAGAAGCCCGAAACAGGCCACAGGCTCGCCAAAGCAAGGGTGATCATCGCAGCTGGCGCCAACTGCTTCATTCTAATGCTTCTTCTGAAGCTGGCGTTGCAGCGCAAGGATACGCTGCTGCGCCTGAAAATCCTGCGTGTCATGACGGCCCTGATCCAAATCCAGATATTTCTGATAGGCGGCCACGGCATCCGCTTTCTGGTCCAGTGTATCGTAGCAGGTGGCCCGCACAAACCACGCGATCGGTTTGAGGGGTTCGCGCTGCGAGAGCAGGTCGAGCGCCTGAAGCGTGGCGGTGTAATTCTTGCCGAGATAAAGCGCATCCACCATATCGCGCAACGGATCCACGGCCGCCGGATTCAATTGCAGCGCCTTGTTGAGATTGTCCACCGAATCCTTGTAATCGTGCAATTCGAGTTGGCAGTGCCCGAGCCACGCGTAGAGTTCCTCGTCATTCGGTGAAATGGGTATCGCGAGTTCAAGAGCGGCGCTCGCCTCCTGCCAGCGGTTCTGCTGCATATAGATGCCGGCACGCATCTTTCGACTGTCCGGTCTGGGCGGGGCAGCGGTTTCGGCGCGGTCTAACTCCGCAATTGCCTTATCGAATTGGTTGATCTGCATCAAGTCGTATGCGCGTGAGACGCGTTCAGCGGTATCGTCGGGGCGCAGCTTGAGATATGCATCCAGCTCGTCCGCGGCCGCCTGATATTTCTGTTGCGCTTCGAGCGTCTGCGCCAGTCCCAATGCTGCCGCCACGTCGTCCGGCTTGATCGCGGTGGCCGCGCGGAATTCCATTTCGGCCTCGGGCAGGCGCTTCAGCGCCAGGAGCGCTCGCGCGAGAGCGAGATGAATATCGAAATCTTTGGGCGAAAGGGCGAGAGCCGCCCGGAACTGGTTGATGGCCGCGTCGTGCTTGCCGGCTCGTTCGAGTGCCAACCCGTACAAGAATCGCGGCCGGCTCTGTGCCGGTTGCAAGTCCGCAGCCTGGCGAAACGCATCCGCGGCTGCCAACGGATTGCTTTCCATCAGCACGATGCCGAGATTCAAATACGCCTCGGCCATGTGCGGATCGAGCGTGATCGTGCGTTCGTATTCCGCTTGTGCGTCGTCCCAGCGCTTCAATTCAGAGTAGGCATAGCCCAATTGAAAGTGGGCATAGGAGTAGTCGGGGCGTTCGGCGATGTATTTCTTCAGCGGGTCGATAGCGTCGGCGTAGTTGCCCTTGTCCATGGCATCCTGCGCTTGTTGCAGCAACGGAGCCAGCGGATCGGTCTCTTCCGCTTTTGGCTTCGGAGCAGGCGCCTTCCGCGCGGGAGGGGGCTGCGTCTGCTGGGCAACGACGGCTGGGCAAAATCCGATTACTACAAGGAAGAGAAGGGAAGCAACCGTCGTGCAGAAGCGCTTCATTTTCTGTTGTTCTGACGCGCGGAGTTGTTGCGGTGATTGTTGCCCAACGCGCGCGCGAGGAATCGGCCAGTGTGCGAATGCGGGTTGCGGGCAATTTGTTCCGGCGTTCCGGTGGCGACGACTTTCCCGCCGCGGTCGCCGCCTTCCGGTCCAAGATCGATCACCCAGTCCGCGGACTTAATCACGTCGAGGTTGTGCTCGATCACGATCACGGAAGCCCCCGCGTCGAGCAGTTTGCGCAGCACGGCAAGCAGCTTCTGAATATCGTCAAAATGAAGCCCTGTTGTCGGCTCATCGAAAATATACAGCACGCCCGCATTAGCCTGGTGCACCAGATGCGCCGCCAGCTTCAGCCGCTGCGATTCACCCCCGGAAAGCGTCGTCGCAGATTGCCCCAGCCGCAGGTAGCCGAGCCCGACCTCGTCGAGCACTTTAAGCTTGGCCACTATCTTCGGCACTGCGGAGAAGAATGAGATCGCCTCGCGCACCGTCAGTTGCAGCACCTCGTGTACGTTTTTCACGCGGTAGCGCACTTCCAAGACGCCGCTCTTGAATCGTGTGCCGCGGCATTCCTCGCAAACCAATTCCACATCGGCAAGGAATTGCATCTCGACCGTTACCGTTCCGTCGCCCTGACACGCCTCGCAGCGTCCGCCGGGGATGTTGAACGAAAAATGTCCCGGCGTGTAGCCCCGGCGTTTCGCTTCGGGCGTCGCCGCAAACGTTTCGCGTATTGCGTCGAACGCCTTGAGATACGTCGAAGGATTCGATCGCGGCGTGCGTCCGATGGGCGATTGATCCACAAGCACGATTTCTTTGAGATGCGCGTCGCCCTCGATGCGGTCGCATAAATCCACAGCCTTCGTGACACTATCCGAAGGATCCCCGAGGGCGGAATCGCCGCCCGCGTCCCCGGGCTCTTCCAAACGCTGAAGGGTGGCGCGTTTTGCTTGCAAGGTCTTGTACAGCACGTCGTACACCAGCGTCGATTTGCCGGAGCCTGAAACGCCCGTCACCGCCACCAGCGCGCCCAGCGGAATCATCACATCCAGGTTTTGCAAGTTGTGCGCATGCGCGCCGAAGACGCGCAGAAAACCTCCGCTTGGCTTGTGGCGAAACGTCGGCACCGGAATGCGCAGCTCACCCGAAAGATATTTCGCAGTCAATGATTGGCCGCTCTCGCCCGCGGCTGCGAGCGGCCCGGCGTACATCAATTTCCCGCCCAGTTCGCCCGCGCCCGGGCCGAGATCGAGCAGATAGTCCGCGGCGTTAATGGTGTCCGGATCGTGTTCGACGATGAGAATCGTATTCCCGAGATCGCGCAGACTTTCGAGAATCGCGATCAGCCGGTGCGTGTCGCGTGGATGCAGGCCTATCGAGGGCTCATCGAGCACATACATCGCGCCAACCAGGTGCGAGCCGAGCGACGTCGCGAGCTGGATGCGCTGCGCTTCGCCGCCGGAGAGCGTTGAGGTCAGCCGGTCAAGTGAGAGGTAATCGAGCCCCACCTCGTCCAGGAATCGCAGCCTGCTCTGGATCTCCTCCAGGATTTTGTCCGCGATCCGCGCGTCCGAGACGCTCAATTCCAGCGCCGCGAAAAATTGTCGCGCCTGGGTCACGGTCATCGCGCACACTTCGGTAATTGGCTTTCCCGCCACGCGAACCGCGCGCGCCTCGGGACGCAGCCGCGTGCCGTGGCATTCCGGGCACGTCGCGTAGCCGCGGTACCGGCTCAAAAACACGCGCACGTGCAGCTTGTACTTTTTCCGTTCGAGCCAGTCGAAAAAGCCTTTAATGCCGACGTACCCAGCTTTGCGGTCTCCGACGAGAAGGTCGTCGCGTTGTGCCGCGGTCAATTGCCGGTAGGGCGCGTCGACGGGAATGTTTTTCGCGCGCGCGAACTTTTTCATTTCATTCCAGATCGCGCGGTAGCGGGGCTTCGTCCACGGGGCAATCGCACCCTCGTTCAGGGACTTGCCTTTGTCGGGAATCACGCGATCGATATCGAAATCGATGGTGTTGCCGAAGCCCTGGCAGCGCGGGCATGCGCCGTAGGGATTGTTGAAGGAGAATAGCCGCGGCTCCGGCTCGGCGTACACCGCGCCGCAATTCTTGCACTCGAATCGCTCATTGAAAGTCAGGCGCTCCGCCGCGCCGCCCGCCGCCGATGCGGGAAACTCCAGAATCGTCTCGCCTTTTCCTTCGCGGTAACAGATCTCCACCGAGTCCACCAGCCGCGCGCGCATGTCATCCGAAATCGCCAGACGATCGACCAGGACGTATACGGGCTGCTCGAAATTCACATCCAGCAACGATTCAGGATTCGAGAATTCGTGTACGTGGCCATTCTGGTAGAGCCGGTTGAATCCGCGCTTCTGTAGTTCCGCCAGCGCGGCGCGCACGCGCGCGCCCGTCTCCGGCAGCGCCGCCCGCTTCCGGCCCACCCGTTTCGCCGGTGCCGCCTCACCGAGCGCGAGCGTGAACAGCACATAGAATCGGCGTCCCGCGGCGAGCGCCATGACCCGCGCGGCGATTTCGTCCATCGTGTCGCGCCGCACTTCCGCACCGCAGCGCGTGCACAGCGTCCGCCCCGTTCGCGCGTAGAGCAGCCGCAGGTAATCGTAAATTTCCGTCGCTGTTGCGACGGTCGAGCGTGGATTTCGCGTGGTGTTTTTCTGCCGGATAGCGATCGCCGGAGCGATTCCGGTGATCTCGTCCACGTCGGGCTTCTCGATGCGCTCGAGGAATTGCCGCGCATAGGTCGAAAGCGACTCGATATAGCGTCGCTGTCCCTCGGCATAAATCGTGTCGAATGCGAGTGAAGACTTCCCCGACCCCGAAACGCCGCTAACCACGGTAATCGCGTTGTGCGGAATGCTGAAGCTGATGTTTTTGAGGTTGTGAACCCGCGCCCCGCGCACCGTCAGAACTTCCGGCTCGGGCGCAGGCCCCGTCTGCCCCTTCAGTCTCGCCGGAAGCGGTTTGGCTTCGCCCATGCGGTGCGCTCCTACAGGCGCGTTCAGCGCTCACTGCCTAAACCTCAAATTATACGTCGCCGCGCCGCCCGCGACAAATCGCTCCCCCACTTCACCTTGACAGGCTGCTGTAAGGAATCTAGATTCCGTCGTGGAGCATTAGGGGCGGGGTGGTTGAAGGGGAGAAACGAATGATACCGTTGGTGAATCCGTGCGGCCCCAATTCAAAGAAATCGCTTCAGCCATGGCCATCTCACATAGCCGTTATTGTTTGCGCTCTTTTGCTGACCACAGTTATCGCGTTCGCCCAGCCTTCGGCGCCAAGGCAGGAAACGCATCGACCCATAGGAATACAAGCCGATCTGGAACATCCGATTCTCCCGATCGGCGCGCCGGCGCCTGAATTCGATTTGCCAGGAGTCGATGGCCAGAACCATCAGCTGAGCGAGTTCGCCTCTGCCAAGATTCTTGCAATTGTCTTCGAGTGTGATCACTGCCCCGTGTCGCAACTGTACGAGGACCGGACCGAACGGCTTTACCGCGACTATAAGGACAAGGGCCTCGCCCTGGTGGCGATCAACCCGAACAGTCCGAAGGCAATTCGCCTGGATGAAATGGGCTACACGGACGTGGGCGATTCCTTAGCAGACATGAAAATTCGAGCGGCTTTCCGCCACATTGATTATCCCTATCTCTATGACGGCGACACGCAGGCCGTCGCAATGAAGTTCGGGGCTGTGGCCACGCCGCATATCTTTATTTTCGATCAGGACCGCAAGCTGCGATATCAGGGCGAGATTGACGACAACATGAACGAATCGCTCGTTAAGTCACACGACGCGCGCAACGCGATTGACGCGCTGCTGGCAGGCCAGCCTGTCGCCGTCGCGACGACGCGCGCTTTCGGCTGTTCCACCAAGTGGCTCTCGAAGTCCGCCGGCGTCACGGAGGAAATGACAAAAATAGAAGCGGAGCCGGTGACTCTCACCATGGTCAGCGCAGACGACTTGAAGAAGCTGCGCGCCAACCCAACCGGCAAGCTGTTGCTGGTGAACTTCTGGGCGACGTGGTGCGGTCCGTGCGTCAGCGAATTCCCGGATCTCCAGCAATCGTATCGCATGTATCGCCTCCGCGACCTTGCCATGGTCACCGTCTCGGAAAATGACCCAGGTGAGAAGGCCGCCGCGCTGGAGTTTCTCCAGAAGATGCATGCTTCGACCACGAATCTGATTTTCAGTTCGTCGGACAGGAATGCCATGCAAGATGCGTTCGACCCTAAAATGGGCGCAGCCGTGCCATTCACCCTGCTGATTGCCCCGAATGGTGACGTGGTTTACCAGGAACAAGGGGACGTGACGATTCTAGCCTTGCGCCGGGCGATCCTGGCGAATCTGCCGGACACCAAGGCTTATCCGGGCCAGCAGGCCTTCTGGTCGGCAAGATAGGATTCGTGGATTCGGCCGTACGCTTCCTGGATCGAGTGGCCTTGCCGGAAGATAGCCCGCTGCCGCAAGCGTTCGCGACTGGACTTTCCTCGAATTTTCCGCTGTAATGATTTGTATCCCTAGCGCGTAGTACGTGTAGCGCCCCTACACGAGGGGCCAACTTCAGAGATGGCGTCTCCGACCAATCCGCCGAAGCCAGACCTGTCTTCGCTGCGCATCAGCGATGCCCGCCGGAAGGGGGGCAAGAGCAGCAAGCGGCTAGTAATCGCTGTCCTAGCCGTGCTGATTCTCATGGGCGTGGCGGGAGCAATCTGGGCCTTCCGCAGCCAAGCGCCCGTGGTCGAGGTCGCCGTCGCCCAGAAGCCGGACTCCTCTCGTCCGGCGCTCTTGGATGCCAGCGGCTACATCACGCCGCGCCGCGAAGCGACGGTTGCGGCCAAGATCACCGGTCGCGTCACGGGCATTTTTTTCGATGAGGGCGTGCACGTGCATAAGGATCAGATCCTGGCCACCTTGGACGATTCCGATGTCCAGCGCGCGCTGGAGTCTGCGAAAGCCGACCGCGACTCCACGCAAGCCAGCATCGAGGATTTGCAGGTGCAGCTCAAGTACGCAGACCTCGAGTTGGCTCGCGCACAGCAGCTGGAATCCCAAGGCGTACAGAGCAAGGAATTCCTCGATACTGCCCGCACGAATGACGACAGCCTGCACGCGAAAATCAACCTGGCAAAAGCGCAGGTCCTCGCCGCCGAATCCCGGATTCACGAGGCGCAACAGGCCGTGGACAATTGCACGATTCACGCGCCGTATGACGGAATTATGGTCACGAAAGACGCGCAGGTTGGGGAGATGGTCTCGCCGGTCTCCGCGGGTGGCGGCTTCACCCGCACCGGAATCGGGACCATCGTGGACATGAATTCGCTCGAGATCGAAGTGGACGTCAACGAAAGCTACATCGCGCGCGTCGTGCCGGGCCAACCAGTGACGGCAACTCTTGACGCCTATCCTGATTGGCAGATTCCTTCGCGCGTTCGCATCGTCATTCCCACGGCCGATCGCGAAAAGGCCACCGTAAAAGTGCGCATTTCGTTCTTGAATCTCGATCCCCGCATGTTGCCGGACATGAGCGTCAAGGTCCACTTTCTCGGTGATGCGCCGGTCGCGCAGAAAGGGCCTGCGGCGGCCGTCGCGATTCCGGCTGCCGCCGTCCATGACGACAATGGCCAGAAAATTGTGTTCCTTCTGAAGGGCGACCACGTCGAGCGCCAGGCGATAACACTCGGCCAAACGCGCGGGACCGACGTCGAAGTCGTGGCGGGAGTCAGCGTCGGAGACAGCGTCGTAGTAAAATCGCCAGCGAGTTTGCACGACGGCGAAGCTGTGGCGATTCAAAAATAGGAGCATCCGAAATGGTTCGAGTCGACGGAACGGGGAATGAAGAAAGTCTGATTCGCATCCGCGGTCTGGAGAAGGACTATCACCGCGGCGATGAAGAGATTCGCGTTCTGCAAGGGCTGAATCTCGACGTCGGCAAGGGCGAGTTTGTCGCCTTCATGGGCCCCAGCGGCTCCGGCAAGACGACCCTGCTCAATCTTCTCGGCGGGCTCGACACTCCATCGCACGGCACCATCTCGGTGGCGGGCGATGAGATCACCCACATGTCCGCCGGCAAACTCACCCAGTGGCGCGCGCGCCACGTCGGCTTCATCTTCCAGATGTACAACCTTCTCCCCGTGCTCACGGCGTTTCAAAATGTCGAGCTGCCCTTGCTGCTCACGAAACTCTCGAAATCCGAACGAAAACAGCACGTGGACGCGGCCTTGGAAATCGTCGGCCTCGCGAACCGCAGCGATCACTTCCCGCGCCAGCTCTCCGGCGGGCAGGAGCAGCGTGTGGCCATCGCGCGCGCCATCGTTGCCGATCCGACCTTTCTTCTCTGCGACGAGCCCACTGGCGATCTCGATCGCAAGAGCGCCGATGAAATTCTCGACCTGCTGACGCGCCTCTGCAAAGAACATGCCAAGACGATTCTCATGGTGACTCACGATCAGCTTGCCGCAGACCGTGCCGGTGCGATCCTCCACTTGAACAAGGGCGCGCTCGTCGAGGCGCAAGGTGCCGGAGGGCCGGCGTGAAATATCTTCGCTTGCTGGTCGTCAATCTTTTCCGGAAGAAGATCCGCACGGGCCTGACGATCGGTTCGTTTGCCATCGCCATGCTGCTGTTCGGACTGCTGGTGATCGTTCGCTTTGCGTTCAATCAGGGAGTCGAAGTCGCGGGCGCGGACCGCCTCATCGTCATGAACCGCGTGACGTTTATCGAGCCGCTCCCCATTTCCTACATGGATCGCATCGCCGCCATCCCCGGCGTCAAGTCCGTCACGCACGCGACCTGGTTTGGCGGCACCTACCAGGATCCCAAGAATTTCTTCCCGCAGTTCGCGGTGGACCCTGAGACCTGGCACGCGATGTACCCGGAGTATCTCGTCCCCGACGACCAATTTAAGGCCTTTGTGACCGACCGGCAGGCCGCCATCGCCGGAGTCGAGACCGCCAAGCGATTCGGCTGGAAAGTGGGCGATCGCATCCCGATCGAAGGCGCGATCTATCCCGGACATTGGCAATTCAATCTCGTCGGCATTTACACCGGCGCCCGGCCCAAGGACGATACGACGCAGTTCTGGTTTCAATACGACTACCTCAACGAAACCATGAAGCAAAGTGGCAACCACTATGGGGTAGATCACCCGGGCTGGTACGTTGTGAAGCTCACCAATCCGGATGACGCCGTCACGGTCGTTAAGCGAATCGATCAGACGTTCGCCAACTCCGACGCGGAAACCAAGACCGACACCGAGCAGGCCTTCGCTCAGTCGTTCGTGAAGCAGACCGGCAACATTGAATTCATCATACTGGTCATCGGAGGCATCGTTTTCTTTACGTTGCTTTTGGTCACTGGAAATACCATGGCCATCTCCGTGCGCGAACGGACGGCCGAGTTGGCCATCTTAAAAGCGCTGGGCTTTTCGGACCGCTTCATACTTTTCCTCGTGCTGGCGGAGTCCATTCTCATCGCCCTGATTGGCGGAACGCTCGGCATCGGGATTGCCGTAGCGCTCGCCAAACTTGCGATGGCCTACGGCAACCCCCTGGCCGCGGTGCTTCCGTTGTTGTATTTCCCGCCGGATCAGGTGCTCGTCGGCATCGCCGCGGCGATTGCGGTGGGCGTTGTGGCCGGTTTGTTGCCCGGGCTTTCCGCGAGCCGGCTCAAAGTGGTCGACGCGCTTCGCAGAATTTGAACGGGTGCGAGCTCCACTTGGAGCCTGCCAAGTAACGGTCGCGGGCTCTACTTGGAACCCGCGAAAGAAAGAGCTAGGGAACAAGGAGACCAAGGTGGCGATCCCGATCATTTACAATTTGCGAAGCGTCCGGGCGCGGTGGACTTCTTCTGTCGTCGCGGTGCTGGGCATTGCGGGAACAGTTGGCGTATTCGTCGCGATGCTCTCCATGGCGGAAGGTTTTCATACCACGCTGGTGGCTTCGGGCTCGCCGTCGAATGCGCTCATCATGCGCGCCGGCTCGAACACGGAAATGGTCGGCGCCGTCCTACTCGACCAAGTGCAGATCATCCAGAGCGCTCCGGGCATCGCGCTCGGTGCGGACGGCCACCCTTTGGTCAGCCCGGAGGTCGTGGTCATCGCGCCACTGCCGCTCAAAGACACCGGCACGGACGCGAATGCCCAAGTGCGTGGGGTTTCGAGCAAGGCGCTCGAAGTTCGGCCCAGCATTCACATCATCCAGGGCAGAAACTTCATACCCGGCCTCGACGAACTCATCGTCGGCAAGAACGCGGAGAAATCCTACGCGGGATTGGATCTCGGCTCGACCGTGCACATGTCCGGCGTCGATTGGAAAGTCGTCGGCATTTTCGACGCCGGGGGCAGCGCATTCGATTCCGAGATTTGGTGTGACGCCACTTTGCTCGACCAGGCCTACAATCGCCCGCCCAGCGCCTTCCAGTCGGTCACCGTTCATCTTCCTTCGCCGGCCGCCTTTCAGAAATTCAAGGATGCGTTGACTTCGGACCCTCGACTCACCGTTTCCGTTGACCGCGAGCAGGATTACTACGCGAAGCAGTCCGAAGGGCTGGCGGCGTTTATCACCATCATGGGTTCGCTCGTCGCGATTGTGATGGGGATCGGCGCCGTGTTTGGCGCGCTGAATACGATGTATTCCGCCGTCTCGGAGCGCTCGCGCGAAGTTGCCACACTGCGCGCGCTCGGCTTCAGCGGCACGAGCGTCGTGCTGTCGTTTGTCTTTGAAGCGCTGTTTATTGCGTTCATCGGCGGCCTAGTCGGCTGCATCTTCGTGCTGCCCCTGAATTCCTACACGGTCGGCACGCTGAATTTTCAGACGTTTTCACACGTGTCTTTTTCATTTCGGATCACACCGCTTCTCTTCGCCATCGGAATTTCCTTCGCGCTTTTCATGGGATTCATTGGAGGCGTTCCGCCGGCAATTCGCGCCGCGCTGCGCCCGATCTCGGTCGCCCTGCGCGAGTTGTGAACGGCTCGCCGCTGGCCCCTGAATTCTGCCGGTTATGCTAGATTTGCCTGCGAAACCCTGAGGTGTGATTGTGCCCGCATTCGATCGCGTCATCTGGATCGTTCTCGATAGCGTCGGGATCGGCGAATTGCCGGACGCCGCCGACTACGGCGACGTCGGGCGCAATACACTTGGCCACATCGCCCGCTCGCGCCCGTTGCATTTGCCTAATCTCGTCCGCCTTGGCCTTGCCAATATT
>Ga0181523_10004917_pt1 | contig 11293 bp, 10 predicted proteins | sample PEATcosm2014_Bin_43_FD_119752 | JGI IMG/M metagenome (GOLD analysis project Ga0181523, IMG submission 119752) | Peatland microbial communities from MTU Mesocosm Facility, Houghton, MI, USA - PEATcosm2014_Bin05_30_metaG | ecosystem: Environmental > Terrestrial > Soil > Wetlands > Peat | place... | reverse complement strand
GAAGAGCATCACCAGATCGGAGCGCAACATCGCGCACCGCCTGATCGAAGAATTCATGCTCTCGGCGAACGAAAGCGTAGCCCATTATCTGGAAAACAAGCGCATCGCCTCGCTCTACCGCATCCACGAAAAGCCCGACGCCAAGCGCGTCTACGACTTCGAAGTAATCGCCGCCACTTTTGGATATTCGCTGGGAGTAGGCGCGCTGCCCATTCAGCGCGTGCAACTGAAAGCCGACCGCCGCGACGCCCGCGGCACCGGCAAGCGTGTCCGCGAGATCGAAGTGCCCAAAGAAGTCCACATCACCCCGCGCATGTATCAGAAACTCACCGAGAAGATCGCAGGCAAGCCGGAAGAAAGAATTCTGAGCTTCCTGATGCTCCGCTCGCTCAAACAGGCCCGCTACTCCGAAGAAAATCGCGGACACTTCGCCCTGGCCGCCACCACCTACACCCATTTCACCTCACCCATCCGCCGCTATCCCGACCTGATCGTGCACCGCATACTGAAAAAAGTGTTGCGCGACGCGCCCGGAAAAATGGATGGAGAAGTGCCAGTAGGAACATCCCTATCTTTACAAACTTGTCATCCTGAGCGAAGCGAAGGACCTGCTTTTCGCCGGCCGCAAAACGAACGGGAAGGGCACGACTTAAGTCGTGCCGATAAGCGCCCCCAAAAAGCCGGGGCTTTAGCCCCTGAGGGCCCGCCGCCATCGCCCTGGTCCAAGCGCCGTGATCGGGACGCCCATCAAAAGGCGCTCGAACCTCGAGCCGGCCCCATCCCCATCGAAGAACTCCACGGCATCGCCGAAGAATCCAGCCAATCCGAACGCCGCGCCGACGAAGCCGAACGCGGCCTCATGGAATGGAAAAAAATGAAATTCATGGAGCGCCGCATCGGAGAGGATTTCGACGGTCTGATCATCAGCGTAACCAAGTTCGGCTTCTTCGTGGAACTGACCGACCTCTTCGTAGAAGGCCTTGTCCCCCTAAACACGCTCGACAGCGGTGACAAGAATGACCGCTACACCTACCACGAAGACACCCGCCAAATTATCGGCCAGCGCTCCCGCAGGACCTACAGCCTGGGAGATCGCGTGCGAGTACTCGTAGATCGCATCGATCCAGTAGAAAAGAAAATTCAATTCGCGGTGCTGGAAGAGCCGCCGCAACGCGCGACCTTCCGAAAACGTAAGTGAGTTTAGGGCGGATACTCCTGTCCGCTCTGCACGAGCCCTGTATAGATTTAGAATGTGTAGGGAGCAAATGACCATGCCAACACCACCCGAACCCAAGCCCGAACAAAATTCAGCCCAGGCGGCCGAGCAGGTTGCCAGTGCTCACAAGATTCTGAAGGAACTGCAGAAGAAGACTGGAACTCATCCCGAACTCGGCGAGGCCATCACCAAACTCGAGATGGCCCTCAACATCCTGGCGGTACAGACCGGCGGACTGCTCTAGCGGCGAAACAAGCTTCTGCTTACTTAGCCTTGTCCATCGCCATGAACAAATTGTTCAGCGACTCGGCCAGAGTAGGATGCGCGAAAACGCCCTCGCGCAGCGCGGTATAAGGTAGCTTCCCCATCATCGCAACTTCAATCGCGGACATAACCTCGCCGCCCTCAATGCCAAGCACTGCAGCCCCCAGTATCTGATTCGTCTCCGCGTCCACCACCGCTTTCATAAAGCCGCGAGTCTCGTCAGTCTCAATCGCCCGCGCAACCGAACTCATCGGCAGCTTCGCGACGCGAATCTTACGGCCCTGTGCGCGAGCCTCCGCCTCGGTCACGCCAACTCGCCCTAACTGGGGATCGATAAACAAGGTATAGGGAACCAGCCGACCTTTAGTCGAAGCGTTTTTCTTTTCCAGCAAATTGCCGCGGATGATCCGAAAATCGTCATAAGAAATATGCGTAAATGCCGGCCCGCCCTTGATGTCCCCAAGCGCATAAACACCCGCAGCCGTAGTCTCCAGGCGATCGTTCACCTTGATAAAGCCGTGATCGTCGCTTTGAATCTCAGCCGCTGCCAGGTTCAGAGTGTCCGAATTCGGCACGCGTCCCGTGGCCGCTAAAAGATGGGAACCAGCCAAAGTCGTCGAATGTCCCTGCTGTAGAACCTCCAGCCGAATAGCCGCTTCCGCCCGGCTGACGCGAGTCGCTCGCGCATTCAGCAGAACCTCAACCCCATCCTGCTGAAGAATCTTCGCAACTTCTTCGGCAATGTCGGGATCTTCGCCCTTGAGTAACTGGGCAGCGGATTGGACAATCGTCACGCGACTGCCAAAGCGCCTGAACAGCTGTCCAAACTCCAGACCGATATAACCGCCGCCGAGAATCAACAGGTGGTCTGGAACGGTCTCGAGCTCCATGATGGAGACGTTATCCAGAAACGGAACTTGATCGAGGCCATCCAGTTTCGGACGCGCCGCGCGAGTGCCCGCATTGATGAAGATGTATTTGCCTGAGAGTGACCGCAGAGAGCCATCGCTTGATCGGACCTCCACCGTCCGCGGTCCCGTAAAACTGGCGTCGCCAAAAATCAATCCGAGGTTCGCAGTCTTTTCGATGCGCGCCTGGCTGCCGTTGCGGAAGCTGTCCACAACGGCGCGCTTGCGTTCGCGAACTCGCTGCAGATCGACGGTAATGGGCCCGGAGCCGGCGTGCACTCCATAGTCGTCAGCGCGCCGCGCCAGGTACGCAACTCGCCCGCTGGCCACCATCGTCTTAGTCGGAGTGCATCCCTCATTCACACACGTTCCGCCAACATGCTTCCGCTCGATGAGAGCGGTCCGCATTCCCGCCTCAGCCAGCGTGGTCGAGAGCGGCGTACCCGCCTGCCCCGAGCCGATGATGATGGCATCGTATTGCTGAGGAGTCACAACCATCCTCGCGCTTGTATGTGTGCTGAGACGGCCGTCACGGCACCGTGGAACTTCGGAATCTGCAAGCAGCAGAGCAGCCCGAGTCCAACTGCCACCAGGTCTTCCGGAATAGCAACCGCAGCATCTGGAAGGTCAAGGCCGCGCACCAGCCGGACGCGAGCCTGATAACCGCCGAACGCTCCGGCAATTGCCCCGAGAGCGCCAATCAACGCTCCAACCCAAAGCGACGCGCCCTCGCCGATGCCCAGACATGCACCCGTAAGCAGCCCCACGACAATTCGAGTCGTGAGCGGTCCAGCCGTCGTCCGCGCTGCAGTCGACGGAAGCTGGTCGACAACGTATTCGGTTAAAGCCAGCAAAGTGAAAAGCGCCGCAGCCCATATAGAACCCATGAACGCCACGCGAGATCCAGAGAGATTGATCCAGCCCAGATGCGCCGCCCAAGCCACAACCGCAGGCGCAGTCATACATCGCAACCCGGTAGTTACGCCAATACCAAATATTAACAACAACCCGAATCCTGAAGGCATAGTTTCTCTCCGTGACCTTCTCCGTAAAGAAAAAACCCTAGCCGCGACCCCGCGCGAATTGTACTAGACCCGGTCGCACAAATGGTTTTGGGTACGGTACGGCTTGACAGTTTGCGGAAAAGCGCCGGTTTCGTATCAGGGTATCGCTTTACAGGCTGCGGAAAAACTCGATGTTGCACTTGCTTTTGGGTGGCGCAGCGGTTTACCGCTGCGATAACTGGCTCGTTTTCAGCGCCGACTTTAGCCGCTGAGGTGACAGTGCGGCGCAGGAAACACTTTTCCCGCAACCTGTTTAGCAATATCGTAAGTCCTTCGAAGTCAGGCGCCCCTTTAGGGGCTGGGCAGCGAAAACTCACTTTTTCCGTCAATCTCTGGGCCGTGCCATTCAGAACCGATAAAGACGCGGGCTTTAGCCCCTCAGGTCGCTCCCGCCACGCCGGATGCCCATAACCTTAGACCCGGCCTGCTAGAATTCTCCGTCACCACTCTTGGCGCCTGCCTGGGAAGTCAGCTCCATGTCCGACAATTCAAAGCCCGACAATTCAAAGCCTAACAATTTAGAACCCAGCAATCTAAACTCCCGCAATTCCACTTCCACCGCCCGCACGCGCGTAGTGCGCGAACCACAGCGCGCGGTGTACGATCGCCACGCCATCAACCAGATCCTCGACGAGGCCTTCTTGTGCCACGTCGGCTTCGTTCCCAATTCCGACTCACAACCCTACGTCATCCCCACTTCCTATGGCCGCGCCGAAGATGTGCTCTACATCCACGGATCGGCCGCCAGCCGCATGTTGCGCAATCTCGATCAGGGCGTTCCCGTTTGCGTCACGGTCACGCTGCTCGATGGATTGGTGCTGGCCCGCTCCGTCTTCAATCACTCGATGAACTACCGCTCGGTGGTAATTCTCGGTACGGCAACGCTGGTAGATGACCCGGCAGAAAAACTTGCGGCCCTGCGCGCGCTGAGCGACCACATCATCCCCAATCGCTGGGACGACGCGCGCCAGCCCAACGAAAAAGAGTTGAAAGCCACGTCAGTCCTTCGCGTTCCCATCACTGAATTTTCCGCCAAGGTCCGAGTAGGCCCGCCCATAGACGATGAAGAAGATTACGACTTTCCGACCTGGGCAGGAGTGATTCCGCTGGAAATGAAGGTAGGAGCAGCGATTCGCGACGAGCGTTGCGGTCAAGCATTACCCGAGTATTTGAAGAATTACAAGCGCAAGAAAAATCTCTGACACTGCAACACTCACGTAGGGGCAGGTGCTCTCACCTGCCCCGCCGGACGAAGTCCGGCAATCTTAGGTAGCGCGGTGCCCGCTATCCCGGGCGATGTGGATGGCTATGGCCGCAATTTCTCCTTAGTCTTCCTCGCCATCACTTCCAGCAGAATCCCATTGCATTCGCGCCAGGCCGCCCTTTCGCTGTGAGGACTATGCCGCCCATCTTCGATAAAGCGCATTTCCGCAGAGGGTAACAATGCCTGCACTCGTTCTATCTCTCCCGGTTCGGTGCGCGGATCCCGTCTCCCATGCACAAACGTCACCGGCACTTTCAATTCGCCTAGTCGCCCCTCATACAGATCATGATCCGGACGAGCCGATTGCGCCGCAAGTTTCAACCAGACGCGGCAATTCCGCTGGATCGCTTTTTCCCAATGAGCCGCGCCATGATCGGCCACCAGCAAGCTCCGTGTTTCTTCATTTACCTCCTCCGGATGCCTGGCAAATCGTTCGAAGAAACTGCGCGAACCCGGCTTGTTGCGATAGAAATGAAAGGCCTCCAAAATCAGACGCTCGCATCGCTGCGGCGTCGAGAGCCCCATCATCGTGGCGATGACCGCTCCGTCGCTGTGTCCCCAAAGAACGGCGCGCTCGATCCCCAAAGCATTCAATACGAGAAGAGTCTCCTTGGCGGCCCGCCGGTGAAAGTCGGTTGACATCTGTCGCGGCAATCGCGTGGACCGGCCATAGCCCGAGCGGTCAGGAATCAGAAAGCGGACGCGGCCACTCAATGCCTCGATCTGCCGGTCGATGGGATACACTCCATAGCCCCACCCGCCATGCAAGAACACCACCGGCCGTCCCCGACCCACGTCCCTGTAATGAATCCGAACCGGCCGAACCCCAGGCGCATGTGCCGAGTTTTTCAATTCCACAAAAGGCATGTTGGCAAGAAAGTCGCAGGTTGTAGGTGACAGGTCACAGGAAGACCGGAAATTACTCCGGCCAACGGCCGCCTTTCCTGTCGCCTAGCACCTGCCACCTGCCACCTGACCCTCACGGTAGCAGCAGCAACTTCCCCGTGGTCTTCCGTCCCTCGAGATCCCGGTGCGCCTGTTGCGCTTCGGCCAGCGGATACACATGTTCAATCCGCAGCTTGAGTTTGCCGTCGCGAATCATGCCGAACACCGCCCCAGCCCGCGCCTGCAACTCCTGCGGAGTCGCAACATAATTTCCCAGCGAAGGCCGCGTCAGAAAGATCGATCCTTTCTGCGTCAGTACCAGCGGATCGATCGGCGCGACCGCCCCGCTCGATGCTCCGAACAACGCCATCATCCCCCGCGGACGCAGCAGATTCAGCCCCTTGTCGAAGGTCGTCTTGCCCACCGAGTCGTATACCACGTCGACACCCTTGCCGCCGGGGATTTTTTCGGCGATCAGGCGCTTCGTCTCCGTCTCAAAATCCGCCTGCGTATAAAGAATGACGTCGTCCGCTCCCGCCGCTCGCGCCAGCGCGGCCTTCTCTTCGGTTGAAACCGTGGCAATCACGCGCGCCCCGATGTTGTGCGCCATCTGCACCAGCAGCAACCCCACGCCACCGGCAGCAGCATGAATCAGCGCCGTCTCGCCCTTCTTCAGCGGATAAGTGTCATACGCCAGATAGTGCGCCGTCATCCCCTGCAGAATCGCGGCCGCCGCCTCGCGCTCGCTCACTCCCGCCGGTATCTTCACCAGTCGCTCGGCGGGCACCGCGGCATATTCGGCATAGCTCCCGAGCGTCATCGTGTACGCCACAGGGTCGCCGACCGCCACTTCCCTCACGTCGGAGCCGACCGCTGTAACCACCCCCGCCGCCTCCTGCCCCAACACCAAGGGCAGCGCGGCCTTATACCGCCCTTCGCGGTTATAGACGTCAATAAAATTGACGCCCGCCGCCTTGATCTTCACCACGGCTTCGTTCGATTTCGGCTGCGGAACTGGTAAGTCCACCAGTTCCATCACTTCCGGACCGCCTGTTTGCTTGATCTGTATCGCTTTCATAGTCACTTTCGATGATTCCCGGCGGCGAAAGACTCGTTGCTATCGCCCGCCGGCTTAAGGTAATATGCCCAGCCGGTCCCAAAAGTAACACAAACGCGTCTTTAGTAGCGTTGACCCAACGAATTTCGCCAGAGTACCATCTCATAGTGAGAGGTGATGGGTGCGAGGTGCTCGGTTGGGTCTGCAGGCGATTACTGTAACTTTTTGAAAATATGAGGATTTCTTCTCACCCGTACGTGACGATCCTGCTCTCCGCCACCATGACAGCAACTATGGCGGCGACCCTCGGCTGTCAGAGTGCCCAAAGAAGTTCCCAGAAATCGTCTTTTCTGCCACCCGCCCAGGCCCAGGCGCCAGCCCTGATCGCGGCCGGCAGTCAACCCGATCCGCAGAAGCAAAAAACCGCCGCCCCCGAACCCCAGTCGAAGGCACAGATCAAAGTCCCGCCAGAACTCCAGGCCGACCCCGTAGCCGACCTGATCGCCCGCGTCGAAAAGGATTACCAGTCCGGACAGGACAACTATCAGGCTGGCCATCTCGAAGCCGCCAAGCAAAATTTCGACTCCGCCTTCAATCAACTTCTGGGCAGCGGATTCGACCTCCAGTCCAGTTCCGATGACCGCCTGGAGCGTGAACTCGAGCGCATTCTCGACGGCGTGAACGGCCTCGAGCTAGCCGCCCTGCAGCAGGGCGACGGCTTCGCCGAGCAAAAGTCGGAGCCCGCGCCCATCGACGAAGCCAACGAGCTCACCCCCGCAGTCGACCAAAACGTCAAGGCCAAAGCCGAAGCCGAAATCAAATCCACCCACTCCGACTTGCCCCTGATGATGACCGACCAGGTGGCCGGCTTCATCAATTACTTCTCCACGCGTGGCCGCGGCACCGTCGAGCGCGCATTAGCCCGCTCCGGCCGCTATGAAGACATGATCCGCCGGACGCTTAGAGAAGAAGGAGTGCCGCAAGACCTGATCTACCTGGCCCAGGCCGAGTCCGGATTCCATCCCCTGGCCGTCTCCCGCGCCGGCGCCCGCGGCATGTGGCAATTCATGGGCAGCCGCGCCCAAGGCTACGGCTTGGAGCGCAGCTGGTGGATCGACGACCGCCAGGATCCCGAAAAAGCCACCCGCGCCGCCGCCCACCACCTCAAAGACCTCTACAACGAATTCGGAGACTGGTATCTGGCCATGGCTGCCTACAACTCCGGCCCCGGCACCGTCCAGAACGCAGTCAAGCGCACCGGCTACGCCGATTTCTGGGAACTCTACAACCGCAACGTGTTGCCCAAGGAAACCCGCAACTACGTTCCCATCATCCTGGCCGTCACCATCATGGCCAAGAATCCCGCCCAGTACGGACTCGACTCGGTGGTCAAAGAAAAGCCGGTCCCCTACGACACCGTAAAGATCGACTATCCCATCGACCTCAGGTTAGCCGCCGAGTGCGTCGACGCCACCGCCAACGACCTGCTGGATCTCAATCCCAGCCTGCTCCGCATGACTACTCCCCGAGTTTCAGAAAAGGGAGTTTCAACCGGAGTTGCCGCAAACGACAAAGCCTTCGAGCTCCACCTGCCCGCCGGAACTGCCGCCAAATTCCAAACCGCCGTGGCCTCGATTCCCACCGACAAGCGCGTCTGGTGGCGATATCACAAGGTGCAGGCCGGAGAAACGCTGGCCTCGATAGCCCGCACCTATCACACGAATCCAAAAGCCATCGCCGAAGCCAACGACCTGAACGACGGCTTCAACAACGGAGCGGTCACCCCCGAAAGCCGTCTGATCATCCCCATCGCTCCCGGCAAGCAGTCCGACACCACCACCTATGCCCACACCACCACGCATTACAAGATACGCAAAGGCGACACCGTCGAGTCGGTGGCCGAAAATTTCGGAGTCTCCGCCAAGATGGTGCGCAGCTGGAACCGCCTCAAAGGCAACAGCCTGTCCGGAAGAAAAGTTTTGTATCTCCACCTGCCCGTCACTCCGTCAGGCGTGCGAGAAAGAGCAGGAGAAACGCAGTTAGCCAGCAAGCATTCCAGCAAGAGTAAATCGTGTAGAGACGGGGCTTGCCCCGTCTCCGCCGCAAGCAAAGCGCATCACCCCGCCGGAACCCATCCCGCCGGAACCCAAACCGCCTCAGCCGGCAAATCGGCCAGCGCCGTTCCCGGTACAACCGTTCATGGTCTCACCGTAAAGCGTCACACCGTCAAGCGCGGGGAGACCCTCTATTCCATCGCCAACTCCTACAACACCACCGTCTCCGCCCTGAAGCACGACAACCGCAACATCGCCGCCCTGCGTCCGGGAATGATCCTGATCGTCCACGAACCCCGCTAGCGTTGTAGAGCGGACACTCTTGTCCGCTGCCTTTGCCCTTGATTCTTGCCGACCGAAAAGTAAAATCAACACTAAGGTCAACCGCGGCGGACAGGGGCGTCCGCCCTACACCAGAGCCAGCGGTAATCTTCCGGCTTGGCCACCAACGCCCGGCGTACTGGGTTCTGGCGGATGTACTCCAACTTCTCCTGCCAACTTCCATCGTTTCGCACCGTGTGTTCGAAGGACTCTTCCTGCCAGACCGGGCCCGTGGTTCCCAGCAGTTTATTCACGCTTCGTGCCGAGACGCCTTTGATTAGCTTGAGAATCGCCGGCAGCGGGTGAGGCCACCCCTGGTCGTCGGGCAGCGGCGTAAGCAGGAGATGCACGTGATCGGGCATGACTACCGCGGCTTGGACATCGATTCGCTTCCCGTGGTCATGTAGACAATGCGCGAGAATGAGGTCGCGCGCTGCGTCAGGGAAGGGATCGCGGATCAGTTTGCAGAAAGTCACCAAGATAGGACGGCCCGGCTTTTGGTAATGGGGCATGCGCCGCCGATATTCGTATTTGCGGCGGAGGGCAGCAAAGTCGGCCATGATTCATTGAAGGCAAGAACTCGATCTCTGTCAGTGACGGCCGAACAAGCAAAAGGTTCACTTTCGCCTGTAGAGCGGACACTCCTGTCCGCTGCCTCTGACTTTGATTTTGACTTTGATTTTGACTTTGATTTTGACTTTGACTTTGATTTTGCCTTTGCCTTTGCCTTTGCCTTTACCTTCGCAAGCCGCAGCAAAATCAAAATCAACCCCAAGCTCAACCGCGGCGGACAGGAGTGTCCGCCCTACACGCGCCCAGCGAAGGGGTGTCCCATCCATGCGCGCCTCTTGGCGCGAGAGCCTGCCCTGAGCGCAGCCAAAAGCTGGGATTCCACGGTCATCGCCCGCTAGGGAGTTTGTCTGCTCTGAGGGGACGCATCCCCAACCCAACCATCCCCAAAATGTTCTTTGCGCCGTTAGCCGAGACTGGTAGATAATGATCCCGACCGAGGGGGCCATGGCGGAAGCTATGGCCCTTTTCGTTGCCTTGCGCCTAAGATCGAGCGTACGGAAGAGTCGAACTGAGGGATGAATGGCGGCACGCAACTATTGGCTTGACCTCTTCACAGCAGTGACGTGGCAAGAGTTTCTGGACGCTGGCGGCAAAGTGTCGGGCTTTCGGGAGACGAGGTGGGGCACGCTCCAGAAGATCAAGCCGGGCGACTATTTTCTGTGCTATGTGACAGGCATTTCGAGATGGATCGGACTGCTGGAGGTTACCTCGGAGCCATTCCGGGACACGGCCTCGATCTGGAAGGACGAGAGCTTTCCCTGCCGCGTGAGGGTTAAGGTCGTAGCAAAACTAACTCCCGAAACTGGAGTTCCAGTTAAGGAGATGAAGGATCAGCTATCCGTCTTCCAAACGGCTGGAGGCGCCCTGTCTTGGGCCGGCCACTTCCGGGGCTCACCGACTAAGTGGAAAACGGCCGACGGCGAGGCCGTAGTCAAAGCGGTCCTACAAGCCGCAGAATCACCGGTCGTGCGGCCAATTGATCCCGTCAAGTTGAAGTACCGCCCGAAGGCACTGAAGGCGAAAATCGGACTGGTTACAGTCCCCGAATCTGAAGGGACGGATCAGCCAGAACAGGAATTAATAAGGGAACCCGCGGCGCACACGGAGATTCAGTGGCTGCTTCTTAAGCTGGGCTCCGACATGGGCTTCAGCATCTGGGTGGCGCGGAACGACCGAGGCCGTTCGTTCGGGACGCACCGTTTCGCAGAGATACCTGCACTGAAATCAAGCCTCCCGCTCCAGTTCGACGATGCGACCAACCGGACCATCGAACTGATCGACGTGCTTTGGCTCGACCGAAACTCGATCGTCGCGGCGTTCGAGATCGAGAGCACGACATCAATCTACTCGGGTCTATTGAGGATGGCAGACTTGGTGGCGATGCAGCCGAACCTGAACATCCCCCTCTTTCTAGTCGCGCCTGAAGAACGCCGGGAGAAGGTCTTTGCCGAGGTCAATCGGCCGACGTTCTCTCGGCTCGATCCTCGACTGGCGGAGATATGCCGTTACATCTCGTTTGATGCGTTAAGGGAGCGACTAGGGCAGGTCAAGGAATTTGTGCGGTATCTGAAACCGGATTTTCTGGAAGAGCTGTCAGAAGCGTGTGACCTGGAACAGGAGTCCTAAAGAAATGCCGGGTGCCCCATCTTAACGTCGTGCTTTTCGACGTTAGGGTGGGATTCCACGG
>Ga0181523_10004911_pt1 | contig 11301 bp, 15 predicted proteins | sample PEATcosm2014_Bin_43_FD_119752 | JGI IMG/M metagenome (GOLD analysis project Ga0181523, IMG submission 119752) | Peatland microbial communities from MTU Mesocosm Facility, Houghton, MI, USA - PEATcosm2014_Bin05_30_metaG | ecosystem: Environmental > Terrestrial > Soil > Wetlands > Peat | place... | reverse complement strand
TCGGCCGGCCGCAGCGCCGGCAGCGCGAATAAGCACGCACCTTGAACTTGGGGGTGCGCTGCTGCTTCTCGATCAGTGCCTTCTTGGCCATAGCCCGATTACTGCCCTTCGCGTCGGAACGGGAATCCGAAGGCCGCCAGCAAGGCGCGGCCCTCGTCGTCGGTGCGGGCGGACGTGACGATGGAGATGTCCATCCCGCGGGTCGAATCGATCTTGTCGTAGTTGATCTCGGGGAAGATCAGCTGCTCGGTGACACCAAAGGTGTAGTTGCCATGGCCGTCGAAGCTTCGCGGCGACAGCCCCCGGAAGTCCCGGATCCTCGGGATCGCCAAGCTGATGAGGCGGTCGAGGAACTCCCACATGCGGTCGCCCCGCAGCGTGACCATGCACCCGATGGCGTTTCCCTGCCGGAGCTTGAAGCCGGCGATGGACCGCCGGGCTTTCGTCACGACGGGCTTTTGGCCGGCGATGGCCGTGAGATCCTTCACGGCGCCCTCGAGGAGCGACTGCTGCTGGGTGGCGCGCCCCACCCCCATGTTGATGACGATCTTCTCGAGGCGGGGAACTTCCATGATGTTCGAGAGGCCGAGCGAGCCGAGAAGCTGCTGGCGGATCTCGGAGTCGTAGCGGGCACGCAGCCGCGGGCGCGTCGCCACGGCCGCCTCGGCGGCGCTCACAGGTCGCCCCCGCACTTGCGGCAGACCCGGATCTTGCGGCCCTGCTCGTCCTGGCGATACGTGATCCTCGTCGGCCCGCAGTGCGAGCAGATGATGGCCACCGACGCCACGTGCATGGGCATGTCCTTGTCGATGATGCCGCCCTGCATCGTGCCGCGCCGCGGCCGGCTGTGCCGCTTGGAGATGTTGACGCCTTCCACGATCACCTTGTTCTTCGACGGGATGGCGCGCATGACCTCGCCCGACTTGCCGCGGTCCTTGCCTTGCAGCACCTGGACCCGGTCGCCTTTGCGGATTCGCATTCAGATCACCTCCGGTGCGAGCGACACGATCCGCATGAACCGCTTGTCGCGAAGCTCGCGGCCGACGGGCCCGAAGATGCGGGTGCCCCTCGGCTGCAACTGGTCATTGATGAGAACGGCGGCGTTCTCGTCGAAACGGATGTAGCTGCCATCCGGCCGCCGGTTCTCCTTGCGGGTGCGAACGACGACGCAACGCACGACGTCGCCCTTCTTGACGGCCGCCCCCGGCACGGCGTCCTTCACCGTGGCGATGAAGACGTCGCCGATGCGGGCGTAGCGGCGGCGGGAGCCCCCGAGCACCTTGATGCAGAGGACTTCCTTGGCGCCTGAGTTGTCGGCGACGCGGAGCCGTGACTCTTGCTGGATCATCGGGCGCGCTCCAGGATCTCGACGAGGCGCCAGCGCTTGGTCTTCGAGTAGGGCCGCGTTTCGGCCACGCGCACGCGGTCGCCCGTCGAGGCCTCGTTCTCCTCGTCGTGCACGTACAGCTTGCGCGTGCGCTGCACGGTCTTGGCGTAGCGGGGGTGGCGAACGCGCTCGGTCACGGCGACGACGGCGGTCTTCTCCATCGCCGTCGACAACACGAGGCCCTCGCGGACCTTGCGGCGGTTCTCGCGCCCCTCGGCCCCGGCGCTCGCCGCTGCCTCCGAGCCGTTCTCCGGCGTCGCGGTCTCGTTGTCGGACATCACTCCTCCTCGTTCCGGCGCCGGCGACGCCCAGCGGACGGCTGAGCGCCGGCGGCGGCGGGGGCGACCCCGCCCTGGCGGTCACGCACGACCGTAAGCATGCGGGCGATGTCCCGGCGGACCGCACCCGTGCGGGCCGAGTTGTCGAGCCGTCCGGTGGCGGCCTGGAACCGCAGGTTGAACAGCTCCTTGCGAGCGTTGATGAGGCGGTTGTCCAGCTCGTCGTCGTCGAGCTCGCGGAGCTCTGCAGCGGTCGTCATCAGACCTGCACCTCCGGGGTGGAGCCGACTCCGGGCCGCGTCACGAAACGCGCCTTCATCGGCAGCTTCTGGATGGCACGCTCCATGGCACCGCGGGCGAGCGCCTCGTCGACGCCGGCCAGCTCGAAGAGGATCCGCCCGGGCCGCACGACGGCGACCCAGTGCTCGGGGTTCCCCTTGCCCGATCCCATGCGCGTCTCGGCGGGCTTCTGGGTGACGGGCTTGTCCGGGAAGACCCGGATCCACACCTTGCCGCCACGCTTGACGTGGCGGGTCATGGCGATACGAGCAGCCTCGATCTGGCGTGCCGTGATCCAGGCGGGCTCCATCGCCTGGATCCCGAAGTCGCCGAAGGTGACCGACTCGCCGCCCTTCGTCATGCCGTTGAGCCGGCCGCGCTGCTGCTTGCGATGCTTGGTCTTCCGGGGCATCAACATCAGTCGTTCTCCCTGCGGAAGTGCGGGACGTCGTGGTGCTCGTCACGGGTGCGCCGCTCGATCTCCTCTTCCTCGGCGAGGAGCCGCTCGAGCGCCTCGTCGCCACCGCCGGCACCCGGCAAGGGGGCGGCGGGGGCGGCCGCCTCGGCGACCTCGGCGACAGCGGGCGCCTCCGCCTCGGGGACGACCTCGGCAGCAACGACGTCGCTCTCGAGCTGCGAGCCAGGCTCGCCCAGCTCGGGCCGGCGACGGCCTCCGCCGGCGCTCACGATGCGCTTGCGGCCCTGGCCGGACGTCTCGCCGACGGCCATCGCCACCTCGCGCGAGATCTTCTCCTCGCTCGAGACCTTGTAGGGCAGGATGTCGCCCTTGTAGATCCAGACCTTCACGCCGACGCGTCCCGTGCTCGTCTTCGCCTCACGAAACCCGTAGTCGATGTCGGCCCGCAGCGTGTGCAAGGGCACGCGACCCTCGCGGTAGGACTCCTTGCGGGCCATCTCCGAACCGCCGAGGCGACCGGAGCACTGCACGCGGACGCCCTGGGCGCCGGCCTTCTGCACGGTCTGGATCGCTCGCTTCATGGCGCGGCGGAAGCTGATCCGCCGCGCCAGCTGGTCGGCGATCCCCTGCGCGATGAGGGCGGCCTCCAGCTCCGGCTGCTTGATCTCCTGGATGTTGAGCTGGACGTTGGCGTTGTGGGTGATGCGACCGAGCTGGCGGCGGAGGCGGTCCGCCTCGGCGCCGCGGCGGCCGATCACGATGCCCGGGCGGGCCGTGTGCACGTCGACCCGCAGGCGGTCACGCGTGCGCTCGATCTCGACGCGGCTCACAGCGGCCGCCTCGAGCTGGCGCATCAGGTAGTCGCGGATCTTCCAGTCCTCGATCACCGAGTCCTGGTAGTTGCGGTCGTCGAACCACCGGGACTTCCAGTCGGTGGTGACACCGAGGCGGAACCCGTACGGATTGACCTTCTGGCCCATCAGTTCTCCTCGTCGGCCGCGTTGTCGGCGTCAGCGCCGTCGCCGGATGACTGCGGCGGAGAAACCTCCGCCTCGTCACCCTCGACGTCGCTTACGGCGCTCTCGGCCGCCTCGTCGTCGCTCGTCTCATCCGTCACGTCGGCGGACTGATCTGCCTCGGTGGTGTCGTCCTCGTCGGACACCTCGAGGTCGTCGGCGTCCTCGTGGTCGTGCTCCTCGTGCTCGAGAGCGGACTCCGCCTCGGCTTCGAGCTCCTGGTGATGACTCGTCGTCTCGAGCGCCCGTGCTTCCTCGAGGGCGGCGAGCGCCTCCGTCGTGCTCTCGGTCTCCTCGCCACCCTTGCGGCCGGCCCCCGTGCTGGCGGCCACGCGGGCACGGCGCAAGCCGCCGCCGATGCGGCGGGCCCTGCGCTCTGACTGCTCGGCTGCCACGCGGGCGCGGCGCCGGGCCAGCTGCTCGTCGGGCAGGCGGGACAGGATCACGGTGATGTGGCAGGTGCGCTTGCGGATGCGGGTGGCGCGCCCGCGGGCACGCGGGCGCCAGCGCTTGAGCGTCGTTCCTTCGTCGGCGAAGCAGGCCGAGACGTACATCTCCTCGGGATCGAGCCCCTCGTTGTGGCGGGCGTTGGCGGCTGCTGAGTTCAGCAGCTTGCCGATGACCTCGGCGACGCCGCGATCGCAGAACTCGAGGATCTCGGTTGCCCGCTCGTAGTCCTGTCCGCGGATGAGGTTGAGCACCTCGCGGGCCTTGTAAGCCGACACGCGGGAGTGCCGCAGCACGGCCCGCGTGCCGGGCCGCTCGTTCGTCTTCACGCCGGTCATCTCAGCGCCTCGCCGATCGCTCTTGGCCGGCGTGGTAGCGGAACGTCCTCGTTGGGGCGAACTCGCCGAGCTTGTGCCCAACCATCGACTCGGTGATGTAGACGGGAACGTGCTTGCGGCCGTCGTGCACGGCGATCGTGTGCCCGACCATGTCGGGGATGATCGTCGAGCGACGCGACCAGGTCTTCACGACCCGCTTCTCGTTCTTGTTGTTGAGATCGTCGACCTTCTTCAAGAGATGGTCATCGACGAAGGGGCCCTTCTTGAGGCTGCGAGGCATGACTTCTCCGGCGCGCTAGCGGCGAGCGCCGCGAGTGCGGCGGCGACGAATGATGAGCTGATCGGACGGGCGGTGACGGTGACGGGTGCGGCCTTCGGGCTGGCCCCAGGGTGAGACCGGGTGGCGGCCACCGGACGTCTTGCCCTCCCCACCGCCGAGGGGGTGGTCGACGGGGTTCATGGCGACGCCACGGGTCTGGGGGCGGATGCCCTTCCAGCGGTTGCGGCCCGCCTTGCCGACCGAGATGAGCTCGGCCTCGGCGTTGCCGACCTCGCCGAGCGTCGCCCGGCAGTCGATGGAGACGCGGCGCATCTCGGTGGAGGGCAGCCGCAGCGTGGCGAAGGCGCCTTCCTTGGCGACGAGCTGCACGCTCATGCCGGCTCCGCGCGCCAGCTTGCCGCCGCCGCCGGGGCGCAGCTCGACGTTGTGGATCACAGAACCGACCGGGATGTAGCGCATCGGCAGGGCGTTGCCGGGGCGGATGTCGGCGCCCTGTCCGGACTGCAGCATGTCGCCAACGGCGACGCGCGCCGGGGCGAGGATGTAGCGCTTCTCACCGTCGACGTAGTGCAAGAGGGCGATGCGGGCGTTGCGGTTCGGGTCGTACTCGATGGCCGCCACCTTGGCGGGAACGCCGTCCTTGTCGCGACGGAAGTCGACGACGCGGTACTGCTGCTTGTGACCGCCGCCGCGGTGGCGAGCGGTCTTGCGGCCGTAGCTGTTGCGACCACCCGTACCCGATTTCGGTACGACGAGTGTGCGCTCGGGCCGGCTCTTGGTGATCTCCGAGAAGTCCGATGCCGACTGGAAACGGCGTCCCGGGCTGGTGGGCTTGCGCTTGCGAAGTGCCATCTCGTCTCTCCTCAGCCCTCGAACAGCTCGATGCGATCGTCGCCGACGAGGCGCACGATGGCACGCTTGGTGTCAGGGCGCTGCCCGAAGGACTGCAGCTTCCGCTGCCGCTTGCGCTTGCCCTTGCGGTTCAACGTGTTCACGCTGGCGACCCGCACGCCGAAGGACGACTGCACGGCCTCACGGATCTCGATCTTGTTCGCCCGGCTGTCGACCACGAAGACGTAGGTCCCCTCGTCCATGAGGGCGTAGGACTTCTCCGAGACGACTGGGCGCATCAGTATGGCCTTCTCGCTCATTCGTCTTCCTCGGCTTCGTCCTCGTCGGGCTCGTCGTCATCCTCGGAGGAGTCGACCGTCGAGGCTGCGGGCGGGGAAACCGCCGCCTCCGCCTCGTCGCCCGTCTCCTCGTGGCCATCGTCGGTCTCGAGGTCGTCGTCGGCCTCGTCCGTCGCGGCGTCGGCCTCGGTCTCGCCGGCCGACTCCCCCGCCACTTCGCTCTCGTCGACCTCGTCCGTGGTTTGGTCGTCGGCAAGGGGGCTGGAGTCCCCGGCGTCGCCAGCGACGGCCTTGGCGGTCTTCTTGCGAGGCTTCTTGGCCTTGACGGCAGAACCCTCCACGACGGTGACGCCGCCGGGGACGGTCGCCGTCGTGAACACGATCCAGTCGTTGGCGAGCACCTCGTAGGCGGTCAGCTGAGCCGCCTCGACGAGGTGGACGTAGGGCAGATTGCCGAACGAGCGCTCGGCGAGGAGGTCGTCAGATGAGAGCACGACGAGGACGCGGCCCTCGAGCTCGAGGGCGTTCAACACCTTGACGGCGTCCTTCGTCTTCGGCACGTCGAAGGGCCAGGCGTCGAGGATGCGCAGCTTGCCTTCGTTGAGACGGTCGGAGAGAGCCGAGAAGAGCGCCAGGCGAACCATCTTGCGGGGTGTGCGCTGCGCGTAGCTGCGCGGCTTCGGGCCGAAGGCCACGCCACCGCCGGAGAACTGCGGAGCCCGGATCGTCCCTTGGCGGGCGCGACCGGTGCCCTTCTGGCGGTAGGGCTTGGCACCGCCGCCGGAGACCTCGGATCGCGTCTTGGTCGAGTGCGTCCCGGAGCGGCGGGCGGCCAGCTGGGCGGTGACGACCTGGTGCATGAGCGGGATGTTGGGAACGACGCCGAAGATCGAGGCGTCCAACTCGACGGTGTCGATGACGTCACCCTCGCCGTTGTGGCGCTCGACGGTCACCGTCGACACCGTTCGCTCCTGCTCGAGCGTCTCGCTCGCCATCACTTGCCTGCCTTCACGGCGTCGCGGATGAGGACCATGCCACCCCGGGGGCCCGGGACGGCCCCTTTGACGAGGATGAGCTCCCGCTCGGGGTCAGCCGCCACGATCTCGAGGTTGAGCGTCGTCACGCGGCTCGCGCCCATGCGTCCGGCCATGCGGGTGCCCTTGAACACCCGGGCGGGCGTGGCGCAGCCGCCGATGGAGCCGGGAGCCCGGTGCTTCTTGTGGTTGCCGTGGGCGGCGCCCTGCCCCTTGAATTTGTGGCGCTTCATCCCGCCGGCGAAACCCTTGCCCTTCGAGATGGCCGTCACGTCGATCTTGTCGCCGGCCGAGAGGATGCCGGCATCGATCTCCTGACCGACTTCGTACCCGCTCGTGTCCTCGAGCCGAAGCTCGACGAGGCGCTTGCCGGGCTCGACGCCGGCTCGCGTGAAGACGCCCGTCTCCGGCTTGTTGATCAAGCTGGCCCGCTTCTGCCCGTAGGTGACCTGGAGGGCCGAGTAGCCCGACCCTTCGGGCGTCTTGACCGCCACGATCCGTACGGGCGCGACTTTGACGACGGTCACGGGCACGACGCGCTGCGCCTCGTCCCAGACCTGCGTCATGCCGACCTTCTCGCCGACGATCGCCTTCGTGGCCATCTCGTGTGCCATCCCTTGTAGGTGTCTCATGCCGGGCGTGACGGATCCCGGGAGGACACGCGGTGGCCCGGTGCGGTGACCGGTCCCTTCGCGCACGTCCCGGGCGCAGCTCGGCCCATTCGTGCAGACGCTCCGCCCGAAGTCACCGGGGCGGAGCGCTCTTTCGGTTGCCGGCAGGTCCCCCGTAGCGGGGCGCTCCCGGACGTCAGAACTATGGGCGCGAAGCCCAACTTCGGAAACTATAGCAGGACCGCTGAGCAGGCGAATCGGGCCTACGTGCCCGCCCGAGTCCCGCTCGGCTGCCGGCTGGGTACTTCAGGCGAGGTGGTCCCGCACGCGACGCGGCGCCCGCTCCCCGTCGTCTGCGACGTGGAGGCGAGCGCCGGACGTTCGCACTGGGCGCCGCGTCGGCACCCCGAGCCTCAGGCCGTGATCTTGATCTCGATGTCCACTCCGGCCGGCAGGTCCAGCCGCTGGAGGGAGTCGACCGTCTTCGGCGTGTGCTCGACGATGTCGACGAGGCGCTTGTGGATGCGCATCTCGAAGTGCTCCCGACTGTCCTTGTGCTTGTGCGGGGAGCGGATCACCGTGTAGCGGTGCTTCTCGGTCGGCAACGGCACCGGGCCGCGCACCTTCGCCTGGGTCCGTAGGACCGTGTCGACGATCTTCTTCGTCGACTGGTCGATGATCTCGTGGTCATAGGCCTTGAGTCGGATCCGGATCCGTTGACGAGGGCTTTCTGCCATGGTGTCGTCGCCTGTCTCTCGGCTACTTGAGGATCTTCGTGACCCGGCCGGCGCCGACGGTGCGGCCGCCTTCCCGGATGGCAAATCGCAGACCCTCGTCCATGGCGATCGGCTTGCCGAGCTCGACGATCATCGGGGTGTTGTCACCCGGCATGACCATCTCGGTTCCCTCCGGCAGGGCGATCGTCCCGGTCACATCCGTCGTGCGGAAGTAGAACTGCGGCCGGTAGTTGGAGAAGAACGGCTTGTGGCGACCGCCCTCTTCCTTCGTGAGGACGTAGACGTTCGCCTCGAAGTTCGTGTGCGGCGTGATGGAGCCGGGCTTGCAGAGCACCTGGCCGCGCTCGACCTCCTCCTTCTTGATGCCGCGCAGGAGGGCGCCGATGTTGTCGCCGGCCTGGCCCTGGTCGAGCAGCTTGTGGAACATCTCGACGCCGGTGCAGACGGTCTTCTGCGTCGGGCGGAGCCCGACGATCTCGACCTCGTCGCCGACCTTGACGACTCCCTGCTCGATGCGGCCCGTGACGACGGTGCCACGGCCGGAGATGGTCATGACGTCCTCGACCGACATGAGGAAGGGCTTGTCGATCTCCCGTACAGGCTCCGGGATGTAGTCGTCCACGGCGGCCATGAGCTGCATAACGCCTTCGGCGGCCTCGGCGTCGCCCTGCAGCGCCTTGAGGGCGCTCACGCGGATGACCGGGGTGTCGTCACCGGGGAACTCGTACTCGCTCAGCAGCTCGCGGACCTCCAGCTCGACGAGCTCGAGGAGCTCCTCGTCCTCCACCATGTCGGCCTTGTTGAGAGCCACGACGATGGAGGGCACGCCGACCTGACGAGCGAGAAGCACGTGCTCACGCGTCTGCGGCATGGGGCCGTCTGCGGCCGACACCACGAGGATGGCGCCGTCGACCTGGGCGGCGCCCGTGATCATGTTCTTGATGTAGTCCGCGTGGCCGGGCATGTCGACGTGGGCGTAGTGACGCTTGTCCGTCTCGTACTCGACGTGGGCGATGGCGATGGTGATCCCACGCGCCTTCTCCTCGGGCGCCTTGTCGATCTCGTCGAAGGCCGTGAAGGCGACGTTTGGGTTGTGCTCATGGAGCACTTTTGTGATGGCGGCCGTCAGCGTGGTCTTGCCGTGGTCGATGTGTCCCATCGTGCCCACGTTGACATGCGGCTTGGTCCGCTCGTACTTCTTCTTGGCCATTGGTGCCGACCGCTCCGTTTGCTCCTGGCAGCGCCCGGTGGCGCCGCGTCTTCGTTGACTGCTGTTGTGAGGCTGAATCGTCTTCGAGGGCCGCCGTGCGGGTCGTCCCCGCTCGGCTGCCCGGATCATCACGCCGGATCGGGCCCACTGGCCTCCTCCGGCGGTGCAACTCGCTCCCGGCGACTACTGGCCGGTGACTCGGGCGATGATCTCCCGCGACACCGATTCCGGGACCTCCTGGTAGGAGTCGAACTGCATGGTGTACGTGGCTCGACCCTGGGTGCGCGAACGCAGGTCGGTAGCGTAGCCGAACATATCGGAAAGCGGGACCTGTGCCCGCACCACGTGGCTGGCGCCGCGCTGCTCCATCCCCTCGACCCTGCCTCGGCGGGACGAGAGGTCGCCGATGACGTCGCCGAGGTAGTCCTCGGGTGTGACGACCTCGACCTCCATGATGGGCTCGAGCAGCACGGGTCGGGCGGCCCGGCAGGCCTTCTTGAAGGCCATGGAACCGGCGATCTTGAAGGCCATCTCCGAGGAGTCGACATCGTGGTAGGAGCCGTGCACGAGCAGGACGCGGACGTCGACGACGGGGAAGCCGGCGAGCACGCCTGCGTTCATCGCCTCCTGGATGCCGGAGTCGACGGCCCCGATGTACTCCTTCGGGATGACCCCGCCGACGATCTTGTCGACGAACTCGAAACCGGCCCCCGGGCCCGTGGGCTCGAGGTCGATGACGACGTGGCCGTACTGGCCGCGCCCACCGGTCTGGCGCACGTAGCGCTCCTCGATCTTCGTGACGGCGTCCCGCACGGTCTCGCGGTAGGCGACCTGCGGCTTGCCGACGTGGGCGTCGACCTTGAACTCGCGCAGCATGCGGTCGACGAGGACCTCGAGGTGCAGCTCGCCCATGCCGGAGATGACCGTCTGGCCCGTCTCGGGATCGGAGCGGACGCGGAAGGTCGGGTCCTCCTCCGAGAGGGCGAAGAGGGCCTTTCCGAGCTTGTCCTGGTCGGCCTTCGTCTTCGGCTCCACGGCGACGTGGATGACCGGCTCGGGGAACTCGAGCGTCTCGAGCAGGATGGGGTGGGCGGGGTTGCAGAGGGTGTCGCCCGTCGAGGTCGACTTCAGCCCGACGACGGCCACGATGTCGCCGGTGTAGATGGCGTCCTTGTCCTCGCGGTGGTTGGCGTGCATCTGGAGGATGCGGCCGATGCGCTCCTTGCGGTCCTTTGTCGTGTTGAGGACCGTCGTCCCCTTCTCGAGCGTGCCGGAGTAGACGCGCAGGTAGGTGAGCTTGCCGACGAAGGGGTCGCTCATGATCTTGAAGGCGAGGGCGGCGAAGGGCTCGTCGTCGCGCGCCTCGCGGGCGATCGGCTCCTTCGTCTTCATGTCGGTCCCGACGGTGGGGGGCACGTCGACGGGGCTCGGGAGGAAGTCTACGACGGCGTCGAGCATGGGCTGCACGCCCTTGTTCTTGAAGGCCGACCCGCACAGGACGGGCACGACGTGGCTGCCGATGGTCGCCTTGCGCAAGGCGGCCGTCAGGTCGTCGGCCGTGATCTCCTCCTCGCCGACGTAGCGCTCCATGATGTTGTCGTCGAAGTTCGAGAGCACGTCGACGAGCTGCTGGCGGGCGGCGACGGCGGCGTCGAGGAGCGGGGCGGGGATCTCCTCCTCCGACCACTTCTCACCCATGCCCTCCTCCCACAGGAGCGCCTTCATCGTCGGCAGGTCGATGACGCCGCGGAAGGCCGCCTCGGAGCCGACGGGCAGCTGCACGACGGCCGGGAGCGCCTCGAGGCGGTCACGGATCATCTCGACGGAGCGGGCGAAGTCGGCCCCGACGCGGTCCATCTTGTTGATGAAGCAGATGCGGGGCACGCCGTACTTGTTGGCCTGCCGCCACACCGTCTCGGTCTGCGGCTCGACGCCGGCGACGGCGTCGAAGACGGCGACGGCGCCGTCGAGGACGCGGAGCGACCGCTCCACCTCGACGGTGAAGTCGACGTGGCCCGGTGTGTCGATGATGTTGATCCAGGTGTTCTTCCAGCGGCAGGTCGTGGCGGCGGAGGTGATGGTGATGCCGCGCTCTTGCTCCTGGATCATCCAGTCCATCGTGGCGCCGCCCTCATG
>Ga0181523_10004910_pt1 | contig 11304 bp, 10 predicted proteins | sample PEATcosm2014_Bin_43_FD_119752 | JGI IMG/M metagenome (GOLD analysis project Ga0181523, IMG submission 119752) | Peatland microbial communities from MTU Mesocosm Facility, Houghton, MI, USA - PEATcosm2014_Bin05_30_metaG | ecosystem: Environmental > Terrestrial > Soil > Wetlands > Peat | place... | reverse complement strand
CAACGCGGCCAGTGGATTCGCCAGGGCCAGAAGATGTGCACCATTCATCGTGATGGCGCGGCCGTAGATATGGTCTCGCCGATCGAAGGCACCGTGTCTGACATCAACGCGGCGATCATGAAAGATCCGAAGCTGGCGCTCAGCGATCCCTACGGAGAAGGCTGGCTGGTCACGGTGCAAGCGCCCGATGCCAAGACAAGTTTCCGCAACCTGCTCGGCGGAGCGCTCGCCCGCTGGTGGACCGAAGAGTCGGCAAGCCGCCTGCAACGGCGCATGCCGCTGGCCTTCGCCGGAGCGCTGGCGCAGGACGGTGGAGTAGCCGTAAACGATCTCTCCACCGAGATCCCCGACCAGGAGTGGCTGCCGCTGGCGAAAGAGTTCTTCCTGTCATAAGTCGCTCTCGCGGCCTCGGAGGCGAACCGGCCTCTAGTCGAAACGAGGACCGCAGAAACGCCGGCCGCCTGGACCTCCGGGCGGCCGGTGGCGTTTCATCCAATGTAGGGCGGACACTCCTTTCCGCCGCCTTTTGGCTAAGACCTATTTCTTAACTGAGCGAGGGTGCCCCTTCCCTGCGCGTCCTTTGCGCAGGGGTGGGATTCCACGGAAGTGTGCAGCATGGGATTGGTGTTGCCCTTGAATTTGGGTGGCGCAGCGCTTCAATCTTCGCGATCATGCTGACTTGAAAAGACTGCTAGAAGACATCGAGCGCGCTGAACTGATCACAGTTACATGCCCATGGGAGGGCCGGGCGGGTGGCCCACATCTCGTGCCGTTCGAGATGTGGGTGCTATACAGCGCGGGGAGTTGCTCGATCCCGACGAGGTACGTTCCAAACTCGCACGTAGAATAACAGTTGACAGCATGAGTTATAATAAGAAACAAGAATAAGAAATAAAGTTACCATTGCTGGCGATAAGTCGTCATTGTGAGTAAGTTGTTTAAAATCTAGATTGTGACTCTAACTCCTTTCAACCCAATGATTTAGATCGTTTTAACTTGTAACTCGATGATTCTACTAATGAGGGAGGGGGGAGGGGGTACCCCCAATACCAGGTAGTAAAACATAGTCGGAGGCCGGGATTTTCTAGCAAGAAAGTTGCAGCTCAATATCAGAAATATCCGGACGAAACGTGCGGCGTCGGCATCACTGCGGCTCGGCAGGATGCGCATAGGGTGGTTTCTTTTAGGTCGATCCACTCTACGGCGTGGGACGGGGCCATGGCGCAGGTGTAGTCATCGCAGTGGGTCAGGTTTAGGGTGTGGCCGAGTTCGTGGACGGCTTCTTTGATTACGCGCTGGCGAAATAGTTTGGGGTCGGATGGTAGGCCGTAGAGTTCCTGACGGAGGCGATGGGCGGAGACTAGGGCGCAGGGGCCGCCCATCTGCGCTTCTCCGAAGACGAAGGTAAGAATCGGGATGTAGAGATCGACCGCTACTACGCCCAGCATTCGCCAGGAGTCGTCGGTCAGAAAGCTCTGCATGCGGTGGAGAATTTCTGAGGAGTGATATTGCTGGCGCTCTCCGTGGAAGGCAAACTCAGGATCGAGGCGGACGGGAAGCACTTTGCAGCGGACGAGAAAAGTTTCCTCGAGCGCGGGACGCAGATCCTTCAGCAGACTGTCATCTACGTTTCCGATCGGCAACAGGTGCAGCAGCTTCATTGCAGTTCTCAGTTCCCAGTTCTCAGTTCTCAGTCTCTCGATTCACACTGAGAACTGAGAACCGAGAACTAGGAACTAGCTCATCGCGTTTCCACCGGAGTTCGGGACCAGCCATACTTCTTCAGCTTGTGGTAAAGAGTGACTCGATCGATGTCAAGTATTTCGGCGGCGTGGCTCTGATTGCCTCCACACTCTTCTACCACGCGCAGGATGTGGGCGCGCTCCATGTCTTCTAACTTCTTACCCGCGCCGGTGGAACCGGAATCGGCTTGCTGCTTGAAGATGAAGTCCTGCTCCTGCAGTTCGGGCTCGCGGCCCACTACCATGGCGCGCTCTACCGCGTTCTCCAGTTCGCGAACGTTGCCTAGCCAGGGTTGCTGCTGCAGTTGGTTCATGGCTGCGGGTGATACGCGGTTGATGCGTTTGTTCATGGCTTGCGAGAATTTTTGAACGAAGTGGTTTACGAGCACAGGGATGTCGTCGGGACGATCGCGGAGCGGTGGCAGTTCGATGCGGAAGACGGCCAGGCGGTAGAAAAGGTCAGGACGGAACTTACCTTCGTCGATCAGTTTCTCAAGATTCTTATTGGTGGCGGCGATGCAGCGGAAGTCTACCTTGACGATCTGGTTGCCACCTACGCGGGTGATTTCGCGCTCCTGCAGAACGCGCAGCAGATCGGTTTGCGTTTTCAGGCTGATGTCGCCGATCTCGTCGAGGAAAACGGTTCCGCCTTCGGCAATCTCGAATTTACCTTTTTTGCGGTACTGCGCGCCGGTGAATGCGCCTTTTTCGTGTCCGAAGAGTTCGCTTTCCAGAAGCGTTTCAGTAAGAGCGCCGCAGTGAATGGCAACCAGCGGATGAAATCTGCGCGGGCTTGCCTGATGGATTGCACGGGCTACCAGTTCTTTGCCAGTGCCGCTCTCGCCGGTGATCAAGACCGTTGCGTCGGTGGGACCGACGGTTTCAATGGCATCGAAGACCTTGCGCATGGGACCACTCTGTCCGACCATGTCTTCGGGACGCGCGACTTCGGCGACGGTCTCGCGCAAGAGCACGTTCTCTTGGGTCACGCGTTTGTGCGCCAGCGCGTTCTTCACCAGGTGTGCGATCTCGTCGGGGTCAAGCGGCTTGGTTACGTAGTCGTAGGCGCCGTTCTTCAGGGCCGCGACCGCGGTGTCGACCGAGGCATAACCGGTCATGATGATGACGATCAGAGCGGGATCGACTTCATGCATGCGGCGCTGCAGTTCGATTCCGTCGGTGCCGTGCATCTTGATATCGACCAGCGCCACGTCCCAGCGTTGTTCGGCCAGTTGAGTAAGTGCGTCGTTGGCGTTCTCTACTGTAGTTACGTCGTAGCCTTCTTCGCGGAACCACTTACCGAGCGAATCGCGCACGCTTAGTTCGTCGTCCACGATCAGCAGTTTTCCCTGTGTGCTCACTTCATTCACCTCACCTTCAGTGCGGCGTTCTTATCGCCGGCGGCCGCAAGTAAAGCCTCCGGAGCGTGATTGGGCAGAGTTATGGTGAAAGTTGTGCCTTTGCCCAGCTCCGATTCGACCTCAATGCGTCCGTTATGCCGCTCCACGATGCCACGACTGATCGCCAGGCCGAGCCCGACTCCGTGGCCGCTTTCTTTCGTGGTCAGAAAAGGTTCGAAGATACGCGGTAATACGTCGGGAGCGATACCCGCTCCGTCGTCGCGTACCTTGATCTCAATTTCGGTTTCATCGCTGCTCAGCCGAGTCTCGATCCACAGAGTTCCTCCGCGGGGCATGGCGTCGATAGCATTCATGATTAATGCCAGGAGGACTTGTTCAATCTGCGCTGGATCGCAGTGCACTACCGGCAGATTGTGCGCAAGATTCAATTGGAGCTCGACTCCAACCAGCTCCAGTTGATGCCGCACCAACATCAGGCAACGATTAATCACAGCGTGCAGGTCGACGGATTGCACGTTCATGGGCGCGGTTCGCGAGAGACTCAGCAGGTTCTTGATCAGGTCACCGCAGCGCCGGCTTTCTGTAGCGATCAGTTCGAGGCATTGCATGGCTTCGTCGCGCTTCTCGTGCTCGGTTTGACCAGCTCCAACCCATTTGCGCAGCAGTTTGGCATAGGTCAGAATTCCGGAGAGCGGATTATTGACCTCGTGGGCGACCACCGCCGCCATCTTTCCGAGGGACGCCATTTTTTCGACGTGCAGCACGTGATCGTGGGCGCGATTGAGTTCCTTCGTCTTCTGCTCGACGCGATCTTCGAGCGTTTTTGCCCAGGTCACGATCTCTTCGTTTGCTCTGCGCAATTGCAGGCTCATATCGTTGAAGGACTGAGCCAGGTCACCCACTTCGTCCTGTGATTGCACCTCGATCTGATACCCGAGCTCCCCTTGGGAAAGCCGTGCGGTGCCGTCCTCGAGCGCTTTGATGGGGTCTCCGACGACTCGCCACACGAATAGCCAGCTCAATAACGCCACCATCAGCGAGGCCCCGGCCGTGTAATACAGCATGAGGTCGCTGCTGACCGCAAGTTGTGTGTCGGCCTTCGCCAGCGAAAGATCCGTGTCGAGCACGCCCAGAACTTGCTGGCTTGATGGATGCGCGTGGCAATCGGCGTTGGAGCAGCTGGGTTGATTTTCGATGGGAGTGATGATTCCCAGAACACGTTGGCCGTTGTCAGCGCGATAAATACGAAAACGGTCGGGACGATCGAGGCGCGCCAGCGGCTGCGATTGATTGTGGCAGCCATAGCAGGCCTCACCTCTTTTGTCGACGACATGGCTGACTTCAGCGAGGTCGGTGGAGTAGCCGATTCGCCCCTCCTGGTCAAAGATGCGGACTTTGACCATGCCGGGTTCATCCGCCATGGTTCGGATGGCGTGATAGAGGCCCTCGCGATCGTTGCGCAGCATGTAATACGTGGTACTGCGGTTGATTACATCACTGACGCGCTCGGCACTGGCCAGCGTGGCGGCTTCGAGGTCCTGGCGATGCAAACGGATATTCAAGTATCCGAGGAGAGCAAAGATGACCATCATGGTGGCCAACAAATACGCGATCAACTTCGCGCTGATGCTGTGCGTCAGGCGTTTCCACGCCAGGTCGCGGCGAATTGGCTCAATCTCCTGCATGGCCTAATACCGGAGTGGCTACCACCGGCCGGGTTTCGGTTCGGAGGCGCGGCTTCACGGCTTGCTTTTCTTCGGGGAAGATCGGCAGGTACTTCACCGCTACCCCGAACAGGGCAAAGCCCATCGCGATGATCATGAGGGTCACGGAAAACTCGGTCCATTTCGGCATGTAGTGATGGCCGACGTAAGTCTCAAACCCGATGAGAGCAATATTGAGGCGGTTGGTGATGAATCCGAGCACAGTGAAAACGGAGACCAGATACAAGAGTTTGGGCGATAGCCTGACCTTCTTGAAGCTGAGCATGGTGATGGGAATTACGAAGGCGAGTGTCAGTTCGAGCCACAGAAAGTACGCTTCGTAGCTGGGTTTGAAGATCTGCCGTAACATGCCGCGATGGAAATAATCTTCAAAACGCAGCAGGGCATTGACCCAGAGAGCAACCAGCAAGGCGCCACCGAGTTCGACGATCACCGGGGTTTCCAGATGGCGGCCGAAGGCTTTCGCGCTCTGCGTGGACTCGAAGATGGTCATGGCCAGGCCAACCGCAATTGCCGATCCGAAGAAGAGGAAGGGAAGTGCGGGCGTGTACCAGAACGGATGTAACTTGCTGGGCATGATGAGATACAGCGATCCGAGCGAACTCTGATGCAAAGTAGATAGCAGGATGCCCAAAATGATCAGCACCGGGTAGATCTTCTTGATCCACTTAATGGGAGTTGTCAGATGGAAGCGCTCGAATACGTTAGGAAGAAACTCGAAGAAAAGCACGGTGGTGTAGGCCATCACACACATGCCCACCTCGAACATGACCGAGTGCGGGTTCATGTAGATGAGCTGATGCCAGATGAACCAGGGGCGGCCGAGGTCGAATAACAGTCCGACAATGAAGAGTAAGTAGCCCAGGAACGCGGTCAAGACCGCCGGACGCACTACACTGTGCAGACGCTCGACGTTGAATAGATACACGGCTCCCACAATGCAGAAACCGCCAGCGGCCAGCATGACACCGCACAAGCAGTCGAAGCCGATCCAGAGCCCCCAGGGAAACTGGTCCGTCATATTTGAGATGGCGCCTAAGCCACGGAAATAGCGAACAAATGTGGAGTACAGGCCCAGGGCCATGATCACCAGGAATACAGCTTTCCAAAAAGTTAGCCTGAACTTCATCGCGCACTCCCGTTCTTATGTTCTGCTTCCGCAGCGGCTACTTCTTCGCGGCGATGCGAAACCCAATAAATGCCTCCCAGCACCAACGTCCAGACGGGGATAAAGTCCGGAATTTTCTCCATCACCCGTCCGGTGTATTCCGGCATCGGCGTGTCGCCAATCTTTGCAGACGCGGGATAACCGTAGTTCTCAACATTTACGCTGGAAAGAATAAGGACCGATGTTCCGCCAACTTCGTTAAGTCCGTAAATGCGAGGCAGGTAGGTGGACGGATTTTTTCGGATACGATCCTGCGCCTCCGCAATGAGGTCATCGCGCTCCCCGAACTTAGTGGCGCCCGTCGGACAAATCTCCGCACATGCCGTCTGTTTGCCGGCAGCCACGCGGTCGGGGCACATAATGCATTTGCGGACGCGCGGATTCAGCGATTGCCACTCGTATTTTGGCTGGTTAAAGGCGCAGGCCACCATGCAATACCGGCAGCCAATACATTTCCAGACGTCGTACACGACGGGGCCTTCTTTTGTCTTATGGAAAGCACCCACGGGACAAACCGACGCGCAAGCGGGATGCTCGCAGTGCATGCACAGCCGACGCATGAACTTGTCGTCCTTGGTCAGAACGACAGTGTATTTATGATCTGATTGCACCGGCTCGGCGGCGACGGCGTCGTCGTACCGTAACTTGTTTTGTTGCGCGCAGCCGGCTTCACACTGTTTGCAACCGATGCACATGGTTGCGTCATAAAGCAGGGCTTTACTCATGGAAAGTGCTCCTCGTTGTTCCCAACCAGGCTTCCGTTCCAGTGGAATGAAGAATGAGGTATGAAGAAAATGTACGGCGGGGACGGAAGCGACTTGGGAACTATCTTACGAACTATCTTACGAACTATCTTAGGAACTATTTTAGGAACTATGCACAACATCTTTGCCGGGCCGAGTGCAACGGAAGAACCGGGTCCGGAGACATTTGCGCCCGGACCCAGGCGGGCTGTTCCCAGAAGGAAAGGGAACAGGGGAGAAGCTTTCCAGTTGGCTCCGGATCGGCCAGGATTCCATTCCGTCCGCCGAATTGAGCCGGACCTCTTCATACCCCCTCATGCCCTCTTCAATCGCCGCCCGACAATTTGTTATGCGATAGCGGCAGTGCGTGAAGAGGAACAGCCAGTTACGCGAGCCAATCACTACTTCTGCAAAGTGCGAATGTAAGCCACAACAGCTTTTGCGTCGTCAGCGGACAAACCTTTTACTGGAGCCGGGTGCTTCGCTGTCTCCGCCACGGCCTTGGTCAGGTCGGCGTCGGACTTCTTCTTGGCATCATCCGAAACCAGGCTCGGAATCTTGGCGGCAGGTTTGCCAGCTGCATCCGGTCCGTGGCACATGGCACATTTAGCTTTGTAAGTAGCCGCTCCGTCCTGAGCCCAGGATAGATTGGGGATCAGGATGAACAGGGCCACCGCGATTGTCAGTACCAGCATCATCAGCTTTGTCGTCTTCATGATTTGCTTGCTTCTCCTTGTGGAATTTTGCAATACGATGAAACTAGCGGTTCTTCTCGCAGTGTCGCATATGTTGCGGAAGTAGCCACCGATACAGCCCTCCAAGAAACTGGATGTAACAGAACTCAGCAGATCTATCGCTGCCTAGTTGAGAGTTTCAACGGTTGGAGGGAATAGGCGCAGTGATCCAGGTCACCCTTGGCGGTGACTCGGGGCGAGCGGTAACGCGTTCGAAACAATTGGCTTGATAAACCGGGGTCATACGCTGGGTTCGTCAATATGGGTCACGTCAATGAGTGACTGCGGTCACAGCGTCGCGCGCCATCAAGAGAGAAACTCCGTGGTAGTAGCGAGGTGTCGCTATGCCGATACTGTTGATGGCTCTGCTCGCGTTTTTGGTGTTTGGCCTTATTGGGATTTTGCTGACAACCGCGGTAATTTTGGAGAATTCGAAGCGCGCACGTATAGCCAGAAGTAACGCCGCGCACCCGGTTGCCGGTGGAGCTGTCTCCTCTTTTAGTCCCAAATCTCTTAATCCCAAACTTAGATAGACGGCGTGGCGACGCAGGTCGTTGACGCGAAAACATTGACGTGGAACTGCCTGCAAAGGAGAAATCGTATGAGCACACTTGTGCTGGATAATGCCAATGCCAAAGACAAGAAGGCCGATTTGGCTGGACCGGGAATCGGCGATTACAAAGAGTTGGAGAAGGTTCTGCCGCGCGGTTACCGTTCTTTACTCACCCCAAAACAGACGCAACAGGCCATTTTTCAGGTGAAACGCTTTATCGCCGACAACCTGTGCAAAGAACTCAACCTGATGATGGTCGAAGTGCCGCTCATCGTGGACGTGGAGAGCGGCGTCAATGACATGCTGGATCGTGACGGGTCACGCACACCGGTACAGTTCCATATCTCGAATGACCGCAATCTGCATCCCGTCGACGCGCAGGTCGTGCAAGCCGCGACTAAGTGGAAACGGGTCGCCCTCAAGCAATTCGATTGCAGAGTCGGTGAGGGCGTCTGCACCGATATGCGCGCCGTTCGCAAGGACTATTTCCTCGATCACGACCATTCCGCCTACGTTGATCAGTGGGATTGGGAGCGAGTCATCACGGCGGAGCAGCGGAGTCTCGAATTTCTCAAGCAAGTGGTCAGCAGAATCTGGAAGGTGATCGTGGGAGCGGAGAAGTTTGCGCAGTCACTGTTTCCGCAATTGAAAGACTCGCGGTTTCCGAATCTGCCGGAGGAGTTGACCTTCTTGCATGCCGAGGAAATTCTTGACATGTATCCCGAGTTGCCGCGCAAACAGCGCGAGACCGCGGTGCTGCAGAAATATCCGGCCGTGTTCATCGTTGGAATTGGCTGGCCTTTGCGGGACGGCTATCCGCACGAGATGCGCGCCGCAGATTACGACGACTGGGTCACCGACACCCGCGATCAGACCGGCAAAGACACGCATGGGCTGAATGGTGACATCCTGGTATGGAACTCAGTCACCAAGCGGCGTCATGAACTGACGTCGATGGGAATTCGTGTGACAGCCGAGACGCTGAAGAAGCAGCTAACGATGGCCAAGCAACTGGACTTCATGCGATTGCCGTATCACCAGGCGATCCTGAACGACCAGATTCCGCTCTCGATCGGCGGCGGAATCGGGCAGTCGCGGACTGTGATGCTGTTGCTTCGCAAGGCTCATCTTGGGGAAGTCAGCGTTACGGTGTGGCCGAAGGTGCTGAAGGAGATGTGCGCGGAGAAGAATATTATTGTGCTGGAGTAGATGTTTTCCTCGGGTAAGACTGCGGGGGGGTAGTCAAAGCCGGCTACCCCTCATAATATGGTCCCCACAAGTTACCAATTGATGCACCTGCGGCCTACTAAACTTACTTCTACTTACTACTTGCTCATCTTGTCCATTTTGCCCATGCCCATCGAGTAAGTGCCGATGCACTCCCAGTCATAGCCGTCTCCCGCGGCTTTTCCGGAGCAGGTCCCGGAACCTTTGATGCCCTTGTGTTTTCCGGTGCCGCTCACAATCTTCCATTTATTGGAAACAGGTTTTGTGGTGTCGGTGGAAGCCGACCCTTCATAGGTATAGTGAACCTTGTCGCCGTCGTCCGCGGTGGCGTTGAAGTAGCCGTGGAAGTTGAACGACGCCTTCCATTGATCGTGGAATTCTGTGAACTGACCGGTCTTTTCCTTCAGGTCACCTTCGCTTGCGGTAGCGTCGCAGGTGCCTTGCCCGATCCACAGGATGTGATCTGGTGCGTCGCCGATGTCGAGTTTGTATTCCGTCGCAGCCTTCGAGCAGTGCCACTTGGTATCAACCTTGCTTTGAGACATTGCGACAGATCCAGAGACCAGTAGAGACAATGCAACCAGCACGAAGTTGCGCATTCTTATAGCTCTCCTTTATCGTTTTGACTGAAAAACCGGGGCAACTATAGTCTATGCACCTGATTCGGGCAAGCGCCGGGCTGCGGCGTGTAGATAGTTTCTACACTTCGAGCGGCAGCTTCAATCGAATCGTCGTGCCCGGCAGATGGCTTTTCACGGCGGCGGCCAGGCGCTGTATACCCTCGCGTATCTGCTCCGGAGCGGCGTTGGAAAAATTCAAGCGCATGTGGCGGGAGCCTTCGCGGCCGTCGTTCCCCCGGCCGTCGTTGGAATTCGCATAGAAGGAATCGCCCGCTACGAATGCCACATTTTGCTCGAGCGCTGCCTTGAAAATTGCCGGCATGTCCACTCCTTCGGGCAGAGTTACCCAGAGGAACAGCCCACCCTGCGGATGAGTCCAGGTTACTGCGGGCGGGAAGAACTCTTCGAGCGCCTGAAGCATTACGTCTCTGCGTTCGCGATAGATCTGACGAATCAGCTTCACGTGTTTGTCTAGGAATCCATCGCGGGCGACTTCGTAGGCCACGAACTGCGTGAAGGTCGAAGTGTGCAGGTCGGCACCCTGCTTCAGTTGCGTCAGCTTGCTGATAACCTCAGGAGGAGCGACGATCCATCCCAGACGAAGACCGGGGGCCAGCGTCTTGGAGAATGTACTCAGGTAAATTACGTTGCCAATGGAATAGCCGTTGTCGCGGCGCAGGTTCTGGCGGTCGAGCACGACCAGCGATGGAAGATGGTCGCCTTCGTAACGCAACTGGCCGTAGGGGTCATCCTCGACGATCGGAATACCATAGCGTTCCGACAGCATGACGAGTTCGTGGCGACGTCCCTCTGACAATGTGGTTCCGGCCGGGTTCTGGAAGTTGGGCAATACGTACATGAACTTGGGACCGGAACGCAGAGGCTTCTCGAGTTGATCGGTGCGCAGGCCGTTTTCATCGATCGGGACCGACACGTATTCCGCGCCGTAGACGTTGAAAGCCTGCAGCGCTCCGAGATAAGTTGGCGCTTCGACAAGCACGCGATCTCCGGCGTTGATAAACAGCTTGCCGATCAGGTCAAGCGCCTGCTGCGAGCCGGAAGTGATGAGGACGTTTTCCACCTTGGCCTTGATCCCGTAGCGCGCTATGTTGTTCGCAATCAATTCGCGCAGGGGCCTGTAACCTTCGGTTTCACCGTACTGCAGGGCTGAAGCTGCCTGCTCGGTGAGGACCTTGAAGCAGGCTTCTTGAAATCGTTGGACGGGGAAAACATCGGGGGCGGGCAGGCCGCCGCCAAAGGAGATCATGCCGGGTCTTTGCGTGACCTTCAACAATTCGCGGATAGCAGAACTGGTGATGGTCTTGGTGCGCAGCGCGTAACGGGCGGTCCAGGCGGTTGACATTGGGAACCCCCTTTACATCTTAAACGCTTCGCTCGGGATGACAAATTTAAAATCTCTAAGCGAAGCCGT
>Ga0181523_10004909_pt1 | contig 11304 bp, 7 predicted proteins | sample PEATcosm2014_Bin_43_FD_119752 | JGI IMG/M metagenome (GOLD analysis project Ga0181523, IMG submission 119752) | Peatland microbial communities from MTU Mesocosm Facility, Houghton, MI, USA - PEATcosm2014_Bin05_30_metaG | ecosystem: Environmental > Terrestrial > Soil > Wetlands > Peat | place... | reverse complement strand
TGACGACACCAAGATCGGGCCAAAAGGCAGCGATGAAGGATTTGGTATTTTGAGCATAACTGAACGCGTAAATAGTATCGGAGGTCGGATTGAGATACAATCTCAGATCAATTCTGGAACAACGGTTCTTGTGACAGTTCCATGGAGCTCAGTAATCAAATAATAATTAACTCAAATCGTTTTGTTATTTTGTAAGGCATTTAGAGGCAGTTGTAAGGGATTCACTTATTGCGACTTAAATGATTTTTAGGATATTCTATAATACACGATAATAAGTACACAAGTAATGACTCGAATATTTGTCAGATGGTCGGCAATAGCATGAAAATGAGAGATTTACAGAGAAAGACATAGACTATTTTAGATTGAGTTCTAATAGCACTGATTAAGTCGGGGGGGCATTAATCTGGGTGTGAGAATTCTGTTAGCCGACGATCATCGCCTTGTTCGAGAAGGGATAAGAACACTTCTTGAGAAACACGCCGATTTGCAGGTGGTGGGAGAGGCATGCAATGGGTGGGAATCGATAAAGTTGGCCCACGAATTGTCACCTGATCTTGCAATCCTGGATGTCACCATGCCTGATTTGAATGGGATCGAGGCCACCCGTCAAATTCTCAATGAAAACCCTTCAATTAAGGTTATTGGACTCTCAGTGCATTGTGATAAAGGAATTGCATCGGAAATGTTCATAGCAGGAGCCTCAGGTTATCTGACAAAGGAATGTGCATTAGAGGAGCTTGTTGAAGCAATTAGGCTTGTCATGGCAGGCAAAAAATACTTGAGTGAGACAATAGCAGAGAGTGTGGTAGGGGATTTTGTTCAGCCGAATTCCTATGGTGACGGGATAAAGACTCCTAAACTAACTGCGAAGGAGCGGCTGGTCCTTCAGTTCATTGCGGAAGGGAAATCCACAAAAGACATCGCTGGCGAACTCGACTTGAGTATAAAGACCGTTGAAACTCACCGCCTCAGGATCATGAATAAGTTAGGCATTACCAATGTTGCAGGCCTTGTTAAATATGCTATCCGAGAAGGTCTGACTTCCATAGAAAAATAGATATCACCCTCTTATAGTTAACCATCTTTTCAATTTCTGCGATTTCTCTGAGTCATCTATCAGGCAAATAGCTGCCTATTTCAAGGGATTCTCTGATGCTGAAAAAAATGATTTGACCGATACTTATATTCATAGCCAAATAAATCACCGAGTTGCAGGGAGAATATGTCGTGAAAATATTCGACATTCAGGGCAGTAACAGGGAAATTCACATCTATCCCTTGTCACTCATAATGTAGCTTGCCCCGTTCCCTCAATGATCAAAAGGAGGATAAGAATACGGGCATCAGAATCCTCTTGGAGACAACCCCAGTTTCTCGAAGCAGCTTCTGGTGTTAGAGTTACTGGACTTTCTGTACATTGTGATAAACGATTTGCTTCGGAGATGTTTATGGCGGAAGCCTCAGGTTATCTGACAGGGGACTGTGCATTCGAAGAACTCACTAAAACTATAATAACGGTGATGGCAGCCCAAATATACTTGAGTTCTGCAATAGCAGAAAATGTGATAGGAGCTTTTGTTGCGTCGAGTTCATATAGGGATGATTTAAAGATTCCGCGACTATCTGCAAAGGAGCGGCTAGTCCTTCAGTTCATTGCGGAAGGGAAATCTACAAAAGACATCGCCGGTGAACTCAATTTGAGCATAAAGACCGTAGAGACATACCGCAGCATTATCATGAATAAGTTAGTCATTTGCAATGTTGCGGCCCTTGTTAAATATGCCATCCGAGAAGGCCTAACCGCTGCAGATAAATAAACAATACACCCTCTTATAGTCAGTTAGCCATCCCTCCGTGCTTATTGTTTCCCCAAGTGAGCCCTGAGGTAAATAGCAGCCGTTCGTAAGGGATTCCCCTATCCTGAAAAAGCCAGAGTCACTCGATAATCATAGTAACGATCAAAAGTATTGCGCAAATGAATTGAGCGACGTTTGCCAACATCAAATTGATATTGAAATTACTGATACGTTGTCGGAGACGAGAAGTGCAATTTTGTTATTTCGATCTCTTAACATGCATTCGTTATAATGCAATCGAAGCGATCGTTATCCAGTCGAATATGGTGGAGAGATAAGCGGCAATAGACATTTAGTTTCGAGGGGAGAATGATTTTTAAAGCATGAAAAGGACTTCTATGGCTGTAAAGAAGAGATCTGTGAAGAAGTATCCCAACTCGGAGCCGGTGAAAGGCCGGAGATTGGTAGCCGGGATGCCTGATGATCATTCGGAGTTGCGCAGGCGGGCTGAGGAGATGATGCTAAAACCGCATGGGAAATTGAAGAAGATTCCTCCCGCTGATGTACAGCGCATATTATACGAGTTACAAGTGCACCAGATCGAGCTGGAGATGCAGAATGAAGAACTACTTAGAGTGCAGCAAGACTTGGAGGCGTCCCGTGAAAAATATTTTGATCGCTATGATCTGGCCCCAGTGGGTTATTTATCCCTCAATGAAAAAGGAATTATACTGGAGGCCAATCTCACTGCAGCCGCTTTGATCGGGAGAGCGGGAACTTATCTAGTACAACAGCTACTGTCTCGCTTTATATATGCGGAAGATCAGGATGTTTATTACCTTTTCCATAAAGAGCTCTTCAAAAAAGGCACAGTGCGTATGCGTGAAGTGAGAATGGTGAGAAAGGACGGAGCTCCATTCTGGGTGCGAATGGATAGTGCAGCAGTAAAGAACATTGACAGCTCAAAGGGCTTACTGGTGAGCATAATCGACATCAGCGAACAACGGGAGGCTCAGGAGTCGCTCGTACGCGCCAAAGAGGAATGGGAGCTGACATTCGACTGTGTGCCGGAACTGATAGCAATAATTGATAAGGAATACCGAATTCGGCGCGTCAATAATGCAATGGCAAAACGCCTCGGGCGAAAGGCGGGGGAGTGCGTCGGGCTGCTTTGTCATGAAGCTATGCACGGAAGTTCTGGGCCCCCTGAAAACTGTCCTCTTGCGCGCACTTTGAGGGATGGGTTGCCGCATAGTGAAGAGATGCATGAGGGCTGTCTAGGTGGCCACTTTGTGATCGGCTCAACCCCTCTTTGCAATAAGTTGGGGCAGATGACCGGCGCCGTTCATGTAGCTCATGACATCACTGAGCGAAAGCAGGCAGAAGATCTACTAAGGGAATCTGAAGGAATGTTCAAGAGTCTTGCGGAAAGTGCACTCGTGGGCATCTATCTAATGCAGGATGACCGTTTCAAATATGTTAACCCTCGGTTTGCTGAATTGTTCGGCTATGCAGTTGATGAATGTCTGGATCAGAAGTTTTACGACACATCCGCACATCCGGATGATATGCCATTAATCAGAGAAAATATGAGGGGACGATTATGTGGTGAAATACCGAATGCCCATTATGAGTTCAGGGGAATAAAGAAAACTGGAGAAATCATAAATGTGGAAGTATTCGGCTCCGGAGTCATCTATAAACAGAAACCTGCAATCATTGGGACCATGCTTGATATCAGTCAGCGCAAGCAAGCCGAGGAAGAACTTAGAATATCGCATAATGAATTGGAAAACCGTGTAAAGGAAAGGACTAGGGAGCTGTTGCAGGTTAATGAGTCTTTGAACGTTTTGGTTTCTGAACTTAAATTATCCAAGGAAACCATTTCTGCCCACGAGAAAGATCTGAAGTCTCTTGTGATTGAGTTGACTTCAACCGAGGATCGTGAGAGACGCCGCATCGCGAAAACGCTCCACGAGAATATCGGGCAAATTCTTGCTCTTATTAGAATAGAGTTGGGAGCATTAACCGAGTCAGTCAAGTCAGCCGAGGCATGTGATGAAATTAGACAAATTCGGGCACTTATAGGTGAAGTAATGCAGTTCGTTCGGACTTTGACAGTGGATCTCTGCCCGCCTATGCTTTACGAATTAGGGTTTTACGCGGCGGTGCAACAGCTTGTAGAGCAGTTTCTAGAGAAATATAACATTAGCTTCGACTTTATTAGAGATGGGGAGGGAGGGCCGATAGATCAGGGAATGTGTATTCTTCTATTCAACGTGGTACGCGAGTTAATGGTCAATGTTGTTAAGCACGCAAAAGCCCAAACAGCAGCAATATCGTTGCTGCGAGACGCCAATGAGATCAAAATAACAGTTGAAGATTATGGGATAGGATATGACACCACTCAGATCAGGCCGAATGGCAGCAATGAAGGATTCGGCATTTTAAACATATCCGAACGGTTACATAGTATCGGCGGACGGATTGAGATAAAATCGGTCATCAATTCTGGAACTACGGTCTTTGTGACAGTTCCATGGAATCATCCAAGCAATAGATAATGGAATCATGGCGTATTATGCTATAAGGGTTATGGAAGGGTTATTGTAAAGGATGCCCCTATTGCAGCGAAAGAATTTCAAATTATGCTTTAAACGTAGTGTTCTAGCAAATGCTCAACGATAGTGTGAAAATGACGGATTAACTGAAAACGCCATCGATACATTTTATCTTCTTTAACTGCACTGATTCGGTCCGGGGTAATGTGGGCATGAGAATTATTGCGGTGGACAATCACAGGATTGTCAGAGAAGGTATCAAAACACTTCTTGAAAAACAGGCTGATATACAGGTGGTGGGTGAGGCCAGAAATGGAGAGGAAACAATAGCTTTAACACGTGAATTGTCACCTGACGTTGTACTCATGGATATCACGATGCCTGATTTGAACGGCATGGAGGCCACCCGTCAAATTCTTAATGCGGCGAACCCTGCAGTTAAGGTTATAGGACTTTCTGTACATGGTGATAAACGATTTGCTTCGGAGATGTTCATGGCAGGAGCCTGCGGTTATCTGACAAAGGACTGTGCATTCGAAGAACTCACCCAAGCTATAATAACGGTGATGGCAGGCCAAATATACTTAAGTGCTGCAATAGCAGAAAATGTGATAGGAGCTTTTATTGCGTCGAGTTCATATAGGGATGATTTAAGGATTCCGCGACTATCTGCAAAGGAGCCGCTAGTCCTTCAGTACATTTCTGAAGGCAAATTCACAAAGGACATCGCCGGTGAACTCAATTCGAGCATAAAGACCGTCGAGGCGTCCGTGGCAAGATCATGAATAAGTTAGACGTTACCAATGTTGCAGGCCTTGTTAGATACGCCATTCGAGGGGCATAACCTCCGTATAAAGATAAGAAATACACTCCCCGATAGTCTTCAGTACCCCTCCATTTTGATCGTTTCCCTGAGTGACATAAGGTAAATAGCAGCTATTCCTAAGGTATTCCCCTATCTTGAAAAATAAAGATTTGTCCGATACTTATAGAAGTGTAGATGGAATCTGACAGAATTCGGGAGGTAAGAAGCTTGGATCAGATAACTCCATTATTGGAGGCTGCCGAGTATATTGAGGATGCCACCCTCAGTAGACATGTCATGCCGATTCGCGACCTCAGAACAATATGTGGACTTCAATCGGGATCGATGCCGGAATAAAATCGAATCGTAAGACAGGTATTCTGATGAAGAAATTATGCCCTTTCATCTCCACCCCGCATAAGAATTGTCACTGCATTGACATGAACAGTCTCAAAACAAGGGATGCGCTATATTACTGCAGCGGTGATTTTGACAAGTGTGAAATATATGTAAGGCATTCACTGGCCAGCATTGATGTAAACCAGGTTACAAGGGAGGAATAACAAAATGTTGAAGAATTTAAAGATCGGCTTAAGGTTGGCGGTCGGGTTCAGCGCCGTGATTATATTTATGATCGTTGCAATTACTGTTGGTATCATCAGTATGGGACATATTCAGCAAAACCTCGATCGTATTGTTAAGGTGAACAATGTCCGCGCCATGCTGGCAGGTGATATGGGTGATAGTGTGAGAGAAATATCCTTAGCTCTCCGGAACGCCCTATTGGTGAAAGAGAATGATAAAAAACAGGAAGAGAAAAGAAAGGTGACAGAAGACGGGGCAAAATATGATGCTGCATCTAACAAAATTGACGAACTGACACCAAAGGATGATGTCAAAGGACAGGAAGTAATTTCAAAGGTCAAAACGGCTAAGGAAACTACTAGACCACTCAATACTAAAGTGTTGGACTTAATTTTGGCTGGTAAGAATGACGAGGCAATTGATTTTATGAATAAAGAGGTACGGCCTGCCGTACGCCAGTGGATAGAGGCTGTAGACGCGTTAGGCAAATATCAGGATGAGCGCAATCAGATGCGTTATGAGGAAGCCAAGAAGGCTTCCGATAATGCGAAGTTGTTAATGTTCATTATCGCAGGCATTGCAATCGCGCTGAGCATAGTGATTGCCATATTGATTACGCGCAGTATAATCCTCCCATTACAGAAGGGCATCGATGTTGCCGACAAAATAGCACAGGGCGATTTGACATGTCATGATTTAGATTGCAACTCAAAAGACGAGGTCGGAGCCTTATCCCAATCCCTAAATACAATGAAGGCATCATTGTGTACTATGATTGGGAAGTTTTCTGATACCGCAAGCCATGTTGCTTCATCCTCGGAAGAACTGTCTGCTACTGTCACACAGATAACAAAGAGGGTAGATGAGCAGGCAAACAAGGCGAATCAGGTAGCAACCGCATCAACACAGATGTCACAGACCGTTATAGATATAGCTAAAAACAGCGCAAACATTGCTTCTTCGTCAGTAGACACATTAAATACTGCACAGGCTGGCGCAGCAGTAGTAAGTAGGACAGTGAACGAAGTGATGGAGATATCAAGGACAGTGGAAGATCTAGCGAAACTGATGATGTCACTTGGGGACGGTTCCAAACAGATAGGAGAGATTGTTAGTGTGATCAAGGACATAGCGGATCAGACAAACCTACTTGCTTTGAATGCTGCTATTGAGGCGGCACGCGCAGGAGAGCAGGGTAGAGGATTTGCCGTTGTGGCAGACGAGGTCAGGAAGCTTGCGGAAAAAACTGCGCATTCGACATCAGAAATCGGCAATATGATAAAAGCTATACAGGACGAGACGGATAAGGCTGTCGTTTCAATGGAGGAGGGTACAAAGAAAGTAGCGGTGGGTGTCGATCTGGCTAACCAGGCTGGGGATAGCCTGCACAAAATAGTGGAAAGTGTACAAAACCTTCAGGGCATGGTGCAGCAGATAGCCTCTGCAACAGAGGAAATGTCAACAGTATCCGAGCAGATCAGCAGCGACATTGAGGTAATAGCAGATGTATCGAAAGAAACGAGTGCAAGTTCGACACAGATAGCACAGGAGGCAGTCAATCTGTCAAAACTTTCGGTAGATTTAAAAAACGAAGCAGGTCACTTTAAAGTCAATGTCAGAGGAAATAATTAAATTGGAGAACTGCCATCACAAAGCTGGGGGAGGTATAGGATGGATGCTTTAGTGGCATCAGAGAATTCGTTGGGAGTAGTAACAGTTCCAGGCAAGCGAAGTGATTTATTGCAGCTTGTGACCTTCAGCCTCGGCAATGAGGAATATGCAGTTGACATCCTTAAAGTGCAGGAAATAAACAGGATGAAAGAAATAACGAGGGTGCCATATGCGCCTGCATATGTTATAGGAGTCATCAACCTCCGGGGAAAGGTCATGCCAGTAATAGATCTGCGGAATAAATTCGGACTTGACACAAAAGAAAATGATCCACATTCAAGAATCATGATTATGGATATTGAAGGCATAACAATGGGATTAGTAGTTGATGCGGTATCGGAGGTATTGAGGATTCCCGCAAGCATTGTTGAGCCACCTCCCATGGCTTTTGAAATAAGCACCAAGTTTATAACTGGCATAGCAAAGTTGGAAAACAGGCTGATAATACTACTTGATATGGACAGACTAATAGGAAAGTCGGAAGATATGTCAATTATTCCATGATCCTGATGAATTCTTTTATACACACTGACAATTTATAACTAAATTGACGATCGGCCTTGTGGGGGGAAGATGGGAATCATCATGGCATTGTCAACCTTGCTGCAATTTGTAGCAGCATACCTGTCAATCAGAATGATCAGCATTACAGGTAAACGCAGGGCATGGATGCTGATTGCTTTTGCAATTGCAATCGGAGCGTTCAGGCGGACTAATGAACTTTACAGTGTAATATTTGGGAATATCGGTAAATCACCTGATGTGACTAGTGAATTATTTTCGCTTGGGACTTCAATATGCATGCTAGCCGGCGTAGGTTTTATTGAACCTCTTTTCAAGTCCGTCAAAAGATCAAAAGAAAGCCTGCTAAAAGAAAAGAACTTATCTGCGGCGATAATAAATTCCTTACCTGGTATTTTTTTCCTTTTTGACGATAAGGGAAGATTCATGCGCTGGAATGATAATCTTGAAAAAATAACCGGCTATTCCGCCCAGGAGATCGCAACAACGAGTCCAACTGATTTTTTCTCTTCATTCTACAAGGAGGTCACTTCAAGGAAAATCCAAGAAGTCTTCTCCATAGGCAGCGCCAATGTGGAAGCGAACCTTCTGACAAAAGAAGGACTGGAAATCCCCTATTACCTTTCGGGCATTCGCTTTAATATGGACGGGAAACAGTGTGTTTTAGGAACTGGCATAGACATCAGCTCCCAAAAGCGGGCTGAAGATGCAATATCGCGCGCACACACAGAGCTTTATCAGATATTCAATATTGCAGCCGACGCAATGAGGGTATTGGACACAGAGTTTAATCAGACAAAAGTAAACAAGACGTTTTTAGAGCTCTTAAGCATACCTGAAAATGAGGCAATGGGCAAGAAATGTTATGAGATGTTCCATTGTCCCCGTCATAATACCTCTCAATGTTTATCGGTGAGGATTGTAAGCGGGGAGAGTCGGATTGAAGAAGAGATTACTATACAGCGCCCCGACGGTAAGCAGATTGAGTGCATTCTGACTGCAACTCCTCACTATGGACCAACAGGCGATTTCATTGGGATTATTGAAGATTTTAGAGACATGACTGAGCGAAAAAAAGCAGAAGCCGCGTTGCGAACCTCTGAAGAGCGATATCGCAGTCTTTTTCAGGAATCGAAGGATGTTATCTTTATCAGCACCCCCGAAGGGAAAGTTATCGATATTAACCCCGCGGGCCTTGAGCTTTTTGGATATTCTTCCAAAGAAGAACTTCTGAGTATTGACCTTGAGAAAAATCTCTACTGTGATGCAAGAGATAGGGTAAAGTACCAGAATGAGTTGGAACGGAATGAATTTGTGAAGAATTATGAATTAGAAATGAAAAAGAAAGATGGCAAGGTGGTGACAGTTTTGGTTACCGCGACAGTTCTCAAAAATGAAGAAGGGAATGTTCTAGTATATCGTGGCATAATGCGTGATATAACTGAATATAAGCGACTTGAGAAGCAACTGCTGCAGGCCCAAAAAATGGAAGTGGTTGGTCAGCTAGCTGGGGGAATTTCTCACGACTTCAATAATATTCTGTGTGCAATCAGCGGATACGGTTCTCTTATTCAGATGAAGATGAATAAGGACGATCCTCTGAAGGCATACGTAAATCAGATTCTTGAGTCGGTCGATAGGGCGGCTGAACTTACACATGGCCTTCTTGCATTCAGCAGGAGACAGATAATGCATGCTAGGCCAGTTGATATAAAAAAGATAACAAGGAAATTCGCGAAATTAGTTTCCAGAATTATTGGCGAGAATATTGTGGTTAGTGCCATGTTTGACAGCCAAGATGTAAATGGTATTGCAGATCCTGGTCAGATAGAGCAGGTACTCATGAATCTTACAATCAATGCCAGGGATGCGATGCCACGAGGAGGACTGCTCACATTAAGTGCGGGACTGGTAGAGCTGGATGATTCCTTCATTCACTCTCACGGTTACGGCAAACCCGGAAAGTATGCGCTTATAACTGTGTCCGACACTGGATTAGGCATGGAACAGGAGGAAATGGCAAGGATTTTTGAGCCTTTCTTTACAACCAAGGAAATGGGAAAGGGCACGGGTCTGGGACTCGCTATAGTGTACGGCATAATAAAGCAGCATGATGGATACATCAATGTGTACAGTGAACCCGGCATAGGGACGACTTTTAGAATATATCTGCCGGCTGCTGACGTAAAGGAAACAGTCCTCGATAAACACATTGATGAAGCATTACCGATAGGAGGTACAGAGACCGTACTTGTAGCAGAAGATGATGACAAATTACGTAACCTCTCCAATATAGTTCTCACTGAAGGCGGATACAATGTAATTTTGGCTAAAGATGGAGAAGAGGCGATAAAGAAGTTTATTGACAAGAAAGATACGATTCAACTCGTCATTCTTGACATAATAATGCCAAAAAAGAGCGGCAAGGAAGCATTTGATGAAATAATAAAAATAAAGCCTGATATGAAAATCATTTTCTCGAGCGGGTATACAGCAGATAAGATAGATCGGGATATGATGCTTAAGGATAAAGTTAATCTGATAACTAAACCTGTATCACCCTGGAATCTATTGAGAGAGGTGAGAGCAATACTTGATGAATAATAAAGCGATGCCTATCTTGATAACTGTGGTACCGAGGCCAGTTTGTGTCACGAATCTGCAAGTTTGCTCCAGGCTTGGCTGCTGAGGTAATAAGCATATGAAACGAAACTTATATCTTTGTGTGCAACAAGATATCGCCATGCCGACACAAGCTGGTTTGAGGCATTTTCAGCGATGTGATAACTGTTAAGCCATATCCCAACACAGCTGCGTTTTTACGGGCTTTTCTTGAGGAGAAAAATGCTCTGCTTTTTTTTGATCAATTTATCGGACAAGAATAACCCCTAAGCCTGCTAGCAGAGATTAAAAAAGGCTGCCGGGCGTGAAAATACTTCTCGTTGTGTCTGGCAACACATCTAAGGCGGAGATTGCTAGTATTATCACGAGTAAAATTGCAAGTGCCATTTTAGTGCGGTCTTTTTCGATCGATCAATTGGTTGCAAATGTATATAAGTTGATTGGCAAACCCAAACCTGAAGATTCCCCTTGGTATAAGCATGGACAACAAAAGGTATAACATCAGGCTGCCTGAAATGACTTGATGCAATTGCAGTAAACCATTAAATTGTTAAAAAATAAGGGCGCTACAGATGATAACACCTGAACAGAGAAAAGATTCGATTGCAGAGACGCATGTGGGCGGCGCTCGAAAGGAACCGATTCCGGCGGCGCCGGTTCTTTCTTGCAGTTGATGAAGGCGCAAGACTCCGTCGAACACCTGGCGCCGAGGCGAGTTGTCCCAATGGGATGAGGATTA
>Ga0181523_10004908_pt1 | contig 11304 bp, 7 predicted proteins | sample PEATcosm2014_Bin_43_FD_119752 | JGI IMG/M metagenome (GOLD analysis project Ga0181523, IMG submission 119752) | Peatland microbial communities from MTU Mesocosm Facility, Houghton, MI, USA - PEATcosm2014_Bin05_30_metaG | ecosystem: Environmental > Terrestrial > Soil > Wetlands > Peat | place... | reverse complement strand
GTGCGCGCCTCGATAAAGAAGACATCCCCAGCCTTGCCTTCAAAGCGATTGAGGGTGGCGGCCACTGTCCGATCCGCCAGCGCGCGTTCGAAGGCCTCGCGACTGACCCCCGGACGCGTGCCCTGGAATAGCACGCCGCCGTCGGAAAGAATCACCCAGCACTCGGTCTTGCCACGGTTGCCCGCACCCAAAATCGCTGCCGTGACGTCGTCGGGATGAACCTGGACGCTCAGGTGATCGGCCGCATCGATCATCTTGACCATGAGCGGGAACACGCCCCCGCGAAAACCCGCGCCGACCAGCGCAGGCCCGTCTTCCGCGACCAACTGGCGCAGGGTACGGCCGGCCAGCGGGCCCTGCGCGACCACACTCATGCCACGCTCGTGATCCGCCAGATCCCATGATTCGCCGATCGGCCCTGGCGGCAAGTCCTGGCGCCACTGCTGTAGACGCCGCCCGCCCCACACCAGGGCTTGGTACGCAGGTCGAAAGGTGAGAGGGGCGCGAAGATCCATTACTGTTTCCAGGCTAGCTTCCCAGGATGACCGACAGGGCGAGGGCGACCGCCCCGACCAGTACCGCGGCCGCGACGACCATCAAGGCCAGCGGGGTATGCCGCGGCGATCGCCACCCGTCCGCGACAGGCCCGGATCGGGGTGTTGTAACCGGCCTCGACGAAGCGGCTCTGGTCACCACGGCAGACGAGGTGTGAGTGTCCGAAAGTACCACCTCGCCCGCTCGGTCCGGCACGGCGCTCGATGTTGCAGCCTCTGCGTCCGGGCTGGCCTGCGCGGTTGGGCAAGACCCCTGGGCGGCTTCTTCCATCTGCCGCAGATAGCGGTCCTCAGGATCTTCCAGCCGGAAGCTGGTTTGGCCCACACGCAACACATCACCGTCACGCAGGCGTCGTTCGCCTGCCAGGTGCTCGCCCATGAGCAAGACACCGTTCTTCGAGCCGAGGTCGCGCACGAACACGCCGTCCCAGCGACGTTCAAACTCCGCGTGCTCGCGCGAAATGTCGTCGTCGGGAACGACCAGATTGCAGCTGGATCCCCGTCCTACCCGGTAGCGACTGCCCACGACCTCCAGGCGCAACTCGCGGCCGCAGGCCGGACCGTCCATCACCACAAGACGGGCCACCACGGCGGGCCGGCACGTCCCGAATCGATCACTGACCAGACGGCGCGCCAGGGTGGCCGTCGATTCGGGCACGCCTCCCTGTCCCTCGGCGCCCTGGGCGGGCCGTCCCTCACCCTCGAAGACCATCTCCACGCTCGCCAGGCGCACAACGTCGCCCACCGACAATGCCTGCGCCACGAGGGGCGTCAGCCGGTGGCCATTGACGAACGTACCGTTGGCACTGCCCTGGTCGACCAGCAGCCAGCCCCGCTCACCCCGCGCAAGACGCGCGTGCTGCTCGGACACGGTAGCAAACGGCAACTCGATGTCACTGCCCCGCCGACGGCCAATCACGGGATCGCTCTCGTGTGGCTCGATCTCCACCACTCGCTCGACGGAGGCTGCCGCCGCTAGCCGGCTGCCGGCCCGTATGCGAAAGCGAAGGGACAAGGCGGCTCTTTGCGGCGTGCGGGACGACCCGTCCGGATCACGAGTTGCCGTCGCCGCTTCCACTCGACGGAGTCGGCGAGCCTGCCGCGGTCTGCTCGGGCACAGGCGCATTCTGCGCCGCGGCCGGCGCATCCTCGGTGGACACGGCCGCTGGCACGGGCGCGGGACCGGCGTCGATGCCGTGCTGCCTGAGGGCCGCCAGGTAGTGATCCCGCTCTGCGATGGCGGCAAGCAACTTGGCACGCATCACGTCGTTGTTCTGCTTCAAGCGAGCAATCTCGGACAGGTCGCGCTGGCGTGTGGAATCGGTCTTGGACGCCCGGGCCAGGGCTTTGAGGAACTCGGCCTGGGGGATCTCCGCGAACGGCGTGGCCTTGTACTTGCCCGTGTCGATCTTTTCCAGGTAGCCTTCAGCCGCCAGGCCGATGAGCGATCGCGAGACCAGCGCCTCACCGGCGCCAATGGCCAAGGCGATGTCGACCGGCGCGAAAACCTGGCCAGACTGGGCCAGCTTCTTCAGCTCGTCGTACAGCTCCTGCCGGCCCAGCTTGCCGCCGGAATCGCTGCCGCCTGTAAAGCTCGTGCGGACGCCCGCCGCGTGGCTGCGCTTGAGACTCATGATCGCCCCCTCACGTCGTTGTTTTGAGGCAGGTTATACCCCAATTCCTGCCGCAGCGTGAGCCCGTCAGTCGTGTCGGCACCGATCAGCGGTTATTGCGGCGCCTACGCGACCGTTCGTGCGACGCCGGCTCGGCCTTGGCCTGGGTCGGAAGGGGAATCTCCCACAGCCGCGCGGCGGCCGGATCAGCCCGGTAGCGTTTGATCAGATAGACGAGCAGTCCCAGGCCCGCCACCACCGAGGCCAGGCCGATGAACTGCGAGGTCGACAGGATTCCCACGCTGCCGCGGTCGTCGTCGCCGCGATAGATCTCGATGATGGGGCGCATGATACCGTAGCCCAGCACCCAGCCCAGAAACACCTCGCCGGAAAAGTTGCGCACGCGACGCAAGAACATGAGCAGGCCAAAGAGCGCGAGCCCGGTCAGAGTTTCGTAGATCTGCGTGGGGTGGACAGGCAGGGACCACGCCGCGTCCGGAGCGAGCGCATGCATGCTGTACACGTGGTCCTTCCAGGCCGGCGCGTCCTTGGGGAAGCGAATGGCCCACGGCACGTGCGACACCTTGCCGTAGTCGCAGCCGAACAGCAGGCACCCGACGCGGGTTATCGCCGTGCCCAGCACCACCGAGGGCGCGGACACGTCAGCCCAGCGCAACAGCTCGATCTTGCGCCGGTGGCAACCATACCAGCTTGCCGCAAACCCACCCAGCATCCCGCCATACGCGACCAGGCCGCCCTTGTTGAGCATGACGATGTCCACCGGATTGGAAAACTCCTGCCACTGCGTGATGACGTAGAGCACGCGCGCCCCCACGATCGACCAAACCGCGGTCCACATGTAGATGGCGCCGGCGTCTTCGTCGCGGATGCCGTCCTTGCGGGCCAGCCGCATGGCCACGAACCAGCCGACCACGAAGCCGGTGGTCAACATCACGCCATAGGAGAAGATAGGCACAGGCAGCCACGGCTTGCCGAACACTCCGGCCGAGGGAATCCAGGTTCCGCCTCGCAGTCCCAGCAGCGCCCACGCGCCCGCCACCAGCAGCATCGGTGTGGAGGTCGACGGCACCTTGGGGTTGCGCCGGCGCTGCACCTGATTGCGCACGAAAGACACCACCGCCAAGACCAGCGCCGCGACGAAGAGGACCTTCGAGGGGAGCTGCAGCAGGATCGGATGCATGACCGACCATACCCCGACGGGGCTCGCCAGTCGACTGCCTCCAACCTATCTCCGCGATGACAGAAGAAGTAGGTCGTGGACGTTGTCGTGGCCGGAGCGATCACCATCGGCCACGACCACGAAAACGACCACGATCTTCAGCGGAACCGCGAGACTATTCCTTCGAGACTATTCCTTCTTAGGCGTCTCGGTGAACTCGGCGTCGATGACGTCGTCCTTGCTGCCGGTGCCCTTGCCGTCGCCGCCCGATGGCGCGCCTCCGGCCTGCGCGCCTTCGCTGCCACCGGCCGCCTTGTACAGCGCCTCGGCCATCTTGTGCGAGGCCTTCTCCAGACGCTCGAAGGCGCCCTTGAAAACATCGGCGTCGCTGGCCTCGCGGTTCGACTCGAGCGTGGACTTGGCGTCTTTGAGCGCGTCCTCCAGCCCCTGGCGCTCCGACGAGGGAATCTTGTCCTTGTTCTCGTCGAAGTGCTTCTGCACGCTGAACGACAGGCTCTCCAGACGGTTGCGCGCCTCGATGGCCTCACGTCGCTTCTTGTCCTCGGCCTCGTGCTCCTGCGCCTGCTTGACCATCTTCTGGATGTCGGCTTCGGTCAGACCCGAGGACGACGTGATGGTGATGTTCTGTGCCTTTCCGGTCGCCTTGTCCTTGGCCGACACGTTGACGATGCCGTTGGCGTCGATGTCGAAGGTCACCTCGATCTGCGGCATGCCGCGCGGCGCGGGCAGGATGCCCTCCAGCCCGAACTTCCCCAGCAGGCGGTTGTCGTTGGCCATGGGCCGCTCACCCTGGAACACCTTGACCTCTACCGAGGTCTGGTTGTCAGCCGCGGTCGAGAACGTCTCGGACTTCTTGGTGGGAATCGTGGTGTTGCGCGGGATGAGAACCGTCATCACGCTGCCCAGGGTCTCGATGCCCAGTGACAGCGGCGTGACGTCGAGCAGGAGCATGTCCTTGACCTCGCCGGAGAGCACGCCGGCCTGCACCGCCGCGCCCAAGGCCACGACCTCGTCGGGATTGACGCCCTTGTGGGGTTCCTTGTTGAAGAAGTCCTTGACCACCTGCTGCACACGCGGAATGCGCGTGGAGCCGCCGACCAGCACCACCTCGTTGATGTCCGTGATCTTCTTGCCAGCGTCGGCCAGCGCCTTCTTGGTCGGCTCGACCGTGCGCTGGATGAGATCCTCGATCATCTGTTCCAGCTTGGCGCGCGACAGCCGCATCTGCAGGTGCTTGGGGCCGGCGGCATCGGCGGTGAGGAAGGGCAGATTGATCTCCGTCTCCATCACCTGGGACAACTCGATCTTCGCCTTCTCCGCTGCCTCGCGCAGGCGCTGCAGGACCATCTTGTCCTTGGACACGTCGATGCCCTGGTCTTTCCTGAACTCGGCGATCAGCCAGTCCATGATGCGCACGTCGATATCGTCGCCGCCCAGGTGCGTGTCGCCGTTGGTGGAAACCACCTCGACCACGTTCTCGCCGACTTCCAGGATGGAAATATCGAAGGTGCCGCCGCCAAAATCGTACACGGCGATGAGCTCGTCCTTCTTCTTGTCGAGGCCGTAGGCCAGCGCCGCAGCGGTCGGCTCGTTGACGATGCGCTTGACCTCGAGCCCGGCGATGCGGCCCGCGTCCTTGGTCGCCTGGCGTTGCGAGTCGTTGAAGTAGGCCGGAACCGTGATCACAGCGTCGATAATCTTCTCACCCAGGTAGTCCTCGGCCGCCTTCTTGAGCTTTTGCAGAACCTTGGCCGAAACTTCGGGCGGCGTCACCTTCTTGCCGCGAATCTCGAACACCACCTCGCCACTTGCGCCACGTGCGGTCTTGAATGGCACGCGGTGCTCGTCCTCGCTCGCCTCTTCGTAGCGCCGGCCCATGAAACGCTTGGCCGAGAAGACCGTGTTCTCGGGATTGGTGATGGCCTGACGGCGCGCGATCTGCCCGACCAAGACTTCGCCCTTGTCGTCCCACCCGACCACCGAGGGAGTCAGACGAGCGCCCTCTTCGTTGGCGATGACCTTGGGTTCCTTGCCATCCATGATGGCCACCACCGAGTTCGTGGTTCCGAGGTCGATTCCGATGATCTTGCCCATTTGCTTGTCCTTTTCGTGGGATGGAAATTCGATTGTCAGTCGCGGGCGTACAGTAAGCACCGCCCTCTCACGCGTCAAGGAGCGGGTCAGGTGTTCACGCTTTGCGGCGTCCCAACCAAACAGCTCGTTTCCAGTGTGCAGTTCTCAGGTTCAAGTGGTGTCAGGCGTGAAAGCACGTAGATTCGTCGGCCCATGACCGGGGATCACACGCGCGGCGGACGCAAGCTGGAAGCCGCGTTCGCGCACTTCAAGCTGGCGGCAGCCGTGCGCGGAGCCAACGCTCTCGACCTGGGCGCGTCTACCGGCGGGTTCGTCGCGGTTCTGCTCGAACAGGGCGCTGGCCATGTGACCGCGGTTGACGTGGGACACGGGCAGCTTCTGGCCGCCCTGGCTGGCGACCGGCGCGTGACCAGCCTGGAACGCACCGACTTCAAAACCTTGTCGCTGGATGTGGCGCCTGGACCTTTCGATTTCTTCACCGTGGATGTCAGCTTCGTGGCCGCGCGAAGCATGTTGCGCGGCCTGGCCTTTCGGCTGCGGCCGGACGCGGAGGGCGTCGTCCTGGTCAAACCGCAGTTCGAGTTACCCAGCCATCTGGTGAAGGACGGCAGAGTCGACGCTGTGGAACTGCGCAAGCGCGCTGTCGAAACCTTTCGCGCAAAGGCCGAGCGCCTCGGCTTCGAGCTGCTGGGATGCGTGGATTCGCCTGTGGCTGGTGGCAGCGGGACCGTTGAAATCCTGGCCCACCTGCACTTTGCCGGCCGCCCCGAGAGCATGCCCAAGATCGGCGAGCGCAAGCCCGCGCGTCCGCAGAAGAAGAAGTCCTCGCAGGTTCCGGGCGAGCTGCACTGGTTTGCGGTTGCGTCGCCCGGCCTGGAACAAGTCTTGTGTGCCGAATTGGCCATGCTTTCGGCGATTGGTAAGCCCAGCGTGGTTGACGGCGGGGTCGAGTTCTCGGGAACCCTAGCCGCCGGCATGGCCGCCAATCTGCACAGCCGCATCGCCACCCGCATCGTGCTGCGCATGGGCGAAGTGAAGGCGCGCGACTTCGCGCCGCTGCGCCGAGACCTGGCTGGTCTGCCGTGGCAAAGCTACGTCCCGCGCGACCGCGCCCTGCGCATCGACGTCTCGACCAGCCACTGCCGCCTGTACCACACGGGCGCCTTGGCCGAGACGGTGGAACTGGCGATTGCCGACTGTGTGGGCAAGCTGCCCCAGAAACCGCCCGTGCCGACCGAAGACGACGACCGTACGCGAATCCTTCTGCGCGGACAGGACGATCGCTTCACGGCCAGCATCGATTCTTCAGGCTCACTTCTGCACCGCCGCGGCTGGCGTCTGGAAGCTGGACGCGCGCCCCTGCGCGAAACCTTGGCCGCGGGCCTGCTGGCCCTGTGCGAATACGATCCCGCGTCGCCGCTCGTGGATCCCATGTGCGGCGCAGGCACTATCGCCATCGAGGCCGCGGCCATGGCGCGCAAGATGGCGCCCGGCCTGGCTCGCCCGTTTGCCTTTGAACGCTGGCCTGTCCACGAGGCATCTTCATGGCAGGCCTTGCGCGATTCGGCTGTGCCACTGCCAAGCGTGCCCGCCCCTATTCTCGCCACGGATCGAGACGTGCGCGCCGTGGACACCGCTCGCCGCAATGCCGAGCGCGCGAAGGTGCAAAACGACGTTGGTTTAGCGACTGCCGTATTTGGCGAAGGCGAGATCCCAGCCCGAGCGGGACTTCTCCTCGTCAACCCGCCCTACGGTCACCGGCTGGGCGACCACGGGCAAGCCAACCGTCTAGCGCGCGAGCTGGGAAGAACGGCGGCCGCGTGCTACCGGGGCTGGCGCGCGGGCGTGCTGTGTCCAAATCCCGCGTTCGTCGCGGCGGTGGCGGCGGGAGCCCGGCGGACCCCAATCAAGACCCACGAGCTTCGCAATGGTGGATTGCGCGTTCATCTAGCCATCTGGCTACTTTGATTCGTCTAGGCCGAGGGCGGCATCGGTGGCGCCGGCGTCGACGGCGCCGGGGTCACGGCGCTCGACATCGTTCCTTGCAGCTTGGGCATCTCGGTCAAAACGAGAGGCAGAAGCTCGTCCATGCGCTTGACGAAAATGATCTCGATCTCCTTGCGCGGCTGTTCGGGGATATCGATGATGTCCTTGCGGTTGCGCTCCGGCATGACGACGCGCTTGATGCCGGCACGGTGCGCGGCTAGGAACTTCTCCTTGATGCCGCCCACCGGGAGAATCAGACCACGCAGGGTGATCTCGCCGGTCATGGCCACGTCGCTGCGCACCGGTTTTCCGGTCAGCAACGAAACCATGGCCACGAACATCGTCACGCCTGCGGACGGGCCATCCTTGGGAATGGCCCCAGCCGGGATGTGCAGGTGCAGGTCACTGCGCTCGAGGAATACTTCGTCGAGCCCCAGCCAGCGCGCGCGGGCGCGGATGAACGACAGCGCGGCTTGCGCCGACTCTTTCATCACGTCGCCAAGCTGCCCGGTCAGCACCAGATTGCCCTTGCCGTTCATACGAGTCGCTTCGATAAACAAGATATCGCCGCCCACCGGCGTCCAGGCCAGCCCGGTGGCGACGCCCGCCTCGGCGGTGCGCTCGGCCACCTCGGGCAGGAACTTCTGCGGGCCCAGAAAATCGGGCACGCGCGCCATGGTGATCGTCTCTTTTTCCGTGGCCTTCTCTTCCGCCACCAGCACCGCCACCGCCCGAATGACGTTGGCCAGTTCACGCTCGAGGTTGCGCACGCCCGCCTCGCGCGTGTAGCTGTCGATGACTTCGCTGACCGCGGCGTCCTCGAAAATCACGCGCTCACCGCCCAGTCCGTGCTCGTCCAGTTGCTTCTTGATGAGGAACTGTTTGGCGATGTTCAGCTTCTCTTCGCTGGTGTAGCCCGGAATCTCCAGCACCTCGAGACGATCGCGCAAAGCCGGCGGAACCGGGTCGAGGATGTTGGCCGTGGCGATGAACATGACCTTGGACAGATCGAACGACACCTCCAGGTAGTGGTCCGAGAAGGCGTGGTTCTGCTCCGGGTCCAGGACTTCCAGCAAAGCCGCGGCCGGATCCCCGCGGAAGTCGTGCCCCAGCTTGTCGATCTCGTCGAGCATGAACACCGGGTTGTTCGATCCCGCCTTCTTCATGCCTTGCACGATTCGCCCGGGCAGCGACCCCACGTAGGTGCGGCGGTGACCGCGGATCTCGGCCTCATCGCGCACCCCACCCAGCGACACGCGCATGAACTTGCGGCCCAGGGCGCGCGCGATGGACTTGCCCAGCGACGTCTTGCCCACGCCGGGCGGCCCCACCAGGCAGAGGATCGGCCCTTTCTTGTCGGTCTTCAGCTTGCGCACTGCCAGGTACTCCAGGATGCGCTTCTTGACCTTCTCCAGGTCGTAGTGGTCGGCGTTGAGAATGTCGCGAGCTGCCGGGATATCCAGCTTGTCCTCGGTCGAAATCGCCCACGGCAGCTCGACCAGCCATTCCAGATAGGTGCGTGTCACCGTGTACTCGGCCGAGGATGGCTGCATGACCTTGAGTCGCTCCAGTTGCTTGAGCGCCACCTTCTCGGTCTCGCCGGGCATCTTGGCCGCCGCGATCTTTTCCCGGAAGTCGTCCAGATCGCCGCCCGTCTCGTCGATCTCGCCCAGTTCCTCCTTGATGGCCTTGAGCTGCTGGCGCAGGACATACTCGCGTTGGTTGCGCCCCATCTCCTCCTGCACCTGGGTGTTGATCTTCTCGCGCACCTTGAGCACCTCGTGCTGGCGCGAAAGGAACTGCAGCACGCGCCGCAGCCTGGCCTTGAGCTCGAAAATCTCGAGGATCTCTTGTTTTTCGTCGACCTGGACGTCCAGATTCGAGGTGATGAGGTCGGCGATCTGCCCGGGCTCGGTCACGCTGTCGATGAGCGTGGAAGCCTCCTTGGGCAACTCCGGCATGAGCTTGAACACACGCTTGACCACGTCCTTGAGGTTGAGCACCAACGCGTCCAGGTCGAGATTGGAGCCGAGCGGGTCAGGCAGCACCTGCACCTTGGCCGTCATGAACGGATCCTGCGCCCCGGTCTCCAACAGCCGGACGCGCGCAATCCCCTGCAGGATCACCGAGAAGCTGTCCTTGGCCAGCTTGATCACCTTGAGGATGCGGGCTGCGCAGCCCACGGTGTAGAGGTCGGCGGGGCCGGGATCCTCGGTGCGAGCATCACGTTGCGTGACGATGCCGATGACCGGCCTCTCTTTCGAGATCGCCTCCTCGACCAGCTTCACCGATTTCTTGCGACCCACGTCGATGGGTATGATCGACCCGGGAAACAGCACCGAGTTGCGCAACGGTAGCACTGCGATGATCTCGGGAATCTCTATGGGGCTCTCGGGGCCGGGTTTCTTGGCAGCCATTGTAGGGATCGTAATATGCACCGGACCCCGGCGCGACAAGATTTCCGCCGAAATATTGTCTGCCCCGATCGTGCGACGACCGGCGCACGCGGCCGGACGGTTTCGGGCGAATAGACCTTTCCATGATTCAAGTTCCGCACCCAATCTGGGGGATCGGTGGTGGTCGTGGACGTAGTCGTAGTCGTGGCCGTGGCCGGAAGCGATCACCGTCGGCCACGACCACGGGCACGACCTCTTGCGGCCACGTTGGGCCGTCTCTGCCTACCGACGCTTGTCGGAAACCTGCGCCTTGGGCTGGGGCACCATGGGACGCACCGCGCCTGCAGCCACGCCAGCGGCCGGCCCGGAGGCCAACGCCGGCGGCCCGACGTCGCGCTTCACCCCATGGTGCGCGAGCAACTTGGACTCGATCTTCTTGGCCACCTCGGCATGTTCGCGAAGATACAGGCGCGCATTCTCGCGGCCCTGTCCGATGCGTTCACCCTCGAAGCCGAACCAGGCGCCCGACTTCTCGACCACGCCGCACTCGGCCGCCAAATCGATCAGGTCGCCCTCGCGGCTGATGCCCTCGCCGTAGAGGATGTCGAACTCCACCTCGCGAAACGGCGGTGCCATCTTGTTCTTGACGACCTTCACCCGCGTGCGGTTCCCCACCACCTTTTCGCCGTCCTTCAGGGCACCGACGCGCCGGATGTCGATGCGCACCGAGGAGTAGAACTTGAGCGCGCGGCCACCCGTGGTGGTCTCAGGGTTGCCGAACATCACGCCGATCTTTTCGCGGATCTGGTTGATGAAGATGAGCGCGGTACGCGACTTGGAAACCGTGCCGGTGAGCTTGCGCAGCGCCTGCGACATAAGCCGCGCCTGCAGGCCCATGTGCGAGTCACCCATCTCGCCGTCGAGCTCGGCCTTGGGAACCAGCGCCGCGACAGAATCGACGACCAGCACGTCAATCGCTCCCGACCGGACCAGGGCTTCCGTGATTTCCAACGCCTGTTCGCCCGAGTCGGGTTGCGAAACCAGCAGGTTGTCGACATCGACGCCCAGCTTCTTGGCGTAACCGGGATCGAGTGCGTGTTCCGCGTCGACAAACGCCGCGAGACCGCCCGCTTTTTGTGCTTCGGCGATGATCTGCAGGCAGATGGTCGTCTTACCCGAGGACTCGGGACCGAAAACCTCAGAAACCCGGCCCCTCGGGACGCCGCCGACGCCCAGCGCCGCGTCAAAACTGATGGATCCGGTGGAGATGACGGCAATCGGCAGCAGCGCCTCGCGGGAGCCGAGCCGGACAATCGACCCCTTTCCAAACTGCTTCTCAATCTGTGCCAGGGCTAGTTCTACGGCTTTGGCGCGGTCGTCAACGATGGCCATTAGGAGGGCTCCTCATAAAATGCTCGCCCTGCAGCGCATCCCGGGCATACCTCAAAGGAAACGGCGAG
>Ga0181523_10004907_pt1 | contig 11305 bp, 8 predicted proteins | sample PEATcosm2014_Bin_43_FD_119752 | JGI IMG/M metagenome (GOLD analysis project Ga0181523, IMG submission 119752) | Peatland microbial communities from MTU Mesocosm Facility, Houghton, MI, USA - PEATcosm2014_Bin05_30_metaG | ecosystem: Environmental > Terrestrial > Soil > Wetlands > Peat | place... | reverse complement strand
TGACGTATTTGGCGGCATCCCAGTAGTGCATCGCCGCAAAGACCGTGATGCTCGAGACGGCGCCGTCGACGGCATTGTCCTGCAGTGCCGGCAATACGTCGCCCAGCGTCATCGGCTTCGGCGTCGCTCCGAGCCGCTGTATCGCCACGGTTTGGAACTGCGAGGCAAAAACTCGGATCTTCTTTCCCTTGAAGTCGGCGAGGCGGCGGAGCGGGGCTCTAGCAACGATGGCGGACGGCGCCACCATGAACAGCGCCGCGCCATGCAGCCCCTTGTCGGCGCCGAGACCGAGCATCAGCCTGCGCACGGCCGGATCGGCGGCAAGACGTTGTCCGCCGGCCATGGATTTGACGAGATCGGGCGCCGCCATGACTTCGAAGCGTTCGTCGATGCCGGCAAGAAATTCAGGAGCGACGACCAGGCATTGAATCTCGCCGAATTGGACGCCTTCGGCCTGCCGCTCCGTCGAACCCAATTGGCTCGCGGGATAAATCTCGACTTTGATACGGCCGCCCGAATCCTTCTCGACAGCCGCAGCATAATTCTTGGCGAATTCGTGCAACGGATCGTCCACGGTCGCGAGCGCGATTTTCATGACATAAGTCTTGGCGTCCGCCGCTAGCGCGGCGGACGAGACGATGGTGCACAAGATGCAGGCGGCGCAGACGCGCCTTACGATTTCACGCACCGCGAAAAACATAGGTGCCTCCCGTCGCTCACGGCACATATGTCGAGCGCCCGTGCGGGCGCGCGATTATTGAGTCGCGGTCTGCGCTGCCCGCGCAGCCGCGTCGGTCACTATTTTATAGGCGTCGGCAAGCCGCGGATCCGATTTCGACACATCGGCGCCGACGCTGGATAAAGTTTTCATCATAGTCGCCTGCTCATCGGCCGGCAGGTTGATTTCTTCGCCTCCCGCGGCGGTCCAGTCGGCCTCCGCCTTTTTGCGGAACGCGATCGCCACCGAATCGATGGCGATTGCCTGCTCGGCGCCGTCCTTGTCGATGATCTTCTGCAAATCCGGCGGCAGCGAGTCGTACCATTTCTGACTGACGTCCGCGATCAGGAAAATCGCCGGCTGATTGGTCATCGTTATGTATTTTGCCGTGTCGTTGAAGTGCATGTGGGTGAACGGACCCATGCCGGCGACGGCGCCGTCGATGGCGCCCTGTTGCAGCGCCGGTAAGACGTCGCCCAAGCTCATCGCTATGGGCGTGGCGCCCAGGCGGCTCCACGCTTTGGTTTGGAATTTGGAGGCGAAGGTCCGCAGCTTCTTGCCCTTGAAATCGGCGAGATGACGTATCGGATCCTTGGAGATTACATCGGATGGTTCGGCCATGAACAAGCCGACGCCATGCAGACCCTTGGTGGCGCCGAGCGACAGCATCAGCTTGAGCACCGCCGGATCGGCGGCGACCTTCTGACCCTGCGCGAGCGAGTTGACAAGCCCCGGGGCCGCCATCACTTCATATCGCTCATCGATGCCGACGAAAAATTCAGGCGGGATCACGGCGCATTGGATCGAGCCGAACTGCGTGCCTTCAATTTGCCGCGGAATCGCGCCGAGCTGGCTCGCCGGATAGACTTGGCCTTTGATGCGGCCGCCAGAGTCCTTTTCGACCGCGGTCAGGAAGTTCGCGGCGAACGTGTCCGGGACATCGTGAATAGTGGGCGTCGAAATCTTCATTTCGTAGGTTTTTTCTTGCGCCCGCGCCGCGCCGAGCAACAACGCAAGAGCCCCGGCGAACACGCCGAGGGCGGCCAGCAAACGGACCGCGCGCCCACCTTTATTGCATTCCATAAGATTCCTCCCTGCCGGCTCGGGCTCAAGCATCCGCGTCGAGGCGGGGCCCCATGCCGAGACAATCAGGATACCGCAATTCCGCAGCGAAGTGCGCGGAATTGCGGTCTGTGACGGACTGCCGCGCCGGCGCGCGGCTGCCCGATTACTGGCTCGGGCCCTGGGCTGCCCGCGCGGCAGCGTCGGTCACGATCTTATAGCCTTCGGCAAGCTGCGGACTTGATTTCGAGACGTCCGCACCGACGCTGGACAGCGTCTTGTCGAACATGGCCTGTTCGTCCGGTGAGAGCTTTATTTCCTCGCCGCCGGTCGCCGTATAATTTGCCTCCGCCTTGGCGCGAAAACTGGCGGCGATCGGCACGATGGCGAGAGATTGCGCGGCGCCGTCCCTATCGACGATCTCTTGCAAATCCTTGGGCAAGGACTCGTACCATTTCCTGTTGACTTCGGCGATGATGAAAATCGACGGTTGATTGGTCATTGTCACGAATTTCGCCGCATCGATAAAGTGCATATGCGTAATGGGGCCCATGCCGGTGACGGCGCCGTCGATGGCGCCTTGCTGGATGGCCGGCAGGACATCGCCGAGCGACATTGCCACCGGCGTCACGCCAAGCCGCTCGAAAGCCACGCTCTGGAATTGCGAGGCGAAAATCCGGATCTTCTTGCCTTTGAAGTCGGCAAGCGTGCGGATCGGGTTCTTGGTGACGACGTCGGAGGGTTCCGACATGAATAGGCCGACGCCGTGCAGGCCCTTGTCGGCGCCGAGCGACAGCATCAACTTACGCACCGCCGGGTCCTGCGCGACTTTTTGACCCTCCGCCAGCGAATGAACGAGACCCGGCGAGGCCATCAACTCGAAACGCGGGTCGATGCCGACCATGAATTCCGGCGGAACCACTTCGCATTGAATCGAGCCGAACTGCGTGCCTTCGACCTGCCGCGGAATCGAGCCGAGCTGGCTCGCCGGATAGACCTGGCCGGTGATGCGGCCGCCCGAATCCTTCTCGATCGCCGCCAGGAAGTTCCGGGCATATGTATCCGGAACGTCATTGATGGTCGGCGTCGAAATCTTCATTTCGTAGGTTTTCTGTTGCGCTTGCGCCGCACCAAATTGCAGCGCCAACGCCACGCCCAATGCGCCGGTGGCGACAAATGAACGCGCAATACGCCCTTGTTTGATGGTGATCATGATGTCCTCCCTGTCGGCAACACTCGGCTCGCCGCATCGAGGCGGCGTCGAGCTTCCCCATGCCGAGTGATGAGAGTACAGCAATTCCGCGGGGACGGCGCGCGGAATTCCGCTCTGTGACGGACTGCCGCGCCCCAGTGCGCGGCGGTAATTTTACGAGGTAGCGCGCCTATTTGGCGCGCTGTGCCGCCTCACTAACGATCTTATAAGCAGCGCTGAGCAGCGGCTTTGTCTTCGACACGTCCGCGCCGACACTCGACAGCAATTTGAGCAGTGAGGCCTGTTCGTCGGGCGGCAGACTGATCAACTCGCCGCCCGAAGCCGTCCAGTTCTTGCGGGAATTCTCAGTGATCTCCGTTGCTTGCGGATTGACGGCAACGGATTCCTTGGCGGCGGTCTGGTCGATCACCTGCTGCAGATCGCGCGGCAGCGTGTCGTACCATTTCTTGCTGATCTCAACGATGCCGAAGATGGCAGGCTGGCCGGTCTCGGTCACGTATTTCGCGGCATCCTGATAATGAAAGGCCGTGAATACGGCGGTGGAGGCGACAGCCCCATCGATGGCACCCTGTTGCAGCGCCGGCAGCACATCGCCCAGGCTCATTGCCACCGGCGTCGCACCCAGCCGATCGAACGCCACGCTTTGAAACTGCGAGGCGAAGATTCGGATCTTCTTGCCCTTGAAATCGACGAGATGCCGAATGGGAGTCTTGGAGGCGATGGCGGATGGGTTCACCATGAAAAGCCCGACGCCATGTAGTCCCTTCTCAGCGCCGAGGCTCAGCATGAGCTTCGAGACTTGCGGGTCGGCAGCGAGCCGCTGGCCTTGCGCCATGGAGGTGATGAGGCCCGGCGCGGCCATGACTTCGAAACGCTCATCGATGCCGACCAGGAATTCGGGCGGAACGACCTGACACTGGATCGCACCGAATTGCACGCCTTCGGTCTGCCGCGGGATCGAGCCCAATTGGCTAGCCGGATAGATTTCCGGCTTGATGCGACCGCCCGAGGCCTTCTCAAGCGCGGCCGCATAATTGCGAACGAAAGCGTGTATTTGATCGTTGATGGTCGCGAGCGTTATTTTCATCGTGTAGGTCTTGTCCTGCGCTTGCGCGGCGGCCGGCGCCAGCGCCAACGACAAGACCACGGCGCCGGCGGCAGCCGCCGCCCGCACGCGGCGATCAAAACCGATGAACCTCATTGTCGTTTCTCCCTCTCCGTTTCATTGTTTGGCCGGCTGCGCATTGCCGGCGAAATTTGGCACCGCTTCGCGCAGCACATCATAGACCGCCGCGCGTTCGCCGACATCGAGATCGCGCTGCAACTTGGCGATCCAGCCTTGCACCACCGCGATCGGCGGGCAGACCGGCTTGGCGGCGACGACGCCCTCGATGCCGACATCGGAGCTACCTTCCTCGCGCGCGAACAAAATTTCATTCAGCCGCTCGCCCGGACGAATGCCGGTAAAGACGATGTCGACGTCGTGACCCGGTTCGAGGCCGCTCAACCGGATCATGCGTTCGGCCAGTTCGACGATCTTAATGGGTTGACCCATATTGAGCACATAGACCGACGTGTCCGAGTGTGCCGGACCGAGCGCATGGCTCGCCGCGGTAATAACCAGGTCGCAGGCTTCGCGGATGGTCATGAAGTAGCGCACCATGTCCTGATGGGTCACGGTGACCGGACCGCCGGCTTCGATCTGCGCCTTGAATTTCGGCACAACGGAACCGTTGGAGGCGAGCACATTGCCGAAGCGCACCGCAATAATGCGCATCGAAGGCTTGCCGCCGTTGGTGTGTTCGGCGCCACCCGCGTCCAACGCCTGGCAATACATTTCGGCAAGCCGCTTGGTCGCTCCCAGCACGGAAACCGGATCGATCGCCTTGTCGGTCGAAATCATCACCATGGCGTCCGCGCCGGCGTTGACCGCGGCGTCCGCAACATTGACCGATCCGAAGACGTTGGTCTTGATGCCCTCGTCCCAATCGCGCTCCAGAAGCGGCACATGCTTGAGCGCCGCAGCATGGAAAACCAGGTTCGGCTTGAACTCGGCAATCAACCGGAACATTCGCTCCCGGTCGCGGATGTCGGCAAGCCGTCCCTCGACGACGGTCGCGCTCGATTTCACAGCAAGCTGTTCTAGGACGGCGTGCAGCGCCGGCTCCGAATTCTCGACGACCAGGAGCCGCCCGGCGCCGAAGGCAACGACACGATCGCAAATTTCCGAACCGATTGAGCCGCCGCCCCCGGTGACGACAACGGTCTTACCTCTGATGAAATCCTCAAGCCGGCGGTAGTCGATCTTCACGCTCGGGCGCAGCAACAGGTCCTCGACATTGACCGGCGCGAGCCGCAGCGCCTCCTCGCCGGCACCGAGCGACGGCATGCGGCTGGCGGCGAGACCGAGCCGGCGCGCCTGCATCAGCATGGTCTCCGGATGCAGATCGGGCGCCAATGCGCTTGGCGTCAGTACCAGCCGGCCGACGCCTATACCTTGCGATCGTAAGGCAACGACGGTTGATTCCAGATCGCCGAGAAAGCCGCGTACCGGAACGTCGCGCAGTTCCTGGTCCTGATCGGCCGAGGACGGCGACAGAATTCCGACCGGAAGCACGTTCCTGACCGCGCCGCTCTCGATCGCACGCAACAGCACTTCGGCATCCGCCGCACGCCCGACGATTAGCGTCGGAATTGCCTCGTGACTTTTGACCTGCTGCTGCGTGCGCGACAGCCGGAACAGGCGGTAGGCGATCCGTGGACCGCCGAGGAAGAACATCTGCAAGAACCAATAAAGCGCAATCGTGATCTTGCCGAAAAAGAAGGTGCCGAATAACCCCGGATAGAGCAGGACGTAATCCAGCACCAACAGCGAAACCGCCAGCACCGTCACCGCGCGAAAGATGTTGCGCAAATCCGGCAGTGAGGCGAACCGCCACTTCGCCATGTAGAGGTGAAAATACCAATAGACTATTCCGGCATAGACGACGTAGCAGGGCAGAATGACGGCAAGCCACGGGTAGCGCACCACGAGGCCGCCATTTTCGCCGTTGCCGAAGCGAACATAAAGCGTGGCGAGCATCGCCAGCACGGTTACGACGAGGTCGTGCACGACAATCAGAATGCGGCGCGGGTTGCGGAAAAATCCGTTCATAGCGGCATTATAGTCCAGGCCGGACGGTAAGACGAAATGTCATATCCGGCGCATCTGTGGCGCTCATCGCCGATGATAGTCTCGGTACCAGGCGACGAAACTGCGAACGCCTTCCTCGATCGGCGTCGACGGGCGGAAACCGACGTCGCGCATGAGGTCATCGACGTTGGCGCAGGTTTCCGGCACGTCGCCGGGCTGCATCGCGACAAGCTCGATTGTGGCCTTGCGGCCGAACCCCTGCTCCAGGAGCTCGACGACGCGTGAAATCTCGACCGTGCGATTGTTGCCGATATTGTAGATCCGCCACGGCGCGTCGCTGTTTCCTGGGTCGAGTTCGCCGCCGGGCGCTGGATCGGCTTTCGCCGGCACACGCGCGATGACGCGATCGACCGCCTCGATGACATCATCGACGTAGGTGAAATCGCGCCGCATGCGGCCGTAATTGAACAACCTGATCGGCTGGCCCTCGATTATGGCTTTGGCGAATATGAACATCGCCATGTCCGGCCGGCCCCAAGGGCCGTAGACGGTGAAAAAACGTAACCCGGTGGCGGGCAGCCCATAAAGATGGCTGTAGGCGTGGGCCATCAGCTCGTTCGCCTTCTTGGTCGCGGCATAAAGACTGATCGGATGATCGACATTGTCGTGCACGGAATACGGCAGGCGCGTATTGGCGCCGTAAACCGAGCTCGACGAGGCAAAGACAAGATGTTCGGTGCGGCGGTAGCGGCAGCCTTCGAGAACGTTGAGGAAGCCCGCGAGATTGGCGTCGAGATAGGCATGGGGATTTTGCAACGAGTACCGCACGCCCGCCTGCGCGGCGAGATGTACCACCGGACCGAATTCGCCGTCGCGGAACAGCGCCTCGGTGCGCTCGCGGTCGGCAAGATCGAGCTTGTGAAAGGCGAAATTATCGAATTGCCGCAGCACCGCGATCCGCGCCTCCTTGAGCGCGGGATCGTAATAGCCGTTGATGCTGTCGACACCGACGACGGCGCGGCCGCCTTTCAGAAGCCGGCGTGAGAGCGCAAAGCCGATAAAACCCGCCGCGCCGGTGACCAGGACTGGAGCTTGTGACATCGGCAGCCTTGCGCGCTTTTCGTTGTCGGGGCGGGTCACGCCAGCATGCCGCGCTGCTGCATGAAATCGATAATGCGATCGGCGAGATCTTCGGCGCTCTCGTTGAGCGCATCGAGAACGAGTTCGGCATTGGTCGGTGGCTCGTAGGGCGAATCGAGCCCAGTGAAATTCTGCAGCTCACCGCGCCTCGCCTTCTTGTACAACCCCTTGGGATCGCGCCGCTCGCAGGCTTCCAATGGCGTATTGACGAATATTTCGACGAATTCGCCCGGCGCGACGAGTTCGCGCGCCATCTCGCGCTCCGCCCGGAACGGCGAGATGAAGGACACGAGCGTGATCAGCCCGGCTTCGACAAACAGCTTCGCCACTTCGGCGACGCGGCGGATATTCTCGACGCGGTCGGCCTCGGTGAACCCGAGATCGCGATTAAGCCCATGGCGGACATTGTCGCCATCGAGCACGAAAGTGTGCTTGCCGAGCGCGTGCAGCTTCTTTTCCAGCTGATCGGCGATGGTCGATTTGCCGGCGCCCGACAGGCCGGTGAACCACAACAGCGCCGGCTTCTGAGCATTCAGCCGCGCCCGCGCCGCTTTCGTCACTTCGAACGACTGAAAGTGGGTATTGGCGGCGCGGCGCAAGCCGAAGCGAATCAAGCCCGCGGCGACCGTCGCGTTGCTGTGCCGGTCGATCAGAATAAACCCGCCGGTCTCCCGGCTCTCGTCGTAGGGGTCAAAGCAGATCGGCTCGACGGTCGCGACATTGACGAATGCAATCTCGTTGAGATGCAGTTCCTTGGCGGCGAGATGATCAAAATTTTCGACGTCGACGCGGTATTTCAGCTCGTCACGGTGGCGCCGACGGTCTGAGCGCCAGCCTTGAGCAAATAGGTCCGCCCGGGCAGGAGCGGCATTGCCGACATCCAGACGAGATGCGCGGCGAAGGCGTCGGCCCGCTGCGGCGGTTTTTCGGTAGAACTGATTATGTCGCCGCGCGATACGTCGATGGCATCGGCGAGCACGACGGTAACGGCGTCCGAAACGGACACATCGTCCAATTCACCGTCCATGGTCACGATCCCGGCGATGCGCGATCGCACCCCGGTACGCGGAATCATGATCTCCATGCCTTTACGCAGCGTGCCGGACGCGACCGTTCCGGCATAGCCGCGGAAATTCGCATTCGGTCGGCTGACATATTGCACCGGCAGCCGGAGCGGTGCCGCGCCGGGCCGTTCGTCCATCACGACGGTCTCGAGATATTCAAGGAGCGGCAGGCCGCGATACCAGGGCATCCGCGCGCTTCGCCGCACGACGTTGTCGCCGTGAAGCGCGGAGGTCGGAATGGCGGCGACGCGACACGCGGAAAATCGGCGACTGAACTCGGTGAAGTCTTCGGCGATGTCTTGGAAACGGCGCTCTTCGAAGTCGATTAGGTCCATTTTGTTGACGGCGAGGACAAATTCACGAATGCCAAGCAGCGAACAGAGGAAGGCGTGCCGCCGCGTCTGTTCGAGCAGGCCCTTCCCGGCGTCGACCAATAGGATCGCGAGATCCGAGGTCGAGGCGCCCGTCACCATGTTGCGCGTATAGTCCTTGTGACCCGGCGTGTCGGCGACGATGAAGCGCCGCCGCGGCGTGCCGAAATAGCGATAGGCGACGTCGATGGTGATGCCCTGCTCGCGTTCGGCCTCGAGCCCATCTACCAGCAACGCGGGATCGATGTCGCCCGGCACCGTGCCATGCGTCTTGGAATCGCGGGCTAGCGCCTCGACATGATCAGCGAAAACGAGCGACGCATCGAGCAGCAGCCGGCCGATCAGCGTCGACTTGCCGTCGTCGACCGACCCGCAGGTCAGCACACGCAGCTGGTCGCGGTCCGCAGCGAACGGGTCCGGCGCAACGGCCGCCGCAGCGGCGGCATTCGGATCAGAAATAGCCTTCACGTTTTTTCTTTTCCATGGAATCGGACTGATCGTGGTCGATCAATCGTCCGGCACGTTCGGAGTTCTGCGCGGCTTGCATTTCCTGCACGATGTCGGCGACCGTAGCCGCGCCGGATTCGACGGCGCCGGTGAGCGGATAACAGCCCAGCGTCCGAAATCGTACGACGCGAGTCACCGCGCATTCATCAGGCTGCAGCGGGAACCGCTCATCGTCGACGACGATCAGGCCGCCGCTTCTTTGCACCACCGGTCGCGGCGCCGCGAAGTATAGCGGGACCACCGGAATTTCCTGGTGCTCGATGTAGCGCCAGACGTCGAGCTCGGTCCAATTGGACAGTGGGAAGACCCGGATCGATTCGCCCGCGGCGACGCGGCAATTATAGATGTGCCAAAGCTCCGGCCGCTGATTCTTCGGGTCCCAAACATGATTGGCGGTGCGGAACGAGAACACGCGCTCCTTGGCGCGGCTCTTCTCCTCATCACGGCGAGCGCCACCAAAAGCGGCATCGAATGCGTATTTGCTCAGCGCTTGCTTCAGCGCCTCGGTTTTCATAACGTGAGTATAGAGCGACGAGCCGTGCACGAACGGATTTATACCCTGTGCCAAGCCCTCGCGATTGACGTGCACAATTAAATCGAGGTCAAACCGCGCCGCGGTCTCGTCGCGAAAGCGGATCATCTCGCGAAATTTCCACGTCGTGTCGATATGCAGAAGCGGAAACGGCAAGGGCGAAGGAAAGAATGCTTTGCGGGCGAGATGCAAAAGCACCGACGAATCCTTGCCGATCGAATACAACAGGACCGGTTTGCGAAATTCGGCCGCCACCTCGCGGAATATGAAGATCGATTCCGCTTCCAGGCGCCGCAGATCGGGAGGCAGCGATGTATTGCTCAAGGTCGATCCCGTCAGATAGCGACCACTCATTCCGGCACATCCAATCGCGGTGGGCAGCGCGCCACGTCCGTCGCCGTCAGGCCTTCTGCCTCTCCATTATTCGCCCGACCTGCCCTCGTGGCCGGCGGCCAGACAGCAGTTCAAGCGCTCCGCCGGTGTTTATCAGAGTCACGAACAAGTGTGCTTTGCAAAGAAACAGCATCGCCGCCGCAACGGGTTTGCAATCAAGTACCCGCTGACCGAAAAACGAGACCAATTCCCATTTGGTTTTCTGCAATTTCGTCCGTGCGCTGGCCCGATGCCTTAATCTCCGCCCACAACTTATTTACGGCATGATGGATATTTGCGATATCATGGAATCCGACGACTTTGCCCAAAGGTCCGTAATTTAGCCAATCAGCTTTCGCTCCTTCGTATGAATGATCGCCGTCGATGAACACAAAGTCGTAAGGGCCGTCGCGCCTTGCCCACTCGACGGCCTCGGGGCGACGACTGTCGCCGAACTGCGCGGCAGCATCGTAACCCCGGCTGCGTAGATCGGCAATTACGGAGGATAGATACTTGCCAGTATCCATGCCGCCAATTATTCCTACGCCGGCACCGAGATCGATTGAGCGAATGCGTGCATTCGGAGCTGCAACCGCCGCCATTGCTTTCAACGTGTGCCCAAAACAGGAGCCGACTTCCAAAATGCTTCTGACGCCTTTGATCTGGCGAAGCATCCACTCCAGTTCGCGTTCATCCTGTTGACCGAATTTCTTATTGAGGCTTTGAAGTACCCCTTCCTTCATAGACAATGTGAGAGGTAGGCCCAATCGATAGGCGATTTTGCCGAGAATAACCTGCATGATTCATACCTCAATGGGGATTAGAAGCGTGCGATGAACGTAAGGACAGAAAGCACTGTTTTAGGTATGGGTCAAAGGTTCAAACCCGCGCTTAAAATCGCACATGAGCTCTCAACGATCTGCAGCGCTGTAATAGATGGAAATCCACACCTTGGCCTCGCTTGGCAGCCGACACGATGGATAACGCAAGCTGTACATCCGGCAGCGACAAGGGATAGAAGGTTGCCCGCTGTGCTGCGGGTGGAGATCGGGCAATGAGTCATGCGGCCACATTCCTCGGTGAGGTTGCCGAGATCGCCCGCCGCATCGAGCCGGAATCGATCGAGGCCTTGTGCAGCGAGCTAGCAAGTCTGCGCGATCGGGGGGGGCGTCTTTTCATTATCGGCGTCGGCG
>Ga0181523_10004905_pt1 | contig 11315 bp, 7 predicted proteins | sample PEATcosm2014_Bin_43_FD_119752 | JGI IMG/M metagenome (GOLD analysis project Ga0181523, IMG submission 119752) | Peatland microbial communities from MTU Mesocosm Facility, Houghton, MI, USA - PEATcosm2014_Bin05_30_metaG | ecosystem: Environmental > Terrestrial > Soil > Wetlands > Peat | place... | reverse complement strand
TCAAGCCAACCTCGTGGAAGTCTGTGATTGTTACCTGGGACACCTCGAACGGGCAAAAGAGCGCACCGATGGCAAGATCGCCACAAACTTCGCGCAGTACAAGAAATTGCTCGACCGAAAGGACATTGACGCTGTTGTTATCGCCACTCCCGATCATTGGCACCTGCCCATCGTTCTCGACGCGCTCAGCGCCGGCAAGGACGTCTACATCGAAAAGCCCATGACCCACACAATCGAGGATGGCCCGATAATCATCGAGGCAGCGCGTCGCACCCAGCGCATCGTTCAAGTGGGCAGCCAGTGGGTCTCCTGTGACCAGCACAAAAAGGCGCGCGAAATCGTCGCTTCCGGAAAACTCGGCAAAGTCACCAAGGTGACTGCCTCTTACAACCGTAACAGCTCTACGGGCTCCTGGAACTATCCTATTCCGCTCGACCTCCAGGAGGGCGTTAATTTCAATTGGAAGGAATGGCTTGGCTCTGCACCCAACGTTCCCTATAACCCCGAGCGCGTCTTCCGTTATCGTAAGTATTGGGACTATTCCGGCGGCATCTCCACCGATCTTTTCGTTCACCTCATCACGTCCATCCATTTCCTCCTAGGCGCTGAGATGCCGAACAGCGTCGTCGCTTCCGGCGGAATTCTCTTTCGTAATGATGGACGTGAAGTGCCCGATACGCTCGACGCGCTCTTCGACTACGGAACCTTCTGCGTTAACATGGCCTCCACGTTTAATAGTGCTTCAACAGCAGGGCAGGGAATCCAATTGCTTGGCACGGACGGCTCACTTTCTATCCTGCTCGGCGGAGCGATGAGCGAGCTTGCAGAGTACAAAGCGGAAGGCTACGGCTACTCGATCGACAGCTGGCCAAAAGCGATGCAGGATGCCTTCATGAATCAAGGCAGCCATCGTCAGGAATCGCAGGGAACCGGTATAAGGCCGGAGCCGCAGAACATCGCCTTTGAGGACAAGCCCGACGCCACCGTCCTTCACCTTGCCAACTTCTTCGATTCCATTCGCACGCGTCAGCCAGCCTATGAAACTGCCGAGGTCGGTCACCACGCCGCCGCAGCCGGACACATGGTCAACCTCTCCTACCGCACCGGCAAGCGAATGACCTGGGACTCCGTCTCCAGTACGGCCCGCAAAGACTGACCTGCCCCCGTTTTAATCCAGTCATAAGTCAACACTCTGGGGATTAAGATACTTACTCACTCCTGTAACGTTAGCGTTCTCAAAGATTTTTTGCGGTTACTTCAACAAAGTTAGTTCCGCCAATATCATCGCGATCCAGCCGAGGATTTTGCGGACTTGGATTCGTCCGGCATCGTAGCGAGACGCTGCTGTGCAACGGCGTAGGAAGCGCCAGGGTAGTCAAACCCTGGTTTTTCGACGCGCTGATAGATATTTTCAGCGGCGGCGGCACCACCATCTCGTTCGGCAATGAGACCGAAGCCGAACCAGACTTCGGAATTAGTCTCCGCCAAATGCATCGTGTCCATCACCTTCAGGAGAAAATCCCGGGCCTGGCTAGTTTTGCCTGCCTGTGCATGAACAGCGAGGGTAGTTGAGTGGCGAAGGAATGCTTGGCGAGATCGTTGGTGGGCTGGGTGACATCGAGGGTCTCTTGACTGATCCGGTCAGGTAGGTGTTGACTCCATTGCTGAGTCGCTTGAGCGACAAGAATGCCGCGGCCGCCCATCGGCAATGAGGGCTGCAATGAGGGCTGCGCATTGACATCGTCTCTTGCCGTAGCTACGCTTTTCATGCCTCACGTTGGAGTCATCATGAAGGCCCCGAAATTCGCTCTTCTCGTTTTCATCAGTACTCTGTTGCTCGCACCAGATTTGCTCTCCGCTCAGGAGCCGCAGCACCATCACGACGCCGATGAAAAACTCGGCACCGTCTCCTTCTCTACCTCCTGCGCTCCCGCAGTCCAATCCCAATTCGAGCGCGGCGTCGCCCTTCTGCATTCCTTCGAGTACGAAGTAGCCGACGCGCAATTCGAGGAAGTCACCAAAAAAGATCCGCACTGCGCAATGGCTTACTGGGGACGAGCAATGACCCTCTACCACGAACTCTGGAATCGCCCCAGCAAAGCCGACCTCGCCCAAGGCGCCGAACTCCTCGCCAAAGCTCGCTCCCTCAAGCCGCCGACCGCCCGCGAACGCGACTACGTCCTGGCGCTCTCGGTTTTTTACTCTGATACCGACAGACTCGATCACAATCAGCGCGCCGACGCTTACGCCGAAGCCATGCAAAGCGTCCACGAACGCAATCCCAACGACCACGAAGCGGCCATCTTTTACGCGCTCTCGCTTCTCGCCTCAGGTCCCGACCGCGACCCCAATCTCACCAACGCCAAAGCCGCCGTTGCCATCCTCAACCAGCTCTACGACGAGCAACCAAATCATCCGGGCATTGCGCACTACATCATCCACGGTTGCGACAATCCGGCGATGGCCAGTCTCGCTCTTCCCGCCGCGCGCAAATACGCTAGCATCGCGCCGTCTTCCCCGCATGCCGTGCACATGCCTTCGCACATCTTCGCGCGCCTGGGGCTTTGGCAGGACGACATTAACTCCAACCTCGCGGCCATGCGCGTCTCCGATAGCATGGCTGCGCATCATCACGTAATGCATCACAAAGTGCATTCCATGGACTTCCTCGAATATGCGTACATGCAAATTGGCGACGACGCCAGCGCCAAGGCAACCATCGAGCAGATCGCAGCGATTCGCCCCGAACAAATGGATCCCGAATTTGAGAATTATTTGCTGATGCGCCAGGCGGAAGGGCCCGCCAAGTACGCTCTCGAGCGCCGCCGGTGGAAAGAAGCGCTAAGCCTGGAACCCAGTGCTGGCGCGCCGCCTGACGTTCAGTTGGTCGCCTACTGGGGGCGCGCCGTTGCTGCTGGTCATCTCCACGACGCAGTCGCCGCGCAAGACGCGCTGAAGCACTACGACGAACTGCTCGAAGCAACGCGCAGAGGACCTCGGTCCTACATCGTCGACGGCCTGAAGAACGAGCACCAACTGGTGCAAGCCTGGGCCGCCTACGCCGCGGGCAACTCCGACGATGCGGTTCGTCTGCTGCGCGCCGTTGCCGACGATCAGGACAGAGTCGGCAAAGCCGAAACCGAACTGCCCGCTCGCGAAATGCTTGCTGACATTTTGCTCGACCTGCAGCGTCCGCAAGAAGCCCTGACCGAATATGAAATTTCCCTGCGTACCGACCCCAATCGTTTCAACGGCCTCTACGGCGCAGCGCAGGCCGCCACGCAGGTCCAGCAGAAAGACAAAGCGAGCACTTACTACACCCAGTTGGTGAAGAATGGCGAAGGCATCCGCTCCGATCGTCCTGAGCTATCTCAAGCGAAAACCCTCCTCGTCTCTGCCGGCGGTCTGTAGGCGCGAGGCTTTCAGCTACGATATAAAACCCGCGTAATCCATCGAGCTTTGGCCCCTGAGGGCTCTGGTGCCTCCCTGTAGGCGGCGCAAACTCTCGAAATATAGCGGGTCTGATGATAGAGTTACGACTCGATTTCGGCCGGCAGTTTGGAACGTCTCGGTTTAAGCCGGACCTGGCGCCTTCCGGCTAGCACGCAGGATCGGGGGCTTGGGACATGACGCCAACGCAGCTGTTCGCGCGCGTAACGTGTTGGGGCTTCCCCGAAACGTCAACGATTGGTCAAGTCAAATTTCCTGACATTGTTAAGCTTGAGCGCGACGACCGAACCAAGCCATGCAAAATGCGAGGTTCTGCTCATCGGCAAGTCTGCTTTGCAAGCAGACTTCTCCTCCTCGCGCTCTCCCTTGAGCTGGCTGGTTGCCACCGGGGCACATCGCGGGACGTCGAAGCGAAAATCTTGTTCACTCAAGTGCCGCAATCAACTCCAGGAGACAAGAACGAGCAAGACGTTATCGAAGGAACAGTGAGCGGCACACAATCTGGACAGCGGCTTGTCATCTATTCCAGGACCGGGGGTTTATGGTGGCTACAGCCCCTGCTGAGTTCACCCTTTACAACTATTTTGCCTGACGGAGTCTGGCGCAACGAAACACATCTTGGCACGGACTACGCAGTTTTACTCATTGATTCTTCCTACGTCTCAGCAGCAAACGAGATGACCACCGTCTCAGAATGCCGCGAGTCGTGCGATAAGCCAGTAAGCAGCCACGCCTCCGATCGCGTAGGGCGGCAAGCGCCACAACCATGTTGGAAGTTTGATCGTCCATTGGCGGATCGCAGCGATGAAGAGTGCCGCGACTGCGACAAAAGAAAAGTGCCCGACCTCCACGCCAGCGCTAAAAAATCCTAGCGCGAGGGGGATGTGCGCAGCGGGTAGCCCTGCCGCGCTAAGGCCGCCAGCAAAACCAAGCCCGTGCAGGAGGCCGAAGGAAAAGGCCACGAGCCAGGGCTTGCGCTGCGCCAGGCCGTCGGGATTTTCTTTGCGCAGGATTTCATACGCGACGAAAAGAATACTTAGAGCGATGACGGCTTCGACAGGAGCAGGTGGCACGTGCACGAAGCCGAGAGTTGCGAGGGTCAGCGTGACCGTGTGAGAAAGAGTGAACGCGCTGACAGTGACGAGCAGACGGCGGAAACTGGTGACCAGAAGCAAGAGGCCAGACACAAACAAAAGATGATCGACGCCCGTGAGGATATGTTCGATGCCGAGCAACAAGTAGGTGCGGGCAACTTCGAGACTATGGGGCGTAGCCTCAACGATGAAAGAAGGAGAAGAAAAGGCGAGGCGAGTTACTTGCTCGGAACCATCTATGCGTTCAACGCGCACCAGGACGTCTGTGAGGGTGGCGCTGAGGCCGTCGATACGAATCGTGGAGCCGCCAAGTCCACCCGCGCAGTTTGCGCTCCATTGCTCGGTGTACGCACCATTGGCGAAAAACGCACTGGGTGGGGCAAGATTCGAACAAGTCTCGGGAAGTTGCACGTACAGGCTCAGGCGCATGTTGTCTGAGACCGCGGGAACTTTCCAGAAAACATCGTAGGTATCGGCTCCGGTTTGCGTGAGCTCCAAGTAGGCAGGGCGCATTTCATGACCGGCGATATTTGCCGCACACACAGCGAGAAACAATAGGCAGAAGAGAGCGCGTTGCATAAATGCTCTGGTCACCGTGCCTGAGCTACTCTCTTTTCTTCGGGCAGTTCGATTTTCACGGTGTAGCGTTTAAGGAGCGCCTGATAGAACTTCTCAGTGGCTTCGTTGCGCTTGGCATCGAACCATTCGCGCCGTACCTGATCGCGGATCTCGCTGAGGGCGGGCACGCTGCGTTCGGTGCGTTGAGAGAGAAAAACGAAATGCGCGCCGTAGCCGGAGGTCACCGGGCCTTGCCAATGACTGGTGGGCAAAGCGGCAAGCGCAGAAGCGAATTGCTCGCCAAATACTTGTTTTACCTCCGCGAGAGAAACATTTTGGAAGCTCGGCGCGAGAAGAAAAGGATCACCGAGAGAACTCAGGTCAGCATTGGGACCCGAGCGTTGCAGTTCCGCGAGAAGGCGAGCTTCGTCCGCAGCGAGATTAGCGGCATGCTGTTGAGGATTGAGATAGACCTGCCGGAAATAGAAGAGGGGCTCGGACTGGAACAGGTCGGGATGTGCTTGCAGGAAAGTTTGCAGGTCGGCGTCGGTGGGTTCGACACGAGTCGCGAGGTCGTCGGAGAGAAATTCGAGCTTCTGGCGGAGACGGCGCCGGACGATAGTGTCGTCGCGGTCGAGGCCCATGGCTAAGGCCTCGCGGTAAGCCGCTTCCTCGCGGATATATTCGCGAATCTGGCCCCGGAGTTCCTCTTCGGTCGGAGGACGCTGCCACGTGCGCGTAAAACCCGTAATGATGTTTTCCAGAGCGCCCTGGGTGACGACAATCTCGCCGGGTTTATCGGTTCGGTGTCTGGTGACGAAGCCGTAGACTGCGAAGATAACGGCCCCGAGCAAAATGAAATGCAGTAGCGGTTCGCGGAGAATTTTCATGAGTCTCTCCGGTCACTTAGCCGGCGTATACCAAATAGGCGAAGTGTAGGCGCGCTCCTGGCCCTTCATTGGGACCTCAGGAGGCATCTTGATTCCAAAGTATTTGGCGTCGTAAGCGGTCCAGCGCGGCGTCGGAATTTCCAAGACACGGACGTAGTAGAAGGCCCGCTGCGAAGCGTCGAACTCGGGATCCTTCCACACTTTGATCAGTTCGGAAGCGCCAATGGTGTTCGTGTACGTGGCGTTTGGCACATCGACGGTGTCTCCAACCGGGGGAAGCTTGCCAGATTTGGAGTCGGGCTTGCGGTCGCCTGCCCACACTACATCGTAAACTTTCTCGTGAGTGTCGCCCTTCGCATCCAGCCATCCTTTGATGATTTGAATGCGATCAAGATTTGCGCCGATGGGATCTTTGAGCGCAGCAACTAGGAATGTGGGAGATTTTCCAGCAGGGGCATTCGAGAGATCGCCGCCCATGGGGACGCCTTTGCTGTAGCCGATGACCGCAGGGCTGCGGCTGGCCGCGTCTCCTGTCTCGAAATCCCAGCCTCCGAAAAAGCGGACGACCATGCGGGGACCGGTGGTGGCGTACGTTTCCTTACGCTGCATGGCATCGAAGAGGGCTTCACGGGTATTTTCCGTGGCCCAAACGCCGACATAGCCGGAAGCGGTCTGTTCCCAGCTCATTACAGTACCGCCCGCACCCTTCATAAACGCGTGGTCTGCGCGCGTGGGGCTTGGTTCGTATGGCGTCGCTTTACCGAAGAAATTGTCTTCATCGGCGGTGGATAGTGCGGTGTGCGAGTCGGTGGAACCGACCAATCCGAATTTGTAGGGATTGACGCCGAGTTCTTGTTCCAGCTTGAGGCCATTGCGCAGCGCCGCGCGCGTGTACTCATACTGAAGCATTTCCGGCTTTTTTGCCTGGCTCATATCCAAGTTGCCTTTATCCCAGCGCTCGTAATTGGCAAATTCATCATTTGGAGAAAGGAAGGGATGGGTTTCGCCATCACCTTTTATTTGGGTGGTTTCGTATAGGCGCTCCCAGTGGGCGCGCTGCTCGGCATATTCGCGGTCGATGGGTTTGCCAGTAAAGGATTCGATCAACGGGAACATGGTGCCATTGGAGAGATTTCCGTTGTGCGCGATTGCAAGTACTTCTCCGCCAGTCTTCTGTTCGTAAGCGGCCATCCACTTCCAGAGATCGCGCGGGTTGTTGCTTCCGTATGGAGGAGTGGTTGTGTACGGTTCTACTTGGCTGGCTTTGCTGGCGTCGTCGCGGAAGATCACGTTACGGTGTAGGTTGTTGCCAGCTGCGAGCGAAGTCCATTCATAGCCTATGAAAGCGGTAAAACGGCCGGGGGCATTAGCCTCTTCCGCCGCCTTGATGATGGTTTCCCACGTGGAACGATAGCCTTGGGTACCCGGCGCGTAGACCAGTGCCGTGGGAAATTTCCCTTGTGCAAACGAGCCCACAATCTCCAAAGCCGCCTGCGCGCCGTGGCCGTTTTGCATCATGTCGTACCATCGACGCCCGGTCGGGTCGGCCAGCATTTCGGGTTTCCCTGCGGACAAATCTGTGATGAAACCCATATTGTCCGAGTGATCGGAGACCACTAGAAAATCCAGGGGCCGGGAAAGTTTCACTTGCTGACCGCTGGAGGCGGTGATTTGCTCGCCCTTCGCGAAACGATAGGCTTCACGTGGGCCCAGGCGGCAACCGGCGGCACCGGCGTCCAAAGAAATCGCGGTGTGCAAATGGGTGTCGCCCCAATATACGCGTTCCGGAAACTTCCGGTCGGCTGCGGGCGAATAGGGCGCTTTCTTGGGAAAGACATTTTCCAGTTCTTGCTCTGAGGGCGCGGGCTCTTGCGCGAGAACCTGCGCTGGCACCCACAGGGCGATCACCAGCGCCAAAAGCACACCCATTCTGATCACAAAATTATTGATTTTCATGAGCTCCCCCTTCACTGCGGAAATGGATTATAGCTGGGCGGCAAACAAAAGAATTTCTCGATAATTGATCTCGCTTAGTTTCTTCTGGTACGCGTTCGCGAACGGCCTTCAGTGCTGCGACTTTGCCGCTGATATTTCTGTGTGCGCTCCGTCCCTTGCTGCCGGGCTTTTGCGTCACGATCCAGGCTTTGCAACTCACTCGACTGGGTCGCGCTGGGTCTCTGCCCGCCGGCTTGCGGTAACGAACTTGTGTTCGTGGCGGTTCGATCACGCTGTGCGCCAGTCGCAGTGGTGGAAGTCTGCGCGGCCTGGGCTCTCTGCCCATTCGCGCTGGCATTCTGCGCCTTTGCCTGCGCGTTGGCCTTGGCGGCAGAGCTATCGACCGGAGTCCACGAGCCGTTTTCGTACTGCTGCCAACCGTTTCCGGTTTTTTTGTATGCGTTGCCGTCCTTCCCAGCGTAAACGTCACCACTCCCGCTCTGCCCGACAAACCCGTTTCCATTTTGCCCACTTCCTGCGACAACCCTGCCGCCTTCCGAACCGCGAGCTCCCGCAACCGTACCCCGTGAGTCCGTGTAGTGCCCTGTCTGCGCCCACTTGTCACCCTTGGTAACAACCGAGCTCCCCCAGTGGCTGTAGGCATTCGATCCCTGCCGCGTTGCACCGTAAGCCCCTGTGTACGGGTTGTACGCGCGGGCGGCTCCTGCACAGCCGTACACACCACATCCCCCGACGGCTCGTCCACGAGCTCCGGTCGATGGGTTGTACCAAGCGGCTCCCGCGACTCCACCGTAGGGCCCATATGCACCGCGAGCTACACCGTACGCCCCGTTGTGCGGGTTGTAGTAAGCGCCGACTCCATAAGTGATGGGGTAAGGGCGATAAATCGGATATGGGTACGGTCCATGATAATAATACGGCGGGTAGTAGTAGCCGGTTCCGTAAGCCAAGGTGGCTCCGACGGCCGCCCCAATGATAAACATCCCGAGATAACCTGCTGTGCTACTGGCTTCGGTCTCTCCGCTCGGCGTCGTGGTCTGTGTCACATAGGTGACGTTGTAGACCGGCGAGCTCGATGGAATGGTGTAAATTTCTTGAGGAACGGACTCCGCAGTCTTCCATGGCCCGGTCGGCGCAGTGGACATGAACCATATGCCTTGGAAGCACAAATAGTACAAGTCACCTACCTTAATGACCTTGTCCTGGGTGTTCGAAGCGTAGGAGAGCGAAGTCTCTTCAATAGGTTTGAATTGGGGCTCGCCGTCGTAGGTAACCGCAACCTCGGCTTCCGCTTTGGAGCGATCGACGATTACGGTGTTCGGTACCTGTGCGAGCAGCACCGCATCGTTGGCCTCATTCGTTCCCGGAACTGAAACAAGTACGCGGGCCGCCACGCTGTTAGGAGGAATCTGGGCAAAGTCCGCGGGCAAGTCCGCAGTGGCAAAAGTCCAAGGCCCATCGAGGGTTTTGGCGCGAAACCAACGTCCGGCTACAAGGTAATAGTATTGATTCTCCCCGCCATGAAGAAAAACATTACTCTCCGTATTCGTTGCGTAAGACAGCTGGGTGTTGGGAATTTTCGCGTACACGGTCTTTCCATTGAACGTGATGATCTCCGCGGGCTGGTTGCTGTAAAAAACCTTGGGTACAGCGCCTCCACTGCCGGCTGGTGGCGGAATCGTCTTTTTCACGTCTGCCCAGTTCGGCTGGTCAGGTATCTTGGTCATATCGGCGGGCAATTTCGTTGTGACGCTCCACGGTCCTTCCAAGGTGGTGGCCGTAAGCCACGTTTTCTCGTTGAGAAGGTAATACTTGGAACTGGATTTATCGAAAAACAAATCCCAGTTGGTGTTGACCACGAACTCCAGATTGGTATTCGCAATTGGGGCACGAACAACTTCACCGTCGACGAGAAGCAGAATTGCATTTTCATAGGAGACGAAGATTTTCGGGGGATCATTCTTCACGGGTACCACGGGTTCGGAGTCCGGCTTCTTTTCCTCCAATTCCGCCAACAACCGGTCGAGGGAAATGTTTATGGTCGCGGTGGGCGAGAGGAAAGTCTTGACCAACTGATCCATGTTCGCTGCGCCGGCCTCTTCCAAGGAGGGGAATTTTGTCGAGGTGACTTGAAACTGGCTCAGCACCACGTTGCGAGTGTCCAGGTTGGTATCGGTGCGGGCTCGAAGATAGACAACGCCGACCGTGGGCTGTCCCGCCTTCTGCTTGATGGAAACCGCCATACGGGCGTCAAGTTGCCGGAAGTTTGTCCACTCGTCGAGCTGCGGCTGGTAGTAGATGATCGTGGCGTCCGCCGTGGATTTTTCTCGTGGCCAGCCAATATCCTGGGCAAAACTCGCGCTGACAAGACAAGAAATAAGAACAGCTGCTACCAGAGTCTTCATAACTGATCCCCCAGCTCTTTACTTCGGCTTTCGGTCTCCAAAGTAAATTTGGTGTATCTGCTTTTCGCTCAGAGCTAACCCCAAGGCTACGTAAAGGAGATGGCGTCACTTCACCAGCGCGATCTCACTTGGCCGCCAGGTCTTGTCGAACCACGGCTGGAGGGGACCGTAAAGGCGCAGGAGCGTATTCCATCCTTTGCCAGGAACGGTTTGAACCTAGTTCGTTTCATGACCTGCTGGCGCAGTCGCCCGAAATAAACATCCGCTGATGTGTCGGGATTCATAACGAAACCTTTACTCTGGCTACCAATACTCGGGAACTGTGCGTCGGTTTGGAGTTCCGAGCGTGTCTGATTGTCATAAACGACGAACGACCAGAATGTCTTTGCGGGAATATTCGGTGGCAAATGTACCTTATAGGTTTTGCTGCCATCCAGCGGTTTTCCCGTGGAATCAACGAACGCGGCGGCATATTGCGAACCGACACCGACTATTTTGGCCGCCATAGCTGGGGTAATGCCGGTAGCGAAGTAGAACATCATGGTGCGAGCGTCGAAATTGCGCACGCCGGGCTGCAACAGAAATTCGTAACTGCCGCCAACGAACGGGGTGCACCACGCGCTGTTAGGATAAAAATAAGCTTCCTTCATGCGAGTCTTGAACAGAATTGCCCGAGCCGTGGCGTTGCCGACTGCGGCTGAGTCGGTGAGAATGTTCTTCACACGGTCATCGGGTGCGAAGTTTTTCCCTTTCTCGATGCCGATGGAGGCGAGCACGCCGAGCGTTTCAGGGTCGAGTGCATCGTTCGGCTCTTCCTGCACGACGTGGTTTATCTCCTTGTAGAAAGTGAAGTCGTTGGCGTGAATGGTATTGAATGCATTGCCGGACACGTTGATAAACTTCATCTGTGGCGGATTTTTCGCGTCCGATAGCAAATAGACCTTCGCGAATTTCTTGGTCGC
>Ga0181523_10004903_pt1 | contig 11317 bp, 11 predicted proteins | sample PEATcosm2014_Bin_43_FD_119752 | JGI IMG/M metagenome (GOLD analysis project Ga0181523, IMG submission 119752) | Peatland microbial communities from MTU Mesocosm Facility, Houghton, MI, USA - PEATcosm2014_Bin05_30_metaG | ecosystem: Environmental > Terrestrial > Soil > Wetlands > Peat | place... | reverse complement strand
ACATGCGCTGCCTGGAGTCCTTGCCCCACACCTCGTTGTCGGGACCCAGGTTGGACACATCGGCGAACTCTTTACGCACGCGCAACCGCGCATCCTTGCGATGCAGCGCGATGGTCGTCTCCAGCGGCCCAAAATGCCGCGCGAAGTCGAGATGCTGATCCTGCGACAGATGCTGATCGGGGAAGATCAGGACCGCGTAGGTCGCGAACGCGTTTTTAATGTCCTGGAGATCGGACGGCGCCAGCGGCGCCGACAAATCGACGTCGCCGATTTCGGCGGCAAAGCTCGGCGTGACCGGACAGACGGTGATGGCCATGGTCGTTGCCTCCCGGCGCGGGTCTTTATGTCGTTGCCGGATTGAATCACAACGGGCCGTCGGCGGCAACGCCGCTGTGCCGGCCTGAACGCGCCAATAAAGACCCTATTGCGTTCGCTTCGCCGCCGCGGTCACGATCTGATAGGCGTCGTTGAGCAGCGGCTTGGACTTGGAGACGTCGGCGCCGACGCTGGCAAACGTCTTCATCATGTCCGCCTGCTCGTCGGCTGGCAGGCTGATCAGTTCGCCGCCGGTGTCGGTCCAGCCTTTGCGCGCCTTATTGACGATGTCGCTCGCTATCGGCCCGATCGCGGACTGCTCCTTGGCGGCGTCGTCATCGACAAGTTCTTGCAAGTCGGGCGGCAACGACTCGTACCAGGTCTTGCTGATCTCGACGATCGCATAGACGGCGGGCTGGCCGGTCTCGGTGACGTATTTCGCGGTGTCCTGAAAATGCATCGGGGTCCAGACCACGATGCCGCCGATCGCGCCGTCGATGGCGCCCTGCTGAATCGCCGGAATGACGTCGCCGAGCGTCATCGCCACCGGCGTCGCGCCGAGCCGGGCGATCGCCTGGGTCTGGAACGGCGACGCAAGAACGCGGATTTTCTTGCCGTTGAAATCCGCGAGGCGGCGCACCGGTGCTTTTGCGATCAGCGAGGACGGCGCGTTCATGAACAGCGCGACGCCGTGCAGACCTTTGTTGGCGCCGAGGCCGAGCATCAGTTTCTTGACCGCCGGATCGGCGGCCAGACGCTGCCCGTGATCCATGGATTCGACCAGGCCGGGCGCGGCCATCACCTCGAAGCGCTCGTCGACGCCGACAAAGAATTCCGGCGGAATAAGCGCGCATTGGATGGCGCCGAATTGCGTGCCTTCGATCTGCCGCGGGATCGAGCCCAGCTGGCTTGCCGGATAAATCTCGGTCTTGATGCGGCCGCCGGAATCCTTCTCCAGCGCCGCCGCATAATTCTTCGCGAAAACATAGCTCGGATCGTTGAGCGTCGGCAGCGTCATCTTCATCGTAAAGGTCTTGTCTTGCGCGATCGCCACATTGAGCGCCAGCGTCGACGACAAGATAAGCGCGGCAGCTGCTGCGATTGCCTGCGTGACGCAAATTCGTTTCACGATGTTCATGTTGCCCTCCGCCCCGTTATTGGCGTTCATGTTAGACTACTGGATGTAATTGGGTAAGCTGCCGTCTCGCCGCGACATCTGGTCTGTCGTCACCGATCACCTCACCGCGGCGCGGCAATGTTCGGATTGATTTTCTCCGCGGCGCTAACATCGGCATTGCCGCCGGCAATGTCGCCGTTCTGCTGCTTGGCTTTGCCGCGCCAGTACAGCGCGGTGGCGTAATCGGGATTGAGCCGGATCGCCTGATCGTAGTCGGCGATGGCGTGGCCGTAGTCCTTCTTGGCGAGATAGGCGCGGCCGCGGTTGTTGAAGGCGACGGCGAAAGTGGGGTCGAGTCCGATCGCTTGGTTGTAGTCGGCGATGGCGTGGTCGTAGTCCTTCTTGGCGAAATACGAGACGCCGCGATTGTTGAGGGCGAGGGTGAGCGCGGGATTAAGCCGGATCGCTTGATCGTAGTCGGCGATGGCGTGGTCGAAGTCGCGCTTGGCCGAGTACGCGTTGCCGCGATTGTAATAGGCGACGGCGTTGTTTGGAACGAGCCGGATCGCCTCGTTGTAATCGGCGATGGCGCGGTCGAGGTCGCCTTTGGATTGGTACGCCAGTCCGCGGTTGGCGAACGCGGCAGCGGCTTTGGGATCGAGCCGGATCGCCTGATCGAAGTCGGCGATGGCAGGGTCGAGGTCGCCCTTGGCTTGGTAGGCGGCGCCGCGGGCGGTGTAGGCAAAGAGGTCGTTGGGATTGAGCCGGATCGCCTGGTCGTCGTCGGCGATGGCGCGGTCAAGATCGCCCTTGGCTCGGTACGCAATACCGCGGTCGACGAAGGCGGCCACGTAATTGGGATCGAGCCGGATCGCCTCGCCGTAGTCGGCGACGGCATGATCGAGGTCGTCGATGGCGGCGTACGCGATGCCGCGGTTGACGAAGATCGTCGCGAGGTTCTGTCCGCCAAACTTTGCCGAATTGATCGCGTCGGTACATCCGGCGACCTGCACGTCCCATGGGATGCCGGGATTGCCGGTGCATTTTAAGTCCTGCAACGTCTGCGCTGGAGCCGGCGCGGTCGTCGCCGCCAGCGTCAGCACCGTTGCCAAAAGCTTCGCTGCGCACCACCGCGCGGACCGGACCCAAATCATTCGACAGGCTCGTCGCAAGGACAGAAGATCGAATCTGTATTCGTCGTCCGACACCCGCCACAAGTTCAAACCCGACCGGGCTCATAGGAGCGGCGGACCAAACACGCAACGCGACATTGCTCCCAATCTTAGTTCAGCCGCAGCTCGGCAATGTGCCGTGGATCAGGTTTCAGCTCGCCCTTCTCGACGCGCTTGACGATGTCGGTGAGCGCCGCATTGGCGCGGCACGAAAGCCCGATCTTCTCGCCTTCGCGCACCACCAAGCCGTTGAGGAATTCGATTTCCGTGCGCCGGCCCTTCTGCATGTCCTGGCCCATCGAGGGGCGTTGACCGGCCGCGGTGCGGCCGGCGTCCTTGAAGCGCTGCTCGTCGCAGGTCCGCGCCGCCGTCTCGTCGCCTTCGCCCGCGCGCGCGATGGTCTCGGGCGGCAGGTGCAGGATCTCCTCCAATTGGTAGCCGAGCGCTTGCCCGACGCGGATCGCTTCGCTGCCCAGCCGCGTCGAGAAGCGGCGGATCGGATCGTTCTTCAGCAGGTCGCCGCCGCCGAGACCGGTGCAGGCGGAAAGCCCATTGGCCATCGCGTTGGCGACCAGTTTCGACCAGCGCTCGCCCCACAGATTGTTGGTCACCTTGGCGCTGTCGGCATAGCCGACCAGCCGGCAGATATCCTCCGCGCGCTGGGTGATGCGGCCGTGGACTTCGCCGGCGCGAAATACCGTGTGCGCCGCGCCGTGCTTGGCGGCGCCGCGATGAACGAGGCCGGGCTCGGGCAGATTGACCGTGATGCTCGAGGCGATGCAGCCGAGCGTCTTGCCCCAGCCGACGATGCCGGCGATGGTTTCTTCGTTCATGCAATTTTGCAGCGAGACCACGTAGCCGTCGGGCGCCAGGTATTGCCGGATCAGCATCGTCGCCCAGCCGGTGTCGTAGGACTTCATGCACACGAATGCGATATCGACCGGCTTCTCCTTGGCGAGAGCTTGCGCGTCGGTCACGTGGAGCGCGCGCACCGGCACGGTGAATTCCGGTTCCTTCATGGCATGCGTCACGCGCAGGCCGTGCTTTCGCATGTGCTCGACGTGCGCCGGCCACGGATCGATGAAGGTCACGTCCTCGCCGGCCTGCACCATATGGGCGCCGGCATAGCCGCCGACCGCGCCCGCTCCGACAAAGGCAATCTTCCGTCCCATGATTTCCTCCAACTGTCCCCGTCAACGGATCATAGCGTGCCGGGCGCGATCGCGCCCTAGCTTTGCTCCGGCACCACGGCGATGGCTTCGATTTCGAAAAGCGCGCCGTCGTGGGCGAGCTTGGAGATCTGGATCGCGGTCGACGCCGGCGGCGCTTTGACGTTGACGTAACGGTTTCGCACTTCGAGGTAGGTCTGGATATTCGCTATGTCGACGAAGAAGCCGGTGACTTTCACCACATGTTCGAAATCCGCATTGGCCGCGGCGAGCGCGTGCTTCAGATTTTCGAAGCACTGTACCGCCTGGGCGCGAAAATCGCCCGGAGCTCCGGCAAACTTTCCGTCCGGCGTCATGCCGAGCTGTCCGGCAATGTAGATGGTGCGGCTCGGGCTTCGCGTCTCCACCACATGGGTGTAGCCGCGGGTCGGCGGCATGGTCGAAGGATTTTGAAAGCGATGGATAGCCACGTTCGTTGCCTCCCGATGTCATGCATTTAGCGTGTGTGGTTTATCTCCCATAATGCAAAGGTCGTGGCGTCATGGCAAACTGCACGAGATGCCGGCCCGATTCATCGCTTTGCTCATCGCCGCGGCCCTGCTGCCGAGCGCGGCCCACGCCGCCGCTCTCGACGGCGCGAGCCTATCGTGGCCGTGGGTGCTGCCGTTCGCCGGCATTCTGCTTACGATCGCGGTCGGGCCGCTTCTTTTCGCCCGCCTGTGGCATCATCACTACGGCAAATTCGTCTTCCTCTGGGCGGTTCTGACGGTCGTTCCCATGGCGGCGCTGCGCGGCGTCGACGTGGCGGGCGCCGGCCTGGCGCATGCGATCGTTGGCGACTATCTCGGCTTCATCGCGCTGCTGTTCGCACTCTATGTGGTCGCCGGCGGCATTTTGCTGACCGGCGAAATCCCCGGCACGCCGCTTGTCAACGCACTGGTGATTCTTTTCGGCACGCTGATCGCGAGCGTGGTCGGCACCACCGGCGCGGCGATGATTTTGATCCGGCCGCTGCTGCGCGCCAACGCGGCGCGGCCCAACAATGTCCATGTCGTCGTGTTTTTCATTTTTCTCGTCGGCAATATCGGCGGCGCCTTGTCGCCGCTCGGCGACCCGCCGCTGTTCATCGGCTTTCTCAACGGCGTCGATTTTTTCTGGCCGGCGCAAAATCTGTGGCAGCCGACGGTTTTCACCGCCGGTTGCGTGCTCGTGGTGTTCGTGATCGTCGACGTCTGGTTTCATTTTCAGGATCGGCGCGCGGCGCCGGTCGGCGAACCGGCCGAAGCCGCGCCGCTGCGTGTACGCGGCGTCGTCAACCTGCTGCTGCTCGCGCTTATCATCGTCGCGGTCATCGATTCCGCGGTGTGGAAGCCGGGGATCAGTTTCACCATTTACGGCACGGCGCTGCCGCTGCAGGATCTTGCGCGCGACGCGCTGCTTATTCTGACCGCGCTCGCCTCGTTGTGGCTCACTCCCGGCGCGCAGCGTGCCGCCAACGGTTTTACTTTCGAGCCGATCCTCGAAGTCGCGCTGCTGTTTGCCGGCATATTCGTTTGCGCCGTTCCGGTGCAGGCGATGCTCGACGCCGGGCATGACGGGGCGTTCGGCTGGCTCCTGACCGCGGTGACGCGACACGACGGCAGCCCGCACCAGGTCGCCTACTTTTGGCTCACCGGCATTCTTTCGGCGATCCTCGACAACGCGCCGACCTATCTGGTCTTCTTCAAGCTGGCCGGCGGCAATGCGTCCGATCTGATGAGCACGTTCGCGCCGGCGCTGGCCGCGATGTCGATGGGCGCGGTTTATATGGGCGCGCTCACCTATATCGGTAACGCGCCGAATTTCATGATCTACGCCATCGCCACGGAGCGCGGCGTCAAAATGCCGAGCTTTTTCGGCTACATGGTCTGGTCGATCGTGGTGCTGGCGCCGGTCTTCGTCGCGGTGACTTACCTTTTCGTCGCGCGGTAAGCCTGCCGCCTCGGCCGCAAGACCGCGAGCGCCGATTACGGTTGCCTTCCTCTTGTACCCCGGCTACGCGAATGGATGGGCTGAGACGGCGCCGTGACCGATCAATTCACACCGCACATCATTTTTGGCCTCGACCCGATGTGGTTCGCGACGGTCGTGCTGTGTGTCACCTATGCGGCCATCGTCTGGGACCGGCTGAACCGCGCCATCATCGCGCTGGTCGCGGCGGGCGTCGTGGTCGTATCCGGCGCGCTCGATCAGGCCGAGGCGCTCAAGGGCATCGACTGGAACACCATCGGCACGCTGGCCGGCCTGATGATCATCACCTCCATCGCGCAGCGTTCGGGCGTGTTTCAATATGCCGCCATTCGCTCGGCGCAAGTGGCGCGCGCGCATCCGGCCGCGCTCCTGGTCCTGGTTCAGGTCGTGACATTTTTCGTTTCCGCGATACTCAACAACGTCTCCACCGTGCTCCTGGTGGCGCCGGTGACATTGGCCATCACCCGGGAATTGAATCTCGCGCCGTTTCCGTTTCTGTTCGCCGAAGTGATCGCGTCCAATATCGGCGGCACGGCGACGCTGATCGGCGACCCGCCCAATATCATGATCGGCTCGCAAGCCGGCCTCGCATTCAATAGCTTCCTCATTCACCTCGCGCCGATCGTCGTGGTCATCCAGGCGGTGCAGATACTGATGCTGCATTTCGTCTGGGGACGCGCGACGCACGCCACGATCGAGAACCGGCTGCGCGTCATGACCATGGACGCGAGAGCCGTCATCGCCGACCTGCCGCTGCTGCTGCAGTCCATCGCGGTGCTCGGCGCCGTGATCGTTGCCCTGATATTCGAGGATCAGCTTCATCTTGAGCCGGCGACGATCGCGATGGGCGGCGCGGCCATCCTGATGCTGCTCGACAATTGGGAACATCGCGGCGAAAAGCAGACCGACAACGTCACCCGAACGCTGACCGAAGTCGAATGGATCACGATTTTCTTCTTCGTCGGCCTGTTCATCGTCGTCCACGCCGTCGAGGTGAGCGGCTTGCTGCAGCTGCTCGCCGGCAAGCTTGTCGCCGTCACCGGCAATAACCTCGCCTTGGGCGGCGTCATTATTTTGTGGCTGTCGGCTTTGCTTGCCGCGATCATCGACAACATCCCCTTCGTTGCCGTGATGATTCCGGTGATCAAGAGCATGGCGCCGGCCTACGGCGGACCGGCGCATATCGCGCCGTTGTGGTGGTGTCTGTCGCTTGGCGCCTGCCTCGGCGGCAATGGCACGCTCATTGGCGCGACGTCGAACCTCACCGTCGCCGGCGTCGCCGAGCGCAACGGCATCGCTTTCGGCTTCGTCAAATACACACGCTATGCGCTGCCGATGATGATCGTTTCGATCCTGATCTGCCAGCTCTATGTCTGGCTGCGGTATTTTTGAAATGTCTCCCCCGCGGGCGCCGGCGAAGCAAACCCATTCAGAATTTCTTTGCCATACCGGCAAATCGGCCGGCGCGGCCGCCTTCGGCCATACGATGGTGAACCTTTTCAGTCATGCTCGCGGCCGAAAGAGCGCGGGAACCGTTGCCTTCGGCTCGCCGTTATCGAACCGAGGTGCGGGTCCCAAAAGGGTGTTGCGGTGGTGTGCCGGGGTTGCAGCATGGACGCGATATGGCGCGCGGCGGTTCTCGCCGGCGCGCTGGCTGCTGCCGACGTTGCGCCTGCTCCCGCGCATGCCGGGGGATTTTTCGATTTTCTGTTCGGCAACTCCCAGGACCAGCCGCCGCAGCCGCAATCCTATGCCGAACCGCCGCCGCCGGCGCTCGGCCGCGTCGCGCCGGCGCCGCTGGGTCCCGAAAGCGTACGCCAAGGCGGCGGCAGCTCCGGCCGCGTCGTCGCCTATTGCGTGCGGCTATGCGACGGCCAGCATTTTCCGCTTGAACACATGACCAACGCGACGCCGGTGGAGACCTGCCGGGCGATGTGCCCGGCGAGCAAGACCAAGGTGTTCTACGGCAGCGAGATCGGCGGTTCGGTCGCCAAGGACGGCGCCCGCTACGCCGACCTCGACACCGCGTTCGTCTATCGCCAGCAACTGGTCGCCGACTGCACCTGCAATGGCAGGAATGCCTACGGCTTGGCGCCGTTCGATTTGTCGAGCGATCCGACGCTGCGCCCGGGCGACATCGTTTCGACCAAGGAAGGTCTTGTGGCCTATGCCGGCAAGAACGGCAAAACCGACGCGTTCACGCCGGTCGATCCGTCGAGCGTTGCGACCGAGCTGAACTCGGTCACGTCCGGCGTCGCGTCCAGTAGGCGGACCGTGGAGGCCAAGGCCGGCGAAAATCCCGGCGCCGTCATGACCCCGCCGCCCGCTCAACCGCCGATCAATCTCGGCGCCAATATGCGCGGCCAGATCGCCAGGTAACGGGCGGCACAGGCCGATAGCGGCGGCCGCCAATGCTTACGTCCACTTTTGGGGGCGTATCGGCGGTGTCCTTGCGGTCGTCAAGTGCCGCGCTGCGACATGCTCATTCGATCACCTCGTCGGCATAGCAAACGAGCCAAGCTATCGCGCCCTAGATTGTGGGTCTGTAACGTACTTCACATCAGGGTTTGATCTCGATCAAAGACTTGCTTCGCGAGAGCGTTAGCATTCCGGGGCTGAGCCGAGAGTTGAAGGAGGATTCAGTGAGCGCCAATGTCGGAATGATTGATCGTCTCGCGCGGGTTTTGATCGGGGTTCTTTTAATCGCCTACGCTATCCCGATCGGATTCCCGACCACGGGCTGGAACTGGGTGGGATGGTTCGGATTCATCCCGCTGGCGACGGCGGTCTTTGGAATCTGCCCTCTTTATAGCTTGGTTGGTCTCTCCACGTGTCCGGCGACGCCCCAAAAGGGCTAGTGACGGACGCGAACTCGCGAACTCAGAGGAAGCCGTATGATCGATTGGCCGGATCACACAAAGGAATTGACAGTAAAGCTGCGAGAATTACGGGCCAGCGCGCCAGATGTGATGAAGGCGTTTTCCGCGATCGCGCAATCCGCCTCGAAAGCTAAGGCCCTCGATGAGAAGACAAAAGAACTTATCGCCCTCGGCATCTCCGTTGCCGTGCGATGCGATGATTGTATCGGTTTCCACGTCAAGGCTGCATTGGGCCACGGCGCATCGCGTGATGAAATCGTCGAGACGCTAGGCATGGCGATTTATATGGGCGCAGGTCCCTCGGTCATGTATGCGACCCACGCGCTAGATGCGTATGTGCAGTTCGAAAGCCAGAACGCCGCAGCACCGTCAATCGCCGGCTAGTTCTGAAGCAGTCAGCACATGACGCGATGTGTCAGTATTTGTCGGCTGCGCCGTCGGCGCTCCCTTCTGGGGAGAGGCTGCTGAGGAATCCGACTACCGGCAGCGCCGGCTGCTGCGCCGGCGCGACGAGCGGCCACGCGGCGGCAGTGCCGGCGATAAGAGACATGAATTCGCGCCGCCTCATTCGATCACCTCGTCGGCGATTTATGAGCTAACGGCTTAATCAGGCCAAATCCTTCACGACGTCTTCCGCAAGCGACAGCGACGACGTCAGTCCGGGCGATTCGATGCCGAACAGATTGACAAGCCGCGGCATGCCGTGGTCGGCGGGGCCGGCGATCAGAAAATCGGCTTGGCCCTCTCCGGGGCCGCGCAGCTTCGGCCTGATCCCCGCATAATCCGGCACCAGCGAGCCATCGGGCAGGCCGGGCCAATAGGTGCGGATGCGGGCGTAGAAGCTTTCGGCGCGGCGCGGATCCACCGCATAGTTTTCCTCCGCGATCCACTCGACGTCGGGGCCGAAGCGCATGCGCCCGGCGAGATCGAGCGTGACATGCACGCCGAGCCCGCCGTCGATCGGCGTCGGATAGATCAGCCGCGAAAATACCGGCCGCCCGGCAAAGCCGAAATAATTGCCCTTGCCGAGGACGAGCCGCGGCACCTTGTCGGCCGGATAGCCGTCGATGTGGCGCGCCAGGTTTTGCGCGCCGAGGCCGGCCGCGTTGACCACGGCGTCGAAGGACGCGGTGCCGGCGTCGCGGCCGCCGAATTGCACCTGCCACTGCGCCCCTTTGAAGCTCATCCGCTCGACCGGCGTTTCGAACGCGATCATGCCGCCGCGATCTTCCAATTCGCCCCACAGCGAGCGCATGTAAGCGTGGCTGTCGATGATGCCGGTTTCCGGCGACAAGAGCGCGCCGATGCAGGACAGTTCCGCCTCCATGGCGCGCGCGGCGTTGCCGCCGATCATCTCGGCGCCTTCGACGCCGTTCGTCTGCGCTTGCGCCAGGATGGTCTCGACCTTGGCCAGTTCCGCCTCGTTGGTCGCGACGACGAGCTTGCCGCATTTGCGGTGCGGCACGCCGTGCGCGGCGCAGAACGCATAGAGCATGCGCCGGCCGCGCACGCAGTGGATCGCGCGCAGCGTGTCGGTCGGATAATAAAGGCCGGCATGGATCACTTCGCTGTTGCGCGACGACACGCCGTTGGCGATGCCGCCGGTCGCCTCGGCCACGGTCACGTCATGGCCGCCGAGCGCCGCGGTGCGCGCGATCGCCAGCCCGACCACGCCGGCGCCGATTACCAGAACCTGCATTGCGCTTCCGCCCCTTCGTCATTCCGGGGCGCCGCTTTAGCGGCGCGCCCGGAATCCATATATAACAGGCGCGAAAAGGGGAGGGCCATGGTGGACAACGTCGTTCGAGTTTGCGCGCAAGCCGACATCGCACCGGAAACGGTGAAGGCGTTCGAGGTCGGCGACGTCCGGCTCGCGGCCTACAATATCGGCGGCACCTTCTACGTCACCGACGACGAATGCACCCATGCCGCGGCAAGCCTCGCCGACGGCCTGCTCGAAGGCGACGTGATCGAGTGCTGTGTGCATTTCGGCGCCTTCGACGTGAAGACCGGCGCGGTAAAAGCGCCGCCCTGCCAGGTCGCGCTGCGTACCTACAAGGTGGTGCTGCAAGGCGACGACATCTATGTCGATCTCGACCGCAACGCCGCCGGCGAGCCGGCGTGATTTGATCGATGAGGCGCGCCGATCGAGGGCGCGCACTCATAAATCCGGCTCTATAAGCGCGGTTTGCTGAATGTCCGCTTCGCTCCTAAAGCGACCGGACGGCTCGTCGCCATGAAATATCGCGATGGGCCAACAGCGGCCACCGCTCCGGCCGCGCGGAACTCTTTCCACATGGACTCGTCCGCGGCGGGAAATTCAGCACCCAACGCTGACACGGTAATCGATTCAATCCAAAATGATTGTCTTATTTGCGATCAGAATGGCGACCGCTTGCGTAGTGTTAGCAGCCCCTAGCTTGCTGGTGGCCCGCTGCATGTGAGCATCGACGGTACGCTTCGAGATGCCCAATTTCTTGCCAATTTGCCGGGCGGTTTGGCCGTGCGCCACAAGTGTCAGGACTTCGGTTTCGCGCGGCGTTGGCTCTAAATAGCGCTTTTTGCTTATCGCGCGGCGAGGCATTTTCGACTTCGTTTATAAGTGCGTGATTTTCATGGTCATGAAATGGCATGATCGACTCGTTCCAAAGTATT
>Ga0181523_10004901_pt1 | contig 11320 bp, 9 predicted proteins | sample PEATcosm2014_Bin_43_FD_119752 | JGI IMG/M metagenome (GOLD analysis project Ga0181523, IMG submission 119752) | Peatland microbial communities from MTU Mesocosm Facility, Houghton, MI, USA - PEATcosm2014_Bin05_30_metaG | ecosystem: Environmental > Terrestrial > Soil > Wetlands > Peat | place... | reverse complement strand
TGACCTTGGGCGTCTTGCCTTCCATGACGGCGACGCAGGAATTCGTGGTCCCGAGATCGATACCGATGACCTTGGCCATGGTGTTTAATCCTCTCTTTATCGGCAGGTCGGGCGGGCCCAAAAGGCGTCCCTGGTCCAACCCCCGTGCAATTGTCACCGCCGCCAGGCGCTATTTCCGGGCGATTTCACTTGGCTCATATAGGAGGGCATGATCGGGCCGCAAGACAGGAAGGCCGCTGCGCGCCCAGCCGACGAGGCGGCCCCGGCGAGAGAGCTGAACGCCAAGTCGCCGCCAGCCCTTGGACGCGTTTTCCCGCCGGCGGCACCACCGCGGCATCCGCCACGTAAGCCGGGGGCCGACGAGCCAGCGCGGCGGAAGGATGACGAAATCGATATTGGCGGCGCCGGGCAGGTCGGAGGGCGACTGCCGCGGTGACCGATATCGTGGCGGTTGCGCGCGGCGCAGGCATCGCGCATAGCGAATGGGTGCGCGACGAGGCGCACTTCGACGCGCTGCTCGACCGCCGGTTCGAGGACGGCGGACTGCGGCTATTGGCGGCGAAGATCGACGATCAGCCGGGCCAAGGCCGGCCGCTGCGCCACCCGGTGCTGATCCGCACGGCTTTCATGAAGGGCCTCGGCACCAGCCGCAGCGGGGCGTTGGAGGGGTAGCGAGGGCGTGGACTCATAAATCGAGATTGGTGCGCAGCGGTTGTCACCAGCAAACCACATCACCGAATAAGGCCAATCTCAAATGAACAATTTCCCTTCGCCAGTGATCTGGAAAGCTCTCGTTCTCACGCAGGTCCTCCTGTTTGTCGGTGAGACATTCTGGTGCTTTTTCCCGATTCCATATTGGGATACGATCGATTGGATTCTCAGCTATTTGAGGAATGGCGCTGGTGCGGTGTTCGCGCCTCACAATGAGCATCGGCTCCCCATTCCGCGACTACTGATTGGACTCGACATAGATCTGCTCGGCGGCCTACTGTGGCCTGTCAGCGCTGTCGCGCTGTCGGCAGCTTTCGTGCTCGCCGTGCTCATCGGGCGAGCGACGATCGCAGCCGCAAAACAGTTCGACGCCGCCGCGGTCACCCCGGGCTGCGCCCTTGTCGTCAGCCTGCTGCTGCGCGGCTACACGATCCCCGATTATGTGACGCCGACCAACATTCAATTCCCGATCGGGCTTGCTTTTTCGGCGCTCGCGCTCGCAACGCTTGCTTCACGATCCGGGTCGCTCGCGGCGGCGTTGGCGTTGGCGCTTGCGTTGGCTGCCACTGGTTGCGGCGCCGGCGGTCTTGCGGTGCTGCCTGTTCTCGCGTGGCTGGCGTGGCGCGTGCATGGCGATGTTGCAACTACCCTAATGTTCGGCGCGGCAACCGTCATCATTCCCGTTCTATACATTCGGGGAATGAGCGTTGCGTCCCCCACAGATTTGACCTGGAGCAGGCTACCACTGTTTCTTGCCGAATATTTCGGAGTGCCGTGGACCCGGCTGTCGGCGACTTTACCGCTCGCCTGGGTGCAGGGCGGCGTAGTCGTCGCCACGCTGACGATCTTGATCTTATTCAAAATAGTGCGGGGGCCCCTTACGCCGTCCACAGCATTCCTGCTCGGTCTCGCTGCAACTGTACTGGCTGTGGCGTTGATGACCTCGGTCGGACGCGCGAGCGCGGTCGATCTGCATACTCAGGGAAGTCGCTACGGCATTTACGCTGCCACCGCGCAAGCCGTATTCCTCGCACTCTTATGGCCATGGATATGGGCGCGCGTACGTCACTGGCGCGAAGGATGGCGCGCGCTCACGTTTATCGCAGTCGCCGGATTGCTTATTACAGAACAGGTCGTATCCGGCGTCGCGGTGCACCATCGCACCGTTGAAATCGCTGATGCTGCTCGCAATTTGTGCGGCGGGTCTGTGGCCCCTAGCGACCTGGCGCAAATCTATCCGCTGCCGGACCGCGCTCTCAACTTCATACACGAGATCGAGAGTCGAAAACTCTACTGCTTTCGGTAAACAGCAGTTGCACGGCAATAGGCCGTAGCGACGCTACGCCCGGGCAATCGTTCATAAACGCATGGCGTTTAATATGCCTTGCGCGCAGTTGGCCTTTGAACGAGCGGTTGGCGCAGGTTGAAAACTCAAACCGCGATTGAGTATTGAAGACTGCGCGCGGTCCTTGAGTTGGCAGCGGCTCGCCGCGTGTGCCGAGCGTGATGATCCGTTACCATCTCCGGTGGATCAGTGACGAGACAAGCTACCCCGCTCGCGCCGGCGCCTTACGGCGCACCGTGCTGGCCGGCCGCCGCAGATAGGTCGTTGCAAACGCGTAGCAATACCAGCGCAAATAGGCCGGTAGCCACCTGACTACCTGAAACCGGCTTGAGCCGCGTGTGCGCTCGTACCACTGCGTCGGGACCTCACCGATGCGCCAGCGCAGCCGATGGCATTTCACCACAAGCTCGATGCTGTAGCAGAAGCCCCGGTCCGATTCGACCACAATCTCTTCGAGCACGCGCCGCGCGAACAGGCGGAACCCATTGGTGGCATCCCTGGTCGGCAGGCAGGCGAGATGATGGAGCGTGAAATTACCGGCGCGCACCAGCGCCGCCTTGAGCCAGGGGCAGCCGACCATGCCGCCGCCCGGCATGAAGCGGCTGGCGCAAACGATATCGCAGCCGCTTTCGGCTTGCGCCGCCATGGCATCGATGATGCCGGCATTATAGTCGTCGTCCGCCATCAGCACGAGCGCAAACGGCGCTGCGCTCGCGGCGAACCCCGTGAGCACGGCGCCGTGAGCGCCGCGCCCACGATTGCGCACGAATTCAATGGCCAACGCGCCGAGTGCGTCATGATTGCTCCGGATCGCCGTCAGCGTGTCGTCATCCTCGCGATCGTAGCAGATCAACACACGCAACGGCGTGCTCACTGCGCGCATGAGCGATTGTAGCGTCGGCAGAATATTTGCGCCCTCATTGTACACCGGGATGATCACATCGAGGCGCACAGGCGCAGCCGAGATCATCGGATGACGTTGCCGCCTTCAAGATGACCCCAGAGATCGAACACAGGCTTACCCTGGAAGTCGGCCTCCCGGTAGGCGGCATGCGGGGCGCACAGGATCATGAGGTCGCTGCTGCCAATCACTTCTTCGAGCGATCGCAGCTCCGGGTCCGTGGTCACGAAAGGATCGGTGGTCAATACCGCACGCGTCTGCGTGCTCAGGACTTTCTTGAACTTATAGCTGAGCGAGGCGCGGGTATCGTCGCTCTCGGCCTTGAACGCCATGCCGAGCAGGCCGACAGCCATGTTGGCGAGGTCGTAGCGGCGTTTGAGGTCGTCGACCACGTGCAGCACCAATCCCTCGTTAATCAAAAGTGCCGCATGGCCGAGACCGAACTGATTGCGGGCAAAGGCGCTGAGCTGCATCGTATCCTTGACCAGGCACGGACCGGCGGTAAAGCCCGGCCGCGGCACGCCCTTCAATCGCGGATAGTTGTGCTTCATCGCTTTGAGGACGCGCTGATAATCGACACCGGCCGATTTGGCGATCAGGTAGAACTCGTTGGTCACGGCGAATTCGATGTAGCGATAGGCGTTGCTGAACAGTTTAGCGAATTCGGCCTCGATCGGCGAAAGCACCACCACTTCCGGCGCGATGCGCTCGAACAATTCTGCCGCCTCGCGCTCCGCCTCCGGCGTGGTGCCGCTGACGATCTGCGGCATCTCGCGCAATTCTTTCAAGCCTGCGCCCTGCACGATCCGCTCCGGGCAGAACGCCACCTTCAGCTTGCGGCCCTTCGCCCGCAAATAGGACGCCAGCCAATCGGTGGTGCCGGGGAACGCGGTCGAGCGCAGCACGATGAGTTGACCGTCGGCGAGCGACGGCAGTATGCCGTCGATGCAGTCTTGCACCACCTTGCGGACCGGATTGAGGAACTCATCGATCGGCGTGCCGACAGTGATGATGACCGGCCCGCGGGGTGAGATGTGATCGGATGAGCTGGTGAAGACCAGGCGCCCGCTGGACAGAGCGTTCTTCAACACCGCTTCCGCGCCATACTCGATGAATGGCAAACGGCCTGTTCGCAACGTGTCGAGGGTTGACTGGTTGAGATCGTTCACATTGACCCGAAGACCGGCTTCCACAAGGGCCAACACCAACGGAATACCGATATGGCCGGCGCCGCCGACGACAGTGACGTCGGCGCTTTCGATGGTGGTGGGCGCGCCGCGCGCGGCAATCTCGGGTCGCACGGTCATCGCAGCTTCTCCCCACTGACCAGCACGAACGGGCGGAACGGTTTCATGATCGCAAGGTTGAACACGGTATTGTCGATAAAATTGTAGATCGGCAGCAAACGCTGGGTGCGCCGCGAGGCAACATAGCGGTAAGCAAGGCCGGCCAGGTAATCGATCTGCACCCGGAAACCTTCGTTGCGGAAGACCTCGGCGACCTGCCCGGCCAGGACCGGCCGCTCATTTTCGGTGACGCCGACCGGACTATAAAATGGCGATGCGCGGTCGCGATAGAGCCACACGAACGGATTCATGCGGTTCGGATCGAACGCGACGAAACGTGCACCGGGTTTGAGGGCGCGACGGACCTCCGCGACCAGCCGCCTCGGATCGGGAAAATGATGCACTAGCGCACTCAGCAGCACACCGTCGAGGCTTTCGCTCGCAAACGGCAGGTTTTCGGCGTCGCCCTCGATCAATTCGAGGCCGGGATATTTGCTGCGACCGATCGCCACCAATTTGGGGCTGATATCGAGGCCGATGCTCGAATAACAGGCTTGCCGCAGCAGTTCGGTGAATGCCCCCGATCCGCAGCCGAGATCGGCGACGCGAGCGCCGCGCGGCAATCCGCTCAACCGCACAAAAGCCGCGATCAGTCGCGCATTGGCCTGCGCAGTGAACATATCGTATTCGCCGCTCGTTGCGTGGGCGTCGAAGAAGGCAATCTCCTTTTGCTTGTCTTGCAGACTGTCCATTCTCATCGGGTGAAGCTGACGCGGCGGCGGGTCCGAGCGGGGTGATCAAGTGGTGGGATTTCTGGCGAGCTATCCGCCAATTACAGCCGGCCGGCCTCGATCTCCCGCCGGCACCAAAGGACGACCTCGTCTACGGTTTCTTCCAAAGTGACCTTGCTGACGAAGCCCAGCCGATTCTTCGCCTTCGTGACATCGGGGACGCGGTACTGGACGTCGTACTCGAACGGTGGATCGCTAACGACTCTAAACGGCAGGTGAGGGCCGTTGGCGCTCCGCCACACAAGCTCGGCTAATTCGAGTACCGTTGTTTGCCTTGTTGTGGATAGGTTGAAATCGTCGTTTACCGCCACCGGATGATCGACGCAAATCGCGATACCTCGCCCTAGATCGCGGCCGTGAGTGTAGCAGCGCACCTGCGTGCCGTCGCCTAGGATATGCAACGGATTTTGGCCCTTGAGCACCTTCTGGACCAAATCCGGCAGAACATGACTCATCGCCAGTTTGACGTTGCCGCTGACCACTTCAATGTCGCCGAGAGCTCGCCCTTCGCCCACACCTACGCAGTTGAACGGGCGGATGATCGTGTAGGGCAGCCGGTACTGTTCCCAGGCGCCGCGGGCAAAGTATTCAGCCGCCAATTTCTGGAATCCGTAGGTACTCAGCGGCGGCGGGCTCCGCAGCTGCTCGCCTTCGGGAGTGGGAAACACGGCTGAGCTCTCGAAGACCATGCTGGAGCTTATCACCGTGATCTTCTTCATCCGGCCGGCCTTGAATGAACGGATCGCGGCGTCGAACGTTGCGGCGAGGATCCGCTCGTTCTCAGCCAAGAGATCGTACGCATAAGCATGGAAGTAGCTTATGCCTCCGATCATGGCCGCGCCGGCGATGATCTGATCGCACTCCCTGGCCATCGACCACATCAATTCGGCATTCTTGCAGTCGCCGCGCACCAGCTTGTATCTCGGATGATCGTCATGCTGCTTGGCGACGTCGCCGTATTTCGAGAAATTATCTATGCCAATGACTTCATGTCCTCGCATGAGGAGCTCGCCGACAATATAACCTCCCAAAAAACCGGATGCGCCGGTCACAAGTATCCGCATTGCAGATTCCCTTGAATGATGGACGGTTCAGATAGTAACGAAGTGACGGCGGCGGGCCCTGCATGATCTAGCACAGCGTGGGTTCGGATGCGATGCGCACGGAACGGCGCGAATTCATTTCGCTGCTAGCAGGCGCAGCCACCGCACGAATGCTGGCGCCCCTAGCCGTCGCGGTTTCGTCAGCCGATGAGTTTTATCGCAGCAAGACCGTGGCGGATCTTGGTCGGCAATGCCGGCGGCTACGACGTCTATGCGCGGCTTGGGCAGCGATCCTGAGCCAGATGCTGGCCGGTCAGCGCGACCGGCGACATGACGCACGGCCTGGCCCCAGCCGACGGCCAGTTCTTTTTGCGAGTTCGCCGACCGCAGCACGTGAATAAGCTCCGGCCCGAGCGTCTCCGTAACTGCTAGATGAAATGGTCTAGCGTGTGATAATGGTGATGATTGTGGTGCCGCACTTCTCGCTGCACGCGCTCCTGACTTACAGTTTTCGGTTACAGTGAATTGTGCGTGCGTCGCGCGGGGGAAATATAAAGTGGCTATCCCGGCCGATTTGGAGTTTGTATCAGTCGTCGACCCCCTGAGCGTAGCATCGCGCCGCCATGTGATCTTGTGTCTGGCACTTGCGGTTCTCTTATTCCGCGCCTTTTTGACCTTCATTACACCGCAGTTCTGGGCAGAAGACGGCCTCGTCTACGCGATCGCCTACAACTTGGGTTGGCATGCCTTTCTCGTCCCACTCCGCGGCACCTTGAACGTTTTTGGCGTTGCCGTCGCGCTCCTTGCTGCGAAGTCGTCGCCGATCTTGGCGCCATGGATCGAAGTCTATGTCGCTCATGCTGCTGGCTTGCTGATCGTGTGGATGGTGACGTCGCCAAGGTTCGACATTCCGCACAAGGAAATCGCGGCGCTGGGCGTCGTCTGTGCGCCGGGGGGTTTTGAAGTCCTTGGATTCCTTATAAACACGCAATGGATCCTGCCGCTTGGGCTGTTTGTATTGGCCTTTAGCAGCCCAAGCAGAACAAAAGCCATCGTGGTATTTGAAGTTATTTTCGTTGCGATCGTCGGGCTCGACGGGCCGGTCGGCCCATTTTTCATTCCCGTTTTTCTGCTTCTGATTTTTTCAGAGAAGGGCGTCGCCCGCGGCCGATTGGCTGTACTGTCGATCGTGCTCTTGATGAGTGCGGCTGTGCAAATCTCGCTGCTGTACGCTGATCACAGCGTTCTAGACATCGTTCAGCCACAGCACTACCCGTCCTCATTATGGTTCACGATGCCGGCACGCTGGCTCGATGCGACGTGGCCGATCAGTGCACTTCTTGGTTTTGATCGACGCTATGTTTTCCCCGTTGTCGTAACAGTCGGCTTGATCATTTGGTTTTCGCTTCGCGAACCTTGGCGTAAGCAGAAATTGGCGATGCTTTTCGTCGCCGCCGCCATCCTGTTCAGCGGCATGTATAAATATCGCCATGAACTTGGCAGCGTCGCCGAAGCGAACGGGCGTTATTTGTACGCCGGCTCGGTCTTCGTCTATTGGTTTCTCTGCATCGCGGCAGAGACGTTCCCCCGCATGCGCAACACGATCCTCACGGTGACGGCCTTTATACTTTTGAACGGTGCTTGGTTTCTGGTTCTAAGGCCGTACCCGTCAGTGCCTTGGACGACTGCCGCCGCCCAGATTGGCCATGGTCCTCTATCAATCCCGATTTCTCCGGCTGGCTGGAGCGTTGATCTACAGCATTAGTCAAAAGCCAAAACGCTTATACAACTAACGATCGTTTTCGGGACAAAACGGACTCTCGTGGGTCGTCCGCCCCGGCGCAATTATGAGTTGACGCCCTAGATCATTGATACTGACGGACTATAGTCTATCCAGCATAGTTCGGACGGTGGCGAGGCGATGGCGGCTGGGCTCGGCTTAATCTAGCATGGCGGGAGGGTTCGGGTCCTTACGGCGGGCCACGATGGATATGCGCCGTTCTTCGGCATGCACCGGATTTCGCTTGTATGGCATACACTTAACCCTTGCAAGACGCTGTGGCGCCGACAAATATTTTCAATGCTCGCGACGGCGCGCTGCACATGACGACGACCGCCGGCGGTAGCCGATCCTCTATCGGGCTCGCGTCTTTGACGCTTCTTATCGCCGCCGCGCATCTTCTCTTTCTCGGTACCCCGCCCATCAATATGGAATTCGCCTTCAGCGACGCCGCAAAATATTTTTCCAGCGGCGAACCTCAATACATCGAGCAATATTTCCATTATGAAGCGAACACATTGGCTATTCCCTGGCTTGCATTCGCGATCAACTGGCTGTTTCCCTTCCTCAATATCGATCATATTCCCCGGCTGCTCTCCGTTTTGGGCATTCCTTTCCTCACCTTCGGTGTGCTGCGTATAAACCGGCAATTGGCCCAACGAATAAATCCGTATTTGTTGGTTTCGCTCGTGCTCTTGAATCCGCTAGTATGGACGTTTGCCGGCCGCGGAACTGCCGACTTCCTTCCAGCGGCGATCGCCGTGTTTGCCCTATCGCTGTTCTGGAATGGCGACGAGGAAAGCCGCACCGACCTGTGGCGGCGGATCCTGGCGAGCGCAACTCTCGGACTCGCCGCCGTGGTCAAATATCACGCGCTGCTCCTGCTGGCGGGCGTCCTAGCAGAGATCGCAATCCGTCGCAGGGCGCAATACGGCAAAATGCTTCTGCAATGGATCGCCTGTGCGGCTCCGGCGATTTTTGTCGTCGGCGCCTATCTTATCGTCGTCAAAATCGTCTTCGGCTTCTGGCTGACACCGCCGGAATTTCAGCAACGGCACGGCATAAATCTTTTCACTGTTCCGAATAACTTTTTGAGCTATGCCGGCTTTCTGGTCCTGATCACCATTCCATTCTCCCTTGCGATTTCCTGGCCATGGGTGATCGAATCGCGGTCGAGACGCGGCGCGGTGGCACTGGTTCTCGCGATCACCTTTATCGCCGGCTATTTTTTCCTGTCGGACAACGGCGAGATGAATCTGGGTCCGCTGGACCCCTACCTCGATAAACACCTGATAAATGGCGCTCTTGCGATGCTCAGCGGAGTATTCGCTATGCGTCTTGCTATGGGCCTGGAACGATCTGCGCTTCCCGCGAGGAATTCGGCCTGGATGATCGGGCTGGCGACGGCCATGATATTCTTCATGCTGGCTCTGTCGCTTAGCAGACCAGCACAGCGGTATCTGCTCTTCATCGTCCCCTTGTTCTATTTCTTTTTGCTACCGCCGCAAAAACATCGGCGTGCGATGTGGGCATGCGCAATTCTTATCAGCGTCGTGCTGGACATTTACATCCTCCTCAACCAGCTGGCATCCGGGATCGCCTCAGTTGAAATGGCGCGCCGCATCGCCGAGCTTGGACTGATGAGCAAGACGCTCCCGCAGGCCATCGAAGGCAATGTGGGCAATCGCTTTTTTTCTTACAGAAAGGAAGAGAAGTCCTTTGCGGTCGTTGCCGGCGATGTCGACGGCAAGATCGTGGGAGTGCACTACAGCGTGTTGCCCCACGTTCCCTTCATCGGCAAGATGTATTCCCTCGTTCCATTGCAACCGCCGCGATGATGCACGAGGGGTTTTGCCGGCAGCGGCGCCTTGCGCCACAATGCCGACGTGCGCGGAGAGCAGAAACACCGGCGGAACCGTGCCGGCGAGTGGTAAAAATCCGATGAAAACAGCGATCGAACCGACGCTCCCCCCGCCGCCCGTGCCGACGGGAACGCAACCGAGCGGCCTTCGCCTGCATCCCGGCTATCTCGACCGCGCAGCGCAGGTGGCGCTGCTTGCGGAGCTCCGCCAAATCTTCGCCGCGGCGCCGCCGTTTACGCCGCGCATGCCGAAATCGGGACGGCCGTTTACGGTCCGCATGTCGAACTGCGGGCCTTTGGGTTGGGTATCGGACGAACGCGGCTACCGTTATCAACCAACACACCCGGAGACCGGGCGGCCTTGGCCGCCGATACCGGTGACGCTGCTTGCACTATGGGACGAGCTGGCCCGCTATCCGGAGCCGCCGGAGGCCTGTCTGATCAACTTCTGTGCCCCGACCGCGAAAATGGGTCTGCATCAGGATCGCGACGAGGAGGATTTCGCTGCGCCGGTGGTTTCGATTTCGCTGGGCGATTCCTGCCTGTTCCGCGTCGGCGGACTGAAACGCAACGAGCCTACCCGCGCCTTCCGCCTCAGCTCGGGCGACGTGCTCGTCCTCGGCGGCGGCGCCCGCCTTGCCTTCCATGGCGTCGATCGAGTCTATCCGGGCACATCAAGCTTGCTCCCGGAAGGGGGACGGATCAATCTGACCTTGCGCCGGGTGACGCGCAGCGCGGGCCAAACGGCGCGCCCCCGATCGGCAGCAGAGGCTTTGCATGGTGACCAATAGCAAGTTGCGCATTCGCAAAGCTGCCGCCGGCCTGGCAACCGCGATCGCGCTGATGCTCCCGGCGGCGCCGGTCCGCGCCGCCGATCCGATCTTCCCGCCCGGGTCCCGTATCGGCCTGGTTCCGCCGGCCGGGATGGTGACGGCCGATGCGTTTTTTGGGTTCTCGGACCCGAACAAGGACGCCGCGATCCTCATCGCCGCCTTACCGGCCGCGGCCTATTCCCAGATCGAAAAATCGATGGACACCGAGGCCTTGCGAAAGCAAGGCATCACCTTGGACAAACGCGAGCCGATGCAGCTCAGCATCGGCAAAGCTTTTCTCTTCACCGGCTGGCAAGTCGTGGACAAGGCGCGTTACCGCAAGTGGCTCTTGCTGGCGGCGGCGAGCGACCTCACCGCGCTGGTCACCGTCCAGGTCCCGGAGCACGAGAACGCTTATTCGGATCCTATCGTGCGCGCGGCGCTGGCAACGCTGGCGGTACGCCCCACCGTGCCGCAGGCGGAGGAGCTGAGCTTGTTGCCGTTCGCCGTTGGCGACCTGGCCGGATTTAAAATCGACAGCGTGCTGCCGGGCCGCGCTCTCGTCCTCAGTGACGTGCAAGGCGAAGGCCCCAATGATTCTGCCAAGGAGCCATCGGAACGAGACCTCAATGCCCGCGTGCTGCTCGCCGCCATGCCGGGCGGACCCAAGGAACCGGATGACCGCGCCAACTTCGCCCGGTTGTCGTTCAACGAAATCACCGGGGTCAGGAACGTCCACATCACGATGTCCGAGCCATTGCGCATCGGCGGTCAGCCCGGATATCAAACC
>Ga0181523_10004892_pt1 | contig 11331 bp, 9 predicted proteins | sample PEATcosm2014_Bin_43_FD_119752 | JGI IMG/M metagenome (GOLD analysis project Ga0181523, IMG submission 119752) | Peatland microbial communities from MTU Mesocosm Facility, Houghton, MI, USA - PEATcosm2014_Bin05_30_metaG | ecosystem: Environmental > Terrestrial > Soil > Wetlands > Peat | place... | reverse complement strand
TGCCGGCAGGAAGCCCCGCAGGCCAATATCCACGATCAGGCCGCCCTTGACCACCTCGATCACCGGACCGGAGACCACTTCGTCGGCCTCCTTCAACTTCTCGATGGTGCCCCATGCCCGCTCGTACTGAGCCCGCTTCTTCGAAAGGATCAGTCGGCCTTCCTTGTCCTCCTTCTGGAGCACGAGGGCCTCGATGGCCTCGCCAAGCGTCACGATCTCCGACGGATCCACATCGTTGCGGATCGACAGTTCGCGCACTGGTATGACACCTTCGGACTTGAATCCGATGTCGAGGAGTACCTCGTCGCGGTCGATCTTGACGACCGTGCCCTGAACCAGGTCGCCGTCCTCGAACTCGACGATGGTTCCGGCCATGGCGTCCTCGAGGGACGCACCGCCGAGATCGTCCTCGGTGACCGAGCGGGGGATGTAGACCCCGTTCTCGTCGAAAGTGCCCATGGATTCAGGAGACAGCAGGGTGGTGCCCTCGGGTACGACTTGGGTATCGGACATGAAGTAGGTAGCTCGCTTTCCGGACGGATCCGTCGGCACCCCTCGGGGCGACGAAGGTGAAGGTAAGGGCCAAAGAGGCGTGGCCGGCTAGTTATCGTACTCCACCAGCCCGAACGCCATGACGGGCCGGGTCGTCATGGTTGGTCAGGGGTGGTCAGGCTCCTTTTGCCTCCGCCCACGATGAGCCCCAGGCCATGGCCACCTTGAGCGGGACCGCCAGTTGGGCCGCCCCGGTCAGCGCCTGCTCGGTGAGGGCGGCAACCCGTTCGGACTCGTCGGGGACCACGTCGACCAGCACTTCGTCGTGGACCTGCAGCACCAGATCAGATGCGAACCCCCCCTCCTCGAGCCCGGCGTCCAGGCGGATCAGGGCCACTTTGAACAGGTCGGCAGCCAGGCCCTGGATACCGGCGTTCATCGCCTGCCGTTCGGCCGCCTGGCGCACCTGGTAATTGGTGGAGGTCAGGTCCGGGAGCGGGCGCCGGCGCCCGAAGGCGGTCACCGTGTACCCGTTCGTGCGTGCCTCGGCTACCGCCCGTTCCATGTAGTCGTGGACGGACGGGAAGGCTTCGAAGAACGCCCGGAGGATCTCCTGGGCCCCTTCCACCGGGATGGCCAGCCGCTGGGAGAGCCCGTAGGCCTCCATTCCGTAGGCCAGACCGTAGGACACCATCTTGGCGGTGGACCGCTGCGCATGGGTCACCTTGTCGCGCTCGACACCGAACACCCGCGCCGCCACGGTACGGTGGATGTCCTCGCCGGCAGCGAATGCCGAAGTGAGGCCTGGGTCACCCGACAGGTGGGCAATGGCCCGCAACTCCACCTGGTCGTAGTCGGCCACCAGCAGCCGACGTCCGGCAGAAGGCACGAACGCCTCTCGGAAGCGGCGGCCCTCCTCGGTGCGGACCGGGATGTTGTGGAGGTTGGGTCGGTCGGAGGACAGCCGTCCGGTGCGGGCCACGGTCTGGCGGAACGTGGCGTGGATACGGCCGTCCGGTGCCACTTCGGAGGCGAGACTCTCTCCATAGGTGGAGCGGAGCTTCTCTATCTCCCGGTACCGCAGCAGGGCCTCGATGATCGGATGCTGGCCGCGGAGCAGTTCGAGCGTGCGGGCGTCGGTGGAGAAGCCCGTCTTCGTCTTGCGCGCAGGGGTCAGGCCCAGCTGGTCGTAGAGCACTGCTCGGAGCTGGGGCACCGAATTGATCTTGAAGGGGGCGCCTGCGAGCTCGTGGATGGTCGCCTCCAGCACACGGCACTCCTCGGCCAGGCCGGCGGCGATCGAACGAAGCACCTCCCGGTCGACCGGGATCCCCACCACCTCCATCCGGGCCAGTACCCGGACGAGGGGCAGTTCGATCTCGTCGAAGAGCGTCGACTCCCCCACATCGGCCAGGGCCTCCACCAGAGGGGTCCGCAGCCTGGCGAGGACCGAGGTCAGACGAATCTCCGCCATGGCGAGAGCGTCGAGCGGATCGGCCGAGGCATCGGTCGCACTGGGCGTGTCCGGCGTGTCCGGCGTGTCCGGCCCAGCCGACGGGTCGGGCGGTGGCTCGAGCAGGAAGGCACCCTGGCCCTTGCCGCCTCCGCCATCGTCGACGGCCACCCCCAGGTATCGAGCAGCGAGATCCGTCACCCTGTACCGGTCGTTCGACGGATCGAGGAGGTAGGCGGCTACGGCGGTGTCCATGGTCAGTTGGGTGACGTCCACGCCGAGTGGCAGCAACGACCGCATGATCTCCTTGGCATCATGGGCCACGACGCCGACACCGCCCGCCCCCAGTCCGCCGGCGAGTGCCTCGAGAACCCCGGGCTCGGCAGACAGCGGACTGTCCGGGTCTGTGCCGGACCCGAGGTACACCACGGGAACCGGCGGCGAGCCGTCAACCACCGCCTCGCCGGCCACCGCCAGGCCCAGCAAGGGCGACCTGCCGGGATCCCCCGACCAGCGTGCGGAGAGGGCGACGCTCCCCGTCGTGGCCCGGGCGGAAGCGAACACGGCCTCCAGCGCCTCGCATGCCGACGCGGTGTCCCGGGGTGCCATCACTGAGGGCGACGCCAGCCAGTCCGGTGCCGCGTCTGCTGCCGTCGCACCAGGCCCGTCGAGGCCGCCGGGACCCGAGGTGCCGGCGTCACCGGTGGCAGGTGTTGCCGGCCTGCCGAGATACCCGTCCTGCATCAATGCCGAAAAGCGCGTCCACAACGTCCGCAACTCCAACTCGGCGAAGGTGCGGCGGGCCTCTTCGAGTTCCCATCCCCCGAGGGTCAACTGGTCGACATGGACGTCGAGGGGTACGTCCCGGACCAGGGGGATCACCTCGGCGTTCGTGCGCACGCGATCGAGATGGGCGGCCAGGTTCTCCCTCAGCTTCGGAGACAGCGCGTCGAGGTGGGCGTAGATGGTCTCGAGGTCCCCGTACTCGTTGATCAGCTTGGCTGCGGTCTTCTCCCCGACCCCGGGTACTCCGGGGAGATTGTCCGACGGGTCGCCCCGCAGCGCGGCGAGGAGCGGGTACTTCGCCGGCTCGACCCCGGTCCTCTCCTCGATGCCGGCCTCGTCGTAGAGGGAATAGTCGCTCACGCCACGCCGGTTGTAGAGCACCCGGATGTAGGGGTCTTCGACCAGTTGGTAGGAGTCACGGTCCCCAGTCACGATGATCACCGGGTGCCGGCGATCACGCGCCTCGGTGGCCAGGGTGGCCAGCACGTCATCTGCCTCGAATCCCTCGGCCCCGACGACCGGGATGGCCAGGGACTCCAGCAACGACCGGATCATGTCGAATTGGGGGGGCAGATCCGGGGGCGTCTCGGCGCGTCCACCCTTGTAATCGTCGACGATCTCGTCCCGGAAGGTACCGCCCGGGAGGTCGAAGGCAACCGCCAACCCGACCGGTCGGTGATCCCGAATCAGGTTCACCACCATCGAGGCGAAGCCATGGACGGCGTTGGTGACCACCCCATCGGCTGTGGTCAGTGTGGTCGGGAGGGCGAAGTAGGCCCGGAAGGCCAGGGACATCCCGTCGAGCAGGATCAGAGGCCCCGAGGGCGGTTCCGGACCGCTGTCCGGGCTCTTCGATACCTGTCGGGCAGAGGGCTGATCGGCCATGGTAGAGGGGCGCCCCGGCCTAGGGCGCGAGCGTGCCCTCGAGCACCTGTCGGGCCACGTCCACCATCCGCGAACGGGTTGTCATCGCCGTCTTTTGGATGAAGTCGAACGCCTCGGCCTCGGACAGGCCGGACCGTTCCATCAGGACGCCCTTGGCACCGTCGACCATCCGCCGGGTCTCGAGCTTGTCCTCGGCGCTGGCTTGGAGGCCGACGCCCCCCTCGGTCTGTTCCCGGCGTGCCTCGTCGTCGATCGCCCACTCCTGTTCACAGCGGGCCACGGCCTGGTCGATGGCCGGGATGAGCTCGATCCGCTGAAACGGCTTGACCAGATAGGCGGCCACCCCGGCATCGCGCGCCTCGTCGATCAGGCTCCGTTGGCTGAAGGCGGTGAGGATCAGCACGGCGACCTTGAGGCCCAGATCGCGAATGGACCGGGCTGCGGCAAGCCCGTCGGAGCCGGGCATCTTGACGTCGAGGATAACCAGGTCGGGGTGGTGGGCCCGGACCAATTCGACCGCCTCGTCCCCGCGTCCGGTCTCGCCCACCACGTCGTACCCCTCGTCCAACAGGATCTCCTTGAGGTCGAGTCGGATGATGGCCTCATCCTCTGCGATGACAACGCGCCTGGTCATGGTGTATCAGCTCCTCCCGGCTGGGGTTCCGACGACGTCGGCGAACGGTACGAAACGATCAGATCCTCGTGCGGCACGTTGGACACGGTCGGCATGGTCTTCCCGACGCGAATGGTCATCATGGTCTTCCTGGTCAACCGGGGCCGACCACCAGTCGATTGAGCAGATCGTCCTGCCGCCGCTCGAGTTCGGCGATCTGCGTCAACAGGGCGGTCCGTGTCTGGAACATGACCGTGGCATGACGGTTGGCTTCGTCGTGTTCCTTGGACGCCACCGGCGTCTCGGACACCAGCGCCCTCAACCGGGTGTCATCGGCGATCTCGTTGACCACCACCAGCTGCTCGTCGAGCACCGCCAACTCGCTGCGGGCGCGCACCAACCGTTGGTGGGCGTCACTGAGGCGGCGTTCGATGATCGTGCGATGCATGGGAGGACAATTCTACGCATGGTGGGAACCAACTCCGCGCAGAGGGTCCGGACTGCCCGCACGGCACCATGGGCATACCCTTGGCGACCCGTGCCGGACCGCCGCCCTCACCCCCCGGGGCCGGCCACCCGTGACCGCCGCACCAGGAGGCGTTCCAGCGTGGCGGGGTCGGGAGCGGGACCCATCCCGCCCCCGCTGGGCACAGAAACCTCCAGTGCACCGTTCGAAGCGGACCGGACCAGCCCCAGGGGCTCCACCAGCCCATCGGTCAAGTAGGTTACGGCCGGGCTCAGGTCCCCGGGCCAGGCGAAGCCGGGGACTGCCGCCAGGGTGGTGTTGACACCACGGGCGTAGCCCGACTCGTACATGCCGCCGATCCACATCGGGATGCCGGCATCCCTGCAGTCCTCGACCACCCGCAGTGCCGCACCCAGGCCACCGAGGCGCGACGGCTTGACACACACCACCGAACACGCCCCCATCGAGATGGCGGCCGCGGTTCGCTCGGGCGAGTCGAGGCTCTCGTCGAGGCAGATGGGGGTGGCGAGGCGACGCGCCAGGCGTGCGTGTGCCGCGAGGTCGGACCGATCGAAGGGTTGTTCCAGGCAGAGGAGTCCGAACCGGTCGAGCCGCCCGAGGTGGGCGCTGTCCGATTCGGAATACGAGCCATTGGCGTCCGCCTGCACGCGCAGGCCCGGGATGGCGGCGGCCAGCGCGGCCACCGCACCCACCGGTTCGACATCCCACCCGGGGCCGATCTTCATCTTCACCCGCGTGAATCCCTCGGCGGCCAACGCAGCCACCGAGTCGACCAGTGTGCCGGTGTCCCCGGAGGTCCCGACCACCGCGCCGATCTCGATCTGCCGGTTCTCCACCCCGAGCACCTGGGCGAACGATCGGCTCTCGGATCGGAGGTGGGCGTCCGCCACCGCCATCTCCAAGGCGGCGAAGGCCAGTGTCCCCCCGGGGGCGGCACGCCGGATCCCGTCCAAGGCGGAGGGCCGGGGCAGCCGGCCATGCGACCTGGCCGCCTGCTGGACCAGGGCCGGTACCAGGCGGTGCTCGAGAGCGAAGAACGACCCGGCCACGTCCTCGGCGTCGTAAGTGGTGTCGGCGAGGGCGGCGCACTCTCCCCAGCCGTCGACCGGGCGACCATCCGCGCTCCCCCGGAGTTGCACCAGCACCAGAGGTCGGTTCCTGTGCACGCCGACCGCTGTCGAGACCGGGCGCACGAACGGGACGTCGATCCACCACAGTTCGACGCAGTCCAGGGCGAACGCGCCGCGCTCGCCGACCGCGGCCCAGGCCTCGGTCAATCCGATCGGGGGAGCTCCACCGTCCATGGGAACGGATCCTACGTTTCGGGCCTTCCCGGCATCGCTGTTCCACGCAGTGGTGGCGATAGGCTGCGCCCCCACCGGCCCGGGTGGCGGAATGGCAGACGCGGTGGACTCAAAATCCATTGTCCGAAAGGGCGTGCGGGTTCGAATCCCGCCCCGGGCACCAGTGCGGCGGTCGTCGGCCACCGCCGCCGAAGTGACCAACGAGTAATCACCTCGCCTGTTCCCGGCCGTGCCACACTTGTCCGTCCACCACGGTCGAGGTCGGCCGGGATCATTCGAGAGGAGCCGGTAGGTGCTGGCCTTTACCTTCCCAGGACAGGGGTCGCAGCGATCCGGCATGGGTCGTGCCTGGGTCGAGCACCCTTCGTGGGAGGTGGCCGCCGAGGCGTCGGAGATCGCCGGGCGTGATCTGACCACCCTGCTCCTGGACGCCCCCATGGGGGACCTCACCCGCACCGCCAACGCCCAACTGGCCACCTTCGTGATGAGCCTGGTGGTGCTCGATGCAGTCGAGCGACTCGGCTTGGCTCCGGCGGCGTGTGCCGGCCACAGCCTTGGTGAGTACACCGCCCTGGTGGCGACCGGGGCCCTTTCGCTCTCCGATGGGACCCGCCTGGTCATCGAACGCGGGAACGCCATGCAGGGCGCCGCCGACGAGCGTCCCGGAACGATGGCCGCGCTCATCGGCATCGCCGATGACGACGCCGAGGCCGCTTGCCAGCGGGCCGAGGACGATGTGTGGGTGGCCAACTACAACGCACCGGGCCAGGTGGTCATCGCCGGCACGGTGGATGCGGTGGCCAACGCCACCGACAGGGCAAAGGAGCTCGGCGCCCGCAAGGTTCTGCCCCTACCGGTATCGGGCGCGTTCCACACCCAGTTGATGCTCTCGGCACGGACGCGCCTCCGCCAGACGCTCGACACCGTGGCATTCCACTCCCCCGAGGCACCCGTGGTGGCCAATGTCGACGCCCGGGTCCACACCGACCCTGGTGAGTGGCCGGGCCTGCTCTCCGCCCAGTTGTGCAGCCCGGTCCGATGGCGCCAGTCCCTGGAGACCCTGAGCGGCAGGGGTGCCACCACGATCGTTGAGTTGGGTCCGGGCGGCGTGCTCACCGGCATGGTGCGCCGGACTGTTCCGGACGTGAGAGGAGTCGCCGTTGCCGTCCCTGCAGACCTGGACAAGCTGATCGACACCGTTGCCGGCATCGACGAGTGGACCACTTCGGGGCCGACCCATCAGGGCGAGCACCTCTACACTTCGGAACGGGTGATCGTCAGCCCTGCCCCCGGGGTGTTCGAACCCGAGGTCCAACTGGCCGCACTCGAGAGCACCGCGTTGGCCGAGGCCACCGCGGCCCCCGACAGCGGCTATGGGGCGGCGCCCGGTTCCCTCCTGGCAGTGGGCGACCTGGTCGGCACGGTGGGGCTGACCGAGGTCAGGACCCCCTTCGCCGGCATCCTGGTGCGCTGGCTGGCGGTCCGGGGCGAGCGGGTGGTCGAAGGGCAACCGGTGGCATGGATCCGCACGGGAGGAGGCTCGTGATGACCGGGCCCGAGGATGGGATCCGGGGACGCGACGGCGACCGTGGACGCGACGAGGAGCCCGGTGCGGACCCCGCCCCAGGCGGCAGAGTCGTGCTGGTCACCGGGGGCTCACGCGGCATCGGCCTGGCCTGCGCCAACTGGTTCCTGGCCCGCGGGGATCGGGTGGCGATCACCTCGAGGACCGGCGCGGTCGAGGACGGCCTCGACGCCGGCATGGATCGGTTCATGTCGCTGACCTGCGACGTGACCGATCCCGAGCAGGTCACTGCTGCGTACTCCGCCATCGAGGAGGCGTGGGGACCGGTCGAGGTGCTCGTGGCCAATGCCGGCATCACGCGCGACATGCTGGTCCTCCGCATGAGCGAGGAGGCCTGGTCCGAGGTCATCGACACCAACCTGACCGCCGTTTTCCGAGTTGCCAAGCGGGCACTCACCAAAATGATCCGCCTCCACCGTGGGCGCGTGATCATGATCTCCTCGGTGGGCGCGTTCATCGGTTCGGCCGGTCAGGCCAACTATGCGGCCTCCAAGGCCGGGCTGGTCGGTATGGCCCGGTCGATGGCGCGCGAAGTAGCCAGCCGCTCGATCACCGTCAACGTGGTTGCCCCCGGGCTGGTCGAAACGAATATGCTCGCAGCACTCGGAGAAGAGCGAATGCGCGAAATCCGGGCCCAGGTACCCTTGGGTCGGGTGGCCCGGGCCGAGGAGGTCGCCGAGGCCGTAGGATTCCTGGCTTCGGCCGGTGCCGGCTATGTCACCGGGGTGGTGCTGTCCGTGGACGGAGGATTGGCCATGGGCCTGTGATGCCCCGTCTTGACGGGGTCGGGCCCCGTGGCCACGTGACAGTTGGACCATCACCAGAGCGGGCGACGCCCGAAGAAGGAGCGATCCAGTGAGTAACGACGAGGCATTCGAGAAGTTCCAGGAGTGCGCGGTGGAAGTGCTTCAGGTGCCTGCCGACAAGGTGACAAGGGAGGCCCGGTTCGCCGAGGACCTGGATGCCGACAGCCTCGATCTGGTCGAACTGGTCATGGCCCTCGAGGAGACCTTCGACGTCTCCGTGGACGAGACCGAACTCGATGGCATCGAGACAATCGGACAGGCATTCGATCTCATCTCCGCCAAGATCTGATGCGACTGGGCATCGGACCTGACGGTCCGATCGCCGGTCGGCGCGTCGCCATCACCGGAATGGGAGTGGTTTCGTGCTGCGGGGTCGGTACCGAGGCGCTGTGGTCCGGACTCAACGGACCGCCGCCCATCGGTGAGCGCCGCGTGCCCGACTTCGACCCCGAGCGATGGTTCACCGTCAAGGAAGCCCGTCAGATCGACCGGTTCGCCCAGTTCAGTGTGGCGGTCGCCTCCCTGGCCTTCGAGGATGCCGGCGAGATCACAGCCGATCCGGGACGCTGCGCAGTCATCATGGGCACCGGGGTCGGGGGCTTGGAAACCCTGGAGACCCAGATCCTCCTCTTCGGCGAGAAGGGGGCCCGCAGGGTCTCCCCCCGGTTGGTACCGATGATGATGACCAACGCCGGAGCAGCCGCCGTCTCCATCCGCATGGGCTGGCACGGGCCATCCGAGACCATCACCACGGCGTGTGCCGCCGGTGCCCACAGCATCGCCTACGCCGCGCACCTGGTGGCCTCCGGCCGATGTGACGTGGCCATTGGCGGTGCGGCCGAAGCGGGGATGACCGGTGTCGGCATGGCTGCGTTCGCCAACATGACCGCGCTCTCCACCTCGGGGAACTCGCGTCCGTTCGACCTCCGTCGCGACGGTTTCGTCATCACCGAGGGCGCCGGCGCCTTCGTCCTGGAGGCGTGGGATCACGCCGTGGCCCGTGGTGCCCACATCTACGGCGAGTTGGCCGGTGCCGCCAGCACCGCCGACGCCCACCACATCACCGCTCCTATCCCCGGCGGCTCCGGCGCAGCCGAGTGCATGACACTGGCCATGGAAGATGCCGGGATCACACCCGACCAGGTGGGCCACATCAACGCCCACGGGACATCGACACCCCTCAATGACCGGGCCGAAGCGGATGCCATCACCAAGGTGTTCGGGGGTGCGCCTCCTCCGGTCACCTCCACCAAGGGGATCACCGGCCATGGGCTCGGAGCCAGTGGGGCCATCGAAGCGGTGGCCGTGGCGCTCAGCATCCAGCACCACCTGATCCCGCCGACCTCCGGCTATGAGCAGCCGGACCCGAGCATCCACCTCGATGTGGTGGCCGGCCAAGCCCGCCCCTGGGTGCCCACACCGGTGCTCTCCAACTCGTTCGGTTTCGGCGGCCACAACGGCTGCCTGGTGATCACACCGGCCTGAACCAGGCCACGAGCTGCAGTCCCGCTCGACGGGTGCGGTCGATGCCGCCCGCGATCCCCCTACGGTTGGGATCCCATGGTTGACCGATTGACCTCCGCCCAAACGCCCGGCACCACCGGCCCGGCCCCCGCAACCCCTGCCCCTCACAATCCGGACCTGGCCATCGGCGCCTTCACCCCGCACGGTCCGTGGACGGTCGACCCTGGTGCCATGCCGTGGCGTTTCGCAACCGACACGGAGGGTGACATCGACGTCCTTCGTGCCGAGGCGGCCACGCTGGCCCGCCGACTGGTCAAGCCGCAGCACATTCCTTCGGTCGGTCGAGTGTTGACCGTCGGGCTGCGACTGGGCTCCGCCCTGGTGGGTTGGGGGATCCACGAACGTGGCACTCCCCGCTCGCGGGCCGGGCTGTCCCGGAGGCTCCGGCCGGCCTTCGAGCGACTCGGCCCCACCTACATCAAGCTCGGACAGATCATCTCCTCGGGAGAGGGGATCTTCCCCGAGGAGCTGGTCGAGGAGTTCCAACTCTTGCGCGACCGCGTTCCACCCGAGCCCTTCGCCACCGTCCGGCGGACGATCGAAGAAGAGCTGGGTCGGCCCCTCGCGGAGGTCTTCGTGTCGTTCGACCGCACCCCGATCGCCTCGGCCTCGATTGCCCAGGTGCACGCGGCCACGCTGCGCACCGGGGAACGGGTCGTGGTCAAGGTCCAGCGGCGCACGGTGGCCTCGATGGTCCGCCTGGACATCGCCTCCATGTCGTGGATAGCCCCGCTACTGGTCGGCCGCATCCCGGTCACCGCACTTACCAACCCGCCGGCCCTGGTCGAGCTGTTCGCCGAGACCATCGTCGAGGAGCTCGACTTCCGCCTCGAGGCCCAGAACATGCTGGATATCGCCGCCGTCTTCGCCGGCACCGGCCAGCGTTCGGTCGTGGTGCCGAGGCCGCACCCCGAGCTGGTGACACGGCGGGTACTGGTGATGGAGCATCTGCACGGTTTCGCCTGGGCGAATGCCGCAGGGATGCGGGAAGCGGGCATCGACACAGCAGCCGTCCTCCGCTCGAGCCTGATCGCCTTCCTCGAGGGTGCGCTGCTCTACGGGGTCTTCCATGGCGACCTCCACGGCGGAAACCTGCTGGTACAGCCGGACGGCACCGTGGCCCTACTCGACTTCGGCATCACCGGCCGGCTCGACGAGTTCAGGCGCCAGGCATTCCTCCGCCTGGAGATGGGTGCCACGACCAACAATCTGACCCTTCAGGTCGAGGCACTGCGGGACCTGGGTGCCCTTCCGGCCGACTCCGACGTGCATGCGGTCATCCGCGATCTCGGGCTCGATCGGCCCGCGGTGGATCCCACCACCTTGACCGCCGAGGAGATGATGGCCGAGCTCCGCGAGGTGACCAAGGCACTCCTCGGCTACGGTGCCCGGCTGC
>Ga0181523_10004891_pt1 | contig 11333 bp, 10 predicted proteins | sample PEATcosm2014_Bin_43_FD_119752 | JGI IMG/M metagenome (GOLD analysis project Ga0181523, IMG submission 119752) | Peatland microbial communities from MTU Mesocosm Facility, Houghton, MI, USA - PEATcosm2014_Bin05_30_metaG | ecosystem: Environmental > Terrestrial > Soil > Wetlands > Peat | place... | reverse complement strand
TCTACTATATATAATCCCAAAAAAAAGACCGGCATTGCCAAAAATCTACCTAAGACGCCTGAATTCCCCAAAAATTAGGTTGTCCGGAAAATGGACAAGACAAAAAACCCGGAGAAAAAAGTCCGGCTCAACACATACGAAGATTTTTCGGCCTATATGAGTATAACCTCGGGTTTTGCTCGAAAAATTTCGCCAATATTCCTAAGTCTTTTATTATCCATTGAGTAAGTTTTCGGCACGGGTGAAAAAAGTTTTGGTTTCTCCCGTAAGTCCTTTGTTCTCTGCAAACGCGATATGAAAATAAATCACGCAAGAAATTCCGATTTTTCGGTCTCGTTCGCTTAGATGGTCGTAAGAGGGTCGTGAGTGTACCCTAAAAAATCAGTTCGGGACGGTTGTCCAGAAACTGGACGAATCTCCACTGGACCCTAGAGTGCTTTCTCTCGGTACTTGACTAGTGATATAAGACTCAAAGTGGGTGGCGGGGCAGACAGCCTTATGTCTGCGCCTGAGACGTGGTAGTTCCTTCGTGAAAGACTGCATCTCGACCACCCGCCCTAAATCATCCCCATCACCAGGGGAAATCCTGTAATGCAACGAAAAATCATAATCGGTCTGTCTCTAGCTTGTCTGCTTTTGGCTATCCTGTCAGGCATCCTAGCGTTCCGACTCTATAGCCAGTCCCGTTTCACAGCCGCCAGTAGCAGCAATCCCTACATCATGTTTGACCGGAAGACCGCACAAGCCTGTTGGTCTGGACCAGCAAATAATGCCCCACCAACGGGTTTCATCCCTGATTCTCCACCAAACTTGTTCCAAGTTAATCCTGCAAATATCCCTTTCTGCAAGGATTTGAAATGATGCGTCTAGCCGCCAAATGTCCTAACTGTTCGCTCTTGGTTCCGCTAGTTCAGCTAAACAGTTCTGAGATTCCGGTTTTTGAGCCGGAATTGTGTGTGATTCTAAAATGTCCCAATTGCCGCAAAGAATCTCGTTTGCTCGCCTCACTTCTTCAGGTGTTCCCTGAAGCCACTCAGCGGGAAAAGTCTCCAAATAAACCGTAGTCATACAAGCAACTTCCTTCCCAAAATAATCTCAACCCCGCCCGTCCCGCTTCGCTTAACTGCTTCCACGATACAAAGGGCAATTTTCGCTCCCCCGATGGCTGAGGGTTCAATCGAATTGCTAAAGTCCGTTGGCTCCGTGCAAACGAGACGGAGGTCAATTACCGGGATTTTGAGTTCCCCCGCGACTCGGATAATCACATCGTTGAACGCGATTATTGCTGCCACAACCGACCGTTGGTAGTCCGGGTCCGAAAAACATCCGTGGTAGATAGTGCAGACGGTGAGAGGCAAGCCCGTCTTTCTGCAAGCCTCAACCGCCCCGCGATACCTATTCTCAAATCCCTCGACTACTCCAAGACTTTCGATCGCATCGTTCCCGCCGACACTCAGAATTATATGGGTCGCGTCTAGTGGTATCCGCTCTACCTGTGCCGGGATTTTTTCTGTGCTACTCCCATCAACGGCTACCAATGAGGCTTTCCAACCCTCGGGGAGAAGTTCGCGGACTCGCGAGATCACATCCGGCTCGCCACCCGTGTAGAACCCATTGTCAAAAATCGAATCCCCAAGCAGGACTAAGTGTGGCATGCGGGAGCCTCACGGAAATTCTATTCGCAAAACTCGCAAGGAAGCGGTACATTCCGAATATGCAATGCCCTACCTGTAAAGCCAATTACGATTCGAGTAAGCAATCTAAGGATTGCCCGCACAGTGAGTTTCTTTCACCGCTCAGAATGGGGCCGGTAGGGCATGGCCACTATTTCACCGTTGACAAAGACGGCTATCTGAAACCCTTTGACCCAAATAAAACCGTTGAAGGAGGAAGCTAACATGGAAACGGCAGCAGCAATTCTGGTACAGACGATTTTAGACTCGGATGACCGACTCAAGACCCTGCTTCGTGGAGAAACGGTTAAAGGCCCCGTAGCGGCAGCAGAATTTCTCACACCCTTCTACGTTGCTGCGCTCACCGCAATTAAGCGGGCGCATAAGGCTAATCCCGAGATGCGCTAAATAGGGGACTGAGCAACAATTTGCCGTGGGGAACTGTCTACGGTAAAGCCGTTCTAGATTCTCCAGCCGACTGAACTGTTACAACCACGGGCACGACGAAGCCCTGCATTGCAGCGAGGGCATCCCGACACAGTTCAATTAGATTCTTCCGGTTTCCGGCAAACTGCCAGCCTGTTGCGCGCCTCACGACGACCGCCTCGCCGTAGCGCGATTTGTTCAAAGAACGCCATCTAGTCGGTTCGGGGGCGGTCCTTGACCCCCAACGTGGCGAAGCCTTTTCGACAACTTCCATTGTGTATTGCTGATGGATGATCACACCATCCTCATGCACTTCTATGTTGGTACGACTGAGTAGGAATCCAATTTCAGGATGGTTCCGAAACTGAAGTTGAAGGGCGTGACTTGCGGACTTCCCAAACTTGTCTTCCGTGACTCCGTAACTCCTAAAAGCAACTGTCCGAAACGCAGAAAGGAATGCACTCAAGCAGTAGAGAAACTTCTCGCAGTCCAACTTCTCTTCATAATCGGCCATTTGCGTGAGAAAGAACCGACACTCGTAAATCTTTTCGACGATGCGGGCAGGGTTTTTCGCCTTCTGATACATCTCGATGGCCCTCTCGGACCAGTAACGCACAACTCTGTCCGCTGCGCAATCTCATTCACTGATACGAACTATTGCAACCGCCAGACCCGAATTTCCTACTAGACATCGCGAAAAAAGTTCATTTTCCATCTGTTTTCCAATTAAGGACTTTTAAATGTGCTAAGTGCCGCCATTCCAGCGCGTTAGAATTAGCTGCTCTGTCCTTGCCAAGGTTCAGGCGTGAGTTCGATTCTCATAGGCCGCTCCATTCCTTCAGCTACTTTCTGCTCCACCAGACAATAGTGACGCCCAGGCAGACGATGGCGATTCCAATCCAACGGTTCTGGCTGATGCGTTCGCCCAAAAAGGCTTTTGCCCCAAAGGCGCCTGCCGCATAGCTCAGGGCGCTCACCGGCACCACAAAACTCACTTCCTGAAACGAAAGAATCGCGAGAAGCGAGAAAAATCCCAAGCTCATCAGGCCGATGCCCAGCCACATCCACGGCAAGCGCAGCGATTGCAACACGAAATTCAGAATGGATTTGGGAGAAAAGTCGTGGACTTCTCCGATACCCTTCATCGCGCGGCTCACGCAGAGCTCTCCTCCTGTCCCCGCAACTACAATGAAAAAAAACAGGATCAGTTCACGCACGAGGAGGCTCTCCTGTCGTGCTCGGTGGCGTACGGCCCACAAGCAAAACTCCCAGACAGATGACCGTGACGCCGATCCAGCGCAATGGCGAAATCCTCTCGCCGAGAAGGAGATAACTCAGGATGGAGATCGACAGGTAAGACAGAGACGTAGCTGGCTGCACATAACTATAGTCGGCCCAGGTCAGCAACAGCATGTGGGCAATAAAAAATCCCAGCAAGCAGGAAATGCCCAACCAGATATAGCCGGAGGCCAGCACCCGCGAAACGATTGGGATAATGTCGTGGACTCTTCCGGAGACGACTGGCCCGACGGTCTTCATGCCCTTGCCCAGGAAAACGTTTCCAAGCGGTCCCAAAGTAATGCTGATCAGAATCATCGGGATCGTTTTCAGTTGGAGTCTTCGAGTATGGCTCACGCGTGTACACTGTACGATAGTCAAGAATAACAAACTACAGGCTGCAACGGACGCCATCGCCGCAGAAACCGACAGAAAGTCATGCGCAATGCGCATCGGCGAAATGGAAAATCCTTGGAATCCGCGGGCACTTGCCGAAGGTATCACTCGCACTTGTGCGGGCATCCAACATGCGATAATCATGACTGGAAAGTTGTGGCAATCGGAGAGTCGAGCTCCCCCTGCCGCACTCGATTCGGGAATAGGGTATCGTGCCGTCAAACCTGCTGGAGTACGCTGTCCTTTTCATAGCCGCAATTCCCTTTATCTATTATATTCTGGCAATTTATAGCTCCACCCGCTATTTCCGGCAGTCCAGCAATTGCCCCGGCAAAAATCTCGATTTCAGTCCTCCGATAAGCAACCTCAAGCCAGTTCGCGGGCTCGACCCTGCTGCCTATGAAAACTTTGCCAGTTTCTGCCTCCAGGACTATCCCGAGTACGAACTGATTTTTTGCGCGACAGACCAAAGCGATCCCTGCGTCCCTGTAATCCAGCAATTGATGCGGGATTTCCCCGAGCGGCAAATCCGCCTGCTTTTCAGCGCGGGCCACACGGCTATCAACGACAAGGTTGCGAAGTTGCGGCTGATGGAGCGCGAAGCCCGCTACGAGTACCTGGTGATCAATGACTCCGATGTGCGTGTCGAGCCCGATTATCTGCGGCGAGTGGTTGCGCCGTTGCGCGATCCCAAAGTGGGCGCAGTGACCTGCTTCTACGTATCACCGCGAGAACGATCCTTCGTCGAGAAACTCCAGACCATCGGGATGCTTTCCGACTTTTATGCGGGAGTGCTCGTCGCATGGCAGCTCGACGGAATTCAGTTCGCCCTGGGTCCAACAATGTTGTCCACGAAGCAGCGCATCCGGGGCTTCGGGGGTTTTCAGGTGTTGGAAAACCGCCCGGCAGATGACCTCCTCTTTGGGCGCCTGATTGCCGAACAAGGAGTTGAGGTCAGGCTGTTACGGTATGCGGTAGAAACGGTTCCTGATTTCCAGGGAATGGGCGAACTGCTGTCCAAGCGTATGCGGTGGATGACCGTGATGAGAAGCATGCGGCCCTGGGGCCACTTTGGCCTGCTCTTCACTTGGGGTTTGCCATGGGCGACCCTTGCCGTCCTGGTGCACCCGACCTTGGGCGTTGCTGCGGCCTATTGGGGTCTGTACGTAGCCTTTCGCATAGCCATGACGTGGCTCATCGGAATCCGGGGGCTCAAACAGCAAGGACTTTGGAAGAAAATGCCGCTAATTCCACTATGGGACGCACTGGCGTTTTGCATCTGGCTGGTGAGTTTTACGCGAACGACCATACGTTGGCGTGGCGCCGAGTACAAACTCAGACACGGACAATTCGTTTCGGCGACGGATAATTTTGCTGAGCGTCACTCTGCCAAGAGCGATTCCTAGAGAACGAGAGCCAAATTTGCGGCGATTGCGGCCAGTCCAAGGTTTCTTTCAGCGTTTCTCGCGTTTATCGGATGCCACGCGAGACTCGCCTGCATGGCCCGCGCCGGCAGACATGCCGGCGGCAATGTCCGTGTGCAGCCGGCGTTCATTGCGTGGCTGGCGCCAATTCACTTGTGGCAGCATCATCGTGGTATCGACGCGATTGCGATACTTCATGGCAATATTCATCAGTGAATCCAGTAGAGATTCCGAGAGGAAGTGCGGCTGCAGGCCCAGATCAAGCAACTTCGAGTGCTTCGCGTTGTAATAATGCTGCTCAGCCTCGACACGCGGATCCGGGATGTGGTCGATTTCCACCTTCAACCCAAGGTCCTTTCCCGCTTCCTGCACCTTTTTCGCGAGGTCCAGAACGGTAAACTGTTCCGTGAACTGGTTGTACACACGACATTCGCCCTTGGCCGCGGGATTCAGGCAGGCCAGTTCGACACAGCGAACGGTGTCCCGGATATCCAAAAATCCGCGCGTCTGGCCACCTTTTCCATAAACCGTTAAAGGCTGACCGATGGCCGCCTGGACGCAAAAGCGATTCAGAACCGTGCCGAACACTTCGTCGTAATCCAGGCGATTGATCAGAGCTTCGTCTAACGCGATTTCGTCGGTCACCGTGCCATAGACCACACCCTGGTTCAGATCCGTGGCGCGCACTCCCCATATCTTGCAGGCAAACATCATGTTGTGGCTGTCGTGCACTTTGGAAAGGTGATAGAAGGAACCGGGCTGTTTGGGGAAGGGCAAGAGGTCGCGTCGCCCGTTGTGTTCGATGTTGATGTAGCCTTCTTCGATATCAATGTTTGGCGTTCCGTATTCGCCCATCGTGCCCAGCTTGATCAGGTGACAATCCGGCTGCACCTCCCGAATCGCGAACAGGACATTCAATGTGCCGACGACATTGTTCACTTGAGTGAATACGGCATGCTTGCGGTCGATCATTGAATAAGGAGCCGAGCGCTGTTCGGCAAAATGGATGATCGCCTCCGGCTCAATCTGCTTGATGGTGGAGACCAAAAAGTCGTAGTCCATTACATCTCCCACAAAGAGATCAATGGCCCTGCCTGTCAACCGATGCCAGGTTCGCAGGCGGTCACAGAGCGGAAGAATGGGGGTAAGAGTCTGGGCACCGAGTTCGTGATCCCACTGCCGGCGGATAAAATTATCCACTATCGCTACGGAGTGTCCTTTTGCGGAAAGATAAAGGGCAGTCGCCCATCCACAGTACCCATCCCCACCGAGAACAATTACTTTCATGGCTTCCCCTTTACTTCAGTCTCTATCCGCTCTTACGGTTCAAGCAAACTTGGTCCTTGGTTTTGCTTCCAGTGATCCAACGCAAAGCTCCTGTAACACCAGAAATTTGTGAACAGGGTCTTGCTTGCATTGCAGAAATCGACCGACTTGCTCTGTCCCAATCAATTTGGCGATTCTACTTCAACATACCTGGTTCCTGCTCCCTCAGGCTCGCCCTCAAATGGATGCACAATACGGCCCATTCCGAGCAGGTATACCGCCAGGCCCAATAATCCCACAGGGACATTCCATACCCGAAGACACAGTAAAGTTTCCGCTCCGCCGCTCATTCCCGCTAATCTGAATAAAGCATCAAACGCCGTCTCTCCAACACCAATGCCCCCCGGAGTCAAAGGTAAACTATTCACCAAATGGCCAATCGGCGCAACCAATGCCAGTCGCATCGAAAAAGAAGCGGGACTTACAGCATACAGGCCAAGTGCCGTAACAACGATAAGCGCCAGATTTGCAACCAGAGAGAGAAGGAGCGCGAGGAACAACCTGCTTCGCGCCTTGCCGTGCGCGACCATCGCGCCCAACACGCGAAGAGCAAGGCTTTTGATTCCTGGCCATCTGCCCAAAAGCCAGGCAACCCATGACCGTGCGGGCACAAAAAACATGACCAGTGCCGTACCGGCAACCATAAACCCAGCCAGCAGGGCATCCAAATACAGAAGACGCCGGAGCAGGGAAACAGAGCGCAGGAGATCGGAAAAGAAGGGGGCGAAAAGGAGAGGGAGCAGAACCAGCGAGAATAGCCCGACGAGGCGGTCCAATATCAGGACGGTGGCCACCTCCGCACGCCGGCCGTGATTCTCCCGTGTTGCATAAACAAGTTTGGCGATATCTCCCCCTGCCGCTCCGGGTAGAAATGTCGAGAAAAGAAAGCCGATCAGGTTCAATTGAATGGAATTGCCCAAAGAGAGAGAGAGCCGGGCATTGCGAAACAAGAGTGACGATCGAATGGACATCATAAAGACGTCCACGAGCATGAATCCCACGGCTGCCAGTGAAAGTGGCCAGGCACGGTAAAGCCGGATCAGGGAAGAAAACTTGATCTGCCCCGAATGCGAAAGATAGGCAAGGATTGCCACACCAATGCTGAGGCGCAAAATTAGGAATGCCGTCTTTCGCAGGGCCGCGCCACGAGAATTGCCGGCAGACTGCTGGGCGGGGTTAGTGGGGAGCATTGGTACCCATTGACGAATAAACGAGATTGGATGCGCCGGGTTGGCTGGGAGCAGTTAGCGAAGTGCTGGAAGCATCCTTTGCGGTTACGTTGGTTAACAGAAATTTGCCGCCGCTTGTAGAGACCGTCTCAAAATTTTCCTTGCCCACTAAACTTTCGATGCGATCCGCCCCCTTCTGCGATGCCACAAGATAATATCTGTTCCCGCTGGTCCACAAAGTTTTGAATTCCGAATCGCTAAGAAAAACCGCCGGCGCTCCCGGAGCAGCCGCGCCATATTCCAAATTAAAGAACTTGCCGTTCAAAAGTAACGGGTCTTGGCCCGTATAAAAGATAACCGAGGAGAAGTGATAGTAGTGGTGATCCACGATCAGCTTTCCCGGGGGCGCCGCAAGGAACGCTTTCGCGAGTGGACGCGATGAGAGGTAAGGATCGAACGCGACCAGCGCCAGCCGGGCTGCGTGGAAAAAGAGAACCATCATGAGTCCAGACGCCAGGAAAGCGCGCAGGCCTGACCAGCGAAGGTTTCCCGCCGCTCCCAGCAAGAAAGCGACCCCCGCCAAACACAACGGCAAGCGAAGATAGGCAAAGGAATCGAAGGTGAGATCCAGCATGTGTCCAAGCGATAGGGTATATGCCGAAGGATGCCGCGATAGCGCCGTGGAAATATCACCCGGTGTGGGCAGGTGGCGCACGGCAATCGCAATGACGATAGTGGATAGCGCAGCGAGCGCGGCGATTCCTCCCAAAGTGCGTGTACCACGGTGGATCCACGTTCCTTCTGCCGCCATCGCTGATCCCAGCAGAAGAGCCAGGGCCGGATAACATGGCATCGAGTAATATTCCTGCGTCGTTGAAAACGTGAAGAAGATCAGAATGAACCCCACACAGCAAAGCGCCAGAAGTCTCGTACGCCCAGCGCGGTCCAGGGGCTTATAAGACAGCTTTGTGACCGCCGGCAGATACACGCTCCAGGGAAAAAGCCAAAGGAGGTGAAATAGCCAGAAGTACAGGCGTGGCACTGTATTGTAGTCGCGCGGATATCGTAAATTCAGAAACCGCAGAAGCTGCTCATTTACGAAATAGAACCATAAGAATCCGTGATACAGGCCAGGTCCGCTCTTCAGGGTCCACGCAAAATAGGGCGGATTGCGAATGGTAGCCAATACATGCCACGGGACGGCGATCAGCAGCACAATTAATGAACCGCTCACCGGAGATAACCTTTGCCAGCTTCTACGGGAAAACAATTGCTTGGTAAGGAGAAGATAAATCAAAGCCGCCGCGACCGGAAACACGATGCCCACCAGGCTCTTGAGCAGCAGCCCCGTGCCCAGACTCGCCGCAAGAACGGCTGCCCAGAAGCGCGGCCGCGTTTCCTCTTCATCCAACGCGCGCAAGAACGCCCACAGCGCAAGCGTGATCGTGAATGTGAGCATCACATCCGGGATCTGGATGCGCGTAAACAGGAATAATCCCACACACGTGGACAGGCACAATCCGGCATAGAAGCCGGCTCGTTTGCCAAAGGCCCACATGCCGAAACAGGCTGTCAGGAGTGCCAGACCGATCGAGGAGAGCGCCACTGGAAGCCGGGCGGACCAATCGGCCACGCCACAAATCTTATAGGACGTGGCCATCAGCCAATAAATTAAGGGAGCCTTTTCCAGGTAGAGCACGCCGTCCAGCCGTGCCGTCACCCAATCCCCGCTGGTCAGCATCGTCTTGGCGATTTGCGCCTGCACGGCATCTACATCATCCATGAGCGAGGGAGGCGAGAGCACACAACCGAGATAAATCGCCGCGGACAACAGGAAAACGAGTAAAAGCAGAAACCAGCGGCGATGGAAGAGTTCGTTCATTTATTGGGAGCGAGCTAAATCCTGACCTGCCATCTTTTCATCCACAAGAATAATATAAGCAGCCCCCATAAATGATATCCAACGTTGATTTCCCTTTGAAAGTGGCGCTTCTTAAGCAGCTCGATGCCCTCGCGGCGGAAAAGTTGTCCGTACGCTGATAACCCGAATTGCAAAGACTCTTCGAGCAATCCGCGTAGCGGCCCTCGAAGCCATTCGTGTGCCGGGATGTCAAAGCCGATTTTCTTCCGGTTTAGCACCGTGGCGGGCAGTTTATCCTTCATCAATTCCTTCAGTACCACCTTTTGCCGTGAACCCCGGATCTTGAGCTTGGCGGGAAGAGTTGATGCGAATTCGACAATGCGATGGTCCAGGAACGGAGGCCGCACTTCCACGGAATGAGCCATGCTCATTCGGTCGCTCTTCGTCAGGATGTCGTCTGCAAGATAGTACTTCTGGTCCAGCCAGAGGAACGGAGCCAGATCATCGTTAACCGCGGGCAGTTTTGTAACCTGACGGAGAATATTGTCAAGCGCTTTCGGCGGCGCCTCATAGAGAAGCGTACTCATTTCCTCGTCCGCAAATGTGCCGTTCCAGTAGACGTGCGCGCGTTCAGGAGACATGAGCGACCCCTCGAGCAGGCGCTTCACTTTGTACTCGAAACCTATCTTTTCGTCGGAAACCGGCCAATGCCGCCACGCGGAGAGGCCTGCGGATACGAATGCCCGCGGAAACCTCCGCACGTGCCGGGCGATTCGGTTGGCACGATAGGTCAAATAGCCGCCAAAGAGCTCATCCGCGCCTTCCCCGCTCAGCGCTACCGTCGTCTTCCTCTTGCACAGTTTCGATAAGAACCAGACGGGCAGCGCGCCTGCGTCCGCGGTCGGTTCGTCGGCATAGTAAGCGAATTCTTCAATTGCGCCCCTCAGATCAACGCCGGGATGCAAATCCATTTCGTCGTGGTCGGTGTCATATTCCTGCACCACTCTCCGGATATAGGACGATTCATCGAAGCTGCGCCCCTTAAACGAAATCGAGAACGTTTTCAACCGCGACGAACTCGCCTGCGCGGCGTAATGCAAAATCGAAGTGGAATCAATTCCTCCGCTAAGCCATACCCCCAGCGGCACGTCGGAGAGTAGATGCTCCCGGATGGATTCCGTAAGCAGCGTATTCAACCGCTCTTTGGCGTCTTCCAGCGATATTTCGTGGGTATCCGCATAAGGCAAATCCCAGTAGCTGTGGGTTCTGATTTGGCCGTTTCTCCACTCCATCCAGGTACCCGGCGCAACTTTTCGAATGCCCTCGATGAGAGTCCATGGACACGGAATGTAGTTTAGCGAGAGGTAGCAATCGAGTCCCTCACGGCTCAAGGTTCGCTCGATCTCAGGATGCGCCAGGATGGCTTTGAGTTCGGATCCAAAATACAAATCCTCGCCCCTCTCCGCGATATAAAGCGGCTTGATGCCCATCCGGTCGCGCGCCAGAACGATGCGTTTCTGAGGAACATTCCACAAAGCAATGGCAAACATGCCCCGTAGGCGCGCGAAACAATCCGTATCCCACTGCAGAAATGCCTTCAGGACGGTTTCCGTGTCCGAGTGCGAAGTGAACTTGTGCCCCAATTCTTCAAGCTCTTGCCTCAACTCGCGATGATTGTAGATCTCGCCATTGAAGACAATTCCGCACTCCCCGCCATTTTCCAAAATGGGTTGATTGCCGCCTTCAAGATCGATGATTTTCAAGCGCGCCGCGGCAAGCG
>Ga0181523_10004890_pt1 | contig 11334 bp, 8 predicted proteins | sample PEATcosm2014_Bin_43_FD_119752 | JGI IMG/M metagenome (GOLD analysis project Ga0181523, IMG submission 119752) | Peatland microbial communities from MTU Mesocosm Facility, Houghton, MI, USA - PEATcosm2014_Bin05_30_metaG | ecosystem: Environmental > Terrestrial > Soil > Wetlands > Peat | place... | reverse complement strand
GGACGCCGGAGCGGGTGCCGGTGGGGGAGGACGCCCCAATCCGCCCCGAGAGCCCCTACGGGGAGAGCAAGGCCATGACCGAGCGGGTCCTGGGCTGGTACGACCGCTGCCTCGGCCTGCGGTCGGTGAGCCTGCGCTACTTCAATGCCGCCGGCGCGTGGCCCGACGGGTCGATCGGCGAGGACTGGACCACCACCATCAACCTGGTCCCGCTGGTGATGAAGGCGGCGCTCGGGCGGCGGGGGCCGCTCGAGGTCTTCGGCACCGATTACCCGACACCGGACGGGACGGCCATCCGCGACTACGTGCACGTCGTCGACCTGGCCGAGGCGCACGTGAAGGCGCTGGAGTATCTCGAGGCTGGGGGAGCCACCGCCGTGCTGAACCTGGGCACTGGTGTGGGCTCGTCGGTGTTCGAGGTCCTCGGGGCGGCCGAGCGGGTCATCGGGCGTCCCGTGCCCCACGAATTGGTCGCCCGCCGTCCCGGGGATCCCGTGGCGCTCTACGCCGACACCGCGCGCTCGGAGGAGGTCCTGGGTTGGACGGCCCGGCTGGGACTCGAAGAGATCCTGGCGTCGGCATGGGTGTGGCACTCGACGCACCTGGACGGGTACGACGACTGATACCGGATCGGGCGGTCCCCGAGGAGACCGCGGTGAGCGAGCGAGTGGCCAGGTCCCCTTCCCAAAGTCGGACCGCGACCAGGGCGGGGCCGTACTTGATGGCGAGCCCGATGATCAGCTTCATCTGTACCTGTCTGAGGAAGAACTCCGGTTATCTTCTGTGCACCATGCGAAGAGTGAGCCATCGTTCGGACGTGTGCTCGGGAATCCACCGTTCCGGCTTAGCCACGCTCGTCGCGACGGTCGTCGTCACCCTGTCCATCCTTGGTGCGCCGACTGCTTCAGCACACGGTACGGTCCCGCTGGTCGGGACCTTCAGGCTCACCGGAGGGGCATGCGATCCCGTCTCTGGTGCCATCTCCGGCTCCTACTTTCAGCTGATCTTTCCTCATGGGAACGTGAACACGGGGTACTTCTTCCAGAACTCCAGCTCACCGTGCTTCAACAAGTCCTACACGACCATCTCACCGGGGACTCAAGGCGGACTCGCGACGGGAACGTACCAGCCAGGTCCTCGACCTGCTTTCGACAAGAAGGGCGATGCGCGTGCAAGTGCCATCATCCGACCAGTGCCCTTCGCCGCGATCGATCTTTCTCTCTCCAGCCAGCCGATCGATCCTCAGACGAGGAAGGCCGTCCCGGCTCCTGTGATCACGGATAACGCTGGGAGGCTGTCGGGGAATACGGAGGCGCTGTCGGCTTCCTGGAAGAGGATCTACATCAATCAGGGTTCCCCCAAACCCAGAGGGGCCCGGCCCGGCCTCACCAAGCCTGTCTCCGGCCGTTACAACCTCCGCACGCATGCCTTCTCGCTGAGCTGGACCAGCCAGATCGTCGGTGGGCCGTTCACTGGCTTCATCGGATACTGGCATCTGGTAGGCACCTTCGTCCCTCTTGGATAAGCCATTCCCAGCAGATGCCAACAAGTAGCGTTGTCGATCATGGCGACCGGGCGGACCCTGTAGGCAAGCTTGATGCTCGGAATTCTGATTGCCATATGCGCAGTTCTGGGGCTCGTCGTCGGGTCCTTCCTCAACGTCGTCATCTACCGGGTACCCCGAGGCCTGTCGGTGGTCTCGCCGCGGTCGGCGTGTCCCTCGTGCGGGACGCCGATCGCGGAGCGGGACAACGTACCGGTGGTGTCCTGGCTGCTGCTGAGGGGTCGCTGCCGCCATTGCCATGAACCGATTTCGGCCAGGTACCCCTTGGTGGAGCTGGGGTGCGCAGCGCTCTTTGCCGGGACGGCTGCCAGGTTCGGTTACGACTGGGCGCTCCCGGCCTTCCTGGTGCTGTCCGCCGGCCTGTTGGCGCTCTCGGTCATCGACGTGGAGCGCATGATCCTCCCCAAAGCCATCGTCTGGCCGTTGTCGCTCCTGGTGGCTGGTCTGCTCCTCGTGGCGGCCGCCATTACGGGGCAGTGGCATGACCTGCTCGTCGGCGCAGCCTGTGCCGCGGCTTGGTTCGTGCTCTTCTACGCCATGTTCGCCATCAGTCCCCGGCTGATCGGATTCGGTGACGTCAGGCTGGCTCCGGTGCTGGGGCTGGCACTGGGCTGGCTCGGTTGGCGCTACGTCGTACTGGGCTTCTTCGCCGCGAACCTGATCGGAGCGGTGATCGGTGTGGCGCTCATCGCCAGCCACCGGATGAGCCGCCGGCAGCAGATCCCCTACGGCGTCTTCCTCGCCTTGGGGTGCGGCGTCGCCGTGTTCGCCGGTCCCGAGCTCCTGCGCCCCTTCACCCCTTCCTGAGCGGACTGGGGTTTTCTCAGCGCACGATCTCCATCCGCAGTCCCTGCTCGTCCCACTCGGGGTCCTGGGGGATGCGGATGGCCGCGCGGGCGAAGATCCTTCGTGCCGTCCAGACGAAGACGGCCACGTCGAGGAGGTGCGCCAGGGACGCCCCCGGGAGTTCGGCGGAGAGGATCCGGTCCGCCCCGGGGAACTTGCCCTCCAAGATCTCTCTGCGCTCGTTCAGGCCCTTCTCGGACTGCTTCGACCATTGCAACGGCTTCCCCTCGTTCATCTCGAAGAAGCTCACGTCCGAGTGGACCTCGTAGACGGTCCGCTGGCGGAAGGGGGCCATTTCGGCCGCCACCTCGCGGTAGCGGGGCAGCAGGGTCATGCTGATCGCGTCGAGGTGATCGGGCAGGAACTCGAGCTCGTTGGTGGGCGAGCGCACCGGGGCGCTCTGGATGGACGACCCCCGCTTGGCGCCGAGCAGCGCCCGCGCCTCGCGGTCACAGGTCCGGCCGCCGGCAGCGCTCTCGTCGAGGTAGCCGACGGGCGCGTTGAGCGCGATCACCGTGAACGTGGGCCGCTGGTCCAGCACCTCGCCGAACGGGGAGATGAGTTGCGGGTCCTCCGGCGCGAAGATGGTCCCCTGCAGCTTGGCTGGGGCGACGAGCCAGGACGGCCCGCACGGGGTCACCCCGGCGACGAGCTTGTAGGGGAGATCGGGGCCGCGTCGTGAGGTGGCGGCGACCGTCACGCAGACGCAGCGACGGGGAGCCGTTGCCCCACGAGCCGGGTGAGCTCCTTGGGGTGCGAGCTGATGGTGAGGGCCTCTTCGTAGTCGACGACATTGGCCGCGACGAGGTCAGCGAGGCTCGACTCAAGCGAGCACATGCCCTCGGCCTGGTTGGTCGTGATCAGGTTCGGCAGCTGGTGCGTCTTGCCCTCCCGGATGATGTTGCGCACCGGGTGGTTGGCGATCAGGATCTCGAACGCGGCCACCATGCCGCCACCTATCCTCGGAATGAGTCGCTGGGCGACGACGGCGCCGAGCGACGACCCGAGCTGCACCCGGATCTGGTCCTGCCGCCAGGCGGGGAAGACGTCGATGATGCGGTCGATCGCCTGGGCCGAGTCGTTGGTGTGCAGCGTCGAGAAGACCAGGTGGCCCGTCTCGGCCAACGTGAGGGCGAGCTGAATGGACTCGAGGTCGCGCATCTCACCGACGAGCAGCACGTCGGGGTCCTCACGCAGGGCAGATCGCAACGCCCGCTCGAAGGAGGGGCTGTCCGTCCCGACCTCACGCTGTGTGATGGCGGAGAGCCCGTGCTTGTGCACGTACTCGATGGGGTCCTCGATCGTGAGGATGTGCACCGATCGTGTCTGGTTGATCCGAGCGATGATGGAGGCCAGGGTGGTCGACTTTCCGGATCCGGTCGGACCGGTCAGCAGCACCAGCCCGCGGGGGAGCCTGGCCATCCACTCCGCCACGGGAGGCAGCCCGAGCTCGTCGAATGACGGGATGTCGGACGGGATCATCCGGAGGGCGAGGGCCATGTCGCCCTTCTGCGTGAACGCGCTGCCTCGGAGGCGGGCCAGATTTCGCCAGGTGATGGAGAAGTCCACGTCCTGCTGTTCGCTGAGAGTGCGCTCCTGCACTTCGCTGAGCATGTCGCGGACCATCTCGTCGATCTGCTCACCGGTGAGGACCGACGTGCCCTCGATCGCGCTGAGCTTCCCGTCGACGCGGATCCGTGGTTCGGATCCCGTGGCGAGCAACAAGTCAGAGCCCTGGTGGTCCCACAGGATCTGGAGCCAGGGGTCGATCCTGTCGATGTTGGCTGCGTTCTTCATCTTGTTCAGTCCCCTCTCTTGTGGTGAAGTCCAAAGTGCCCCGGCATTGGTAGCCGGGGCACTTTGGTTCACCTTGTTGTGCTTGTGTCCTGCTCGGACCTGTCCTAGGTGACTTGCGAGCAGACGTTCGTGCCGGTGTCGTACTGTGCCGCCGCCTTACCCGTCGGCGTCACCCACACGGTGGGGGGAGTGCCGGCGTGAAGCGCGATGGTGTACCCCGAGTTGGTCGGCTTGTCAGCCAGGAACGTGTCGGGCTTACCGGAAATGCCGTTGTTGAACGGCGCCGTGATCAGGGCGCCGACGGAGGCCGGTGACGCGTTGGATGCGTTGTCCGGGGAGTTGATGTACGCCTGGATCGCGACTTCGATCGTCTTGGCGTCCGAGTTGCACGCAGCCTGAGCGCTCTGGCCGGACACGCCGGACAGGGCGAACACGACCGTTGCGGCAAGGATGCCGAGGACGACGATGACGACGAGCAGTTCGATCAGGGTGAACCCTGACTCCACGACCTCTTCGCCTCTACGACGCGCTCTGGCGTCTCGCAGATGCTTGAACATGCGGTGTTTCCGCCTTTCTGTAGTTGGGGTGCCGGATACGGACCCGACACTCTCCTTCGCCAAATCAGGAGAATGAAAGCGTACCATCGGTGGGTGTCAAGGGTCAATCATCAAATCGCCCTTTTTTGCGCTGTGACCAGGACTTGTTCGTCAGTTGTGCCCGAAGTCAGGGCGCGATCCATCGGTCACGTACCCATCTGAGCACAAGACCGCGAAATGCCTTACGCAGCGTCCATGGAGTGCTATCGGCAGCGGGCTATTGGATCTTGACCTGCTTGTAGATGCCGTACATGGCCGAAACCAGTGCGATCGCCACGAAGCCGACGATGACACCCATGAAGATGATGACCAACGGCTCGAAGAGGTTGGTGAAGCGCTTGAGCTTCACGTCCAACTCCCTGTCGTAGAAGGACGCGGCCGTGGCGAGCTGGGCATCGAGAGTGCCCGTCTCCTCGCCGACGCGGAACATCTGACGAGCGGCCCCCGGGAAGAGACCGGTGCGGGCGAGAGGCTCCGCCAGTCCCTCACCCTCCATCATCTCCTCGCGGACGTTGGCGAGTCCGTCACGGTAGACGGCGTTGTTCGACGATTCCGCCGTGACCCTCATCGCATCCGGCAGTGCCACGCCGGCCCTGATCATGGAGGAGAGGATCCGGCAGATCCGCTCGATGATCGCTGTACGTACCAGGTCGCCGAGGATCGGAAGCTTCAAGATCATGGAGTCGAGCCACGCCTTGCCGCCGCGGGAACGGCGCAGCAAAATCGCGCCGATGACAACGGCGAGGATGACGGCCGCGATGGCCCACCACCAATGGCTGACGAAGTTCGAGACGCTCAGCAGCATCCGGGTTGGCAGCGGCAGCTTCGCGTTGAACGACGCGAAGAACGTCACGAACTTCGGCATCACGAAGGTGGCCAGCACGATCACGACGAGGATAGCCATGACCGCCACGACGGCCGGGTAGACCATGGCCGAGGTGATCTTCGAGCGAGCCTCGATGTCCCGATCGAGATAGTCGGCCAACTGGTCGAGCACCGTGTCCAGGTTCCCGGTCAGCTCTGCCGACGACAGGATCCCGATGTAGTAGTTGGGAAAGGCCTCGGGATGCGCGGCGGCGGCCGATGCGAAGGTGTCACCGGCCTGAAGTCGCTCGATCATGTCGTAGATGGCCCTCTGGAGCAGCTTGTCGGTGGTCTCCTCCGCGATGACCTCCAGCGCCTCCATGATGGAGATGCCGGCCTTGACGAAGACGGCGAGCTGCCGCGAGAAGTGCATGATGTCCTTGCGCGGCACCATCTTCTTCGTGATCTCGAATTGGAGGACACTCCTCTTCTCCGAGACCTCGATCGTCTGGTACCCGCGCTCGAGCAGGGCGAGATGCGCCGCCCCGGACGAGTTGGCCGTCTCGACGCCGGAGACCTTGTTCCCGGTTTCGTCGAAAGCGCTGTATCGGTACTTTTCCATGGCTGTTTCCCGCCCCTCGGCTATAGAGAGTAGATACTTCGGATGACTTCAGAGATGGTCGTGATGTCCTGCGCAACGAGGCTGACTGCTTCTTCACGCAAAGTGCGCATGCCCTGCTTCTGCGCCAGACGGCGCAGTTCGTCCTGCGTGGCCCAGCCCACGATCAGGCGCTTGATCTCGGGCGTCATCTGCAAGAGCTCGTAGACGCCGATCCGGTCCTGGTAGCCGGTATGCCCGCAAAAGTTGCACCCGGTGCCGTAGCAGAAGTCGTGCTTTGGCGGCCCACCGCTCTCTTCGTAGAAGGTCATCTCCTCCTCGGTGGGCGTGTACGAGGTCTTGCAGGACGGGCAGATGCGGCGAACCAGGCGCTGACCGACGATCGCGATGACCGAGGACGCGATGAGGAACGACTCAATGCCCATATCGAGGAACCGGTGCAGGGCCGACACTGAGTCCGTGGCGTGCAGCGAGGAGAGGACCAGGTGCCCGGTCAGCGCCGACTGGACTGCGATCCGTGCCGTCTCGACGTCCCGGATCTCACCGACGAGGATCACGTCGGGGTCCTGGCGCAGGATGGATTTCAGCCCGGTGGCGAAGGTCAGTCCGGCTTGTTCGTTGGTCTGGATCTGGTTGATGGACGGGAAGATGAACTCGACCGGGTCCTCAATGGTCATCACGTTCTTCGTGGGATCGGCGACCTCAGTGAGCGTGGCATACAGAGTGGTTGTCTTCCCGCTCCCCGTCGGGCCGGCGCACAGCACCATCCCGAAGGGCGCCCGGACCAGCTTGGAGAAGGTCTCGTGCGTATCCGTCGGCATGCCGAGGTCGTGGAGGCGCAGCACCGATCGGTTCTTGTCGAGAATCCGCATCACGCACTTCTCTCCCCAGATGGTGGCCGCAGTCGACACGCGGACGTCGGTGTCCTTGCCGTCGATCTGGGTGGTCAGCTGACCGTCCTGGGGACGGCGGCGCTCCACGATGTTCATGCCGGCCATGATCTTGATCCGGCTCACCAGCCCGACGCCCATGGGTCCAGGGAGCATCAGGACTTCCTTCAACGCCCCGTCGATGCGGAACCGCACGCGGACGACGTCCTGGGACGGCTCGATGTGCACATCGGACGCGCGGTCCCGCTTGGCCTGGGTGAGGATGCGGGCGACGACCTGCACGATCGGAGCGTCGTCGGCGACAACCTCGGTGTCATCGGATTCGGCGGCGCGCTTTCGAGAACCCTCCACCGCCTCGTAGGCCTTGACGAGGGTCTCCACCCCTCCGATGGCGCGATAGGTGCTGTCGATCGCCCACTGAATGTCGGATGCGGGAGCCAGCACCAGGCGGATCGGGTGGTCGGTCGACTGGTTGAGCACCGCGAGAACGTTCACCGACGGCTGGTCGGAGACCGCGACCTGCAGGCCGTCGTCGTCGAGGCGGATGGGCACGGCCATGTGCTGTCTCACCACCTGCTCGGGGATCAGTGCCAGCACGTCCGGCTCCGGGTTTTCGCGTCGCAGGTCGACCACAGGCATGTGCAGCAGGTCGGCCAGGACGAGAATCAGCTCCCGCTGGTTCAGCGCGCCCATGTCGACGAGCGTCTCACCGAGCCTCTTGCCGGATTCCTCCTGCACGATCAGGGCCTGGGCGATGTCCTCCTCGGACACGAGGCCGCGACGGACCAGGAGCGCGCCGAAAGGCTCCGCCCCCGGTGTCGGGCGAGGTCGTGGCGCGAGTTCGGATTCGGGCGCGTCGGCAGCGATGGCGACCGAGCCCCCGTTACCGTTGAATTCGAGCGACTCGTTGTGCTCAGTCGCTTTCGTGGTCGCTGTGGATCTCTCCTTGCGTCCCAGTTTCATCTCTCCCCCTCGTTTACGGTGGTGCCTGTGTGAACGTGAATACGGCGGCAGTGGTGTACGGGCTGGCGCCACCCGAGGTGGTCACCGTCACGAAGAACGCCTGGTTGACGGTGGTGAACGGGTAGGTAAGGGCCGTGATCTCGTTGTTCGAGAGCACCTGGACGGCCGTGGCTTGCTGTTCGTTACCGGTATTTGGCGTTCCGTTGCTGTCCTGCACCATGGTCACGGTGGCGCCGTTGATGAACCCGCTCCCCGTGATGGTGATGGCCGTGCTGTGGGTCGTGTAGCCCGACGTCGGCGTGAGACCTGTGACCTGTGGCGCCACCGTTGTGTAGACGAAGCAGTCGACGAGCGGGGAAGTGCACGAGGCGTTGGGCATCACCGCGCTGGTCTGGCCACCGGGCGTGGTGACCGTGATGTAGTAATTCGCCAAGGTCGTGACTCCTGGCGATGTGGCGTTGATCTGCGTGCTCGAGACGAAGCTGACGTTCGTCGCGGGAACGATCTGCTGGGTGGTCTGGTTGTTCACTTGAGCGAGCGGATTGGAATCCACGAAGTTTACCGTCATCCCGCTGGTGAACCCCGTACCGGTGATCACAATGGGCTGGCCGCCGTCGAAGCTTCCGGTGAGACCAGTCACGTTGGTGACGGTCGGAACTGCAGGCGTCCAGTTCCAGCTGTTCACGGTGAGCGTGCTGCCGCAGTAGGTCACGCACTGCACCTGGCTGGGACCACTGACGCCCGTCGGAGGGTAATCGTCGAAGGTCACGATCGCCTGGAGCAGCGGTGCGGCCGCGCAACTGGCCTGGCCCGCCGCCCATGTGGCGATGTAGGCCGGCGTGCCCGGCTGAAGCGCTGGCGAGATGCGGCAGGCCGAGACGGTCACCTTCCGGGTGGCCGCCTTCGTCGGGTTCCAAACGGAGCTGCAGTAGACGTTCATGTTGAATGCCTGGGAGGGTCCCGAGCCCCAGCAGTAGCTGGGCGGGCTGGCGTTCAGCGTCTCATCGGCCAGCGTTGAAGTGTTGTAAAGAAGCGGGGTGTAGCGAATGCTCTGCACGCCCAGTGTGACCGCGTTGGTCGCCGAGCTGTCGAGCGTCTGCGTCGAGTTGAAACTCGCCGTGTTCATGAGGTCGTTGGTCACCCAATCGGTCAGCGCACCGACGATCACGCTGACCGTGACCAGGAACACGAGGGCGAGGATGAGGACGGCCCCGGACTCGTCGCGCGCGCCGCCGCCGGCCGCCCACCGGCTCTTCGGGTTTCCGGAAATTGCCGCGGCGGGATCATGGGCGAACCGTCGTTGGAGGAGGGCCCTCACTCGGTGGCAGGCGAACTTCGTCATGACGTGAAGCTCGAGCTCGTCGCCGTGGCCAGGCCAGTCGACTTTGCACTGATGGTGTACGAGCCGGCGACTCCGAAGCCGTCCGTTATCTCACACCCGGCGAAGGAGGCCACGCCGTTGGTCGCGGCAAGGGTGTTGCCGCCGGTGCAGGTGAGAGTGGACCCGAAGAAGGGCTGGGAGGCGATGGCGAGCGTGATCGACGCGGTGGAGTTGGCGACCACGTCGCCCTGGGCGTCCTCGACGCTGACGACCGGCTGGGTGGTCCACGCTGCGCCGCTGGTCCCGCCACCGGGCTGGGTGGTGAAGACCAGCTTGGTCGCGGTGCCGTAGACGGTGAAGCCGGCGCTGGTACCCGCGGTGAGGCCGCCGGTGGTCGAGGCGCTGAGCGTGTAGGTGCCCGCGGTGCCGATGGTGATCTTGCAGCCGGCGAAGTTGGCCACGCCGTTGGTCGCGGCAAGAGAGTCGCCGCCGGTGCAGGCCAGCGTCGCCCCGGTGCCGGGCTGGGAAGCGATGGCGAGAGTGATGGTGTTCGTCCCCGTGTTCACGGGGTTGCCGCCCACGTCCGCGACACTGACGACCGGCTGCGTGGTCCACACCGCACCGCTGGCGCCACCGCCCGGCTGGGTGCTGAAGGCGAGCTCGGAGGCAGTGCCGATCGTGATGGTGAGCGGAAGGCTGGTGCCGCCGGCGAGGCCGCTGGCGGTCGCGTTGATCGTGTAGCTGCCGATCTTGCCGGTGATCTTGCAGCCGGCGAAGGACGCCAGGCCGTTCGTCGCGGCGAGGGTGTCGCCGTTGGTGCCGGTGCCGGAGCAGGCGAGGGTGGCCCCGGTGCCGGGCTGGGTGGCGATGGCCAGGGTGATGGAGTTGTTCGCCGTGGTCACGGTGTTGCCGCCGGCGTCCTCAACGGTCACCTTGGGCTGGGTGCCCCAGGCCGTGCCGTCAACCCCGCCGCCAGGCTGGGTGGTGAAGACCAACTGGGAGGCGCCACCGATGGTGATGGGCACGTTGTTGCTGGTCACAGTCGTGAAGCCGGTTGCGGCGGCGGTCAGGGTGTAAGTGCCGGTCTTGCCGGTGATCTCGCAGCCGGCGAAGGAGGCCACGCCGGCGTTGGCGTTGAGCGGGTTGGTGGTGCAGTTGAGCGTGCCGCCGGGGTTGGTTCCGAGGGCGAGCGTGATCTGGTTGGTGGCGTTGGTCACCACGTTGCCGGACTCGTCCTCGATGGTCACGGCCGGCTGGGTGCCCCAGGCCGTGCCATCGGCCCCGCCGCCGGGCTGGGCACTGAAGACCAGCTGGGATCCCGGGCCGAAGGTGATGGTGAAGGTGCTACTGGTCACGGTCGTGAAGCCGGTGGCCGCGGCGGTCAGGGTGTAGGTGCCCACCTTGCCCGTGATCTCGCAGCCGGCGAAGGAGGCCGTGCCGGCGTTGGCGGCGAGGGAGTCGCCGCCGGAGCAGGCGAGCGTGCCGCCGGGGTTGGTCCCAATGGCCAGAGTCACCGAGTTGTTCGCCGAGGTGACCACGTTGCCCGAGGCGTCCTCGACGCTCACGGCCGGCTGGGTGCCCCAGGCCGCGCCGTTGGCTCCGCCGCCGGGCTGGGCACTGAAGGCGATCTGGGTTGCGGCGCCGAAGGAGATGGTGAAGGTGTTGCTCGTGGCGCCCGCCAGCCCGGTCGCCGAGGCGGTCAGGGTGTAGGTGCCCGCCTTGCCCGTGATCTTGCAGCCGGCGAAGGAGGCCACGCCGGCGTTGGCGTTGAGCGGGTTTGGCGTGCAGGCCAGCGTGCCGCCGGGGTTGGTCCCGAGGGCGAGCGTGATCTGGTTGGTGGCGTTGGTGACCACGTTGCCGCCGGCGTCCTGGATGGTCACGGCCGGCTGGGTGCCCCAGGCCGCGCCGTTGGCCCCGCCGCCGGGCTGGGCACT
>Ga0181523_10004889_pt1 | contig 11335 bp, 7 predicted proteins | sample PEATcosm2014_Bin_43_FD_119752 | JGI IMG/M metagenome (GOLD analysis project Ga0181523, IMG submission 119752) | Peatland microbial communities from MTU Mesocosm Facility, Houghton, MI, USA - PEATcosm2014_Bin05_30_metaG | ecosystem: Environmental > Terrestrial > Soil > Wetlands > Peat | place... | reverse complement strand
TTCTGCGGGGAAAAATCATCCGGAGAAGTGACGGCAATTATGAAAGCTTGGAAGAAAGTCGCAATCGGCGTCGGCGTCGCAGTTTTGCTCGCAATTATTGTCGGCTTCACCGTTCATCAGAGCGGCAAGAATGTCGCGACGGTTCAAACCGGGAAAGTGCAGCGACAGGATTTGGCCACGGTGGTGAGCGCTTCGGGCGAAATTAAGCCGAAGACCTACGTCAACATCGGCGCCAACGCCTACGGCAAGATCACCCACCTCTATGTGAGGGAGGGCGATCACGTAAAGAAGGGTCAATTGCTGGCGCAACTGGAAAACGTGCAATCCGCGGCGGATGTAACGGCCAATCAGGCCTCGGTGCAGGCCGCGGAAACCGACGCGCTGGCCGCGGACGCAGCGCTGCGGACCTCGCAGGCCGACATGGTGCGCGCTCAAGCCGACTATGACCGCAACAAGCTCGACTGGGATCGCGCCCAGAACCTGTACAAAGACGGGCTGATTGCGAAGTCCGACTTCGACAGCCGCCAGAACGCATGGGCCACGGCCGACGCCGGGCTGGTGCAGGCGCAGGCCAAAGTGGCGCAGGCCAAGGCGCAGCAGGATTCCGCCGCCAAACACGTATCGCAGGCCCGCGCCAATCTGACGCGCGTCAACGACGTGTTGCAGAAGACGACTTACAGCGCGCCCTACGACGGCATCGTTACGAACCTGCCGGTGCGGGAGGGCGAGTCCGTGGTCGTCGGAATCCAGAACGCTCTGGGCAGCATCCTGATGACGATTGCCGACATGTCGGTCATCACGGCGGAAGTAAAGGTGGACGAAACCGACATTGTGAACGTGCATCTGGATCAGCCCACCGAAATCACCATCGACGCCATTCCGAAGAAGATTTTCCACGGTAAGGTTTCCGAGATCGGAGATAACGCGATTGTGCGCTCCAGCGGGGTGTCGACCTCGCAATCGACGTCGGCCAGCGAAGAAGCCAAGGATTTCAAAGTGGTGGTCACGCTGACCGATCCGCCGCAGGACTTGCGTCCCGGCCTCTCGACCACGGCGAAGATTACCACCGCAACCCGGAACAATGCGCTGGCCATCCCCATCCAGGCGCTGACCCTGCGCACCAAGGACCAGATCGAGCAACAGAATAATCCGCCGGGTTCGGTGCACGCCGCGGCACCGGCAGCCAAAGAAGTTGCATCCAAGGGCAAGAAAGACGATGGCGTGCAAGGGGTCTTCGTCATCCGCAGTAAGAAAGCCATGTTTGTTCCGGTCAGCACGGGAGTCACCGGCACCACCGACATTGAGGTTCTCGACGGGCTGAAAGAAGGGGACGAAGTCATTACCGGGAGTTACAAGGTCTTGCGCACGCTGCGTCCCGGAAGCAGCGTGAAGATCGACAACTCGGCTCCCAAGAAGGCGGAAGACGAAGAACAGTCATAACCTTAGCCGGCCTGGCACGTCCAAAGGGAAAGCCGGAAAAGGTCTCGGTACCAGTATTCTCGGAGTACGGCGTCTCAGAAAACGGAGCCTTGCAACCAAAGCGGACTGAACCCCACGAAGTCAATAAGACAAGATCGGAGAGGTCAGTGGCACCGGACAGAGTGAGCGAAGATCGAGTGAGCAACGACAAACTGGGTAAAGACCAGGAGAAAAAAATGGCAACCGCCGAAGTCATCAGTATGCCGACCACCGCGAACCTAGCACCGCCCGAATCCTGCATGATTGCGGCAGAAGATCTCTGGAAGACCTACGACATGGGCTCGGAGCAGCAGGTACATGCGCTGCGCGGCGTCAACCTGCGCATCCAGCGCAATGAATATGTCGCCATCATGGGGCCGTCAGGCTCGGGCAAGTCGACGCTGATGAACCTGATTGGCTGCCTCGACACGCCTTCGCAGGGCAAGTACTGGCTCAACAGCCAGCTGGTCAGCGAGCTGGACGACGACGAACTGGCCCGCATCCGCAACAAGGAAATCGGATTCGTATTCCAGACCTTCAACCTGCTGGCCCGGGCCACAGCGCTGCACAATGTCGAGCTGCCCTTGATTTACGCCGGCGTTCCGACCGATGAACGGATAGAGCGTGCCAAAGGCGCACTGGCGGCGGTTGGCATGGAATCCCGCATGAGCCACAAGCCCAACGAACTCTCCGGCGGGCAGAGACAGCGCGTCGCCATTGCGCGCGCCCTGGTCAACAAACCCTCGATCATTCTGGCGGACGAGCCCACCGGCAATCTGGACTCGCAAACCGGTGTCGAAATCATGGCCGTGTTCGACCGGCTGCACGCGGAGGGTAACACCATTATTCTGGTCACGCACGAAGGCGATATCGCCGAGTATGCCCACCGCGTCATCCACATTAAGGACGGCGTCATTGCCAGCGACCTGAGCAAGGGGCCCGGACAGCGCAGCTGATTGCGGGGTTTAGTTAGGTTTCGTGTGGAGCGGGCAATCTTGCCCGCTGCTTTTGAGGTACAGCAGGCAAGCGGGCAGAAGTGCCCGCTCCACACAGACAAAGAAAAGGATCACGCCCAGCCCGACGGCTGGGCGTTTTACTGTGCATACAAATTAAGCTGCGTGCAAATAGGCCAGGTGCAAATAGGCCAGGATCGCTCGCACGCTCTCGGCCTTCGCGTCGCTGAGCGACAGACCCGGCGGCCGCCGCAGCACCGCTCCATGCGAGAGCGCCTCGACCATGTGGGTTACGACAAAGACGACTTTGTCGAGATCGCCGCGCTTCTTCAGTTCGGGCATTCCCGCCGAAATCGCCAGCCGAAACGCGCCGTGAACACGCACCGCGAAGTCCTGGGTCCCGCAGCCATGGGTGCCGTCCGCCTGGTGAGGAACTTGCGCCATCAGCAACTCATAGAGCTCCGGGTCGGGCGTGTGGGCGTCGATCATGGCTTCGACCAGGGCGCGAATCAGTTCGTCAATTGACGATCCCGCGTGTTCGACCAGCTTGCTCTCGATAAGGCGATCAATCTCCTGGATATGGCGCTGGTGCAAGGCCGCAAAGATCGCCCGCTTGTCCGGGAAATACTGATAAACCGAACCAATACTTACCCCTGCCACCTCGGCGATACGGTTCGTGGTGATGGCCTGCACGCCCTCGCGCTTCAACACCCTGACTACAGCTTCGAGTACCGCGTCGACCGTCTGACGGGCGCGGAGCTGCTTCGGCTGGCGTCGAGCGGCGGACCTCGTGCCCCTTGGTTTCATTGCGACGAGCATACAATAAATGTGAGTAAATGTACATATATTGTTGGATGTCTCGTTAATTCTATTGGATAGATCGCGAATGCAATGCGAGTTTACAGACTCTGATGACCATAATACCCTTATTCAAGTTTGTGAGGAGTACTCACATTCGTATCGATTCATTTCCAAGGAGACTCCATGACCTATCTCATTACTGGGGCTACGGGCGACGTAGGGTCCAGGGTAGTCGAACAATTACTCCAAAGCGGCGAGCGTCCGCGCGTCTTCGTGCGCGACGCGGAGAAGGCGCGCGCGCGCTTCGGCGATCGCGTCGAAATATTCGTGGGGGATCTGGCAGACCCGGCGACTCTGAAGCCGGCTCTGGAAGACGTCGACGCGCTTTTTCTCGTCAATATCGGCCCTCAAATCCCGGCGCGAGACGAGGCCGCGGTCCAGGCCGCCAAGGCCGCCGGCGTGAAGCATCTCGTCAAGCTTTCGTCGATGGATGTGCAGCAAGGGCTGGCGATCGGAGCGTGGCACGAGCGCGGTGAGGCCGCAGTCCGGGCCAGCGGAATTCCGTTCACTTTTGTGCAACCGACAGGCTTCATGTCGAATTTTCTGCTGTGGGCCAGATCCATTAAGGCCGAAGGAATGGTTCGAGCATCCACCGGCAACGGCAGGGTAGCTTTCATTCACGCGGACGACATCGCCGCCGTCGTATTCAAGGCCTTGACCACACGCAAGTATGACGGAAAATCTCTGCCCATCACCGGGCCGGAAGCGCTCAGCTACGCCGAAGTGACTGCCAAGATCGGATTCGCCATCGGGAAGCCGTTGCGGTTTCAACCGATCTCGGACGACGAGGCCCGCCAGCGATATTCGGCCAGGGGCGCATCGCAACCCGCATCGCAACCCGACATCGAGGCTCACGTCTCTCTTTGGCAAGCGATTCGCGAAGGACGTCTCGCGGCCATCACTGACGTCGTCGAACGCGTTCTGGGGCGGAAGCCTATCGCGTTAGAGCAGTGGGCGGTCGAGAACGCTGGGGCGTTCCTCTGATACCTCGGGCTTCCCAGTCGCAACCGAACCCGGATTCGGATCGGCCGCGGGCGCCAGTTCGGCGTCCGCCACCCGGTCCCTGCCTTCCCTCTTGGCGCGGTAGAGCGCGGCATCGGCGGCATCGAGCAGCGCTTGGGGAGCAGTACCGTGTAGCGGAAGCGCGGCCACACCCACGGATACGGTAATCATTCCAAGGGAATGCCCCTGGTGCAGAACCGTCAACTCGCGCAGTTTCGACCGGATGCGCTCGGCGCGGGCGTGCGCCGCTTTCAAGTCGGCGGTGGGAAGAATGACGATGAACTCTTCCCCTCCGAAACGGCACACGATGTCTTCCGCTCGAATACTCTTGGTAAGGAACGCGGCGGTCTGCCGCAGGACTGCATCCCCCGCGTCGTGGCCATAGGTATCGTTGAACTTCTTGAAATGATCGAGATCGAGCATGAGGATGCCCAAGGATTGCTCCGCACGTATGGCGCGCCGGATTTCGCGGTCCAGCATCTCCGTCAGGTAGCGCCGGTTGTACAGGCCGGTTAAGGAATCCTTGATGGACTGGGAGCGCAACGCTTCGCGCAGCCGGATGTTGGCCACCGACAGTCCCACTTGCCCGGCAAAGGTTGTTTTCAACGACAGTTCCGCGTCGGCCAAGACTGGCGCTTCGTCGGTCGCCTGAAAGTGCAGGATACCCAGCGCTTCGCCCTGCGCCAGGATGGGAATGCACATATATGTCTGCTGCAAGCCTGCGGCATGGGCGCACGGTGCGGTCGTGTCTCCAGCAACCACCAGATGCGGGTGCCCCGTCCGCAGGGCCCAGCAGGAGCTGGATTCAAACACCTTCACCGGAAGCTCGCATTCATTCCAGAATCCGGCCACTTCGGCCAGACTGCGCTCCGGATTCAGCAAGGCAATGGCCCCCCGGCTGGTGGGAAAAATTTTGGGCGCAAAGGCGAGGGCTGCAGCGAACACTTCTTCTTTGCTGATGCAGCTTTGCAGATGCTCACCCATTTTGGCCAGCAGGGTCGCCCGCTGCGAGCGCTCGGTGAGTTCATGCACCATCTTTTCGTTCTGCTCGTCGAGTTGGCGGCGGGCTAAGTCTTTTTCCCACATCTCTTCCTGCAGCTTGGTGCTGGTGTCCGCCAGTTCCGCGGTGCGCGACTTGATTTGCTCCTCCAGCAGTTGTTGGGTGTGGCGCTGATCTTCAATGTCGGTGCAGGCCCCGAACCACTTCACGATGGCGCCGGAAGAATCCCGCAGCGGAGTGGCGCGGACCAGGTGCCAGCGGAAGCCTCCCTTGGAATCCAGAATGCGATATTCCATCTCGAAAGGCTCGCCGGTATGGCTGCACCTCTCCCAATTTTTCAGGGCGACCGATTGGTCGTCGGAGTGGAGCGCGCTCGTCCAGCCCCATCCCAGAGTCTGCTTTTCGGTAAAGCCGGTCAGGTCGTAGAAGCGCTGGTTGCAGTAATCGACACCTGCCCCGGCAACGGCTGTCCATACGATTTGAGGAATGGCTTCGGCGAGCGTCCGGAACCGGGCTTCGCCGTCGTCGCGGAGGCCGTTGACCAGTGCCCTGCGCAGCGTCCGCACCGCATTCAAGAACGCCTCCAACCACGAGTTTTGCCCTCTGCGATCGCGTCTGACGGCGAACAGCGAAATGGCGAAAACCGCCATCGCCACCAGCACAATTACGAGCATGTGGTTGGTAATGTCGTGAACCGTCATCGCCTGACCTATCGTCCTCCGACCCCAATCTCACGCAGACCAGCGCAGAGCTTTTCCGCGAGTGCGCGCCTGCTGGATTAATCATCGGCTGAATGGTCTTCTTTCGTATTAGAAACCGTTAAGAACTTCAGGGCGGGAGATCACGATTGGTAGGACTCAGCGGCGGATGAAGGCCTCAACCACGAAGGGCACGAAGGTACACGAAGGAAGAGCGAGCACACGAAGGGAACCGAGTTTCACGAAGGTGTTCCCTTCGTGTACCTTCGTGTCCTTCGTGGCGAAGATCTTACGGGTTACTGCTGACCGGCTTCACCGCGGCCGAGTCGGAGGGCAACGCCGGGCCGGCGATGAAAAAATTGTGGTCGTACATGTTGCGATACATGCGTCCTGCAATTTCCGCGGCCTTAGGACCGAAGGTGGGGCGTCCACCCTCCAGGAAGATGACCACCACCACGCGCCCTACGCTCGTGTTGGCATAGGAGGCGAACCAGCCGAAGCGGGTTCCGGCGTGCGAGCAGGTTCCCGTCTTGCCCAGAATTTCTTCTTCGTTGAAGTTGAGGCGCAGGCTGCGGGCAGTGCCGTACTGCACTGCTCCTGCCATGCCGTCAGACAGTTCAGGAATCACGGGAGCGATGTCGAGTTGGCGCTTCACCCGCGGCTGAAAACTGACCACCTCTTCTGGAGATGTGGGATGCTGCAGGTAGTAGAGCGTGCCGCCATTGGCAATCGCCGAAACCATTGCGCCCAGTTGCAGCGGGGTCATGGAGACGCCTTCGCCGTAAGAGCACATCTTGCCGACGCCGCCCAGCTTGGCCGGAATCGCTTCATCGGGATAACTGCCCAGTTGCTCGCCCGGAATGTCGTATCCGGCAAGCTCGCCCAGCCCGTACTGGTGAGCGTAGTAGGCAACTTTTTCAAATCCCAGTTTGCTGCCGACGGCCTCGAAATAGGCATTGTTGGAGTGGGCCAGCGCCTGGGTCAGGTTCATGCGGTAGCGGGCGCCGAGAGCAACTTCGGTATCTTTGGAAATCAGGCCTTCGCTCAACGCCGCCAGGGCCACGGAAAGTTTAATGGTCGAGCATGGCTGCGCGCCGCTCGACAAAGCCAGCTTCTGATTCACCATGGCCAGCACTCGTCCGCTGGTGGGCTCGATCGCAACCACGGTGCCGTTCATATTACCCAGCGCATCCAGGGCGGCTTGGCGTACGACCGGATCTTCGCCCGTGGTGATGTCGCCGGCAGTAATGTCCGCGGCGAACGAGCTCATGTGAAAACGCTCGTAAGAGCGGCGGCGGCGCGTGCTCACCGAAACGCGAGAGACGGTGCCGCTCGCGCCGCGGGCGTGCGCCAGGTGGTGCAGACGGCGCCGGGTGTGTTGGCTCTCGCTGATCTTCTGCGATTGCGACTTCTTGGCCGGGGTGTGCGTGCTGGTATTGATGTGCGCCGCCCAGCTCACGCCCGCCAGAGGCAGACTTAGCAGGCAAGCGGGCAGGCCAGCGGCCAGAACCTTGAAAATAAGACGAAAAAGGCGCGTTCCCTTGGACATCTTCTTGATTCCACTCCCCGAAGTCTTACTTATCTTGGATGCCTAACTTCGATGCACGCAGGGTGCCAGCCAGTGGTAACCCCGCCGGAATCCCCATCTGCGTTGATGGTACGAGACTTAGCCCAATTCTGGCAACGGAAAAGTTTCGATCGCCAGAAACACTAATTTCGATTTAACCCGTTACGAAACAAGCACATACGCTGATATTACGTCGGATCAGACTCCTTCAGTAATGCATTACTGGTTACTGGGAAGATACGCCCACTGTGCAAGGCTTTTCCCACTATGCGGTGGCTTCTCTCACCAGATCTTGCCCAGCCCGGTTGAATTCTGCCGCTCGCAGCCAGACGAGATTTGCCGACTCTACATCACGTTGTTTCTACATCACATCGTTGCGCTTGCGCAGAAACGCCGGGACGTCGAGATCGTCCTGCTCAAAGCTCGTAGGCATACTGGTGAGCACGCTGCTTCGCATGCTGTCGAGCGAAATCACTTCGGCGGCCACGCGCTCGTCAGCGTTCGCCAACGGGGCGGGAGCCACATCGTCCATGTAGGTGCGGTCGTCCGCCACGCTGTACTCCGGCATCGCCGTCGACTCCATGATGTGCTTGGGCGGTTCGGGCACGAAATCCCGCGAAGCATGATCTCGCGAACCGTGCTCCTCTGAGAATTCCATCGCGTTCTCGTGCGCGGCAGAGAACGACGTGTGGGTTTCGTGCACCGGATGCCGCGCCGACCGGACTTCGCGGAATCCGGTGGCGATGACGGTGATCTTCACCGCATCCTTCATCTTCTCGTCCATCACGGCGCCAAAAATAATGTTCGCATCTTCATGCGCGGCGCTTTGAATAATGGAACACGCCTGCTGCACTTCGGCCAGCTTAAGCGAAGATGAGCCAGTAATGTTGATCAGGATTCCGCGGGCGCCGTCAATCGCGCCGGCTTCGAGCAGCGGCGAGGCGATGGCGCGCTGCGCGGCTTCGATGGTGCGCCTCTCGCCGGTCGCCGAGGCCGTGCCCATAACCGCGTAACCCATGCCGGCCATGATGGTCTTCACGTCGGCGAAATCGCGGTTGATGATGCCGGGGATGGTGATGATGTCGGAAATTCCCTGCACGCCCTGCCGCAGAATGTCATCCGCGATTCTAAAAGACTCGAAGAAGCCGGCATCTTCGGCGACGGCGAGCAGCTTCTCGTTGGGGATAACAATGGTGGTGTCGACCGAATCCATCAGCTCGGCGATGCCGCGCTCGGCCTGCGCCATGCGGCGTTTGCCTTCGAAGCAAAACGGCTTGGTCACGACTGCGACAGTCAGCGCGCCCATCTCGACTGCCAGCGACGCGATGATAGGAGCGGCGCCAGTGCCGGTGCCGCCGCCCAGGCCGGTGGTGACGAAAACCATGTCGGCGCCTTCCAGCACTTCGATAATCTTGTCGGAATCTTCCAGCGCGGCCTTGCGGCCGACTTCCGGATTCGCGCCCGCTCCCAGACCATTCGTAAGCTTCACGCCGAGTTGCAGCTTCACCGGCGCGTGCGACATGCGCAGCGCCTGCAAGTCCGTATTGGCGACGATGAACTCGATGCCTTCCACTCCGGCATCAATCATGCGGTTGACCGCGTTGCCGCCGCCGCCGCCCACGCCAATCACCTTGATCTTGGCGTCGTTGCGGGCCTCTTCGTTAAAGCTGATGCGAATGCTGGAATCGTTTGTCATAGTTCCCCACCTTGTGAAATGCGAAACCCATCAACCACGAAGGGCACGAAGGTCCACGAAGGAAAACAATGGACTGGATCTCCTTCGTGTACCTTCGTGTCCTTCGTGGTTCAAGCTCTTAAGCCCCTTTTCCCACTAGCAGCGCTTTCAATCTCGATCCCCAGCGGTCTTCCTGCAGGCCGCGAGCGGTGCGGGCGCGCTGGCCGTAGTTCACCATGCCGAGCACGGTCGCAAACTCGGGCTCGGATAACGTCGACGGCATCTTGGCCAGCGGCGCCGGCCACGACAGTCGCACCGACCGCCGCAGCACCGACTCCGCCACGTCGAAGATTCCAGGCAGCCGGGACGCGCCTCCGGTGAGCACCACGCCGGCGATGCAGACGTCGTACATGCCGCTCTGGCGCAGAGTATCGCGCATCAGTTCGAACAGTTCGCGGGCGCGCGGCTCCAGAATCTCCGCCACCAGCCGCTGCGGCAGCAGCCGTGACGGGCGATCGCCCACCGACGGCACTTCAACTTCATTGCCTTCGGGAATCAGCGTGACGATTGCATTGCCATAAACTTTCTTGATTTTTTCCGCCTCGGCCAGCGGCGTGCACAGACCCATGGAAAGATCGCTGGTGAAATGGTCGCCGCCCACGGGAATCACTCCCGTATAGGCGACGGCGCCCTGCTGAAACACGATCAGTTCGGTTGAGCCCGCGCCGATGTCGGCGAGGCATACTCCGAGTTCGCGCTCGTCATTGCGTAGCACCGAATCGGCCGCAGCCAGCGGTTCGAACACCGTGTCGTCGACATGCACTCCAGCGCGGTTCACCGCCGTGATTACGTTCTGCGTGGCGCTAGCCGCGGCCGTCACCATGTGGACGCGAACTTCCAGGCGAGCCGCCATCATGCCCAGCGGATCGTGCACCCCAGCTTGCTCGTCGAGAATAAATTCCTGCGGCAGCAGATGCAGAATCTCGCGGTCGGCGGGCAGCGGGATGGCGCGAGCCCGATCGACCGCCTGCTTGATCTCGTCGCGTCCAATTTCCCGCGGACGCGTGCCCAGGCTGATGCCGCCATGACTGTTCACTCCGCGCACGTGCGCTCCGCCCACGCCCACAATGGCATGCTCGACGGGCGCGCCCGCAACGTCTTCGGCGGCCTCGACCGCTTTCTGAATCGCCGCGACCGCTTTGTCGAGTTCCACGATGACGCCCTTGCGTGAGCCCCGCGATTCCGCCACGCCATGCCCGCGATAGCGCAGGCCGCCGTCGGTCAACTCCGCCATCAGCGCGCAGGTCTTGGCGCTGCCCACATCAATTGCGGTAAGAAAACTACCCTGCTGGTTCGCCATGCGTTATGAATTCCTCGACGTCGAACAATTTAAATTTGGCATCAGTTTGAACTCGGGTTGATTGAACTCGTATTGTTTGAACTGGTGCTGACCTGCGGTTTCAAAATCGCCGCACTCGGTTTCGGAATGGCTGCATGTGCCGCCGCGGACGGCGCGGGCTTCGTCGCTTCCGATTTCCGCGAAGATGCAGGCGTGGGCGCGACTCCCGGCGGCGCAGCCACATTCTTCGCCAGTCCAGCGCTCGTTACCTCGGCCTTCGGAATTCCAGACTTTGAAGCTTCAACTTTCTGCACCGACGCCGGAGTTTTCGCCGCAACTTTCTTCGCAGCAGCGCCGTGACCCGCCTTCCACTTGTTAACCCGGGCTTTCGGTGCAGGCTTTTTCGCAGCCGCCGATTTCGGATCAAGTTTCTTTTCGGTCAACTCAAACGCCGGCTTCGGAACCGTGCGATCGTGCGGCAGCGCGCTCGTCGCCGTCATGTTTGCCGAGGTCACTTTTGCCGTTGGCAATCGCGTGGTCAGCGCCGCCGGCTTCACGCCCGCGGCCGCGGCTGCCTTGGCCGCCGAGGCCGCCAGCGCAGTCTGCCTGGTCCCTTGCATCTCCGGATTGACGATCACCTGATTGTCGTAGCGCAGGTTCACCGACTCCAGCTTCTGAAATTGTTGCCGCCACTGCTGCACGTGGCTCACATAGGTCTGGTAGCGCTTCAGGTAATCCGACGAGCCCAGTTCAATCAACACATCGCCCGCGGGATCGTTGGT
>Ga0181523_10004884_pt1 | contig 11341 bp, 9 predicted proteins | sample PEATcosm2014_Bin_43_FD_119752 | JGI IMG/M metagenome (GOLD analysis project Ga0181523, IMG submission 119752) | Peatland microbial communities from MTU Mesocosm Facility, Houghton, MI, USA - PEATcosm2014_Bin05_30_metaG | ecosystem: Environmental > Terrestrial > Soil > Wetlands > Peat | place... | reverse complement strand
TACCGCGCACTACCGTGCCGTTGCTTCGGACCTTGCCGGATATGTGCAGTACGGGTACTCCCCGGCGCGCACACTGACCGTGACGAGCTGAGCCCGCCGCCTCTGCGGTGTTGACGGCCTAAGGGCGGCCCTCCCAGAGAGCGGTCTCCCTGGGCCGTTGCGGCGCGTCGCCGTCCACCTGGCGCCGGCGCGAGCCGTCACGGCGGCCGTTCGGTCCGTCGATGGCTCATCTCGTGGCGGCGGTGACACAGCCTCCGCGTATGGTGCTCGGAGATCGAGCGGTCACTGATCCGGCTCGCCGGGCCATATAGACCCTCCCGAGAGCACCGTCACGCCCTGGAGGGAGCCTTCACGTGATCGCCGCTGTCCCATCCGCAACCTTGCTCGGAGTAGAGGGTCGCAAGATCCTCGTCGAGGTGCACGTGTCCAACGGCTTGCCCGGCTTCACGATCGTCGGGCTGCCCGACGCCGCCTGCCGCGAGGCGCGTGACCGCGTGCGCGCCGCCCTCTTGTCGAGCGGCCTGCCGTGGCCGACGCGTCGCGTGACCGTGAACCTCGCTCCCTCCGGCGTCCGGAAGGCGGGCGCCGGCCTCGACCTGGCGATCGCCGTCGGTCTGCTCGTGGCGAGCGGAGAGATCGAGGCGGCGGCCGTTGCCGGGTGTGCCTTCGTGGGCGAGCTCGGGCTGGACGGCACGTTGCGATCCGTGCCGGGCGTGCTGCCTGTCGTGGCAGCCGTCGCCACCGAAGCCGTCGTCGTGCCCTGGAGCGGCGTGCACGAAGCCCGCCTCGTCGGCGGCCCTGTCGTGCGCACGGCCCGATCTCTCCGTGAGCTCGTCGAGGCGATCCGCGGGCGGGCGCCCTGGCCGCAGCCGCCAGAGGCGAGCGGGCGTGGCCGCCGGCTGCTGCGCCCGGGTGCTGATCCGCTCGGCTCGGAGACCGCCGCCGACCTCACGGGCGAGCGGGCGCCCGACCTGGCGGAGGTGCGCGGCCAGGTTGTCGGTCGGCGCGCCGTCGAGGTGGCAGCCGCCGGAGGCCACCACCTCCTCATGTCAGGTCCGCCCGGCTCCGGCAAGACGATGCTGGCTCACCGCCTTCCCGGCATCTTGCCGCCCCTCGATCGGGCGGCCGTTCTCGAGACGTGCCGGGTTCATTCCTCAGCCGGGCTGCCGCTGCCGGAGCGCACGCTCGGAGGCGAGGCGCCGTTTCGGGCGCCTCACCACTCCGTCTCGGCCGTGGCGCTTCTCGGTGGAGGCACGGCGTACCTTCGCCCCGGCGAGATCAGCTTGGCCAGCAACGGCGTGCTCTTCCTCGACGAGATGGCCGAGTTCCCGACGGCGGTCCTCGACGCCCTCCGCCAACCGCTCGAGGAGGGCGTCGTCCGCATCGCCCGGGCGCGAGCGACCGTGACGCTGCCGGCACGCTTCCTGCTCGTCGGTGCCATGAACCCCTGCCCGTGCGGCCAAGGCGGCGCCTGCCAATCGTGTGGCTGCTCGCAAGCTCAGCTCGACCGCTACGCCCGGAGGCTGTCGGGGCCTTTGTTGGACCGCTTCGATCTGCACATCGCCGTCGAGCGCCTCGGCACGAACGACCTCTTCGGGCACGAAGCAGCGGAGTCGTCTGCCGTCGTGGCCGCTCGGGTGGCGGCCGCCCGCGCGATGGCACATGCCCGCGGCGTCACGTGCAACGCCGCCATTCCTGCACACCGGCTCGACGAGCTCGCACGACTCGACCCGAGGGCGACGGCGCTCTTGCGGCGCCGCGTGAACCAGAGCACGCTCAGTGCCCGCGGACTCGACCGTGTCCGCAGGGTTGCCAGGACGCTGGCAGACCTGCAACAGGTGGAAGGACCGGTGTCGGCCGAGTCGGCAGCCACGGCGCTCGAGTTGCGGGCGGGCCGGCGAGCGTTCGTCGGGCGGTGGGTGGCATGAGCGACGCCGATCCGACTCGGGCGGAGCTGCCGGATGTCGCCTACGCCGTGGCGCTGGCGGCACTGCGCGACATGACGCCCGCTCGCCTGCGGGTGCTGCTCGACGGCTGCAGCGCTCGAGAAGTTCACGAGCAGCTCGTAGGGGGTAGTGCGGCCCTTGTGGAGCGTCTTGCCCGGCTGGGCGGCCCGCTGCCGGCGGCGCCGAGCGACGAACCGCTCGACATGGAGGTGGGCTGGGGTGTGTCCGGTTCACTCGGCGCCATGGAGCGAGCACGGGCGCGCGCCAAGGAGTGGCTGCGCGCCTGGCGCCTCGAGGTGAGCCGCTCCTCGGTGGCGCCGCGGTGGGCGGCGCTATCGGCCGGCGGCATCGGTGTCGTGCGTCGCGGTGAGGCGGCGTACCCATGCCGCCTCGGGAGGGCCCAGCAGACGCCCGAGCTGCTCTACGTGCGTGGACGCCTCGATCAGCTGGCGGGGCCCTGCGTCGGCATCGTAGGGACGAGGCGCGCCACCCACTACGGCCTCGAGGTGGCCGCCGAGCTCGGGCGTGAGCTGTCCGAGCGCGGTGTGGCGGTCATCTCGGGCCTCGCCCGCGGCATCGACGCCGCCGCCCACCGCGGGGCGCTCGCCGCCACGAGCCGGCCGAGCCTCCCCCTTGCCGTCGTCGGGGGAGGCGTCGACGTCGTCTACCCGCGCGAGAACCTGCGACTCTGGGACGAGGTCGTCGCCCGCGGCGGGGTCGTCTCGGAGGCGCCGCCGGGGGCCCCTCCGGAGAGCTGGCGCTTTCCCTTGCGCAATCGCATCATCGCTGCCCTCAGCCAGGTGCTCGTCGTTGTCGAGTCCTCCCGGCAGGGAGGCGCCATTCACACGGTGCTGGCGGCCGACACCTGCGGCGTTCCTGTTCTCGCCGTGCCGGGCTCCGTGCGCAGTCCGCAGTCGGAAGGCACCAACGCCATCATCCAAGAAGGTGGCGCCGGCGTTGTCCTCGACGTCTACGACGTCCTGGCGGAGCTCTCGATGGTCTGTGAGCACGATGGCACGCTCACCTCATTCTCGCCGGCGCGCACCGCAACAGACCCGCGACGGCCCGTGAGCCGTTCCTGGAGGCACGGGCGGGACCGCCGCCCGCCGCCTCCCCCCCAGGCCGAGCTGGGCGCGCCGGGACACCGAGCGGCTCGGCTCACGGCCGCTGCGTCCGGCGGGGCGCCGGAGCGCAGCGCCGTCCTCGACCGCTCGATCGCACTCTGCAACCCGACCGAGCGCGCCGTGCTGGAAGCCGTCGACTACACCGCCACGCTTGTCGACCTCGTGTGCGTGCGGACGAAGCTCGACCTCGGGGTCGTGGCACTCGCCATTGACCGCCTCGAGGAGCTCGGGCTCATTCGCGGTGACGGCGCCGCCTGGATCCGGGCGTGACCGACGAGGGCTGCCGGCGTCTCAGCCGCCGAGCAGCTCCACCGGGTCGCCCGCCTCGACGCCCAACGCCTCCGCCACCGCCGCGTTGGCGCAGACTCCGTTCACCGTGTTGACGCCACCCCGGAGGGCGGGATCGCCCGCGACGGCGCCCGGCACCCCGTGCTCCGCCAGCGCCAGCACGTAGGGCAACGTGGCGTTCGTGAGGGCATAGGTCGAGGTGTGCGGCACGGCTGCCGGCATGTTGCCGACGGCGTAGTGGAGGACGCCGTGCACGAAGTAGGTCGGATCCTCGTGTGTCGTCTCGTGCGTCGTCTCGATGCAGCCGCCCTGGTCGACGGCGACGTCGACGATGACGGATCCCGGCCGCATCATCGCCACCATGTCGTCGCTCACGACGACAGGGGCACGCCCGCCGGCGACGAGTACGGCCCCGATGAGGAGGTCGGCTTCGAGCAGGGCGCGCTCGATCGAACCTCGATTCGAAGCAAGGGTCATGATGCGGCCCTTGTGGATCTGGTCGACCCAGCGGAGCCGATCGACGTTGCGGTCGAGCAGAAGGACCTCGGCCTCCATGCCCTGGGCGATCCAGGCGGCGTTCCAGCCGACGTGGCCGGCCCCTATGACCACCACCCGGGCGGCGCGGACACCGGGCACGCCTCCGAGCAGGATCCCCCGCGTCCCGTTGCGCTTCTCGAGCAGTGAGGCGCCGACCTGCGTGGCGATCCGCCCGGCGACTTCGCTCATGGGTGCGAGCAACGGCAGATCACCGTTAGCCGTCTGCACCGTCTCATAAGCGATGCCGGTCGTCTTCGCCTCGAAGAGCGCCTCGGCGACCTCAGGGTAGGCGGCGAGGTGGAGATAGGTGAACAACACGAGGTCGTCACGCAGGTACCCGAACTCGGACTCCTGTGGCTCCTTCACCTTGCAGACGAGCTCGGACGCCCAGGCGTCCTCGGCGCTCACCATGGTGCCGCCGGCGGCGACGAAATCGGGATCGGAGAAGGACGACCCAACACCCGCTCCTGTCTGCACACGGACCGTGTGGCCGAGGGCGGTCAGTCCTCGCACGCCGTCAGGAGTCATGGCGACGCGGTTCTCCGCCGTCTTCACCTCGGTTGGGATACCGATGATCATCTCCGCGCTCCTCCTATTGGGGCTGCATCGCGATCCGCTCGGGGCGGATCCGGACTTTGACGCGCTGCTCGCCGTCCCGACGGTTGGGGTGAACGGTCCCGAGGTGCTTGCGAGCGCGAAAGTTGAACAGGACGTCGTCATCGTCGACGTCGACCCGGCCGGGAGTCATGTCGGATCGACTCTTTGCGTCGAGGGACGCGATGTGGGCCAACATTGGCTCGCGAAGTGCTTCCTTCGCCCTCTCGGTGAGTCCCTGCGACACTGCAGTACCTCCGTGTTGGCCTCGGCCCCGACACGCTACCCGTCTCGGGCCACTACGGGTGGCTGCGAGCAACGACCGGGCTCGACTGGCCCGAGCCGCGGCGATCAAGGCGCACCCATCCGACCGTCCGCCGCTCCAGGGTGCCGGACGGCGTTCACCGTTCCTTCACCGCCCCGGAGGGCTGTTCACCGCGCAGTTACCGGCCCGGTCCTCATACTCGTCTTTATGGCTGACTTCCTTGCAGTACTTGGGACGGTGATCTTCGTCGTCCTCATGATGGGCCTCGTCAAAGCGATGGAGCACGTATGAGTCCCGTCCAGGGCGTGCTCCTCGCCCTCTCGTTCCTCGTCTTCGTCTACCTCGGGGTGGCGATGTTCCGGGCTGAGTGGTTCTGATGGACTTTCTCTGGGCCGTCATCGCCCTCGTCGTCGGCCTCGCTGTCGCCTGGCGCTTCCTCGGCTCCTACATGGCTGCCGTCTACGAGGACCGCATCCACTTCCTCGCATGGATGGAACGGCCCACCTACCGTCTGCTCGGCGTCGACCCCGACCGGGAGCAGTCGTGGCAGCGGTACGCCGGCGCCATGATCGTGTACTCGGGTGTCGCGATTCTCGTCGTGTACGGGATGATCCGCCTGCAGGGGAGCCTCCCGCTCAACCCCCAGCACATGGGTGCCGTGACACCGGCGCTGTCATGGAACACGGCGGTGTCGTTCATCACGAACACGAACTGGCAGAACTACTCCGGCGAGTCGACCATGTCCTACCTCTCCCAGATGGGGGCGCTCGCCGTGCAGAACTTCGTGAGCGCCTCCGTCGGCATCGCCGTCGCCGTCGCCCTCGTGCGCGGGTTCGCCCGCAAGGGGTCGAGCACGATCGGCAACTTCTGGGTCGACCTTATTCGAGGCGTGTACTACATCCTGCTTCCGATCTCCATCGTCTTTGCCGTCATCTTCGTGGCGCAAGGGGCGATCCAAACCTTCGCCGGCCCCGTGTGCGTCCACGACGTCATGAACAGCGCCCGGCAGTGCATCCCTCGGGGCCCGATGGGCTCCCAAGAGGTCATCAAGCAGTTGGGGACGAACGGGGGCGGCTATACGAACGCCAACGGGGCGAGCCCGTTCGAGAACCCGACCGGCCTCACGAACTTCCTCTCCTTCTACCTCATCCTCATCGTCCCGGTCGCCCTCACCTACACCTTCGGGAAGATGGTCGGCAGCATCCGGCAAGGTGTCGCGCTTCTCGCTGCCATGTTTCTCCTCTTCGGTGTGTGGGTCGGCTTCACGACCGCGGCCGAGTCCCACGGCAACGCGGCGGTGGCAACTGCCGGCGTGACGCATCAGCCGGGCGGCAACATGGAAGGAAAGGAGACTCGCTTCGGGGTCGCCCAGTCGTCGCTCTACGACGTGGTCTCCACCCAGACCTCCACCGGCAGCGTCGACGGGTCGAATGACTCCTACACGCCGGTCGGCGGCTTGGGCTTGCTGACCGGGATGATGCTCGGTGAGGTGACGCCCGGAGGGGTCGGCAGCGGGCTGTACACGATCCTCGTGTACGCGATCATCGCCGTCTTCCTCGGGGGGCTCATGGTGGGCCGAACACCCGAATACCTCGGCAAGAAGATCCAAGCCCGCGAGATCAAACTCGCCGGCCTTGCCTCGCTCGTCATGCCGATGGTCGTGCTCATCCTGACGGCCATCGCCGTCTCGCTGCATGCCGGGCGCGCCGGACCGCTCAATGCCGGACCACACGCCTTCAGCGAGATCCTGTACGCCGTCACGTCACAAGCCAACAACAACGGCTCCGCCTTTGCCGGCCTCACCGGCAACACCGCCTTCTACAACGTGCTCGGCGGCATCGACATGCTCCTCGGTCGCTTCGCCATCATGGTCCCGGCGCTGGCTCTTGCCGGAGGATTGGCTGCCAAACAGGCCGTCCCCGCCTCCGCCGGCACTTTCCGCACCGACAAGCCGCTCTTCAGCGGGCTCGTCGTCGGCGTCATCATCATCATCGGGGCGCTGACCTTCTTCCCGGCCGTCGCGCTCGGTCCTGTGGTCGAGCAGCTCATCCACGGGAGGTTCTTCTAGTGGCGGGCGCCCCGGTGACGGAGACGCGAATGAGCGAGCCCGGACCGAGGCCGAGCACTCCACAGCCAAGAGGCGTCACGCGCGCTCGAGGTTTGTTCGAGGGCGAGGTCCTCCGGCCGGCTCTCGTCGACTCCTTCAAGAAGCTGCACCCCCGGGTACAGGTAAGGAACCCGGTCATGTTCGTGGTGCTCATCGGCACCATCGTCACTCTTGCCGAGTCGCTCGCCCACCCAGGGCTCTTCGACTGGAGCATCACGATCTGGCTGTTCCTGACGGTGATCTTCGCCAACTTCGCCGAGGCCATCGCCGAGGGCCGGGGCAAGGCCCAGGCCGACACGTTGCGCAGAATGCGCTCGGACACCGAGGCACGCCTCCTGAGCGCCGACGGCGTCGAGGAGCGGGTGCCGGCGGCTTCGCTCCGCAAGGGCGACGTCGTCGTCTGCGAGGCCCTGGACCTCATCCCCTCCGACGGCGAGATCATCGAGGGCATCGCCTCGGTCGACGAGTCCGCCATCACGGGCGAGTCGGCGCCGGTCATCCGGGAGTCGGGCGGCGACCGCTCGGCGGTGACCGGAGGTACGAAGGTGCTCTCCGACCGCATCGTCGTGCGCATCTCGGCCGATCCAGGTGAAACGTTCCTCGACCGCATGATCACCCTCGTCGAAGGCGCCAACCGGCAGAGGACGCCGAACGAGATCGCCCTGACGATCCTGCTGGCTGCCCTCACCATCATCTTCCTTCCGGTCGTGGTGGCGCTCCAGCCCTTCGGGCACTACGCCGGCGCCACGGTGTCGGTCGTCGTCCTCGTCGCCCTCCTCGTCTGCCTCATCCCGACCACGATCGGTGCGCTGCTGTCGGCGATCGGCATCGCCGGCATGGACCGCCTCGTGCAGCGCAACGTGCTGGCGATGTCCGGCCGCGCCGTCGAGGCGGCCGGCGACACCCAGACGCTGCTGCTCGACAAGACCGGCACCATCACCCTCGGCAACCGCATGGCGTCCGACTTCTTTCCCGTCGGGGGACAGCAGGAAGAAGCCGTGGCCGATGCTGCCCAGCTCGCCTCTCTCGCCGACGAGACGCCGGAAGGGCGCTCGATCGTCGTGCTGGCAAAGGAGCGCTTCCAGATCCGCCAGCGCGACATGGGGAGCGAGCACACCTTCATCCCCTTCTCGGCCGTCACCCGCATGTCCGGGCTCGACATGGATCACCGTCAGGTGCGAAAGGGCGCCGCCGACGCCGTCAAGCGCTGGGTGAGCGAGCTCGGCGGCAGCATTCCGAGCGACCTCGACCCCATCGTCGAGCGCATCTCGCGGGCCGGCTCGACCCCCCTCGTCGTCGCCGACGGGCCGAAGGTGCTCGGCGTCATCGAGCTGAAGGACGTCGTGAAGCAGGGCATCCGTGAGCGCTTCGTCGAGATGCGTGCCATGGGGATCCGCACCGTCATGATCACGGGCGACAACCCCCTCACGGCCGCCGCCATCGCCCAGGAGGCCGGCGTCGACGACTACCTCGCCGAGGCGACGCCGGAGAACAAGCTGGCGCTCATCAAGGCCGAGCAGGAGGGCGGCAAGCTCGTCGCCATGACCGGAGACGGCACGAACGACGCCCCCGCCCTCGCCCAGGCCGACGTCGGCGTCGCCATGAACACGGGCACGACGGCGGCCAAGGAAGCCGGCAACATGGTCGACCTCGACTCGAACCCGACCAAGCTGCTCGACATCGTCGAGATCGGAAAGCAGTTGCTCATCACCCGTGGTGCGCTCACGACCTTCTCGATTGCCAACGACGTCGCCAAGTACTTCGCCATCATCCCGGCGTTGTTCGTGACGACCTACCCACAGCTCGAGGCGCTCAACATCATGAAGCTTCACTCGGCCACGAGCGCCGTCCTCTCCGCCGTCATCTTCAACGCCCTCGTGATCGTCGCCCTCATCCCGCTCGCCCTCCGGGGCGTCAAGTTCCGGCCGGTGGGAGCTGCTCAGCTGCTGCGCCGCAACATCTGGATCTACGGCGTCGGCGGCATCATCGTCCCGTTCATCTTCATCAAGCTCATCGATCTCTTCCTGACTGCTGTGGGGTGGTACTGATGCTCGTGCATCTGCGACGCGCCGTCGTCGTCTCGGTGGTGTTCTTCCTCGTGTGCGGGCTCGCCTACCCGGCTCTCGAGACCGGTCTGGCACAGCTGTTCTTCCCCAAGCAGGCGAACGGGTCGCTCGTCAGTGACCACCACCTCGTCATCGGATCGAGCCTGGCGGGCCAGCAATGGAAGGGACCGGAATGGTTCCAAGGCCGACCGGATCCGGACAACCCCATGGCGACCGGGTCGCAGAACTACGGCCCGAAGTCGAAACTACTGCTGCATTTCGCACAACAACAGGTCGCCGTGCTGAAGGGCGAGGGCATCACCCCCACGAACGATCTCGTTACCGGCTCAGGAAGTGGCATCGATCCTGACATCAGCCCCTCGGATGCCTATGACCAGGTACCGGCGGTGGCGAAAGCCGACCACCTTTCGGTGGCTGTTCTCGACCACCTGGTCACCCTGCACGTCGTTGGTGCCGAGTGGGGCTTCCTCGGGGCTCCCTACATCGACGTTCTCGAGCTGAACGAGGCGCTCGCCGCACTGCGATGACCGGCCACTCTCGTGTCGAGACGGCGGGTTCGAGTGATGCGGCTGTTGCCCGGCAGGTCGCCGACGCCCAGCCCCGCCGGCGGGTGCTCCTCACCGGACAGATCTCCGCCACCGACATGACCGCCCTCGGCAGCGGATGCGCTTACCGCTGTGTCCTTTGCGACGCTACGGGTGAGATCGACCTCCTCTTCCTCGGTCGCTGCCGGGTCGCCGGTCTGGAGGTGGGCGCACGGTGCGAGATCGCCGGCACGGCACGATGCGACGGCGGGCGCTTTGTCGTCTGGAACCCTCTGTACCGGCTGATGCCACCCGAAGGCCGGGTGACATCGGAAGGGTGTCGGCGGGATCGGCTGCCGAGCGAAGACGATGACGTCAACCTCGACGAGGTCTCTTCGTCCCGAACCGCCTCATGCGCCGGCGGCGGGCGATCGGCCGCTCCCGCCGCCACCGACAGGGGTACGAATCACGGTCGTCTTCGCCTCTATCTCGGCGCCGCTGCCGGTGTCGGAAAGACCATCGCCATGCTCGAGGAGGCGCGGCGCCTCCGCGAGCTCGGCACCGATGTCGTCGTCGGCTGCGTCGAAAGCCACGGTCGAGCGGAGACGGCAGCCCGGATGGCGAATCTCGAGGTTGTCCCCCGGCGGCTCGTCGAGCGGCGTGGAGCAGGCTTCGAGGAGCTGGATCTCGAGGCGATCATCGCGCGCCGGCCCGTTGTCGCGCTCGTCGACGAGCTGGCGCACACCAACGTGCCCGAGCAGGGACGGCACGAGAAACGCTGGCAGGACGTTCTCGACCTCCTCGAAGCCGGTATCGACGTCGTTTCGACCGTCAACATCCAGCATCTCGAGAGCCTGGCCGACGGCATCGAGCTCCTCACCGGCGTGCGAGTGAGCGAGCGGGTACCGGACTGGGTGGTGCGACGGGCCGACCGGATCGAGCTCGTCGACACCTCGCCCGAGCAGTTGCGCCACCGGATGCTCAACGGCGGTGTCTATCCTCCCGAGGAGGCTCCTCAGGCGCTCTCCGCCTTCTTCCGGGTCGGCAACCTGACGGCGCTGCGCGAGCTGGCGCAGCGCTTTCTTTCGAGGGCCCCAGAGGAAGAGCTGCTCGGATTCCTGCAACGGCAGGTTGGCGCTCGCTCGGGCGAGACGGGCGAACAGGTCATGGTCGGCGTCGGTGGCCCCGGCACGGAGGCCATCGTGCGGAGGGCGTGGCGGTTGGCAGCAGCCGTCAAGGCGGAGCTCCATGCCGTCCACGTCGTGAACCCGAGCGCCGTCGGCAGATCCCGGCGGGAGGATCTGGCACAGCTTCGCGGACTCGTGTCAGCAGTCGGGGCAAGCTGGCACGAGGTGCGGAGCGACGACATCGCCAGCGCCCTCGTCGGCTTCGCCCGGCAGCAGGAGATCACCCAGATCATGCTCGGCTCCAGCCAGCGGGGCCGCTGGCAGGAGATTACCGGTGGCGGCTCGACGGTGAGGCGCGTCACGATCCTCGCCAACAGCACAGACCTCGACGTTCACATCATCGCGAGGCGAGAGCTTCCCGTCGAGTGACGCTCCTCTCCCCAGGGCACCCGCCGCTGTGGGCGGCAGCATCGGCATCCGGGCGCCAGCCGATCTCTAAGCTCCCTCTCGGACACGAGGAGTGGGTGCACAAGGAAGCCCGATGAAGCGTCTGATCGGCACCGTGGCTGCACTGGCCAGCATGGGCGCTCTCACGAGCGCAATGCTGCCCTTGCGAGCCCACCTGAGCATCGCGACGACGGCCTTGATCCTCGTCGTCCCCGTGGTGATCGGCGTGGTCACGGGTGGCTTCGTCGCCGGAGTCGTCAGTGTGGCGGTCGGCTTCCTCGTCTACGACTTCTTCTTCATCCCGCCCTACCTGACC
>Ga0181523_10004883_pt1 | contig 11342 bp, 10 predicted proteins | sample PEATcosm2014_Bin_43_FD_119752 | JGI IMG/M metagenome (GOLD analysis project Ga0181523, IMG submission 119752) | Peatland microbial communities from MTU Mesocosm Facility, Houghton, MI, USA - PEATcosm2014_Bin05_30_metaG | ecosystem: Environmental > Terrestrial > Soil > Wetlands > Peat | place... | reverse complement strand
AGCACGAAACAGGAACTCATCGAGCGAATCCATCTCTACTTCCGGGAAGTCAATGCCACCCCCGTGATCTTCCGGTGGAAGTACAAAATGGACGAGGTAAATGTGGCTAGTTAATTAGAGAACTTTGATCTAGTCGGGACACGTCGCTGCAGAGCGAGGGATCTGCTTTCCCTTAACTAAGTCTTTGTGGCCGAGTCATCCTGCTTGACTTTGGTCTCCTGTTGCTGAACGGCGGCCCACTTTGCGTGCTCCTGTGAAACCAGAGACTCGACCCGTTCGGCCAGCAGGGCATGCGAATCCGGCACGTTGGTGTACGGCGCGGCTTTGGCCAGATACGTATACTTCTCGTGTTTCAGGCCTTCGCAGGTCGAGCGATAAGAAATCCAGTTCTGCTGGTACTGATTTAGTTGGAGCACTCCCTCAAGGATCGTAATCAATACGCCAAGGCCTCCGATGATCCAGCCTACGTAGTGGGCGAACCAGCTTGTGCTCCCCTGGGAAATGTTAAGCGCAGAGAGGAACGGAATGGCAGCAGCGGCGATAATCTCGATGACTTTGATTCGCTTGTAGGTCCGCTGGTTCTGCGAACTCTTGCGATCGTACCAGTCGATTTGTTCTTCCAGCCGGTCCCAAATGGGATCTGATCGGGATGGGATCTCTTGCGTTGCCAATACCGGGGAGTTGCTCATAGCTGCGTCCTTCCGCTACATAAGAGACTTGCGGCTGCCAACGCCTTGCGTCTGCTGGGCCAACTGGCTTGAAGAGACATCATAGCTGGAGTTCATCGTGCTGGGAAACGAAATAAATCGAATGATCTGCGAAGTCAGGCTCAATCTGGCCGCCTGCCCGCAACACGATGGTACAAACCCAGGGTCTCACCGACGATTCCGTTGCGGAACAGGAGCACGCAAAGAATGAACATGGCGCCCATAATCACGGTTAAGCAAGAAGTGAATGTTGAGAACAAATTCTGCGAGCGGAAGCACGGGGAGCCTCATCGGCTCTCGCGTCGAATTCCTGAATTGTTTGGGTAGAACAGGGCCCCAAACCGCGCCGCTTTTGCGCGGATTGGGGTAGTTCAGCGCCGCGTCCAGACGCGCCAACTGTTAAATCTCTTAGATAGACTCACCAGACCCGGCACGCAGGATTATGCACCATCGGTTGCCCTTCCTTGCAGCCGAACGCCTGTTGGAATTCCGGCATGTTGGACAGCGGTCGGTTCACGCGAAAGTGCGGCAGCGAGTGCGGATTACTTAGGACCTGGCTGCGCGCCGCCTCAGGCCGCACCTCGGCACACCAACTGAATGCGTATGCCAGGAAGAAACGCTGCCGCGCGGTAAGGCCGTCGGCTTCCGGCGTATCCAGCGATTTGCCCTGCTCTTTGTACTGCTCCTCCAGCGCGAGCATGGCCAGGTGGATGCCGCCGTTGTCGGCAGTGTCTTCGCCGGCGGTGAGATTGCCGTTCTGCTTCACCCCGTACTCGGGAATCTCCTGCGAGTACTGGTCAACGATGCACTTGTCTTTCTCGTCGTAACGCTTCGCATCCTCGGGAGTCCACCAATCGCGCAGGTTTCCCTGGGCGTCAAACTTGCGGCCCTGGTCGTCAAATCCATGGATGGTTTCATGCCCGATGACCATTCCGATGGCGCCGAAGTTGGAGGCATCATCCTGGTTCTGGCCGAACATCGGAAGCTGCATGATCCCCGCCGGGAAGTTGATGGTGTTCATCTGGGGATCTTCGTAGGCGTTGATGGTAGCCGGAGTCATTCCCCATTCGTTGCGGTCCACCGGCTTTCCGATCTTCTCGACTTGACGATGCATCTCGAACGCGTTCGCAGCATTCATGTTGGCCAGGTAGTTGTCAGGAACGACCTTGACTGAGCTGTAGTCGCGCCAGGTATTGGGATATCCGATCTTCTGCAAGGTGGCAGTTTGCTTTACGAGGGCCTGCTTCTTGGTCTCCGCGCTCATCCAGTCCACCTGTCCAATCTCTTCCACCAGGGCCTCGCGAATCTGGGTCACCAGCTCATTGGCGCGCTGCTTGCTTTCCGGCGGGAAGGCGACACTGACGTAAGCCTGTCCGAGCGCCTCGCCCAGGTAACGGTCCGTCGAGGCAACACAACGCCGCCACAACGGGAGCATCTGCGGGGTGCCCGAAAGCGCGGTGCCGAAGAAGTCAAAGTTCGCCTGCTCGAAGTCATGCCCGAGATAGGCGGCGCCACGGTGAATCGCCCACCAGCGAAGATAGGCTTGCCAATCCTGGGCGGAACGCGTCTTGATCTGCTGCTCCACAGCGTCCAGGAATCCCGGCGTGCTCACAATGTAGAACGGCACGCTTGGCGCTCCCATGAGCTGCAAATACTCATCCCACCCAAAATCCGGCACGGCGGTTTTCAACTGCTGCAAACTGCGCTTGTTGTAGATCTTTTGCGGGTCGCGCCGGCTCACGTTGTCCATGGAAGCCTTGGCCAGCGCAGTTTCGATCTCCATGACAGTTTTGGCTTGTGCCGCGGCTTTCTGACTCGAATCACCAGCCAGCTCAAACATTTTCTGAATGTGCTGCACGTACTTGGCCCGCAGCTCTTTGAAGCGGTCGGAATTGTCGAGGTAAAAGTCGAGCGAAAGCAGCGCCATGCCGCCCTGGTCGACACCCGCGACCATCTTCGAAGCATCCTCCAGGTCCTGCGCGGGGCCAAACCCAAACAGTGGCGCTTTGGCGTAGTTGTCGTCGTCGTTCCACATCTGCCATGCGGCCGGGAAATTCTGATGGAGATAGGCCAGCACGCGCGGCAAATCCTTGCTCGATTTCAGCGAGGCGATGGTGTCCAACGCCGGCTGCAGCCACGCCTTGCCATTTGCGTTTCGCTTCGCTTCGTCCATGCAGCTCTGCCAATAATCGCCGATTTGCCGCTCGCTGCCGGTGGCTTGCTTGTCGGCTGCGGCTTGCTCCAGGGTGTTGCGCAGGATGGTCTGGTTGTACAAGAACAGAGGACGCGCGGTACTCGTGGTAGCCATATCCGGCGTGATGGGATGAGCGGCAATCCAATTCGAGCAAGTGTACTGGTAGAAATCCACGCAGGCGTTCTTGCTCTTGTCCACGATGGAGGGGTCGAACTTCTCGAGCTTGGGAAGCTCATGCGCGCCCGGTTTGTCAGCAGCGGAAGTCGCGTCTTGGCCGGAGCCATTGTTGACCTTCATTTGAGCAAGCGCAGAAAACGAGAGACACAGCAAACAGCAGACAAACGAGAACCAGCGACGCATGATTACCTCGATAATGGAAGCCTGAAACACCAGTGTGCGATTGTAGCGCGCTTTGGCGGCGAAGGGGAGCGAACCCATTAGAGCCCATCCCGCTTTAACAGCAATTCGGCACAAATAGCGTGGACGCGCGATCCTTGAAGTCTGGGTTAGCACCGACTCTTAGGATTAGTTGTGTAATGGCTGTTATCGCCAACAAGAGCTTGTTTGAGCGTTTTCTCTCGCTCGGCGCTTGCGTTCCCCCCATAAGGAGGCACATAATTGCGGCCCAATATGGTACCGCGGAATGTGCCCTCCCACCCGTGGGCTTCGTCAAGGAATATCCGGAATGAGACCGGAAACGGTTGATTGGCAATGTTTAGTGTCCTGCAAGATGGGACGGAATGGCGATGCAGGAGGTGGAATCAGAGATGAGCACGTTGATTATGAAGCCGGTCAGATTTGAAAGAACATCCTCTGAAGCCATCAAGAAGATTGCTATCAATACCGGCGGCGGTGATGCCCCAGGGCTAAACGCAGTCATTCATGGTGCCGTATACGCAGCACGAGGATTGGGTTGGGAGATCGTCGGCATTCGCGAAGGCTACGAACGGACTGCTGGAGCCGGAACGCTTTCCCGACGGCGGTCTCATGGAACTCCATCGCTCCACGGTTCGGGAGATCTCGCATCTTGGTGGCACCATTCTGGGCACGACGAATCGTGGTAACCCGTTCCGTCGCGTCCTGAGGCAGCCCGACGGCAGCACACAAGAGGTTGACTGCTCCGACGACCTGGTCCAGCGTTTCCGGCAGAACGGCATCGACGCCCTCATTGCGGTTGGCGGTGATGGGAGTCTCACCATCGCTAACGAACTGCACCAAAAGGGTCTGTGCGTCGTCGGAGTGCCCAAGACGATCGACAACGACCTCGAATCGACCACGATGACATTCGGGTTTTACACTGCCGTATCTTTCGCCACAGAGTGCATTGACCGCTTGCACAGCACGGCACTGTCGCATCGACGGATCATGGTTGTTGAGGTCATGGGAAGGTACGCTGGCTGGATTGCTCTTCACGCTGGGTTAGCCGGACGGGCCGATGCCATTCTCATCCCGGAAATTCCATACTCGATCGACATCCTTGCAGCGCACCTTAAGCACAAGCAAGAGGAAGGCAAGCCGTACTCCATCGTAGTTGTGGCGGAAGGTGCCAAGCCAAGCGGCGGTGACGTTACTGTCAAAAGCCGCGAGGCCGGAGGCGCGGAACGCCTCGGCGGTATTGCCGAAATCGTTGCGGCGCAACTCCACGAGCAAACTGGCAAGGAAAGCCGCAGCCTGGTGCTAGGCCATCTCCTGCGCGGCGGATCCCCAACGGCAATGGATCGCAATCTCGGGGTCACGTTTGGCGCGGGCGCAGTCTACGCCCTATCGCGGGGAATGAACGGTGTTATGGTGGCTTTGAAACCGCCACGTCTCGATTTCGTCCCGCTGCGCGAGGCTATTGGAAAGCTGAAACTGGTGTCGCCGGAAAATGAATTCGTGCTGGCTGCTCGCATTCTAGATACCTGCTTCGGAGATCAAGCCGCTGCGTCGCGGCCGTACTAGAAGCAATGGTTGAGGTAGACCGGGAGCTTAATCAATGAGGAAGCTTGAATCCATAGCCCACGCGCCGTTCGTTGACTTGGGGGTCAGAATGCCACCGTCTCTGGTTCTGAACTGTAGTATTCCAAATTCAAGAACTAAGGAGCGGGCGGCAAAGGTAAGAGCAAAACTGAAACCGGCCAAATGAGCAATGACATCGCTCCGTGAACACAAGACGAAGATTGTCGCTACCATCGGTCCAGCCTCCGACTCACCGGAGATGCTCGGGCGTTTGATCCGCGCCGGACTCGATATCGCTCGGTTGAATTTTTCGCATGGGGAATTCGCCCGACACGGCGAAGTCATTTCTCGCATCCGCACAGCCGCGCAGAATGTCGGACGAAGGGTCGCCATTATGGCCGATTTGCCCGGCCCAAAGATGCGTCTCGGGAAAATCGATCCCGAGCCCATCCAGTTGCGCATCGGCGACACCTTCACCCTGACCGGTGAAGACATCCTTGGTAACAACCATCGCGCGTCCATGAGTTTCGAGCCGCTGCCGCGGGTGGTGAAACCAGGTGACCGGCTTTATCTGAATGATGGACTGGTGCAACTTCAGGTGGAACTCGTCGCTGGCAATCAGGTGCACTGCAAGGTCGCTGTCGGTGGCGAGCTGCGGTCGCGCAAGGGACTTAACCTTCCCGGCATTAATCTTGGCATCAGCGCGTTTACGGAGCACGATCGCCGCTGTCTTGAGTTCGCCCTTGAGCATGGTGTGGATGCCGTCAGTCAGTCTTTTGTCGAAAGCGCGAAGGACATCGAACTTGTCCGCGCCGCTGCCTCGGCCGTCGGCAGGCAGCCATTCATCATCGCGAAGATCGAGCGCGCCGAAGCCGTCGAGCGCTACGAAGAGATCCTGCAAGCCGCTGACGGCATCATGGTGGCCCGCGGCGACCTCGGGGTTGAAGTGCCGGTCGAAGAGATCGCGATAATCCAAAAACAATTGATTGTCCAGGCGAACCTTGCGGGCAAGCCGGTCATCACCGCGACCCAGATGCTGGAATCCATGGTCTCCAGCCGCCTTCCTACTCGCGCCGAATCCACCGATGTTGCCAACGCCATCCTCGACGGAACCGATTGCGTCATGCTCTCCGGCGAGTCCGCCATGGGCCAATATCCGGAAGAGGCAGTCGCGATGCTGGCCAGGATAGCTGTCGCCACTGAGTCGAGTCGTCCGCGCGCATGGCGGAAGGCCATAAAGGGGATTGCGCAGAAGCCGTCCACGGCAGCGCAAGCCATGGCCGCCGTAGTAGAACATGCACTCGACACTGTGCCCTGTGCTGCCGTCTTTGTACCTACCCGCAGCGGCGACACTGCGCGCATGATCTCGCGCTTCAAGCCGGCGGTATGGATCGTCGCCGTCGGAGACGACCCCGCATTGATGCAAGGGCTTCTCTTTTCCTACGGCATTCAACCAGTTCATCGCGAAGCGGATCCCGAAGACTGGCGCGATTTCGCCAGCACTTGGCTGCGCGACCATTCCGTAAAGGGAAACGTAGCGTTTCTTGTGGCCGCAGCGTCGCCACGGCAGCCCGACGCAAGTCATCGCATCGAGTTTATGCGCGTCGACGAATTAGACTAGTCGCCGCCGCCGCGAGGCCGTGGATGTTCTGCTGGTCGTCGGCTTCATGCTGGCGATCGTGCTTGTCCATTATCAGCTGCATAGCACCAGGCATGTAGTTCCAAACCCCGGACTCCGAGGGGATGCTCCAGATCCTGTCTGGGCCCGGCGCCAAAGCCGTCTAGTGAAATCGAAAAAAACGGTAACGTTCACTTTCCCCATTGGCTGCTCCCTGCTTCGGTGTTCCATTTTACGCACAATCGCCAACTCACCCACCGACCTGTTCCGGACGGTTGACGGGCAACCGGATGTTATTGCGGGCCAGAAGTCCTGGTTCGAGGAGATGATGCCAAGAAGGTGTCAATCAGGGCGCATGACCCGATATGGTCTCTCCCAAGCCGGTTTCTGGCCCGTAAATGGCACAAGTCCGAGTCGCCGACAACACGGCCAAGTAGTTGGCGACTATTGAGCGAGACGGTTCCGCAGTGCCCTGGAGTAGACTGAAATCGTTAGAGCGACGACTTTCAGCCACCCTGCTTAGACGCTGTTCCCTTTTCTAAAGAGAGGTCGGTCGCCATGGCCAACCCAACTCGCGCCAAGCTGATCTTCAAAGTAATCGCCGCCGTCACCGCGCGGACTGCCGTCTTGGGGACGCTGCTGTTTTTTCCCGCGGGAACACTGGCGTGGTGGCGGGGGTGGGTTTTCCTCGCCGTGATGTTCGCCGCGTCGGCGACCATGATGCTCGGCGTGAACCAGGACTTGGTCGCCGAACGCCTCAAGGGGCCGTTCCAAAAAGGGTCGCGGGCCGACAAGATCCTGGCCGTCGCGTTGATCCCCGCGATTGCCGGGCAGTTCGTCTTCATTGGGTTGGATGTGTCCCGGCTGCACTTGCTGGGGAAGCCGAACGTGATAGTTTCGTCGCTGGGCCTCGCCCTGTGCATCGCGGGGTTCTGGATCATGCACCTCGGCATGCGCGAGAACGCCTTCGCCACGGCGGTCGTCAGGTACCAAGAGGAGCGCGGGCAGGTGGTCGTGGACACCGGTCCCTACCACGTCGTGCGGCATCCGATGTACTCCGGCGGAGTCCTCCTTTTCGTCGGCATGCCCCTGTGGCTGCAGTCCTCCGCCGGCGCGTTGCTGGCGATCGTCTTGATCGGACTGTTGGCGCTGCGCATCTTCATCGAGGAAGGCCTTCTCCGGCGCAAGCTTCCCGGATACGCGGCCTACGCGGAACGCGTACGGTACCGCTTGATCCCGTTTCTCTGGTAGTTTTAGCGTGTCACTTGGTCGTGTCACGCCCTACGCGGATGTGGCGCACCGAAAGCGCGGGTCCGTCACACTTCCACGCATAGCCGACTATCCTGGCATGATGGGCATAGGCTGCGCCGATTTGCGTGATCTACCCCTAGGAGGAACCTGAATCGGGATTATTCGGAAATTGGCCTGCCATAGCTTCGGCTCTCGAAGTCGACCCCTGCCAGCGATATGATTCAAAAGGGCAGGACGGGCGGCGACCAATTTGAGACGTCGGCCTTAGCAGATCAGCAGATGAACTGGTGGGTCACTGATACGGACCGACGCAAAGGCCGCGGCGTTCCGCTGATCGAGCACAAGGAGCACCACGAACATGAAGCCAAAGAACACGATCTGCCTCTGGTTCGACAAGGACGCGCATGAGGCGGCGCGCTTCTACGCCGTCACCTTTCCGGATAGTAAAGTAACCGCAGTTCACGAGGCTCCCGGTGACTATCCGGGCGGCAAGAAGGGCGATGTGCTGACGGTGGAGTTCACCGTTCTGGGCATTCCCTGTCTCGGTCTCAACGGCGGCCCGGTGTTCAGGCACACCGAAGCCTTTTCCTTCCAGATCGCGACGGAGAATCAGGAAGAGACGGACCGTTATTGGAACGCGATCGTCGGCAATGGCGGCACGGAAAGCCAGTGCGGTTGGTGCAAGGATCGCTGGGGCCTCTCCTGGCAGATCACCCCGCGCGCGCTAACCGATGCGCTTGCTGCTGGTGGTGGTGAGGCAAAGCGTGCCTTCGAGGCGATGATGACGATGAAGAAGATCGACATCGCCGCCATCGAGGCAGCGGGGCGAGGCTGACGTGAACACGCCGACACGTCCTTATTCGTCCTGGAATCACGCGCCACTCGCCCCTTGCACCGTGACCATCATCGGTCTGCGGTCCAAGGAGGGCCGCGGCCAGGTCGGTCTAGACAAGAATTAGTTCGCAGAGGGGTTACCCGATGAAGCGCACGTGGACGATCATAGGGGTAGGCGACGTGCCGGGCAGCTTGAAATGGTATCAGGCGCTGTTCGGTCAGCCGGCTATCCTTCCTGCCCATGATTACTTTGGGCAAATCCTCGATTCAGATGGAACTGTCTTGCTCTGCCTCCACGAGTGGGGCGCCCACGAGCATCCCTCATTGATGAGCCCCGATCACGGGACGCCCGGCAACGGGCTCCTGTTGTTCTTCCGTGTCGATGATTTCGACCTGGCGCTTCAAAGGGCACGCTCTCTCGTCACTCGGCTCGAAGAGGAGCCACATGTGAATCCGAACACTCAAACCAACGAGTTCTCGCTCCGAGATCCGGACGGATATTACGTTACGATCAGTGCGCTCTCTGCAGCCTGACAAGGCGCTGCAGTCTGCCGAGCGCTGGCCGGGGCTTCATGGGGCAGCGCCCGCCCGGCCTCGCTCCCCTCGCCGGGCGGCTCTTGCCGTCTGATCGCCCATTCCATTAGGGAACGTATCGCGGAGTTTCGATTATTGTGATCCTGTCACGGGCAAGCGAGAAGTAATCCCAAGGTAAGGTTAGCCGACTACACGGCCAAGTGAAACTTCCTCCAAGAAGACTTCGGGCCAATCCTCTTTCTACGTCAACTGGCAGGTTGCAGCTTGGCATCACTTCCGGACTGCCGACCATACGCCAGAGACTCTTGGCCTGGCGCTACGCGAGGTGAAGATCGCCGCTATAGCACTCAACTAACAATCGCGTCTCCCGTAATGTGTCGGATTGGCGGTCACATCTTCACGGCGAACCAGCCTTTTGCCAGGCAGCGTTCGACGTGCTTTTCAATTATCACTCGTCAGTAAGTAAACGCTTGAATCTCAGTCACGCCAGAGTCAGGACCGTCTACGTACCCGGACCGAAAGCTAGGGTGCAGTGCGATGTGCATAGGAATCACATTGAAAGTATTTGAGAAACTGAATCCGTTAATCGTTTCCTGCAGGTTCCCGTGTATGTCGTAAACGTAGATCGTGCTGCCGCTGGGCGCCGAACTGGAAGTGGGCTGAGCGATCAGAAACAGCTTGTGGATGGGGTCAAACTCGACATCGGCGCCGCTGAACTGCTGCTGTTCGCCTGATCCCGGCAGCACAACCGTGAAACCGGTCTCAGTGCTGAGATTGTAAAATTCCACGCTTGCGTCATCCTCGGTATCGGTACAGAAAATGCCGTCCGCGGAATCTATGGCGATTCCGTTGACAAACCCGAACCCGATCCCCTCAAACTCCGTAAACGAGCCCGCCGTGAGATCAACCACGCCGATAACGGGCCGGCGGCCAAACTCTCCGGTCCCCCCGCCGAGTACCGCATGATTGGTCACGCTGTCGTACGCGATAGGCGGAGGTACGCTGCCAAAATTAGTAGAGTCCGTGATCATGACCACGCGACCGAACGTATTATTAGCAACATCGGAGCTGAAGACATACGGAATAAAATTATCGCTGTTATCGTAGGCGAATACCGCGACGTTCGGAACTCCCTGGCTGCGGCTCACACCCGTCGGCATGATGATGTGCTGCGTTCCGATAGGCGGTGTCCAGGCGCCGGTAATGCGGTTCGAACTAAGCGGGTTCAACACGTTGAACGTACGCGTGGTGACAAAGCCGTTGGATACGTTTTCGTGCTCGACGAGCCCGACACTGTTGCCGACGACGCCCAGGGTGAGGAAATCATCCTGCGAGTGGGATGGTTGCGTCAGTTCCACCACGTCGAGGATACGGCCGCTCGCCTGATCAAAAGTTTCGACCGCGGCCAGCACATTTCCGTTGGAAAGCGTCTTAGCTTCCGCCAGCAAGCCCTCGGTACCGTTCTGATCGATGTCGAACCCGAAGATTTGTCCACCAAACTGGCTATGAACGAGGATTCCGCTTGGTCCAGCGGAGGGATTGGGTTGGAATTCGTTAGTCTGCGCCAACGCTACGGCGCTACAAAAAGCCAGTAGGGCCAGAGAGAATGATACTCGTCTGGAAATGGTGAAAACTCGCGAGATGTTCGACCGGTTACTTGTATAGCGCATTCTCGTTGTCTTCCTTTGGACGGCGTTCAGTAAATGCCCGCGTAGTGCGGGACGGGATAAATCCTAGGTCAGCCGCGTTCTTGTCCTGTCACAGGTTTGTCAAAGATTTGTCAACCTTTGGCGTCGTGTCCAACGGATAATCGGAAATTACCGATAAGTGCCTTTTCCTCGTTACGGATTAGAGACGAGAGTCCAATGGTGCGGAGACACAGAGTCCGCCGGGAGCGGCTTGTAGCAGTCATCCATCGCACCTGGCATTGATTGAGGACGAATCGGGCAAATCGGAAATTGAGTCTTAATTGGCGTAAACCGGCCTTCCGTAACCTATTTGAACCGGCAGTAATGTTCAGCTGAGCATTCGCTCGTCACACGGGCCAGAAACTGATGGGATAAGGACGAAGACTTCTGGCGACCTGTATGTTGCTTGTTGAGGACAAGAGCATCCGGGTCAGGAGAAACCTTCATGACTATTATAGTACTTAATTGCGTAAGTTAACGATAGTATTGCGCAACTGCGAACCTTTGACTTCGCGTTTACGCCAGACGAACGGCTTGGCTTTGGGTCCGTAGGCTGCCACGAAGTCTTCAATCGCTTT
>Ga0181523_10004881_pt1 | contig 11350 bp, 9 predicted proteins | sample PEATcosm2014_Bin_43_FD_119752 | JGI IMG/M metagenome (GOLD analysis project Ga0181523, IMG submission 119752) | Peatland microbial communities from MTU Mesocosm Facility, Houghton, MI, USA - PEATcosm2014_Bin05_30_metaG | ecosystem: Environmental > Terrestrial > Soil > Wetlands > Peat | place... | reverse complement strand
TGCAGGAGCCGCAACGCGGCACGGGCCACGCGGTGCTGGTGGCGCGCAAGGCGATCGGCCACCCAAAATTTGTCCTCGTGGTGCCGGGCGATTCTCCGCTGGTGCGGCCAGAGACGTTATCTGCGTTGGTGCGGGCGCATCGGCAATCCGGAGCGGCCGCTACGATTCTTTCAGCGGAGATCCCGGACCCCGCCGGCTATGGCCGAATCGTGCGGAAGGAAGACGGAAGCGTTGCCGCTATCGTCGAAGACGCGGCCGCGAACGAAGAGCAGCGCGCGATTCGCGAGATCAACTCGAGCACGTATTGTTTCACGCTTGATCAGCTTTGGCCGTGCCTCGCGCAACTTAAGCCAGAGAATAAGAAAAAAGAACTGTACTTGACGGATGCGATTGCACTGCTGCGCCAGCGCGGGCAGATTGTCCAGGCAGTCTTGGCCACCGATGCGGACGAAGTGCTGGGATGCAACACCCGCGCCGATCTGGCGGCGGCGGACGCGATCTTCCGGCGCCGCAAACGCGAGTCGCTGATGGCAGATGGCGTGACCATCGAGCTGCCGGAGACCGTGCTGATCGACCCGGATGTCTCAGCCGGGCCGGACACGGTGATCGAGCCGTGCGTGCAACTTCTAGGAAAAACGCGCATCGGCGCGGGATGCAAAGTGGGCACGGGTAGCGTTCTGGCGGACACCGTGCTTGAGGACGGAGTCATTGTGAAGCCGCACTCAGTTGTGAGCGCGGGTTACTTGGCGCGCGGCGCGAGCATCGGCCCCTTTTCACACTTGCGGCCCGGTGTGCGGATGGACGAGGGCGCTCGCGTGGGCAATTTCGTGGAAGTCAAGAAAAGTTGGCTCGAAGCCGGGGTCAAGGCCATGCACCTCTCGTATTTGGGCGACGCGCGAGTCGGGCGGGGGACCAATATTGGCGCGGGCACGATCACGTGCAATTACGACGGCGTGAATAAGTATCCCACGACTATCGGGCGGCGCGTCTTCATTGGCAGCGACACGGCGTTGGTCGCGCCGGTTCGCGTGGGAGACGGGGCTTACGTGGCCGCGGGCTCGGTGATTACGGAGAATGTGCCGCCGAATGCACTGGGGATCGCTCGCGGGAAACAGGTGAATAAGCCTGGCTGGGCTGCGGCGCGACGGCGGGAGCTCGCGGCAGGTGGGGAGTCGCATGGGAAGCGGCGGCCCAAGAAGCGAACGGTGGGGAAGAAGAAGCGGCCGCGCGCCAAGGCGAGGAAGAAAACTGCGCGACGGCGGTAGTGCGAGAATTTCCTCTGTAGGACAGGCATTCCTGCCTGTCCTCTACCTCTGCTCTGACTGGGAAACCTGAACAGGCAGGAGTGCCAGTCCTACTCAAGCCAAGCTTAGTCGCTCGGTTGCAATTCCTTGAGAAGGGCGCGATCTTCTACGGATAGTGCGGCGGAGGTGAATAGCTCGGGGCGATTGCGTTGCGTTCTTGCCAGAGCCATTTTTCTGCGCCAGCGTCGAATTTCTTCGTGATTGCCGCCGAGGAGGACTTCAGGCACCGGCCAGTCGCGAAACACCGCTGGGCGCGTGTAATGCGGACAGTCGAGGAGGCCGACACTGGACGGAGCGCACGCAGGTGAATCCGCCAAAGACCCCGGGTTCGCGGATGGAGCGCGCACTACGGCAGTCGGTTCGCTGAAGGATTCGTAGACAGACGAGTCTTCATTGCCTAGCGCGCCGGGGAGCAGCCGGGTGGCGGCATCCACGATGAGCGCTGCGGCGAGCTCACCGCCGGAGAGCACGAAATCGCCGATGGAAATTTCTTCCGTTGCGAGATGCTCGGCGACGCGTTCGTCCACGCCTTCATAGCGGCCGCAGATCAGGACGACGCGCTCTTCTGACGACAAACGGCGCGCGACATCCTGGCGAAATAATTTTCCTGATGCAGAGAGCAACACGACCGCCGCGGATTGTTTCGATTCCATTTCGAGCGACTCCACCGCCTCAAAGATCGGCTCCGGCTTGAGCACCATGCCTTCGCCGCCGCCAAAGGGGCGATCATCCACGGTGCGATGGCGGTCGTGCGTGAAATCGCGGAGATCGTGGAGGCGGACGTCAATGAGAGCGGCTTCGCGGGCGCGGCGGACGATGCCGAAGTCGAGCGGCCCGCGGAAAAATTCAGGGAAAATCGAGATGATGTCGAATCGCACGGGGAGCCAGTGTAGCGCAATCCCAAGTAGGACAGGCATTCTTGCCTGTCCAGGTTTTTCCGGTAGAGCTGAGGCGAAGGGCAGGCAGGAGTGGCCTGTCCTACCGGTGCCTACACTGAAATGAGTTCATCATAGATCGCGTAGGCCCTCGGGAAGCTTGACTTCAATGCGGCGCGCCGCGATGTCAACCGCCGTGCAAATCTCGGCGGCAAACGGAACAAGTAACTCGCCCGCGGACTTGCTGGGCGAGGCGGGCGTTTCCAAGACCAGCAGCGGCGTGCCGGGGATTCCCTCGCCGATGGGGAGAACGTCGCGGACGCGTGCGAACGGAGCGGTGGCGCCGGCTTCATAGGCGTCGCAGCCGATTAAATCCGTGACGAAATATTGGCCCGCGGCGAGAGCCACTCGATCGGAGAGCGGAATCTGAACTTCGCAGCCGCGCAACAGTTCAGCTTCGTCGATGGACTGGCAACCTTCGAAATGAATCACGGCCTGACCGTTGTGGACTCTGGATCTGAGGATCACCACGGGCTTCTTCGAGCCGGAGGGCGTCAACAGCCACACCTCTCGCAGAGTCGACATTCGCTGGGGGAAGTCGGTGAGGATTTCTGCGGCCACCTCGCCTCGTCGTCCATGGGGCCGCAAGACGCGAGCCAAAGTCACGGCCGAAGAGGGCTGGGAAGACGGCACTATTCGAGGATTTCGAGAGTGAGACGCTTTTTGAGTTTCATTCCCGCGGCGCCCAGGATGGTCCGAATGGATTTCGCCGTGCGTCCCTGACGGCCGATCACTTTACCAAGATCGGTGGGATGAACGCGCAATTCCAGAACTGTCACCTGTTCCCCCTCGACGGCGTTCACTTGAACCTGATCGGGATTATCTACCAGAGCTTTGGCGATGGCTTCAACAAGATCTTTCATTTGAGTCTCCGCAGCTTGCCCGCCGCTGGGAGGCAGGCATCCGAAAGAGCGTTCCGCACGCGCAAGCCCCGCCGCAAGCGGGACGAGCTCGAAACTCCTGTACAGGGTTAGGACGCGTTAGGCGGGCTTTTGGTTGTGCAGGAAGCTGCGCACGGTGTCGCTGGGCTGCGCGCCGACGCCGAGCCAGTAGGTGATGCGCTCGGAGTTCAACTTGATTTCAGCGGGCTTCTTGAGGGGATCGTAGGTCCCGACAATCTCGACGAAGCGGCCGTCGCGAGGACGCCGGCGGTCAATCACAACAATGCGATACGAAGGGCTCTTGGTCTTTCCAACACGCGCCAGACGGATAGTCAACACTTCGGTATGCCTCCCAAACCCGCAATTATAGACTGAAACAGCCCCGTTCACGAAACTAAGTTTTCCAAGGATCGCCGGATGGGCTCAACGGCCGGCGCGGTTCATGGCTATCGGATGCTATTGCGTCTGCAGCATCGTCAACACATCACGGGCGCAAAGTGGCGTGAACCAATCCGGGAAATATCTTAGAATGAGAACACACAAGAGTGGGCGTGTAGCTCAGCTGGGAGAGCACCTGCTTTGCAAGAAAGCAGGCAAAATCACACAAGTGCCGCATCTGGTGTCGCTTACGCGGAAACACGCGGTGCAACCAACCTCTTGAATTGGACTGAAGTTGGACGGAAAGCATGCCTCACGTGCTTGGGCCAACGCTCGCATGCCAGCTTCGGCGGAATGTACAGGCGGTGCCAGCCGATTGGCGTGAGTACATCAGTCTAGCCCAATGCCTTTTGGACTAGTGGTCTGCATGCGAGCCAGACGCTAGCGACGTGATCCAAGATCATCGGCGTGTTTACTGCACGGCATCGCTCGTAAGGAAAAATCGCGCCCACCGTAAACTGGATATTTGAACGCTTTCCGGAAAGCGCTTCGTAAACCGCTTCGAGCCATTGCAGCTGCTGTTTGACCGATTCTCGCGAGCCTTTGGGTCCAGCGAATGCAGTCCGTAGATCAAACTGGAGTTTCGCGTCGATGATCGGTGAAGCACGTCGGGAAGGAAAGTGGCGTTGGATGATTTCAGCGTGCGGCGCTGCGCCTTCGACCGCGGCGAGTGAACGTCGTAGATTGTTGTGGACCTCTCCAAACAGTTCCAAGAACTCTTCCTTGCCTCCCGCGAGAAGGTTGCGGCGAAATTCCGGCCGAATCCCGTCCGGAATCGTGACGCCCGCGTCCATGTATTTTCGATTTATGCCAAGAGACAGGTGAGGATATTCCGTGAAATTCTTCGCAGATTGCGCTCTTGCGAGCGGAAGAAGGTCCCATACCGAAGATCCTTCCCGCCCTGTAATGGCAGGTCGCCCCTGGCCCCCAGGATTCAACCAGATATCTTGTCGCAAGTCACGTCTCCCTCTCAACTCAGTGAGAGCAAGGCGTATTAGTCGCTTGGCCTCGTGATAGCTGTAGGGATAGTCCTGACCAAAAGGAACGCCAGAAAACACGGTAATTGTTCCCTCCTTCAGATAATCCTCCTCGACAAGTTTTCGCTCAAGTACTTCCATGTACTCCGTTAACCGACGTGCCCATTCTGATGTCCCTTCGCACCGCATCCAGGAATAGAGCTTCGTCCACTCGACAATTTTCACGCGGTCGGAGACGGGTAGTCGTGGGCGCTGCGAAACGAACGCGACAAGATTGACATCTGAGAATCCGCGAAGCTCGGCGGTACGACGATGGCGATCAAGTTGACCCTTCGTAAGGGGCGCTTGGATTTTGCTCTCGATGATGAGAGCCCAGGTGTCGTCATCGTGAATCCAGGCATCCGGCAAGCCGCGGCGCTCGGCCTCTTGTTCATCCCGAACTTCTTCTTCTCCAGGAAGCTGTTGCTCCACAATCTCCAGATTGCGAGGAACTGTATCGGCGCTACCCGTCACCCACGCAACAAATCGACGAAGCAAACGACGGTCAGCCTCTAATGACGAGACAAGCGCGTGCGTAAGCCGGTTTTCTGGATGGCGATATTGGTCGAAGACATTCCGCATGCGACTGGCTCATTGTAGAGCAGATACCTAAATTGGTACGCTCACCCGAATTTCACATCGTCGATTGCGTCGAACATTGCACCGAGTGTCGGGTACTGATCTGAATTTGCGATTGAAATAAGAAAGAAACTCCACGTATAGACCATGAACTCCTCAATAAATTCAAATACTTTGACCTGTTGCCCGTGGTGGAAAAAGGAAGAGCGAATCTTATAAACCTGATCCACGACCTCGACGACTCGTTTCCTTTCAGCGACCGTATTCTTGACAATATAGGCCATGCGCTCACCGATGTTTTTTTGAACGGGTTCGCCCCCATTTTTCAGGAGCAGCGATTCCAGGGCAGCAAATATGTAGACGAGCCGATCGGTAACCACCATGCTCAGAGAGCTCTTGGAGTAGAGTTGGAGCGCGCCCAGAAGTGCGGTGTCGTAGTCGGATTTCTTGTCTTTGGTCCAAAGTGCACCCAATTTATCGAGGCCGCTTTCCCTTATGAACTGGATGTGAGCCCTATCCAAACCCCAAGGGGACGCTCCGCGGTCGAGTAACCCTCGGCTCGGCTCTCGTAAACGACCGTTGTCAAGAACGAGCGTCGTTGTCGTTTGTATGTTTTCTTGGCCCAGCAGAGTCCCGTACGAGCGAGTGCGAAGCGTGCCATGGGCCGGGTGAAAAAAGTTGAGTAGGCCCACTGCGTATTCAGCCCGCTCCCGCGCCAGCTCCCTAGCCCTTTCCGGCTCTGCGCGCGCTCGAAAGGTTGCAGCGAGCGTGCCTTGCATCTGTTTCCGCATTTTCTTGAAAAACTCTTCCACCTGCGGGCCCTGCTCTTTGGCGGTCGAGCGATAGTGTTGCTCCCACTCGTCGATCATCGCGGTAGTGATCGTTCTAAACAGGCACGGCCCTAGCGTAATGTCTTCTTCGGCATACACCCAGTAAACTGGTATCCAAATTTCAATCTCTTTGAGTCGCTTCCCACATTCGGCAACAACGTATTCGCAAAATGGAGTCGTCATTTCTCCCTGATGCTTCCGGGTGACCCAATCAAACGTGATATCCAGGACGCAACCATAGCTAATGAAATTTCGAAACGCCGGTGTTGCCTGGACCTTTGCCGCAAGTGATCCCAGGTTTCGATAGCCAGACCCGACGAGTCCAAATCGTCGCCCGTCATGCCTAAACATTCTTCCCGTTTCGGTGCCGGTCCCATCGACGGTGCCCTCCTGCATCTCTCCGATCAAATCCGCTGGAGAAATGCGGGCCGACACGTACGCTTCAGGCCGAAATCCTTGCGGCCTGGCGTTATTCGGCGGAACCTCAATCACGTCCGTCACTACGGTTTCTGAATACTCATTGAAGGCTCGAATCGCCTCAGGATGCAGCTCCAGCGGCTTTAATGGATTCATGTTCGCCACCTTAGCATGCGAAGTATCGTCCCACGGCGCAAATGATAGATGGGATCATTAGCCGAGTTATGTGGTGGGGAGCTCCGATGTCTTGACTCTGTGCGTTCAAATCCGACCAATTTCGGCTAAACTGTGAGACGTTCTCGCCCTCCATGAACAGCCCTCGGACGATCAGCGAAGCGCGTTATCGAAACCAGAGGGATTTCTCTGCCATCATAGAGCATGGAGATGCCTTCGATTTGTTTGAGACCCTGGCTCCCGCATCCGTGGACCTTGTTGTTACGAGTCCGCCTTACTGGGGTCATCGAGAATATGGCTTAGGCCACAACTGGGACCACTTCAACGACATCCCGTCCGTTCGAGCCATTGGCGCTCTAACAAAAGGCTATAGCTGGTACAGAGAACGGAAGGGAGTCCTTGGACTTGAGCCTTACCCCGAATGGTACATTTCGCACCTTGCTGAAATTCTGGACAAGTCTGCCGATTGCCTGAAACCTACTGGCAGCATGTGGATAAACGTAGGCGACACCTATTTTGCGAGATGGAGTAGTGTCCGAGATACGGGTCGGCAGGGGCTAACAGACGCTACAAGATATCGGCGTAAGACCCCCCTGGGAGAGTTTCGACAAGAGAAACAACTTCTACTAATACCCGCTCGTTTCGCCATCGAGATGCAACGTCGTGGCTGGATACTCCGCAACGATCTTATCTGGTACAAACCCAATTCGACGCCGCGGCCAGAAGGAGATCGCCTGAAACTATCCCACGAACACTTTTTTCATTTTGTTAAGAAGCCGACTCAGGGACGACCAACATACTATTTCGACTCCAAGGAAGTTGAGGAACGGGGCAACGATGTGGTGGTACTCAACGCGGCTCCGGGCGAGAATGGCCATTCCGCAACATTTCCACGCCAACTCATCGCGCCTCGCGTGCTTACGTGCTGCCCGGAAGGTGGGACCGTGTTGGATCCATTTTGCGGGACCGGCCGAGCTTTGGAGGTCGCGATTCAACTGCGCAGAAAGGGCGTGGGTTTCGAGCTGCAAAAGAAGTACGCGGATTCCGCTCGCACAAAACTCCAGGCATGGCTAAATCGAAAAACAGCGCTAGTCAGCTAGACAATAGTGGTGCGGAGTCCGGCAACCACATCAGCGAGTGGTTGGGACACCGCATCTATCCCACCGTCAAGCTAGAGGCATCCACCTTCACTGGTTCGGAATTCGGCTCCTGTCCATTTTTGACTGAAGCCCTCGGACAAAACACGACTTGCGTGAAGAGCGAGAACTCGTTCGGTGTCTGCTCTGTCAGTTCAGTGAGCAATGGGCCGATGCAAGACTGGCTCGTCTGTCCGTATCGTGTCGTCGCCAGTGACATCGTGGGACGGGCTTGTCGGCTTATTTTCGGCGAGCCCGCCACGGCGAAACAGCCGAAGCCGGTAACACTCTTGAAGCACGAACCGGAACTGATGAAGTTCAGGCGACAAGTCGAGGAGGGTGGCACCGGGTACGTTTTCTTTCAGGATAAACTCGGAGGCGAGATTTCCGTAATCGCAACTCCAAGGTCACCAGAGATGTCTTTCGACATCACACTGGCCGAGATCGTCCGCAGCAACGATGGTTTTGAGGTTACCAGATACGGAATTCTGGAAGTTCAAACGATGGATTTCCACGGTTCCTATAGGCGCGCGGTTCAGAATCTCCGAGACGCTCTTCGGCTCCACGGCGAATCTTTTGCCGATTCGCTCCGCAAAAACATGCAGTGGAGCGGAGAGAAAATAGAAGGACCGAATATCGCCAACGTGTTCAAACGAACTTTCTATCAGGTTCTTCTGAAATTTCAGCTTTCAGGACGTGGCGCAGCGGCCGGCACTGTATTGGCAATTCCACAATCGGTATGGGATAGCTGGCAACCATTCTTGGGTGCGCCGGAGATCGAGCAAGATTCCAGCGGCACGTACCGGCTGAAGTTTAGGGAACCAGTCCCCGACTCTACTGGTTCGACGAATGCACATATTCTCATTTTCGATCTGGACTCATCGGACCCGGCTCCAGTTAGCCCCGTGAAGATCAAGATGGACATTCAGATCACCGCAGAAGAACTCTCGCATCACGCTTTCAAGGTTGTGCCCGCGGGAATGCTCGAATCCTTGGCAAGGACTGACTCGATCCTGGCACGCATCAAGATGCGACTCGCGAATTGGTGGCCGGAACTCCACTAAGCGGCGGTGAGATCGTATTCTGTAGCGGGCGCGCGAGGTTCAGAAGATGCCGATCAGTGGAAGGACCAACCGCCAGAGTCGCTTGACAAACCCCAAACGCGGATCATGGGGAACGATCTCACAAGATATTTTGATGGTCGCATCGCGGCTCTATCGACTTTCGCGCGATGAATCGGATTTGAGTTCGGACAAAAACCATTCCCGCTTCGTATACGCAGGTATCCCGCTTCTACTCGCGGCCATCTGGTCATTCGCCATCGAATACGAAAGCATCCAAAACTTGGGGCCGGTTCCGGCCGAACTTTCCACGGACCCGTTGGTCAAGGTTATGCAAACTCGCTACGGCGTTTCGGGCGGCCTTCTCGAAGACCTTCGGGATCTAGTTGAAATCCGCAATGAATTGCTTCACCCAATTCCCTTGCCGCCGGGAACGCCGGACAACTGGCCAGATTATCTGAGGCGTGTGAAGCAGAAAGGACTCTTAGCAAGCACAGGAGACCCGAATGCTGACTACATCATGTTTGGGCAGATTGCATCCCACAGGCTTTTCGCGTGGGCCGTGGAGTTAACCAAGCGACTCTATACCGCCGTCGTCGATTCAAACCCCGCAAAGAGCCCAATGTTCCAGCCCTTTCTAGATTCCAATTTCAACGCGCTCTTCGGATAGCCCCCTCGCGCGGTGCTATGGGCCGCACTGGCTGTCGGCGCCGGGATCGCTGGCCGACCCTTGGCACTCCACTTTCGATGGTGTCGGAGCGAATCTCCCGATTTTCTTCGTCGGCGGTCGGTTCTCTAAAATCTGGGATCGAATTAATGCTAAAGCAGTAAAGACGGCCCGTACTCTCGTTCGAAGCTTCGCGTGCGAGACTGGGAATTTGCAGAGTTCGCTTGGACTCGAGGCGATTTCCAACTCGACCGCGGTAATTCAGCGGCGGGGTTTGAATAGCCCGCGCAACAATCGGTCGGGCAGAATTCCGAAGGCATCACAGACGCGGAACAACGTTTTTAGCGTAATGGGTCTGCCCGTTTCGATCTGTTGCCAATGCCTCGTAGAAAATCCGAACGACAGCATGTCTTCTTGACTATAGCCCTGTTTTCTCCGAAGCGTACGCAACCTCTTCCCTAGCTCTTTGAAGATGCGTTCCTGTCGCCCTTGTGCGGCCACAGGAAAGCTTGTAAAGTCCTACGCGCAAAAACACCACGAGCAGATTAGCGTGGCCGATCCAACCTCGATCATAGGCGCAGCTGTGGTACGGCAAGTATGTTCTCAGTAGTTGATAAATGAAGTTATTGCCTGCAAATAAAAATTCTGGTATCGTGCGCTACCCCGCGAATGGATGCCTTGGGTGCCACGCCGCACCCGATTGCGGATTGTGAACCCGAGCAATCCGCCAATTTGAGGTCGTGCAGATGGAGAAGCAGTTTTTCGCTACCAAGGCTAGCCTCCTTTGGCGGTCGCCGAACTCCGCTTGGCTCCGGTTCCGCGCGAAGCTATGTACCCTGACAAGGAGCTTGGATTCGGACGTCGGGATGCGGGCGCAAAATATGCGCCCGACTTCGAGCACGGCACCGCCCCCGAACCCGATCGAGGATAAAAAGCTGCCGCCTGGCGCTCGCGCCTGGCTTTACTCAGCTGTGTGTCTGGTTGCCGCCGTTGGAATTACTGCCATCGCTGGGCCTGCCCAAGCGCCGAGCGTGCTTTTCAGTCCGCCCGCTCTTTACGATTCTGGTGGTGCAATGGCCTTTTCTATTGCTGTCGCTGACCTAAACGGGGACGGCAAGCCCGACTTGGTGGTCGCAAACGGCTGTACTCACACTCAAGACTGCAGGCAGGAATCTAGCTCTGTCGGGGTGCTACTGGGAAATGGTGATGGGACATTCCAGTCGGTCCAAACCTCTCCAATTGCTGGAGTGTTAGCTATAGCCGACGTTAATGGCGACGGCCGGCCTGACATCGTAACGGCTGTATACTGCACGCCGCTGTCCTATACGTGCGATGCCGGAGGAGCAATTGGGATTCGATTGGGCAACGGCGACGGGACATTCCAGCCGCCAGTCTACTATCCGTCGGGTGGATACGGCGCTTCTTCGGTAGCCATCGCGGATGTGAACGGCGATGGAAAACCAGACATTTTGGTAGCCAACGCCGACGTGAGCTCCTTTGGACCGCTCGTCGGTGCGATAGGTGTGCTCTTAAACAATGGCGACGGCACGTTTAGGTCCGCTGTAACCTATTCGGTGGGTTCCAACCCCGCCAATTCACTCGCAGTCGCCGACCTGAACGGAGATGGAAAGCCGGATATCGTGGTCGCAAGTTCCTGTCCGACATTCAGCGAATGTGATCCCAACATCGAGGTGCTGATGGGAAACGGCGACGGCACCTTCCAGTATGCGTCCTCGTATTCTTCCGGCGGGTACATCGCAACGTCTTTGGCAATAGGCGATGTTAACGGGGACGGTAAGCCGGACATAGTGGTCTCCAACAGCGTTAGCTGCGTGAACGCTGACAATTGCAGCAGCGGGACTGGCGCGGTGGGAGTGCTGTTGGGCAACGGGGATGGAACCTTTCAAGCTCC
>Ga0181523_10004878_pt1 | contig 11355 bp, 6 predicted proteins | sample PEATcosm2014_Bin_43_FD_119752 | JGI IMG/M metagenome (GOLD analysis project Ga0181523, IMG submission 119752) | Peatland microbial communities from MTU Mesocosm Facility, Houghton, MI, USA - PEATcosm2014_Bin05_30_metaG | ecosystem: Environmental > Terrestrial > Soil > Wetlands > Peat | place... | reverse complement strand
GAGACGCGGCATGGTTGAAATATTGTGACACTCGCATACGAAAGAGCGAGAAACCGAGAACACGAACCTCAACCTAAACAGGCGCGCCAGCTCTCGACCCTACCTGTGAGGGGCTGGTGGTGAAATTCCACCGGCCTACTCGGCCGTACCCGCAGTACGGTCCTGCGGCCAAGATAAAAACGGCAAGCTGCATTTGTCGGGACTCGGAGAGTTCCGGCTGTTTGACTACCGCAAGGTCAAGGGAAGCCCAAGACCGTTACGGTAAAGTTCAAGGGCCGGTGGCATGTATAATCATTGCCGAGGCCCAGGAGAAAGATGTCCTTGATCTGATTCATCCAGATGATACCCGGCCGTATGCTGGATTGGATACTGGACTGACCGCCCTGCTGACCGACTCCGAAGGGAACGAGTACGATCCGCCCGCCCCTCATTCTGACCACAAGATTTATCCATAGCTGCTGCGTGGTTTGGAGATTACTCGATCCAATTTCATTTGGTCGGCCGACATAACCTATAGACAGATGGCCAAGGGCTTTTGTTGCCTGGTGGCAATAATGGACTGGGCAAGCCGTCGGGTACTGGCATGGCGGCTCCGGTTGTCATTCAGATGGAATACATGCCGTGCCTTTGCAGCGCAGGTAAACTTCTTCGCGGCCGACAGAATACTTTTTGACAAGTATACCCATATTTTGATCGCGTGGAAGGGATATCACGAAACCGTCGTTAAATTGTGAAGGTGGATATATTAGTGGCGCTTTGGGATAAATCAAGCGATCGACGTGCGCAACGATGCTCATTGCGCCACCCTCCACATAGGTTACATACAATTGACGGTTACCTACAGTACGCAAAATGTCTTCAGCGATAGGCTCAAATGAGGCGCGGGATTGTTGATGAAAGAACGGGAACCCCAAGATTCCAAAGACAAATTTCAGAACGATTGCAACGATAATCCACTTCACGCTCCAGCCTCGCACCCGTGGAGCACCATAGAAGATTAGGTATGCGAGAGTCATTGCAATAAAGGGTAACAACGGAAAAATATAACGGGCATCGCTCTCTGGAGATAGCAAATAGGGAAGATAATTCACTAGTGCGATGACCATTGCGGTGACGACGTAGGGATGCGCGCGCCATTTCCCCAGTTCTTGGCGCCGCATGAAAGCATAAAGCACAACGCCTGCTACCGGCATCATCATCATCATCGTTTGCAGAGCGTAGGCGAGCACGTGTTTAAGATACTTGCCGCCGCTGATTGGAATAAGTTTGCTTGTAATGTCCGCAAGCATGGCGTGTGACTGAAAAGCCCCGGCTGGGACCAGGCGGTACCAAAATAGTGGCAGGGTGAAAGCCAATCCGTTCAAAAGAAGCGATTTCCATGAAAACAGGAAAGCCCAGCGGCGCTGGCTGTAAGCAATAACTGTCATCGCAATTACATAAAAGACGTATGCGTTGAGAGCTTTGCTGAAAAAGGCAGCGCTGACTGCCAATACCGCAACAGCTAAATATGTATAACGATTTTCGGTCAAAGCAAGCCAGCCGAAAACAATCGACATGAGAACAAACAGGCCAAATACCGGCTCGGAATAGCAGAGCCATCCCCGATAAAACAAGATATCGCCCAGAGTGAGGTAGATTAAGGCGGTAAAGGCAGCAAAGGTCTTGTCGCCAAACAGGCGCCTTACGAACCATGCGAGCAGCAAGGCTGATGAAGTAGTTGCTGTCAGCGTCACTAAGCGTGCCGCGACCAGCATGTTGTCCCAGCCTATCAGCTGCGCTACTGGGATGATCATTAAATTGTATAGGGGGGGGCGCCAATAATACATGCCGTACATGCTCGGCGTCAGGTATTTCCCGTAAAACCACATTTCGTAGGACATCAGTGGGTAAACGGTTTCCTGACCGATGTATTGAACAGGCAACGTTAATAGGAAGCTCAGTGCAGCAAGACTACAAAGTAGCCAATACGCTCTTGCGGAAACGGGTATTCTATTAATTAAAGTTTTAGACTTGATCTCCCAGCCTGTCGTCGTAATCCTCCATGTGGCGCTCTAATAACTTATTGTGACGATCTGTAAAACAGTCGAGATGGAATATTCGGGTACTTCCGTGACACCACCTAAACATATCTGCTGCCCAAAAGATTAAGCTTGATATGAATCACTTCTCCGAACGTTCTAAATGCATCCTTGACAGGCCTGACCCTGCTTTCGGGCGAATTATACCAGCTGACCGGCACCTCTCTGATAGAAAAGTTTAACAGACGGGCTATCGCAAGTATTTCTATATCAAAGCCGAAACCATTCATCCGCATACGACTGAATATTTCTCTTGCCGCATCGTGCTGAAACGCCTTGAACCCGCATTGGGTGTCCCTAACGCCTTCCAACAGGAGAAACTGAATCAGCATGTTTCCTATTCTTCCGATTATCGCTCTGTGCCAAGGCTGCCTCACCACTACATTGCTCTCTGAAAGATAACGTGATCCTATGACTACCTTATTATCTTTTAAATGGGGATAGAACTTTTCAAGTTCTTCGATGGGAGTTGAATTATCTGCATCGGCAAAGAGAATATATTTCCCATGGCTTGCTTCCACACCTCTTTTTACTGCATAACCTTTGCCGTGATTTGGACTATCGGAAATAACGATTAAATTAGTAATCTCCCCTCGGAGAGTATCTAAAACTTTTTCCGTATTGTCAGAGCTGCCGTCGTTAACAACGATTATCTGCCATGTCAACGACTTGCCATGAAAATAACCATGAATAGACTTGAGCGTCTTCCCTATTCGACCTTCCTCATTATAGGCGGGAATAACAACACTCACATCATAAGTGTATTTTTCTCTTGTTTTCAATATAAATCACTCTGTATGTATACAGCCGCACATATATAGATACCAGACAGAAAACCCCAGGTTTCTAACCCTGGAGATGAATGGCCGTCGAGGACTTTAGTCCTCGTACCGTAAATGTTTTTATGCCCGTATAATGCTATCTTCTCCACGACTCAATAGATCACATCATATATCTCGCATATTTCCAGCCGTAATTTATCTTTTTGCTACAAAAACGTTATTGAATCTACAGATTAATATTATATCCGTTCCGGCACAGGTAAATACAACATTAGCAGGGCTAAATCGTGAAACGACCTTAGAGAATTGCGAGTTGAGAGAAAGCAACTCAACCGTGTTTTGGCCTACGTCGATTTCAGGAGGTGAATCACTCGCTACTTACTTATCCAGCATGTCTCTGACTTTTCTCAACAGCTCCTTAGGTGATGCTGGCTTGAATATGAAATCCACTCCTTCTCCAGCCAGGCTCTCTTTATTTAATCTATCGGCAGTATAGCCGCTGACAAATATAACTTTCATTTCCGGCTTGATTCTTTTTATTTCATCATAAACTTCTTTGCCACTCTTCCTAGGCATTATCATGTCAAGGAGGACTAAATGAATTCTGTCCTTATTTTCGACAAACTTTTCTATGGCCTCTTCACCGTTATTAGCAAGAATAACCTCGTAGCCCTGTTGCTTAAGAATGGTTTTATAAAGTTTCCGCAGTTTCTCATCATCTTCTGACACTAGTATGGTCTCAGTCCCACCTGCCGGTAATGATTCAGCTGCTATTGGAATCTCTTCCTCTTTTGAGTCAGCCGCGGGAATGTATATGTTAAACGTAGTCCCTTTTCCCACATCGCTATATACATCTATGTACCCATTATGCTGTTTGATAATGCCGTATGCCATTGCAAGCCCAAGTCCTGTGCCTTTTCCAGTTTCTTTGGTCGTAAAGAAAGGTTCGAAAATCTTTGTCGCCGTATCATTGTTCATGCCAACACCGGTGTCAGAGACTGAAATAAGGGCAAACCTTCCTGACCTACCATACCCGTTGGCTCGAATAAAGACTTCATCCATATCCACGCATTTTGTGCTCAAAGTAAGTTTGCCCCCTTTAGGCATAGCATCTCTTGCATTGGTGGCGAGATTCATGAGCACCTGTTCAATCTGACCGGCATCCACCATACATCTCACTTCATTGCATGAAAGTTCGGTGCTTATTGTAATGTCTTCGCCGATAACTCTGGACAGCATTTTCTCGAATCTCTTTACAAGGTCCGTTACAAAAACAATCTTGGTATTAATGTTCTGTTTCTTACTGAATGTCAGAAGGCTGTGGGTAACTTCAGCAGCTCTATTGGCTGATTCTATTATTTGCTCTACATCATCTTTTGAAGGATCGTCACTGCGTAGCCTTGATTGCAGCAAATAAGCATAACCGACTATCGCCGACAGAATATTGTTGAAATCGTGAGCAATGCCTCCAGCAAGCTGTCCAACCGCTTCCATTTTCTGTGCCTGCCTGAGCTGCGCTTCAAGATTCTTCTGCTCAGTGATGTCCTCCACAGTCCCGACATGGCCTAAGAAAACGTCGTCAGGACTCTTAAGGGGGGTTCCCAATGCTCTCACCCACAGCGTTTTTCCCTGCAAAGTCAACACGCGGTGCTCAAGTGAAAATAGACTGCCGGTCTTTGTGGCTCTTTCGATGACCTTAGTAACTTCTTCGAAGTCCTCCGGATGGATTAGTTTAATCCACCTCTCGCCCGTGAGTTCTGGGGCAGGTGTCCCTGTAATTTTCTTCATACTTGGGTTGCTGTAAATAATATGCCCTTCACTGTCAGTTCTTACTATCCCTATGGGGGCAAAGTCACAGAGGGTGCGGAAGAGTTCCTCGCTGGCCTGTAAAGCCTTTTCCAGATTTTTGTGCTGAGTGACGTCTCTCGCTATTGCGCAGTCGTACTCAAGACCGTTGTAATTGAAGTATTTTGCTATTATCTCAACCGGAAATACGCGGCCGTCCTTGGTTTTGTGGAACGATTCGAATTGCAGGCTTCCTGACCGCTTTAGATTGTCCCAGTAGGCCTGCCAGGCTTTATTTGGTACAAACGGGTCGATATCTGCCACAGAAAGCGAGAGAAGTTCTTCGCGTGTATACCCCAATTTTTCGCAGGCGACATCATTGACATTCCATATACGACCATTTCGGGTCATCCAGAAAACTTCTTCTGCTAAATTATCTATTGTGAAACTTTTTAACTTCAGTTCTTCCTCCGCCATCATGCGCTTGGTAATATCTGTCCCAATACCCACATAGTAGTTTTTCCCATCAATCGCCAGACTCACGGCGGTGAAATAAAAAGGAATCCTGAAACCGTCCTTAATTGTTAACCGAGCCTCAGCATCGGCAAAGCCTTCCCGAAGAGCCTTCTCTACTGACCCTTTGATAATAGCCACTTCTTTTTCATCTCCCTTAAACCAGTCCAGGACGTGCATATGCGACAGTTCTTCAGCTGAGTAACCAGTTAACTCTTCAAGTTTCTTGTTCCACCTGATAAGATATCCATTTTCGTCATACATGTAGAGAAGGCCGGGCACACTATCAAAAACGGCATTAGTGAAGACTTTTTCCCTCTGAATCGTTGCTTCAGCTGTCATACGGTCACTAATCTCGTGTACAAGTGCACTCATTACCTTGCGCCCTCTCCATATATAGGGACGAGCCGCAATCTCAACAGGGAACGTTGTTCCATCCTTCTTACGGTGATACCGCAATGGGACAAAAAGTGTGCCTTTCTGGTTTATCGCCCCTACAGATGCTTTTGAAGCTTCAGGCTCTGCCGAAAGCTCAAGAGCCCTCATACCAGAGAGCAGTTCTTCTCTGCTATACCCGTACATAGTGACATGAGCATCATTAACATCGAGCAATTGCAAGGTCTCGATATCGAAAATACAAATTGCAAATATCTCGTTATTAAAAATGATGCGATATTTTTCTTCGCTTTCCCTTAGCGCCTCTTCTATCTGCTTACGCTCAGTGATGTCTACATGAGTGCCCACCATGCGGATAGCCTTGCCATCTGCTCCCCTGCTTACAGTCTTACCTCTACCAAGAACCCACTTCCAGCTACCGGTCTTCGTCTTCATCCGAAATTCAACTTCAAAGCTGGCTGTCTTATTGTAGATGCAGTCATTATTGGCTTGCAGGGCTTTTTCTTTATCGTCAGGGTGAATCCTATCAGTCCATTCTTGAGAGGTCATTTGAAACTCATTGGGTTCATATTCAAGGATGCGATAATAGCCTGGGCTGAAATACACATTATTTGTATCAATATCCCAATCCCACAGGCCATCGTTGGTGGCCTCCATAGCTAAACGGAAGCGTTCCTCGCTTTTTTGCAGCCCATCAAGCAGGCGCCTAATTAACCCATATAGCAGAATAGAAGTGACGGCTACGAATACCCAGCCTTTCAGGGTACTGGCCAAAATGATTTTAGCCGGATCGGTCAGCAACAATTCCACTGCCTTGTCAGACAGCAAGATCCAGAGGGATGCGAAGCCCGCATAAAGCAAGACAATTCTCAAAATGCCAACGCGTGTGTCACTGCTATCAGTGCAGCATGCGGAGACTCGTGGAGCGTGGTTCAACATGAGATTGATTAACTCCCTATGGCCGCTGCTTTTATTGCTAATTTGTATTTAATTAACGGACATCCTCTTAAGACACGTTCATAGTCAATGTTATGAGCTATAGTTTCTTTAATGGATTTCTTGTAGTGTGAGTAAGTCAATAATGCCACTAGTGCCAGTTTTACCATCAAGTACATTCTTTTTTATACAGTTTATTATATACCTTCTGGTCAAATTCTAATCAGTAGAGACCTGTTTCGCCGGAAGAAATGTTGCAACGATGTTCTGATTGGAGGGTGAGCAGTATGAGTGGCCAGTGATAACAATACTATTATCGCCCAAACGTTTATTAGTAGAAATACTGCTCCCTATTTGAAGAGTTGCGGTTTATGAAGAGTATCAGATTCTATTAATTCTAAGCCGATTTTCTTATTCGCCCGATTGGGCTGTGTGAGGATTAAATAGGTCTCTCAGTCCGACTATCCCAAAAATGACAAATTCTTTTTTGGAAACTATCACAGCAAGGGCTCCACTTACATGAAAAGCGGCGTAAAGCCTCGCCTTGGAGGCGGGGATATGAGCAGTAAGTTTTTTTGCCCAGACGGGTTGACAGAACTCGGACGTTGTCTAATTTATACGAACTATAGTTAGCAAAGGGTACAAATTCCGGCTTAATACCAGCCCAGAAATGGAAGCATTTTTGCGTCCGTTTGCGGGCTGTAATCGTTTCATGTGGAATAAGTCCCTTGCGCTACAGAAAGAACGGCTCGACAATAAGCAGCGCTGTCTTTCCTATAGCAGACTGTGCAATCTCCTGCCTTCACGGAAGAAAGAGCACCCATTTCTCGCTGATGCCCCATCGCAAGCACTCCAGCAGACACTGAAGGACCTTAGCCGGGCTCTCAGGGAGGCTTTTTATAAGTCCAATCCTAAAAATTTTTTGGTATTCAAAAAGCATGGCAAAAGTAGAGAGATATGTTGAAGACTTAATCACTTTCTGTTCATTTTCGAAAGTAGTAGCATATTATGTGGATATTTAAGTTAACTACTAAGGGTAGTATAGTCGACTCAATAGCATGTAAATATGACTGGTCAGAAAATATCAGCTTATTGTAGCATTGATTTTTGCCAAACTGCGAGCACCTCATGATTAGCAGTAGACAACGCGGTCTGACCCCTACAACGTTCTAAGTATATTAGCTTATGGATGTTAACTACTTGATGCCTGCCACTGTGTGAGGAGCATAGGGCTCCTCTAGAGAGGCGGTCTCCTCGGCTGTAAGATGCAGAGTGAGGGCTGCGACGGCGTCCGATAGGTGGTGTGGTTTAGTAGCGCCGACAATTGGAGATGTAATAGCCGATTTGCTTAGCAGCCAGGCAAGTGCTACCTGAGCACGGGAAACGCCACGTTGTTCTGAGATACGCCCCACGCGGTCAACGACTGCGTGATCAATTGATTCTGTCTTCGAGTACAAGCTTTTACCGAACTGGTCGGTTTCATATCGCTTAGTGCTTTCGGTTTGCCATGGGCGGGCCAAACGGCCACGTGCAAGCGGACTCCATGGAATAATGCCGATGCCTTCGGACTGGCAAAGAGGAATCATCTCACGCTCTTCTTCACGATAGAGCAAGTTGTAGTGATTCTGCATAGAGACAAAACGGCTCCAGCCGTGCATATGAGCGACATAGAGTGCCTTTGCGAATTGCCAGGCATACATGGAAGAGGCTCCGAGATAGCGGACTTTCCCTGATTTTACCACGTCGTTCAAAGCTTCGAGAGTCTCTTCGATCGGCGTTTCGTCATCCCAACGATGAATTTGGTAGAGGTCAACATAGTCGGTACGCAGACGGCGGAGACTGTCGTCGAGTTCGAAAAAGATGGCCTTACGGGACAGTCCTCGCCCATTAGGCTCGTTACGCATGGTACCGTGAATCTTGGTGGCTATGACAACTGCTTCGCGGCGGGCGTTTGCTTTAAGGAATCGCCCAATAATATTTTCGCTTTCGCCGCCTGAATAAACATTGGCAGTGTCAAAAAAATTGATCCCGAGTTCAAGTGCTTGCCGTAGAAAGGGCTGGCTTTCCTCTTCATCCAGGGTCCAGGCATGACTGCCGGGTTTGAGTTCACCCGTAGCAGGCGCCCCATAGCTCATGCAGCCTAGACATATGCGGGAAACTTTGAGACCGGTCTTACCAAAATTAACATAGTCCATTATTTCTCCTCAGCACGAATGCGGATTTATTATCCCATTCTCGTTGCTATTATTCCTTTGAGATTCGACAAGAAAATCATTGCCTGTGCTCACATATTACTCTTAACAAAAATGTACGTCTATATCAATTTCTTGTCAAGTGCTCATTCCAGTGCTTTTCATAATGCATGATTTATACATCAGTGAGTATTTCCGATAATTATCTCTATAGTTGGGTGTCGAACTCCAGGCGAGAGCTACGAGAAAAGAAAGACCCCGCTGATAACACTGAGATTCAATGTTTGCACCAAAAACTCACCAAATTGTGGATACCGGCGGCACTCGCTATTTTCAGATGCAACTGGGATCCTCACAAGAACAAAGACGGACGAGCCGCTCTCTGAACGGCGCAAAGCTAATTTGAGGAAATGATTCATCATAATAGAAGCATCCAATACAACATTCAGATGGTCGAAGAGATTCAAGTTGAAGAGCGTTTACCGTCCGACGCAGAAGAGGAGATAGAGCGGATTGATGTAAGGAACGGCTTAAAACCGTTCCTTACTGGATAAGCTATTTGGATGGCGGAATTGCCGGTGGCGTAGGTTGTGCCGGTTCCTCTGGCGTCGCCGGGACCGCCTTTTTTTCAGCCTTCTTTTTTTTGTATTTCTTTACACTGCTCTTCTTCTGTTTTTCTTGCAGGTTCCGCGTAGGGTTGCTTTCCATTTCACCCGTGACGCCGGCGTTAACACCTTCTTGGTCTTTGGCGAATGCAAAACTACCGCCTAAAATCAGGCTTCCGGCCAAAGCAACTGCGACGATTTGCTTTGCTTCCATAAGGTCCTCCTCGAACTGGTTTTTCTTCATGCCGATATCACGGCCTATCTTTGAAGTATAATTATCCAAAGGGTGGATGAATAGATTCGCCTCCCTTTGGTGAAATAGCTGCATGTTTGGCCGTCTTGAGCCCCAGTATCACAATCGCATTTGAGATAGCCAGTCTTACCCTGGGAGCGGGATCACACTCTCCGGAGGCCGGGCAGGTCTTCGTCAGACGTGGAGAGAACAAAGCACTGTGTAGCGAAAGCCGCTTGTGCGAGTCGGAGAGCATCCCGGCTTCAGAGTCTTCCGGGAAGCGTCAACCTTCACAGGCGTTGCGACGAAGTACCACGGGTGCGGAAGCTACCGTGGGAGGCAAGACTCGATCATCACGCATTGCGGATTGTTATGGCATTGCTACGTGAGCCGCAAATCCGTCGGCATGTATAAAGCACTAAGAGCAAAACCTGAGTTGTCTTTCAGAGGATGCCCCCAATTTCAATTTCAATCGGGTGAGGATGTCACTAGTGCATTCTGAAACTATGTCAGGTCCCGAAATCGGATAATGTAGTCACTTACAACAACGCCAGTACTGGAACACTTGTATCATATTTTTTCCCTTTATGCTTCGGGCTACGAACGGGATCATGACACATCACTTGGCGGGACATGGGCATTCGGGCCCGGGCGGATCGGAATGTTCATCCAGTATGCGATAAAGGAAGGATCACCGGAAGAAAATCACAGTCATCACTCTACTCGTGACTTGGAGATCTTATCATTGTTCTTTGTGATGCACGTCACCGTGTATGCAAATTCTTTGCTTTAGTCTTAACTATATGTATTAGGTTGTAATTTAATATGCTAAAATTGACTTATCTAAACCACACCTGAAAAGAGAGCCAAAAATGATCTATAAAAGTCCTGCACCACCATCATATCAATAGCGTATTCTGCAATCCTATTGCCACTACTGATTATTAATTGATGTGAGGATGTGCGCATAGATAATGAACGAAGGCGATATACGCGAGGGGCTGTAAATATTGATGTACCGGTACAGATTATCAAGACGCTATGCGTGAGTGACTGATTTTAGAAGGGTATGAGGATATGAAAATGAAAACCACTGTTAAGGATTTCGTAACGTTCAGAAACCTGCCGTTATTTTGGAAGATCTCATTCATGCCTATTTTCGCCGTAGGCCTTGTAATGATCGGAATGTTCGTTTACCTACTGCCCGTGACAAAAGAAAAGATTACAGATGACAAAAAAGAGGCCGTAGTTAGCGCCGTCCAAATGGCTTACGGCCTCATAGCCGAATACAATCAGCGAGCTGCTAATGGTGAATTTACGCTGGAAGAGGCAAAGAAAAGAGCCCATGCAAGGATCAACACTTTTCAATTCGGCAAAGATGAGGGTAACTATCTATGGGTTAATGATTCTGAAAGGATGATCGCACACAACAGTAAGGAGCTAGAAGGGAAAAGCCTGGATTTCTTTAGGGATGCTAATGGCAAGTATTTTCTCAGAGAAGCGGTAAGGATTGCTGCTGAAAAGGGCGACGGTTTTGTCGAATACTATTTTCCTAAACCGAACGATGCCAACCCTTCTCCTAAAATATCTTATATTCGACTTTATAAACCGTGGGGGTGGTATATAGGCTCAGGAATTTATACGGACGATGTGATGGGGACTGCGTGGAAGTTGCTGGCGGGCATATTCGGCATACTTATTTTAATTTCCGTTGTCGTTACGATAACAACCTTTATCATCGGCGGCGGCTTCATATCACGGCCGGTTAAGGAGTATGGGAAGATGATGCAGAGCTTTTCATCGGCCTTATCTACTGGAGAAGGTGAACTGACCGGG
>Ga0181523_10004877_pt1 | contig 11355 bp, 8 predicted proteins | sample PEATcosm2014_Bin_43_FD_119752 | JGI IMG/M metagenome (GOLD analysis project Ga0181523, IMG submission 119752) | Peatland microbial communities from MTU Mesocosm Facility, Houghton, MI, USA - PEATcosm2014_Bin05_30_metaG | ecosystem: Environmental > Terrestrial > Soil > Wetlands > Peat | place... | reverse complement strand
TATCCCGACACGCTCGTCGGCACCGACTCGCACACCACCATGGTCAACGGACTCGGCGTGCTGGGCTGGGGCGTGGGCGGCATCGAAGCCGAGGCCGCCATGCTCGGACAGCCTGTCTCGATGCTGATCCCTCTCGTCGTCGGCGTGAAACTTACCGGACGCCTGCGCGAAGGCGCCACGGCAACCGATCTTGTCCTGACCATCACCGAGATGTTGCGCAAGCACGGAGTGGTTGGCAAGTTCGTCGAGTACTTCGGCCCAGGTTTGCAAGATTTGCCGCTCGCCGATCGCGCCACGATTGCGAACATGGCTCCCGAATACGGCGCCACTTGCGGTATTTTCCCGATCGACAAAGAAAGCGTGCGCTACCTTAAACTCACCGGGCGCAGCGACGACCAGATCGCGCTGGTCGAAGCGTATGCGCGCGAGCAGGGACTTTTTCACGATGCCAAGACTCCCCAAGCCGAATATTCCGAGTTGCTGAGCCTTGATCTTGCTACGGTCGAATCGAGTCTCGCCGGACCCAAGCGCCCGCAGGATCGCGTAGTGCTGTCGAAAGCGGGCGAGTCGTTTGCACAGGCGTTGCCGTCGCTGATCAAGCCAAAGGCTAAGGCCGCCGCTACCGCTCCGGCCGACGTTGCGCGCAAGCAGGTCAATCGCTGGGAACAGGAAGGCGGAAGTCCGACCGCGGTTGGTGTCGAGGACCCGAACGTCCACGAACACGTTTCGACAAACGGCCACGCGCTGCGGCACGGCAGCGTCGTGATCGCGGCGATCACGAGTTGCACGAACACGTCGAACCCATCCGTGATGCTGGCCGCGGGCTTGCTGGCGAAGAAGGCGGTTGAACACGGTCTCCAAGTCCCAGCGACCGTCAAAACCTCGCTCGCTCCCGGATCGAAGGTCGTGCTTGATTATCTCGAAAAGGCCGGCCTGATGCCGTATCTGGAGAAGCTCAAGTTTCATATCGTCGGCTACGGCTGCACCACCTGCATTGGAAACTCCGGCCCGCTGCCGGTTGAAGTTTCGAAAGAGATCGACGAGAAAAATCTGGTCGTCGCTTCGGTGCTCTCCGGCAATCGCAACTTTGAGGGCCGGATCAATTCCGAAGTCCGCGCCAACTATCTGATGTCGCCGCCTCTGGTGGTGGCGTTCGCGCTCGCTGGCCGCATCGATACCGACCTGCGCAAAGATCCCGTCGGAAAAGGCAAAGACGGCAAACCCGTTTACCTCGCTGACATCTGGCCGTCACAGCTGGAGGTTGAAGAGGCGATGGCGAGCGCGATTACGTCGGAAATGTTCCGCAAGAGCTATGCCGAAGTGTACTCAGGGGACGAACGCTGGCGTGGGCTGCCCGTTCCGAAGGGCGAGACTTATGCTTGGGAAAAGGACTCGACCTACATTCGCCAGGCGCCGTATTTCGATGACATGGCGCTCAAACCGTCTGCCATTGATGACATCAAGGGGGCGCGCGTACTGGCCGTGCTCGGCGACAGCGTCACCACCGACCACATCTCGCCCGCTGGCTCCATTAAGAAAGATGGACCGGCCGGCAAATACCTGATGGCCCACGGTGTGCAGCCGGCCGATTTCAATTCCTACGGATCACGCCGCGGCAACCACGAGGTCATGGTTCGCGGCACGTTCGCCAACGTCCGCTTGCGCAATAAAATGGTGAACACCGAAGGTGGATTCACTCGTCACTTGCCCGACGGCGCGGAGATGTCGATTTTCGACGCGTCCGAAAAATACCATGCCGAAAAAGTGCCGCTCGTAATTCTCGCGGGCAAAGAATACGGCTCCGGGTCGTCACGCGACTGGGCGGCCAAGGGACCGCGTCTGCTCGGTGTTCGCGCCGTAATTGCGGAAAGCTACGAACGCATCCACCGCTCGAACCTGGTCGGCATGGGCATTCTTCCGCTGCAGTTTTTGCCCGGAGAAAATGCCGAGACACTGAAGTTGACGGGCGAAGAAGTCTTCGAGATCGCTGGGATTCGCGAGGTGGTCCAAAAATTTTCTTCTGGCCGCAAGATTACGGTGCGCGTCAAGGGCGGGAAGACAGCGGAATTTCAGGCCGCCGAATTTCAAGCTATGGTTCGCATCGATACGCCGCAAGAAGCTCTTTACTACGCCAACGGAGGCATCCTGCAGTACGTGCTGCGGCAGTTGTTGGCGGGGAAAGCGCAACCGGAGGCGGTCACCGTCTAGCTGCCGAGGTTACCTCGCGTGGTGGCGGGGCTTTGCCCCGCCGGGACGGTTCGAGGTCCGTCACCACACGAACCGTCGCACTCGCAATTTCTAGCTGCGTGCTAATCTCAAAACTCCATGTCCGTCGCAGCCCAATACCTTCCTGCTGCTTATAGTCTGACCGCATTTGGTGTCTGGGGCGCCAGCGATTTTCTGGGCGGAGTGGGCGCGCGACGGGCGAACGCGTTTCTGTTTACGGCCATTGTGCATCTCAGCAGCTTGGTCGCAGTCGGCTCGCTGGCGCTGGTGACCGGAGCGCTATTTCCCGGAAACGCCGGCCTGGCATGGTCGCTTCTCGCCGGTTCGCTGGGAGGTTTGGCGCTGGCCTTGTTCTATCGTGCACTGGCCCGCGGAAATATGGGATTGGTTGCGCCCGTGGCCGCTGTTCTCGGTGCCGCCATTCCGACCATCGTGACGGCTTTCTCGGAGGGCTTCCCGAGCTATCGGCATCTGCTCGGTTTTATTCTCGCGGGCATTGGTGTCTGGCTCATCTCACGAACCGAAGCTGGCGTCGAACGTCCCGAAGGCTTGGGCATGGCCGTGCTCGCCGGGGTTGGTTTCGCTGGTTTTTATCTCTGTATCCACCAGGCGGGCGGCGGCTCTGCGCTCTGGCTTGCCACCTGTTCGCGCTCCGGTTCCTTGCTGGTCACGGGAGTTATAGTTCTATTCGGCAGACACCTCCGCGCCGTGCCCGCGCCGGTGCTGGGCATTGCCGTGGTTGCGGGAATTCTCGACATCACTGGAACCGCCGTTTTTATCCGCGCCTCTCAAATCGGACGTCTGGACGATGCGGTTGTGATCAGTTCGCTTTATCCCGCCGTCACCGTTCTACTGGCGCGCATTTTTCTGCACGAGCATTTCAGCCGCTCCCGTACCATCGGGATGGTCGCCGCGCTGGTGGCGGTGCCCATGATTGCGGGATGAGGATCGCGGGATGAGGAAAACGAGTTGCTTTCAATATTCCGGAATATGGAATGTCAGCGAGAGCTGTCGAGAGAAGGTGATCTGTGCCCTTGCTTGAAGTTCGCAACCTGACCAAGATTTTCGATCTCGCCGAATCCCCGTTTGGCAGCCGCCGCTCGGGCGAGGTCTTCGCCGTCAACGATGTGTCACTCGAAATCCACCCAGGCGAAACGCTCGGCTTGGTCGGCGAATCCGGCTCGGGCAAAAGCACGCTTGGACGCTTGATCCTCCGCCTCATCGATCCGACTTCGGGCGCCATTCTTTTCGGTGGCATCGATCTGTTGAAGGCGAACGGCTCCGAATTGCGCCGTCTTCGCCGCGACATGCAGATCATCTTCCAGGACCCGTTCGGATCGCTCGACCCGCGCTACCACGTGCAGGACGTGATCGCCGAGCCGCTTATTCTTCATCAGGAAATTACCGGAGAAAGCCTGAGCAGCGATGCCCGCCGCCAGCGCGTGCGGGAGCTTTTGCGTGCCGTGGGAATGGATGAATCCGCCATGCCCCGCTACCCGCACGAGTTTTCCGGGGGCCAGCGGCAGCGCATCGGCATCGCTCGCGCTCTTGCTCTGCGCCCGAAGTTCATTGTCGCCGATGAACCGGTTTCCGCTCTCGACGTCAGCGTGGGCGCGCAGATCGTGAATCTTCTGCAGCAATTGCAGCGCGATTTCGGCCTCACCTATTTGTTCATTTCACACTCCATGCCGGTTGTCCGTTACCTCTCGACCCGCATCGCGGTGATGTACCGTGGCCAGATCGTTGAGCTTGGAACCACCGAGCAGATCACCGCTCTACCGCAGCACCCTTACACGCGCAAGCTGCTGGCCGCCACGCCGGAGATGGCAGCATTGTAGTATCGCATCGCTTCTTGTTGTTATTACGTCGGAAGAAAACTACAATCTCCTTCTGATTCAGTGGAAAAGATATGGCCACCAATCCCTCCGCGCCATTGCAGCCGCCGCCAACTCAGCCGTCGCAACTATTGCAGGAACCAGCGCCGCTGTCTGAAGGGCAGCGCCTGATCAACACCTTCTTTGCGCCCAGCAAGACGTTCACCGACCTCCGGAGGAACGCCAGTTGGTGGGCGCCGTTTCTGATCATTGCGATCGTCTCTGTGATGTTTGTCTACGTGGTCGATCATAAGGTTGGCTTTCCCAAGGTGGTGGAGAATCTGATCCAGTTACAACCCAAGCAGGCCGATCGCATTGACCGCTTGCCGGCCGATCAACGCCAACAGGTCATGCAGCAGCAGACCACTTTTACCAAGATGATCTCCTACGCTATTCCCGTTATTGCGCTTGGAGTCTATGCAGTCTTCGCGGGCGTTCTATTTGCGACCCTCAAATTTGGCGCCAGCGCTGACTTGAAATTCAAGACTCTATTTGCTTTGGTTGTCTACACCAGACTGCCGCTGCTGCTGTCCACGCTGCTAGCAATCCTATCGCTTCTGGCGGGAGTCAGCGGCGACGGATTCAACATTCAGAATCCTGTGGCCACCAATCCCGGATATTTTATCGGCCCAGACGGCTCTGCGGTGCTGCGCACCTTGTTGACGCCGTTGGATGCCTTCAGTATCTGGACCTTGATCCTGACCGCCATCGGCATCACTTGCATCAGTAAGGTCAAACGCGGGACCGCATTCGCCGTGGTGTTCGGATGGTTCGCCATCGTGGTGTTGGTTCGGGTTGCCTTTGCCGCGGCAACTTCCTGAGGTCTCACAAAAGCCAGAGGCTTGACTCCTGAGCTTTTGATGGAACGTGTGTGGCGGGACTTCGCCCCGCTGGACGGAGCAGAGCTCCGTCCCACACGAGCATTTACAATGGCTCCGCTACCATGCGCACCGCGGACGTCGTTCTCATCGGCGGAGGAATTGTCGGCTCCAGCATCGCCTACCACCTCGTCGCCGCTGGCTGCAAAAGCGTTCTCGTGATTGAGCGCGAGACCGCGCAGGGCAGGGGATCCACGGGTAAGAGCATGGGTGGCGTGCGCGCTCAGTTCTCGACGCCCGTTAACATCCAGATGTCGCTTTACTCGATCCCGTTTTATGCGAGCTTCGAAGAGCGACTCGGCTATCCGTGCGACTACCGCCCCCAGGGATACCTATTTTGCGCAACCAACGAGAAGCACATAGCCTACCTGCGCGCCAATTACGAAAAGCAGGTTGCCATGGGATTACAGAACGTGCGCCTTGTCGCCGGCGATGAAATCCGCAGCCAGTTTCCACAACTCCGCGGCGATGACATCGTCGGCGGCAGTTTCTGCTCCACCGACGGCTTTGTCGACCCTTACAGCGCCATGATCGGCTTCATGACCTGGGCGAGCGATCACGGCGCCACGCTCTGGAAGAACACCAGCGTGACTGGAATCAAGCGCAATATGACTGGCGATATCACTGATAAAGACGCGACCTTCGAAGTCGCGACCGCGCGCGATACCGTCTCTACGCGCACCGTCGTCAATTGCGCCGGACCATGGGCGGCTTCGATTGCGAAGATGGTTGGCATCGATCTTCCCGTCGAACCCCTGCGTCGCATGCTGATTCCGACCGAACCGTTCGACCAGTTTCCGCACACCGCGCCCATGATCGTCGATATGTCCACGGGCTTCCACTTCCGCCCCGAGAGCCGTGGATTCCTGCTGGCGTGGAACGATCCGGAGGAAACGCCCGGCTATAAAACCGATTTCGACGCGAGCTTCATCGAGAAGATCCTGACGCGCGCTGCGGATCGGGTGCCCGTCTTCGAAAATCTCGCGGTCAATCCCCAGCGAGCATGGGCCGGGCTCTACGAAATGACGCCCGACCATCACCCAATTCTCGGCGAATCTCCGGAGGTTCCCGGCTTCTTCTTCGCCAACGGTTTCAGCGGACACGGCGTGATGCACTCGCCCGCAACCGGGAAAATCCTGGGCGATCTGATTCTGATCGGGAGGACCGATTTGATCGACGCATCGCTTCTAAATTTCTCGCGCTTCGCGGAGGGCCGGATGATTCACGAAACGGCCGTGCTGTAGCTCGCGACGAGATCATTTATGATGACCTCGAAAAGAAACTAACCACAGGGGACACCGAGAATCACGGGGGAAACAGGAACGTGTTGCCTGTATTACTCTATGTCCCCTGTGGTTAAGGTTTTTCGTCACGACATGCCGCAGGAACTCAACTACTGGCTAACCACGGTTCAAATGCCCGCTCCTCCGGTGCAGCCATTACCGGAGAGCGTTGACGTCGCCATCATCGGCGCCGGATTCACCGGACTCTCCGCTGCTCTCTCTCTTGCCAAACGCGGCGCGAAAGTGGTCGTGCTCGAATCGGAGACCATTGGCTGGGGCGCGAGTTCCCGCAATGGTGGCATGGTGCTCACCGGATTGAAGCTCGGCGTCAACAAACTCATCTCGATGTACGGACGCGACCTGACCCGCCGCATGTACGCCGCATCGCTTGAGACCATCGATTCTGTCGAGCGCATTGTGAAAGAGGAGAACATCGCCTGCGATTTTGCGCGGACCGGACACCTCGAAGTCGCGTGTAAACAAGCGCATTTCGATCACTACGCCCGCCAGGTAGAAGTGATCGCGCGCGCATTCAATCACCATCTGTGTGTGGTGCCCCGCGACCAGTTGCGCAGCGAAGTCGGTTCCGACATTTATTACGGTGGCATGGTCGACGAAATTTCAGCCGGCCTCAACCCCGCGCGCTACGTTGCCGGACTCGGCTTGGCCGCCATGCGCGCTGGCGCCCGGATCTGCGAACGCACGAAACTGCAGAGCGTTGAACGCGACTCACGGAACACCGCACCCGGCTTCAAACTCACCACCTCACGCGGAAGCTTATGGACGCGCAACGTGTTGGTCGGAACCAGCGGCTACACGGGTGCGGCGACTCCTGCGCTGCGGAAGAAAATAATTCCCATCGGGTCGTTCATTATCACAACCGAAGTGCTCTCTGAAGCGCTCGCCCGTGAACTCAGCCCGCGCAATCGTCAGATCTACGATTCCAAAAACTATCTTTATTACTATCGCCTCACTCCCGACGATCGACTGTTGTTCGGAGGCCGCGCCGCCTTCTTTCCTGAGACCGATCAGACCATCCGCAAGAGCGCGGAAATTTTGCGCCGCGGCATGATTGATGTCTATCCTCAACTGCGCGACACGAAAGTCGAATACGTCTGGGGCGGTACGCTCGATTTTTGTTTCGACATCATGCCGCACGCCGGCCAAATTGATGGCATCTATTTCGCCGTAGGATATGCTGGACACGGCGTCGCCATGGCCACGTATCAAGGCCAGAAAATGGCCGAATGGATTGCCGAAGGCCAGACTGACAATCCCTTCGCGGAGATCGCGTTCCCGGGCGCGCCCCTCGGCCTGTATAACGGCAAGCCGTGGTTTCTGCCATTCGCGGGAGCGTACTACAAAGTTCTGGATTGGGTGTCGTAGAGCTATTGAGTCATTAGATCATTGAGTCATTGAATGATTGAGTCAGTGAATCATTGAATTGCTGAGGCTGAGTCAATCACTCAATGATCCAATGACTCAATGCCTCAATGATTCAATGCCTCAATCGTCCACGGAGAGACTTATGTCATTGTTTGGACTCATCGAATACGCCGACGCCAGCCCCGAAGTGCGGGCCATTTACGACGACATCATGGCCACCCGCAAGACCGACTGGATCAATAATTTCTGGAAGGCGATCGCCCACGATCCAGTCATGCTCAGGCGGACTTGGGAAGACATCAAGCAGATCATGGCTCCCGGAGCGCTCGACCCGCTTACCAAGGAAATGATTTACGTTGCCGTCTCGGTCACCAACCAGTGCGAATACTGCATTGCCTCGCATACCGCTTCAGCGATAAACAAAGGCATGACCGACGCTCAGTTCAAAGAATTGATGTCCGTGGTCGGGATGGCGAACGAAACCAATCGCCTGGTCGCGGGCTACCAGGTGGAAGTCGACGACCGCTTCAAACCTCAAACCGGAAAATGAAGCACGTCTTGATAACGAGCCCTGGCGAAGTTCTATAATCATTAAGCTTGAATCAGGATGTGGAAGCAAGACTCGAATCTTTACTCAGGGGTCAAGACTCGAATCACGAGAGACTGCGAATCACGAGCGCACTCGAAAAGAGGTGAAGTATGGCCGAGATGACGTTGATTCCGGTTGCAACTCACGGTTTTTTTCTGGACGGGAAGTGGCTGGAGGAAGGTGACATCGTCGAGGTGCACGCACCTTACGACGGCGCTCTCATCGCGCATGTCCACCAGGGACGCTCCGAACACGCGGAGGCCGCCATTACCGCCGCCGTCAAGGCATTTGGAACCACCCGGCGGCTGCCCGCCTTCGAACGGCAGCGAGTGCTGCGGCAGATTGCGATCGGCATTCATGATCGCAAAGAAGAATTTTCTCGCACCATCGCGCTGGAAGCGGGCAAGCCTATCAAAAGCGCGCGCACCGAAGTTGACCGCGCTGTCTTCACCTTCAACATCGCCGCCGAAGAGACGGTGCGCTCCTACGGCGAATATTTGCCCCTCGATTGGCAGCAATCGACTGCAGGGCGTTGGGGCATCGTCAAGCGTTTTCCTCTCGGTCCCATCGCCGGTATCACTCCCTTCAATTTCCCCTTGAACCTGGTTGCTCATAAAGTCGCGCCGGCCATTGCCGCCGGCTGTTCCATGGTGCTCAAGCCCGCGCCCGAGACGCCGCTCACCTCGCTGCTGCTGGCGGAAGTGATCCAGCAAGCGGGATGGCCCGATGGTGGATTCAATGCGGTATTGCTATCGAACGAAGATTCCGGGCTGCTGGTTACCGATGAACGCATCAAGCTCATCAGTTTCACAGGCAGCGCCGCGGTCGGCTGGGCCATCAAGAACAACGCGGGAAAGAAAAAAGTCGTTCTCGAACTCGGAGGAAATTCTGGCGTCATCGTCCACAGCGACACCGATCTCGCCTACGCCGCCGAACGCTGCGTCACCGGAGGCTTTGCTTACGCGGGACAGTCCTGCATTTCCGTGCAGCGCATTCTGGTCGAGCACTCGGTTTACGGAAAATTCACCGAGCTGTTCTTGCAGGGCGTCCGCAAATTGAAAGTCGGAGATCCGCTCGACGACTCAAGCGATCTCGGCCCGCTCATCCGCGAAAGCGATGCCATCCGTGCTGCCGACTGGGTGCAGGAGGCGGTTCGCGGTGGTGCGCGCCTGCTTTGCGGCGGCAACCGAAAGGGCTCCCTGTTCGAGCCCACCGTGCTTACTGGCACCAAGCCCAATATGAAAGTGAATTGCCAGGAAATTTTTGCGCCGGTCGTAACCGTGGAGCCCTACAACGATTTCGCCTCCGCTCTCAAGCAGATCAATAGTTCTACCTACGGCCTGCAGGCCGGACTTTTCACTCGCGACGCCAAACTGATATTTCAGGCTTATGACGAACTCGAAGTCGGAGGCTTGATTGCCGGCGACGTTCCGACTTTTCGCATCGACCACATGCCTTATGGGGGCATCAAAGATTCTGGACTTGGCCGCGAGGGTTTGCGCGACGCGATTCAGGAAATGACAGAGCCGAAGCTGCTGGTCATGAACTTGCGTTAATGATTTTCCGGCTTTGGGAAAACTCGACCGCGTGTCACCGGTCAGATTCCCGGAGCACAATAAAGAAAAAGTTACCTAGGGGTGTTCCAAAAAACCGCGCAACTGTATATACTCACCTGTTTCCGTGTTTCAGTGCCGTGCGTCACAGGTGTGGGTGACGTGATTCCATACCATCATGTTCAGCCGGGAGCGGCGTAGACCGAGCCCGCCAGCAATCGACGCGATCTTCAATGCAGATTTTTCCACGCAGCACCAATGCAATTTCACGGGCCTCGTTGTTTGGCCCGGTCTTCATCGCCGCAGCCCTGTTCTGGGGGCTGGCACAGCTCCAGCGCTCGCCCTACATCACTTATGCGGGAGTTAGAAAATCGCAGCCGGTGCCATTCAGCCACCAACATCACGTGACCGGGCTTGGCATCGACTGCCGCTACTGCCACACTTCGGTGGAACAGTCGAGTTTCGCGGGAATTCCACCCACCAAGACCTGCATGAACTGCCATTCGCAGATTTGGACGAATGCTGCGATGCTTGAGCCGGTTCGTGCCAGCTACCGGACCGGCGAATCGCTTCAGTGGACGCGCGTCAACCAGTTGCCGGACTTCGTTTATTTCAGCCACAACATTCACGTCGCCAAGGGCGTTGGCTGCAACGACTGCCACGGACCCGTGGACCAGATGCCGCTGATGTACCAGCAGGCATCGCTGCAGATGGAGTGGTGTCTCAACTGCCACCGTGCGCCGCAAGAATTTCTGCGCCCGCGCGAACAGGTCTTCAACATGCGCTACCAACAACCCACCGCATCGTTGCCGGTACAGGTCGATGGCATCAGCTACACCGACCAGGACTCGCTCGGTTCAGCCTTGGTGAAGAAATACCAGCTGCGTAGCGTGCAGGACATCACGAGCTGTAGTACTTGTCATCGCTGAGACACCAGGTTGAGACACTACGTTGAAATACTACGATTCACGATTGAAGATGAAACTGGTAGTTGAATTTCCGAAGTCACGGTGTTAGCCACGAAGATGGAAAACGGTAAATCAAAGCGCGAAGACGTTTGCCCCGGCAAGAAACCCGCCAATAAAATGGACCGGGCCGCCGTCGAGCTGCAGCTAAAGGAGACGAAGGGGCCAGAGTACTGGCGCAGCCTGGAAGAACTCGCCGGGTCGCCCGAGTTCCAGGAAATGCTACACCGCGAATTTCCCAAGGGCGCCTCGGAGTGGCTCGATTCGGTCTCCCGTCGCGGGTTCCTCCAGTTGATGGGCGCGTCGCTCGCCATGGCGGGCATGACCGGGTGCACCAAGCTGCCCCTGCAGGAAATTGTCCCTTACGTGCGCCAGCCCGAGCAGGTGATTCCGGGCGTTGCAATGTTTTACGCTACTGCGTTCACGCTCAGCGGATATGCGAGCCCGGTGCTGGTCGAAAGCCATCTGGGACGTCCCACCAAGATTGAAGGCAACAATCTGCATCCTGCGAGCCTGGGCGGCACCGACGTATTCGCGCAGGCCTCGATCCTGGGCATGTATGATCCCGACCGTTGCCAGGATATTACTCACTTAGGTGATG
>Ga0181523_10004875_pt1 | contig 11359 bp, 9 predicted proteins | sample PEATcosm2014_Bin_43_FD_119752 | JGI IMG/M metagenome (GOLD analysis project Ga0181523, IMG submission 119752) | Peatland microbial communities from MTU Mesocosm Facility, Houghton, MI, USA - PEATcosm2014_Bin05_30_metaG | ecosystem: Environmental > Terrestrial > Soil > Wetlands > Peat | place... | reverse complement strand
TGGGGAACCACGACGTCGAAGCCGCGACACTTAACAACATTGGCAGGGTGTACAACGCCTTGGGGGAAAAGCAGAAGGCGTTGGAGTATTACAGGCAGGCGCTGCCGCTTGGGCGGGAGGTGGGGGAGCGCGCCGGGGAAGCCACTACCCTTGGGAACATGGCTGAAAGCGAACGCGACCTGGGCAATTTGCCTGAGGCTCGGGCTCACGTTGAGGGCGCGCTCAAGATCATCGAGTCGTTGCGCACCGAGGTGGGCAGCCAGGAGCTGCGAACTTCATACTTCGCTACGGTTCAGGTTTGGTACGAGTTGTACATCGACATCTTGATGCGGTTGCACGGCCAGCATCCCAACAGAGGTTACGATAGGCTGGCGTTCGAGGCGAGCGAGCGAGAGCGGGCACGCAGCCTGCTGGACCTTTTGAGCGAAGCCCACGCCGATGTCCACCAGGGAATTGACCCGAAATTGTTGGCACGGAAGCGAGAGTTGCAGCAACTGCTGGATTCAAAGTTGGTCCCATTGACCCGGTTGATGAACGGACCCCATACAGCAGAACAGGCCGAAACGGCACAGAAGGAAATCGACGACCTGTTGCGCCAGTACCAGGACCTGGAGGTAGAGATTCAAACCGACAGCCCCCACTATGCGGCGCTGACAAAGCCCCAGCCGCTGAGCGCAACGGCCATTCAACAGCAGGTGCTCGACTCTGATACCTTGCTCCTGGAGTACTCGCTCGGAGAAGAGCAGAGCTATCTGTGGGCGGTGGAACCTGACGCGTTGACCACTTATGCGCTTCCCAACGGCCATGAAATAGTCTCGCGGGTAATAGATTTATATCTGATGCTCGCGGGGGGATCCCCTATGTCCGCTGACAAGATTCGTAAGGTGCCAGCACAACTCAGCCAGATGGTTCTGGGGCCGGTAGCCTCAAAACTCGGCCGCAAACGGCTGGTGATTGTGGCGGATATGGGCTTGAATTACGTACCCTTCGGGGCACTACCCGCACCGGGAGACGCGAAGACAGCCGGTAAGCAACGGCCCCTTATAGCGGACCATGAGATCGTCTATCTGCCATCGGCATCGGCGCTAGCGGAGTTGCGTCGAGAAATCGAAAATCGGCCGCCCGCGCCAAAGCTTGTTGCCGTGATGGCTGATCCGGTTTTCAGCCGCAGCGATGACAGGTTAGCGAAGCTGGTTGCGCCAAACGGCGAAGCCAAGAGCGTGAGGGCGAGCTCGCGGGGTGAATCCCGAGGGCAGGACCTGGAAGCGGAGATCTCGCAATGCCAGCTTGCGAGGTCGGCAGAAGATTCCGGAGTAACGCGGGGGGGCGTATGGGGACGGCTTCTGTCTTCCCGCAATGAGGCGGACAATATCATCGGGCTGGTTCCCGGTGACTTGGGTTTGGAATACTTGGGTTTCGCGGCCTCCAAGGCGAACGCTACCGACGCCGCACTCAGCCAGTATCGGATAGTCCACTTCGCTACGCACGGGCTGTGGGATAGTAGGCACCCCGAACTCTCCGGGGTCGTGCTGTCGCTTATAGACGAGCGAGGAGAACTGACGGACGGATTCTTGCGCCTTCATGACATCTTCAACCTAAACCTGCCAGTGGACCTGGTGGTATTGAGCGCCTGCCAGACGGGATTGGGTAAGGATGTGGTGGGAGAAGGATTGGTAGGCTTGACGCGGGGCTTTATGTACGCTGGCGCGCCGCGGGTGGTAGTAAGCCTGTGGAGTGTGAATTCCCCAGCCACGGCGGAGCTGATGCGACTCTTCTATAAGGCCATGCTGAAAGACGGACAGAGGCCTGCACAAGCCTTGCGCACTGCCCAGATTTCTATGTGGAACAACCCCAACTGGAGTGCCCCCTATTTCTGGGCGGCGTTTGTGCTCCAAGGGGAGTGGAGGTAGAGTTCCCAGTAGAAGAGAAGGAGGCGTCGCCTCTCGACAGGTCGTGCGAAGCGGTCTGCCCGCTCGGTTGGTCATCTTTTTTTGCAGCACTACGCCCGCTCGTTGCTTCGGCAGAGCGCCTATTGGGTGAGGGATATGTGAAGCGCATCTTGCTGGAGTGTGGAGGAGTGTAGCATGGTGGCTTGCTGGTGGGGGAAGGTCCGATGACGCAGCGAGAACGGAGCAGGCAAGCGCGACGGAAGTGGCAAACGTTGATTTCGGAGCAGGAGCAAAGCGGGCAAAGTGTGGCGGCATTTTGTCGGGCGCGGGAGTTGGGTGCCTGGCATTTCTGGTGGTGGAAGAAGCGGATCACGGAGACCACCGGCTTGGAGGCGAAGACGATCCACCGCCTGCTGGGGATTGACCCCGGAACAGGGCGGTTCAGCAGGAACGAGTCGAACACGCTCGCCTGCGGCCTCCTGGTCGTGGACGAGACCTCGATGGTGGACGTGCCGCTGATGCACTCGCTGCTGCGGGCGCTTCCGAACCGTGCCGGGCTGGTTCTGGTCGGCGACGTAGACCAGCTTCCGTCCGTTGGGCCGGGCACGGTGCTTCAAGACCTGATCGGGAGTGGCGTCGTGCCGGTCGTTCGCCTCACGGAAGTGTTCAGGCAGGCGGCGGACAGCCACATCATCACCAACGCACACCGCATCCGCCGAGGACAGATGCCGGATATGCGGGGATCGGACCCGAGTTCCGACTTCCATTTCGTCGAGCGGGACGATCCGGAAAGGATCGCGGCAACGCTGGTCAAGCTCGTGCGGGAGAGAATTCCGGAACGTTTTCGTCTTGACCCGATCCGCGACGTTCAGGTTCTTTGCCCGATGAACCGGGGATCGCTTGGCGTGCGCGAACTGAACACATCCCTGCAGAAGGTCTTGAACCCGGCCCGTCCCGGCCAACCTGCTGTCGAGCGGTTTGGATGGCGTTTCCAGACAGGCGACAAGGTCATCCAGACGGAGAACGACTACGACAAGGATGTGTTCAACGGTGATGTGGGGATCGTCGAGCGGATTGATGCCGTCGAGCAGCTGGTCGCAGTGCGCTTCGACGAGCGGCTGGTCAAGTACGACTTCGGGGAATTGGACGAGATTTCCCTGGCTTACGCGATCACGATCCACAAGTCGCAGGGATCGGAGTTCCCGGCGGTGGTGATCCCGCTCGCCACGCAGCACTACATGCTCCTCCAGCGCAACCTGATCTACACGGGGATCACGCGGGGAAAACGGCTGCTCGTGTTGATCGGGCAGAAGAAGGCGTTGGGCATTGCGGTCCGCAACGACCGGCCGCAAAGGCGATACTCAGGGCCGCTGGCTAACCTGAAGGGCAAGAAGGGCACAGGGGGAAGTGCCGTCGAATCGAAAACCGCCAGCCAATCGAGGGTGGCGCCCGCTTCCATATAACGGATCTGCGCAAGGGCCTGGGATTCCTGGGCCAAAAGCGAGAGCGGGGAACCGCTTTCGGTTCCCCGTCTCAGGTGTTCGTCGTTAATGCCGCGGCAGCGCCCAGAGGGCATTGCAAGCGGTGCGCACCGCAAGAGCGGTGTGGTCATTCGACCGTCGTATGCATTCCAGGTGGAGTCAGTCATGCCTCCTTTCCCGTAAGCATGCTCCATTCATATTCCTGTGCCCGACCGATTGCAACACCCTAAAGTACTGATCGGCTCGGGGGCAATTGGGCATATGCCCTTCGGCATATTGACACCCGTATTGCGATCGGATGAACGGGCTTCAAGGGCTTCCGCCGTTTGAGGAAAGCCGGTCCCGACGTCGGCTATTTTTTCTTGGGAGGCACGACGGCGTCCTTGAACGCCTTCGCCAGGCGGAATTTCACCACCGTCTTGGCCGGAATCTGGATGGGCTCGCCGGTCTGGGGATTGCGGCCCATGCGGGCCTTGCGATTGGCCTTCACCGCCTTGCCCAGCCCCGGAACCACGAACTGCCCGCTTTTCTTGGCCTCCTTCGTGGCCAGCGTGACGAGTTCTTCGAGCACCGAGGCGGCCGTCTTCTTTGGGATCCCCGCCTTTTCGGCCAAATGCGCGACGACCTGAGATTTTGTCATCATATTTACTGCTCTCCCTCTCTCCGTTGGATTGTTGACGATTGCCCTATTGGAATCGTTGTTGAGCCGTAACTCTATGCAATGCAAGGATGGCTGTCAAGGCAGTTGCGGAGGGAGTTGCGGAGGTGTTGGTGCCAAAGACTCACCTGCGCCAGGAGAAAGTTCCACGCACGGCTGTTGCTGCCAAGAAGGCCGTTTACATTGAGTCTATGGAGGCTGCCAGCGTTACGCAGACCTGTGCGGGGGCGGTCAGCAATGATCGTCCCTACCGCGGCCCCAATCCGGCCTAGCTGAGGCAATTGCCTGAAGACACACCTGGATGGCCCCGCGACGGGGCAGCGAAGGCGAATCATGGTTTGCGGAAGATCGGGGGGCGGATGCTCCCGTCGCGTTGAACCACGCCGCGAATGCCCGGTTTGACGCCCTCAGGGACGCCGCCGCGGGCATGGGTGTCGGCAGTCTTGCGCCCATGGAACTCGTTGTCGTACCACTCCTGGATGCGTGGCAGGCCATTCAGTTCTTCGTACTCGCCCCCTGGACCGAAGACAAAGATCGTCTCGTCGGCGTGGCCGGTGAATTCGTCGTCGGCGCCGTGCTGTACCATCTTGACACCGATCGCGTTGTTCACTGCGCGTTGCACCTCATAGAACTTCGGCCCGCGGCGGGCGTTTTGGACACCCCTTACCTCCGTCACCAGCGCGACGGTGGCGGACTCATGTCCGGGCACGACCACCGCTTTCAAGTCGTAATCGCCGAAAATGTACTTGCCGTCGAGTTTGACGCAGCCTTTGAGCAGTCCCCTGCTCTCGATGGAGTAGTGGCTAGCGAACTCGCTGTATTTGAGTGGGTTGCCCTTTTTCTCGTCCCAGACCCTGATCGCGCTGAGCAGATCGCACCCACTGAAGGCTCTCTCCGCCTGGTGGGGGTTGACCACAAGCCCGGCACAGGGACCCTCCTTGGCTGTCTTGGCCTTGCAATCGATGGGCTTGGGGGTATAGTGCGCACGATCCAGCATATATTTATCCGCGAGCGACTTCTCATTCGCGCCGCGAACGAGGATCCACACGCCCAAGCCTATGGGCGGGTTCTTCGCAACTCTGGCGAATATCTGTTTATCTTGCTCACGTATCTTGCCGCCGATTGCCATCTCAGTCCTCCGTGCAGGGAGGCTTTGGGAATTCCCCTCTCGACTCCAAAATCGGGGAGGGTCGATCCGGCTCTCGCTTGCAATTTTGCAATATCCCTAAGCGTCAGTGATCAGCACTATCACTATAGAAGCTCGGCAGCTCAACTCAGCAAGAATTGCGAGCTTTCGTGCGAGTTTTCAAAGCGGGCACCTAATGGTTACGCGTACGAACTTCAGCACACTGGCGCTGGAAGGGGATTCAAGAATTGGAATCCTGCCTGACCGGCTTGGGCCGAGTCAGACTTGCCTACCCAGACTACGCGGGCTTTAATGAAGCAGTCGGCGTTGGCGGCAAGAAGCAAGCCCACGGGCTGGCCTGGGGAAAGGGCGGCGTCGGATTGCAGGCGCAGGCCAGAAGAGGAGAGGTCAACGGTAGTGCCGACGTATTCAGCCTCGTCACCCTCTATCACAAGCGTCACAGCCATTTGGACACGCTTACGCTCCGCAGAGCGGCTAACTGATGTTGTGTCTTTAGACATGCCATAAAGCTACATGAAGAAGGACGGAGAATCAACTGCCCTCGTGGGGACTGATGACGTGACGGTAAACGCTTTTGGGGACAGTACGGCGCTGGAGTCTTACGCCAGCTCAAGCCGCTGGCTCTCGCTGCCCTGCGAGTGAGTGTGACGCGTTCTTCTCAGCGTACGGGTGGTGTGGGGACTGATCGACCTTGACTTCCTCATATTCGCTCTTGCTCCATATTCTTGCTTGAAGCCGTTATTAATCAGGAACTCATTATCAACAGGCCTCTGCCGGAGGACCTGACTTGCAAGTTCTTCAAGCTGTTCCCTTGAATGCTCGCCCGCCTGAAATGAGTACGTCAGCACTAGGAAATCCTCCTCTTCCCGCGTGATGAAGATTCCGTTATCTCTCACAGTCATCGTTGGGAACAGGCCGAGTTCGGGATCTGCAGTGTCCGATAGCAAAGCCCCCATAAGATAAAGTCCTTCATGGCTTTGGGACTTTTCAACCCTAAGAGGTCTTAGCATGTTGCTCATAAGAGCCCCCTTTTGGGCTTGGCCACACCTTAGCAGAGAAGAATCTTTTGGCCTTTCTCCGCCAATTCCGTGGATTCCCGAGCATCTGTCGGTACACTCACAAGCTTTTCATTTTCTAGTTCGACCCAATGGTTAAAACATTCTCGCGGAGTCGTGTCTGTATAAAATTGCACACTTCTGCGAACAGCCACGTGGATGAACCGTTGCTTCTCGCAAACTGGGCCACCGCCCCATCTTCTTGCCAGTCAACAACATACGTGGCGCCAGCGAAAGTTCGCGCTTGTGCCACGAAAGGAGGTCCTGTGTTCGCCGAACTCATGCCGCTCCGCGCCGGCCGCACTGTGCTCATCAAAGTCGCAAAGGTCGATGACAAGACGCTCCGCGTCAATGGTTCGTCATTCTCAGAAGTGGCGAGACCGGCCGATTCCCGCTGCGCTGGGAGCTCTGCCCGCTGAAATCAAGGCTGTCGATTGAATTTTGGGGACGGCCAAGTGTATGGTGTCGATCAGACAGCAAGTCGATAATGGAAGTTCAGGATAGAATGAAAGCGTAATCAACTAACAGCGGGGAGGAGTCTCGGGATGTCTGAAGTGTTGCCAGTGATCTTCTTTGGCCACGGCAACCCCATGAATGCCGTGCAGAACAACCGCTACACCAAAGCATGGCGGGCCATTGGGGAACAGATAAGAAAGCCCAAGGCGGTCCTGTCGATTTCGGCGCACTGGTTTGTGCCGGGAACCGGGGTCACGATCAGTACGGCGCCAAAGACGATTCACGATTTCGGCGGGTTTCCCCGGGAACTGTACCAAGTACAATACCCAGCTCCGGGAGATCCCGATCTGGCACGCCGTGTTCAACAGTTGCTGGCCCCGCTGCCGGTGCAGCTGGACGACTCCTGGGGTCTGGATCACGGAACGTGGTCCGTGCTCTGTCACGTTTACCCGGATGCCGATGTTCCCGTGGTGCAGTTGAGCATCGACGAAACCCAGCCTGCGCCCTTCCATTTCGAGATCGGAAGGAGACTCGCGCCATTGCGCGACGAAAATATCCTGATCGTGGGCAGCGGCAACCTGGTCCACAATCTCCACGCCTACGCCTGGGGCCGCCACATGCCCGATCCCTACGATTGGGCGGCACGCTTCGAAGAAGAGGCAAAGCAGATGATGCTCGCCGGCGAATTCAAACCGCTCATTGACTATGAGGAACTCGGCCGGGACGCCATGCTTTCCATCCCAACACCGGATCACTACCTGCCGCTCCTCTACGTGCTTGCGACCCGGCAGCTGGGGGACGCCATCACGTTCCCGATCGAAGGCATGGATGGAGGGTCTATCTCGATGTTGGCCGTGTGGCTCGGTTCGCCCGATGTGAGGAAGGTGAAATGAAAGTTGAGATTCACTGTCCTCGACAGTTATCTGAGGCCATGGTACTCTGACTTGCGTTCTGGTATGAAATAAGATAACTACGGAGGAACCTTTGGATATTCAGGCTATCGTGAAAGAGTTGAAACGTGAACGCGACCGGCTGAACACAGCAATTGAAGCTCTGGAAGGAACAGACTTACCCCCTACGCCCCCGAAACCATCCCCAGTTGCCAATGTTCCTGCTCCACCAGCCAGGAAGCGCCGCCGTCTCACCCCGGAAGGCAGAAAGCGCATTTCGGATATGATGAAGAAGCGGTGGGCCGAGAGAAGAAAGAAGATCTCACGAGGCGCCAACTAAGCTTGCATCGCCCTCACTCATCGCTACCGTTCCCGTGGTGCCACACAGGACGCCCCTGAATGTGTGACACCGAAAGCCAATTTAAGGGTATTCGTGGACTCCTCTGGCTGGCCGTCGGCTTTTTGCTCCTACCGGTTGCCCCCCGCAAAAGCTGAGGAACAGCGCTGTTTGGAGGGCAGCGCCGTGAAAGCTTCCGACTCTACCGGGCATGACCATGAATGGTACGAGGGAGCCGATAAGGAGGCTTGGCAGACCCTATCATTGCAGTTTTCCAGCCATTTCAACGGGATGGCATAGCGGCTTAGAGCTTCTTTAAGCTGGCCTCGATGTCCTGCACATAGTCTGCCCGCCGCGCCGGATCAAGCTCATTGGTGGCGACGATAGCCGCGTTATATGCGGCGCGGGCTTCGTCCTTCTTGCCAGCGGCAGCCGCTGCGTCTCCCAATGCCCACTCCGGAAGGAGCTGGTCTGGCGCCAGTTTTGCACCCTCCTCGGCCAACGTCAAAGCCTCTTGTGGCTTCTTTGCTTTGAGCTTATCCCAGGCGAGGAATGCCCGGCTTATCCCGCCTGCGGCCTCCATGTGAACATCGCCGCGGTAGACCAGGACGCTGTAGTCGACCTCCTCATCCGGCTTCAGCGTTTGAAATGCGTGGTAGGGGTTCGTCCCCTGGCTTGGCCAGAGGCTGCCGTCCACTTCCCCGGCGCTGAGAAGGACGGTTCCATGGATAATAGGCGGCACCAGCTCTTTCCCGGCCCCCGCAAGCCCGTTGGGCAGAACGTGGCAGTGAACTCCGTAAGTCTCGGGGTGGATGAAAGGACGCACAGTGTAGGCAAACCAGCACTCCTCGCCCGGATGCCTGTCCTCCCACTGCTTGACCTGGTAGAGTTGTCTCCCCCAGTCCACATTGGAGTCGTTCAGGACCCGGTGGGTGTTTCGGGCTCCGCCCCAAACCTCGTTGGCATAGGCCAGGGAGTTGGGAAAGACACTCAGCGCGGTGGCGATATGGGCGACAATGAGCGCGGCACAGGCCCACTTCCATTTGCGCGACAGCGGGGCCAGCGCGGCAACTCCAGCGCCGGCAATGACCGCTGCCAGCGCATAGAGCGGCAGAATGTGACGCACCCCAATATTGAGTCCGTTTACTCCGGCCGTAGCAAGGTAGGCAGCCCAAACAAAGAGGACATAGACCAGGGCGCGGGATTGATCTGGGGGCTTCCCCAGCTTGCGGGTCACGATGGCGAATCCCGCGAGTAGGACCAGGGCTAACATTCCCAGTGTGGTCTTGATGGAGATGGCGGCGGGGAAGTACCACCAGACGCCATGCGGGTACCATTTGCCCAGGACGTAGGTGGAGAACTGCTTGCCAAACACGCGAATATCAACCATCCCAAAAAGGTAAGATTCAGGCAGCAGATGCAGGTGCGCCATCCACCAGATCACGCCCCTATCGAACCCGTTCAAGCTCTGGCGGTACGCCTCCAGCGTGGGGACCATCTGGAGCCCAGCTGGCCGGGCCGCGTAGCGGAATCCGTAGAAGGCCCACAGCACGCCGACAGACAAGAGGACCATCGCAGCAAAGGCTCCGCCCAGTCGCAGTGCGAGGCGAGCCCTGGTGCCTTTTGGCGCCACCGTCACTTCCCAGCCTACGAGCACAAGCAGCATAGGACCGAGCATGACTCCCGAGTGTTTGGTAGCGAGCAAGAGTCCAAAAACGACGCCAGCAATAGCCAGACGCAAGAGGGTGGGCTGCTTTACATAACGATAGAAGGCGTAGATTGTCGCCAGAAAGAAGAGCGTGGCCCCGACATCGGTCGTTACCAGGCCGGAGTGGGCGAGGATGTTGGGGTCGAACACAGTCAGCGTCAAGGCAACCAAGGCCGCCGTGTTTCCGAACCACTCACGTGCCGCAAAAAAGACGACAAGCGACAGTGCAACTGCCAGTAATGCCGCTGCCAGCCTCATGCGAAAGACCAGGCGCTGGCTTCCGCCATCGTTGTGTTCGAGCCAGTCACGGCCGCCGAGGTAGGCCTCGCCCTTGAAGTAGATGCCCTTGAGGGGAGGGATCCATAGCTTTTCTCTGAGAACCGGGAGGGCCGCCAGCAGCTTGACCAGCGGCGGATGCTCGGGATTCAAGCCGAAGTCGCCCGTCTTCCACATCCGGTAGCCGGCGTACATGTGGTCTTCTTCATCCCAGGTCAACGACTCGCGGTGCAGAACAATCACCATCTGCAACATCTGCACGGCAATCAATGCGAGCACGGCGGTGATCACCCAATTTCTTGTTTTCAGCAAGGTGCGTTAACCTCAGTCCGGGACGGTATTAGCCGGTCGCAGTAGCGACACCAGCTGCCAGGCAGCCCACGCACAGGTCCGTAGCGGCACCCATTATCGACCGGAATCTCCGTTTTCAGCTTTCGCCCTACCGGTAATGTACACTCAAGCGCCTCTCAATTCAATATCCAGCCGGCCTTTCAATGTGGTGTCAGCGGTGCGAAGAAGTTGTTCTTGAAATGGGTTTGAAGTGCTCTGCGGCCGGGTCCTCTTGACTCAGGCGCACAGCTTCTTTCCAGTCACCGAGGATAACCTGGGGGAGGGGAGCGGTCAGGAGATAAGCGATGATATCTCCGCCATCACGGCGGAGGAGGTACGGTCAAGCGAATCACCCTGAAGGTTTCAAGCAGCCCGAGACATGACCGTCCTATCGGAGTCCGTGAATCTGGGGAAAATGAATGTTCAGCTTATAGCAAATGAAGAGAACCAGGATCGCGCCCAGTGTGGAAAAGATGAGGCCGGCGGGATGGTATCGTTCGTTCCTCGATCCAAATAACAAATGGGTAACGGCGCCGCCCATGATCGATCCAATGATGCCGAGCACGATCGTCCAGAAGATTGTCATGTGCGTGTGCATCACCGATTTTGCGATAACTCCCGAGATCAGCCCAATGAGAAGATACCAGATTAAGTGAAACATACTTTTCGCTCCATCGTTTGTCTTCAGAACGTTGTCGAGTATAACACTGGGTTTGGCAATCAACCAGACGCCACATTACATCTAATTCACTTCGTTGGCAAACCCCACTTCTTGAAGACCCAAATATAGTGAAGTTTTCCCCAACTGAACCCGAACCGAAAGGAAAAGACTTTGCCTCTGCTGGAAAAATATCGTCACATATTTGCGTGTTCATGCCCAAGAGCCAGGGGACGGAATCCTTCAACCACACCCGCCATTGCGTTATATCCACGGGCCACCGCCGCAGTTATAAGCAAGCTCCTATCAGGAGCCAATGATCGTTGCGGGCTGCTGAACGCTTGCGATCCGCGCCGTTAGGAATTTGCGCGCGCGCGGCGGAGGCGAGGCAGGGCAATCAGCGTGGCGCCATAGACGAGCAGGGAAAGGAAGAGAGCGGTCTTCCGGTCCTGGCGCAGATCGTCGGAGAGCAAG
>Ga0181523_10004873_pt1 | contig 11362 bp, 9 predicted proteins | sample PEATcosm2014_Bin_43_FD_119752 | JGI IMG/M metagenome (GOLD analysis project Ga0181523, IMG submission 119752) | Peatland microbial communities from MTU Mesocosm Facility, Houghton, MI, USA - PEATcosm2014_Bin05_30_metaG | ecosystem: Environmental > Terrestrial > Soil > Wetlands > Peat | place... | reverse complement strand
GCGATCTTCGAAAGCCGGTCTACCCAAGGAATAAACTCAGCCTCGCCAATGGCAAGAGCTTTGTCCGGACGGAAGGCTGGGAAGACTTGCGTCGGCAGGTTCGATTCTGCGATGTCTCGATGATGTTGAAGGTCGTCCGTGGGGTCGTCGGTGGTGCACACAACTTCGACGTGGAATTTCTGCAGAATGGCGTGTGCGGTCAACCCACCTGCCAGGGCGGCGTTGGCTCGCTCCCAGATCGACGGGGCGGATATCTCATCGAGCAATTCGGTGATCCCGAAGTAGCGCTGTAACTCGAGGTGTGTCCAATGGTAGAGAGGATTGCGCAGCGTGTAGGGAACGGTTCGGGCCCAAGCCAGGAACTTCTCGTAAGGGGTGGCGTCGCCGGTGATGTATTTTTCCGGGACCCCGTTCGCGCGCATCGCACGCCATTTATAGTGATCGCCCTCGAGCCAGATTTCGAAGAGATTCGCAAAGCGGCGATTTTCAGCGATGTCACGGGGAGAAAGATGGCAGTGATAGTCGAGGATGGGCTGCGAAGCAGCGAAGTGATGATAGAGACGCCGCGCTACGTCGCTTGATAAAAGGAAATCTTTGGTGAGGAAGCCGGTCATGGGCGCGCGTTCGTGCGATCTCCGATAGGGTCGGGAATGCCGATTGAAAACCGGCGATTCCAGCCCTGAATCATATCAGTTCAGCAACTCCTTGACGGAGCGGCCTCGACCAATGTCTAGTGATGCACATCGCCGGTACGCACAATCCATTGAACCCGCTCCCCATTCCCGCCGTGCCTGAAGAAGTCTCGCCTCAGCCGGAGAATCCCATCGGCCGCCGGCGCTGGCTGATTTGCGGCTTGCTGTTTTTCGCGGCCACGGTGAATTACATGGACCGGCAGGTGATCGCGCTGCTGAAGCCAACGTTGCAAATCCAGTTTGGGTGGACGGAAGTCGGGTACAGCAATATCGTCACGGCCTTCCAGTTTGCTTACGGAGCCGGATTACTGTTCATCGGTAAAATGATCGACCGGCTGGGGACGCGGAAGGGATTCTCTCTGGCGGTATTTGTATGGAGCGCGGCCGCCATGGCTCATGCGGCAGCGGGTTCGATATTTCAGTTCGCGGTGGCGCGCTTTAGCTTGGGAGTTGGCGAGGCGGGCAGTTTTCCGGCATCGGTGAAAGCCGTGGCCGAGTGGTTTCCCAAGCGGGAGCGTGCGCTGACCACGGGCCTATTCAATTCCGGTTCGAATATTGGGGCGCTGGTGACACCGCTGGTGGTGCCGTGGATTACGCTTCGCTTCGGATGGCGCATGGCATTCATCGCCACCGGCGCCCTGGGATTCGTCTGGATCTTGTGTTGGCTCTCGCTCTATCACCGGCCGGAGGACGATAAGAAAGTTTCGGCAGCAGAACTGGCCTACATCCGGAGCGATCCTCCAGACCAGAGAACGACTCCGGAGAAGACCGTCCCCTGGCGAACTCTGCTCGCGCTCCGCCAGGCCTGGGCGATCGCCTTGGGCAAGTTTTTTACCGATCCGATCTGGTGGGTCTACCTGTTCTGGATGCCGGATTTCCTAAGCCGCAATCTTGGGTTGAGCCTGACCGGCATGGCGTTGCCCTTGTTCGTTATTTACAGCGGAGCCTGCGTAGGAAGTATCGGCGGGGGATGGCTTTCGTCTTCCCTTCTGAAAAGAGGGTGGACGCTGAACGCCAGCCGCAAGAGCGCGATGCTGGTTTGTGCTTTGGCCGTGACGCCCATCATGATTGCCGCGCACACTACGAGTGCGTGGCTGGCGGTTTCCCTGATCGCGATTGCGGCGGGAGCGCATCAAGGGTGGTCGGCGAATATCTACACGCTGGCTTCTGACATGTTTCCACGGAGCGTGGTGGGATCAGTCGTGGGCTTCGCCACCATGGCGGGAGCGTTCAGCGGAATGTTCGTGGCCAAGGCCGTGGGCTACATTTTGCAACGCACAGGTTCGTATGTACCCGTGTTTGTAATGGCCGGCTTGGCGTATCTGATTGCATTCGGGTTTGTGCAGGTGTTGGCACCACGGCTCAAACCGGCGCGGGTGTGATTCTTGTTTGATCGGCGTTTTGTATAATTCTGCGGCTCCCAGGAGGAGCAATCTTTCGCCCTCATTCGGAGCCGGCTTCTGATGCTTCTCAAACTGTTCCACGACAAAGTTTCGTTGGGCCGGGCCGCTGCCGAGCAGGCGGCGAGTGCGCTTCGGAGGGCAATCACGGAGCGGGGCCACGCCCGCATCGTCGCTGCCACCGGGGCGTCGCAATTCGAGTTCCTGGACGCTCTGACGAAGGCTCCGGGCGTTGATTGGTCAAAGGTCGAGGGGTTTCACCTAGACGAGTACATCGGTCTGCCGGTCACCCATGCTGCAAGTTTTCGCAAGTTCTTGATGGAGCGGTTGGTGAGGAAGACTGGGATCGCCGAGTTTCACTGGATCGAGGGAGACGCCGCCGATCCGGCGGCGGTGATTCGTGAGGTGGGTAAGGAGCTGGCGTCGGCTCTCATCGACATTGCATTTCTTGGCATTGGGGAGAACGGGCACATCGCCTTTAACGATCCGCCGGCGGATTTTGTGACCGAAGATCCGTACATCATCGTGAACCTGGACGATGCTTGTCGCCAGCAGCAGGCAGGCGAGGGTTGGTTTGAAGATATTTCGCAGGTGCCACAGCGCGCCATTTCGATGTCACCGCGGCGGATTCTCAAGGCCCGGGAAATGGTCGTCGTTGTTCCGGACAAGCGCAAAGCGGCGGCAGTGAAAGCCTGTCTCGAAGGAGAGATTGGCCCCATGGCACCGGCATCGATTCTGCGCCGGCATCCCAATGCGACGGTCTATCTGGACACGGACTCGGCATCGCTGCTGAGTCCGGGCCTGCAGAGGGCGCTGGCTGAGCAGTCGCAGATAACGGTGAGTTCGTAACGGACTGAAAACCACGCAAATGGAGATCACCCGAAAGCCGATCCCGTCGTTGCGTTGGTGGATCGGCGGCCTACTGTTCGCTTCCACGGTCATTAACTACATCGATCGCCAGACGCTTTCGCTTCTCGCTCCTTATCTCAAACTCGAGTATCACTGGACGAATTCGGACTATGCGAATATCGCCATCGCATTTCGGGTGGCGTATTCGATTGGGCAGACGGGATTCGGCAAGCTCATGGATCGCATTGGCACGCGGCGCGGACTGACGCTCACGGTGATCGGGTATTCGGTGATCTCGATGCTCACGTCGCTGGCCACGGGGTTCTACAGCTTCGTTACGTTTCGGTTCTTGCTGGGCGCAGGCGAGTCCGCCAACTGGCCGGCGGCGACCAAGGCGGTTTCGGAATGGTTTCCGAAACGCGAGCGGGGGTTGGCGACGGCGCTGTTCGACAGCGGTTCTTCGATTGGCGGTGCGGTTGCTCCTTTCATTGTCTTGTGGATTTACTTTCGATGGGGATGGCGGCCAGCGTTCATGGTCCCGGGCACGCTGGGCTTTTTATGGCTGATTGCGTGGCGATGGCTGTACTATCCGCCGGAGAAGCATGGACGGATCAGCGCGTCTGAGCTCGCAATGATCGCGGCGGACAAGCGCGCATCAGAGGCGCCTCAGGACGGCAAGACTCGTCCGCGGTGGGGCGACCTGTTGAGACTCCCGCAGACTTGGGGAGCCATCATCGCGAAGGCATTCACCGATCCGGTCTTTTTCTTTATTACCGAGTGGTTCCCGATCTATCTCGTCGCGAAAGGGATTGAACTCAGGAGCGGCTTGATTGCGGTGTGGATCCCGTTCATCGCGGCCGATGTGGGGAGTTTCTTCGCCGGGTGGGCCTCTGGCTATTTGATCAAGCGGGGATGGTCTCTGGGAGCGGCGCGAAAAGCGCCGATTATTTATGGCGGAATTGGGATGACCCTGCTGATCCCAACGATCTTCACGACCAACCTGTACGTGATCGCGTTTTTATTTGCGGTTGTGACCTTTACCTACGCTGGGTTCACCACGATGGCGAACGTGTTGCCTTCGGACCTGTTTGGCAGCGAGTCGGTGGCGTCGGTCAGCGGGTTGACCGGGACCGGGGCCGGGATCGGGACGATTGTTGCGTTCAAGCTGATTGGGTACTTTTCTGATGCGCGACAGGCGACGGGGACGCACGCGTTCGATCCCATCATAATTTTGGCGGGACTGGTTCCGCTGATGGGGATGATTCTGGTGCTGCTGCTGGTCCGGAATACCGAGGCAACGGAGCAAGGACTGGTGCGCCGGATCTGAAGGTTTCGTTACACTCGTGGAGTCAGATTGAGGAGATCTCTGTGAAGATCACGGATGCCAAGGTGTTCGTCAGTTGTCCGGGACGGAATTTCGTTACGTTGAAGATTTCGACCGACGAAGGCGTTTATGGGCTGGGGGATGCGACTCTGAATGGACGGGAGTTGGCCGTTGCGTCTTATCTGACCGATCATCTGGCTGCGTGCCTGATCGGACGCGATCCGTTTCAGACGGAAGATGTGTGGCAATACCTGTATCGCGGCGCGTACTGGCGGCGCGGGCCCGTGACCATGACCGCGATCGCGGCGGTCGACATGGCGTTGTGGGACATCAAGGGCAAGGCGCTGAACACGCCCGTTTATAACCTGCTTGGAGGACAGAGCCGGACGGGAGTGATGGTATACGGGCACGCGAACGGGCGTGACATTGAGGAGACCGCGGAGGAAGTCGCGAAGTACAAGGAGATGGGCTATCTGGCGGTGCGGGCGCAGTCGGGAATTCCGGGCCTGCCTTCCACATACGGGGTTGCGCACGACAAGATTTTCTACGAGCCTGCGGAGAAAGGCTTGCCTCCGGAAAATGCCTGGTCGACGGAGAAATATCTTCTGCATGTCCCCAAGCTGTTGGAAGCTTTGCGACTGAAGTTTGGGGACGATCTGCATCTGCTGCACGATGTACATCACCGGCTGACACCGATCGAGGCAGCGCGGCTGGGGAAGAGTCTGGAACCGTATCATCTGTTCTGGTTGGAAGACGCGGTGACAGCGGAATTGCAGGAGGGCTTCCGCATCATTCGGCAGCATACGACCACGCCGCTGGCTGTCGGCGAGGTGTTCAATTCCATTTGGGATGCTCACATACTTATCCAGGAACAGTTGATCGACTACCTGCGCATGACCGTGGTGCACGGCGGAGGTTTGACGCATCTCAAGAAGATCGCGGCCTTGGCCGAGATTTATCACGTGCGGACGGGCTGCCACGGAGCGACGGACTTGTCTCCGGTGGCCATGGCGGCGGCGCTGCATTTTGATATTTCCGTGAACAATTTTGGTATCCAGGAATATATGCGGCACACGAAAGAGACGGATGAGGTGTTTCCGCACGCGTACTCGTTCAAGGGCGGCTACTTACATCCGGGGGACGCGCCAGGGCTGGGCGTCGACTATGACGAAAAGCGGGCGGAAAAGTTTCCCTACGAGCGCGCCTCTCTCCCGGTGAACCGAAAACTCGATGGCACGATGTTTAACTGGTAGCGGCGGCCGCGCGTTGCGCGACGTCTTAATTTTGCAGGACTCGAGGAATTATGGTTTACAAGCAGCTTGATCTGGACGGGAAAGTCGCAGTGGTGGTCGGGGGAAGTTCTGGAATCGGAAAAACGATTGCGCTCGGACTAGCGCAGGCTGGCGCCGATGTGGTTGCGAGTGCGCGGCGCATCGAACTGGTGAAGGCGCTGGCCGACGAAATCGAGTCGCTCGGACGGCGGTCGTTGCGGGTGACTTGCGACGTGGATGATCGTGAATCGCTGGAGAAGCTGCTGATGGACTGTGTCGCTGCGTTCGGAAAAGTCGACATCATGGTAAACGCAGCGGGGATTACGAAACGCGCTCCGACACTAGAATTTTCTGAAGCGGATTGGAACCGGATCATGGACACGAATCTGACGGGCACGTTGCGATCGTGCCAGGTTTTCGGACGTCACATGATCGAGCGGAAGTACGGGCGGATCATCAACATTGCATCGATGGGATCATTTCTAGCGCTGTTTGAAGTGGCAGCGTACTCGGCGAGCAAGTCGGGGCTGACGTCTTTGACGAAATCTCTGGCAATCGAATGGGCCCAGCATGGAATTTGCGTCAACGCGATTGCTCCGGGATATTTCCGCACACCGCTCAGTGAGAAACTGCTGGTGGGGACAGGTCGCGGGAACGAAGTGCTGATGCGCACTCCCATGAAACGGTTTGGCGAACTCGAAGAATTGGTGGGAGCGGCAGTTTTCCTGGCATCGGATGCAGCGAGCTTTGTCACTGGGACCGTTTTGCCGGTCGATGGCGGCGTACTCGCCAGCGGCATAAATCAGTAACTGCATCAACCCGCAGCACTTCCGTGGGTTGTACATACAATGTTGTACAGCGCATTGGCACCTTCAGGAAAATAGAGGCAGTCCCTACCCTCAACTGGGCTGCCCACGATGTTACAGGGTATTCCATTCCCTGAGCCGGAAATGGCCCCACGAGCGACGATCGCTGTCTGGGATGGAGAAAGTTATCGCGCGGGGAATGATCTCGCGTCCTGGAGGTTCGTAGCGCTCTACGAATTTTCAATCACTTGCACGAATCCTCAATCACTTCTCCGAGGACTCAACGACTTACAGGCGTGCGGGCGCAACCAAGCTTAGCGCGCCTTCTTCTCGCGGAGCGCGGCGCGCGCGGAAGTGACGGCGTGAACCAATTCCTGGGCAGCCGCGGAGATCTTCTCCAGATTGCCTTCGCGTAACGCGGCCGCGTCGACCAGGTCGGCGCCTACACCGAGAGCAAACGCACCGGCAGCGATAAAATCGGCGGCGTTCGCCGCATTCACGCCTCCGGTGGGAATCAATTCAGCCTTCGGGAAGGGAGCTTTAAGCGACCGCAAGTATTTGGGGCCGCCGACATTTCCGCAGGGGAAAATCTTGACCAATCGCGCCCCGTGGTCGTGAGCATTCATCAATTCGGTCGGAGTCAGCGCACCGGGGATCGCCAATTTCTCTGAGGCTCGCGCGACAGAGAGCACCGGTGCCGACAAGCCCGGGCTCACCAGGAACTCCGCTCCAGCGCGAATGCAAGACTCAGCTTGTTCGGCAGTGGTGACCGTGCCGGCACCAATGAGAACCTTGGCACCGTGCTGCTTGGCCACTTCTCGGATGACCGACACGGCGTTGGGGACGGTCATGGTGATCTCGACGACGGGAATGCCGCCTGCGCAGATGGCTTCCACCGCGCGGGTTGCCTCATCGACCGTGGCCGCGCGGACTACGGGGACGATTCCGACTTCTTCGATCCTGCGAATTACCTCGTCAATGGTCATATTTGTTCGCCGGTAAATTCGGCTCGGCCAACGGTCGCTTTATCGCTCGATCCGAGCCGTGCGCGATTTCATGGCCTGCAGAACTTCCGCGAGCGTCGCCATGGTCGTGTCGCCGGGGGTGGTCATCGCCAGGGCGCCATGCGCGGCGCCGCATTCGACTGACCACTGCGGATCTTTGCCGGACAGCAATCCGTAAATCAATCCGGAAGCGAAGGAATCGCCTCCGCCGACGCGGTCGTAGATTTCCAGATTCTCGCGCACGGGCGCCTCATGAAAGCTGCCATCGCAATAGCAGAGGGCTCCCCAATCGTTTTGTGTGGCCGTTTTCGCATGCCGAAGGGTCGTGGCAATCACGGACATCGTGGGATACTCCTTCACGACTGTTTCGATCATCTGCTTGAACCCCGCCGACTCCAGCTTGGAATGGTGTTCATCCAGACCGGAGACCGAAAAGCCCAGAGCGGCAGTGAAGTCCTCTTCATTGCCCAGCATCACGTCGACGAGCGGGGCAAGGCGGCGGTTTACTTCTTGCGCTTTCGATTTTCCGCCAATCGACTTCCAAAGCGATGCCCGGTAATTCAGGTCGTAGGAAATCGCCGTTCCCGCTCGCTTGGCGGCTTCCATGGCTTCCTGGGCGACGAGGGGAGTGGTCTCCGAGAGCGCGCAGAAGATTCCGCCGGTGTGGAACCAGCGCGCGCCGTCTTTCGAGAAGATCTGATCCCAGTCGATCTCGCCGGGCTTCAGTTGGGAGATGGCAGTGTGCCCGCGATCCGAACAGCCGAGCGCAGCACGCATCCCGAAGCCACGCTCGGTGAAATTCAAGCCGTTGCGCAGGGTGCGGCCGACGCCGTCAAACGGCGCCCAGCGGACGTATTTCTGGCTGACGCCGCCTTGCAGCATGAGGTCTTCGACGAGGCGGCCGATTGGATTGTCGGCGAGCACGGTGACGATCGCGGTATCCATGCCGAAGCAGCGCTTCAATCCACGAGCCACGTTGTATTCGCCGCCGCCCTCCCAGACTCGGAAATGGCGCGTGGTGGAAATGCGTTCGTCGCCGGGGTCGAGCCGCAGCATGACTTCGCCCAGGCTCACCAGATCCCACATGCAGTCGCGCTTTGGCTGGATGTTCAGTTTCGCCATGGTTGTGCGGCTAACCCGTTAAACCCAAATATGATACAGGTTGTAGCCAGCGTTGCAGGGAAGACTGCGTTCTTGCGGCGGAAAAATAAGTGGACGGCTTTGTAATAACTCGTCCCCACCGCCGTCTTTAGTGGTGAAGAGAGCAACTGGAGGCGTACCCTGCAAAGCACACTGGCAGAGGCACCGGCAATCGCAATCCCGAGCGAATTCGATCGAGTTTTTCGGGCGTATCACGGCCTGGTTTTCCGCACGGCGTACCGGATCACGGGCAACGCGGCGGATGCCGAGGACGTGTCGCAGACCGTGTTTCTGCGCCTGTTCCGGCGGGGGGAGCACGGGGATGTGCTAGACAACGAGGAGAGTTACCTGCGCCGGGCAGCGATCAACGCGGCCCTGGACGTGATCCGGTCACGACAGGCCGATCGCACGGTGGAGCTTCCGGACCTGCCCGCGGAACCCGCGCACGACGATCCGCGCGAACTGAGGCAGGCTTTGGGGCGGGCGCTGGCTCAGCTGAAACCGCGGCCCGCGGAAATCTTCGCATTGCGATTTCTTGAAGGATTCAGCAATCCGCAGATTGCGCGGATGCTGGGTATTTCACAAGTGCTGGTGGCGGTCATCGTCCACCGCACTCGGCAACAGCTCCGCAAGGAGCTTGACGGGTATCTACGAACGCGTGCGAATCCACGTCTAACTAGGGAGACAGGCCATGAAGAATGAGAAGTTCGAGCGCTTGCTGTCGGAAATTGGAAAGGAACAGGTGGATGAGCAGGTCGTCGTGCTGGCTGGCGAGCGAGTGTGGAAATCGATCGCCGGGACGGCTCCAACCGCGGACCTCAGCACGCACACGCTGCGAAGCTGTGATGATTTCCAGGCGCTGATCCCGGGATATTTGGGAAAGCAACTCGCGCCCGCGCGCGCTTTGCTGTTTGAGGATCATGTGCATGCGTGTGTCGTGTGCCGGCATGCCCTGGAACACGCTCGGGACGGAGAACTGCAGAGGGTGTGGCGCGTGGAACCCAAGCGCCCCCGTGCGATGGCATGGAATTGGGCGATGGGTGCGGCGGCGGTTTTCGCTGCGGCCATTGCAGTGGTCGCGTTCAGCGACGGGCTACTTCCCGGGCAACATGTTGTTCGCGCCGCAGTTCAGACTGTGGACGGCTCGCTCTATACCGGGGCGGGCGCGGACATGCGGCTGATTCCGGCGGGATATGAGATCAGGAACGGCGACGAGATCCGCACGGCGAAGGGATCAACAGCGCTGGTGCGGCTGCGGGACGGCTCCCTGGTGGAGATGGGGGAGCGCGCTGATCTTTCGGTATCGCGGGGATGGAGGGGCACGACGATCCATCTGGATGGCGGCCAAGTGATCGTGCAGGCGGCCAAGCAGCGGTCGGGCCGCTTGTACGTTGCAACGGAGGATGGATTGGTCTCGGTGAAGGGCACGATCTTTTCCGTGAACCACGGGACCAAGGGCTCACGCGTGGCAGTGATTGAGGGTGTGGTTCGGGTGAATTTCGGAGAAGACACAACCGACCTGACCGCTGGCGAGCAAGCAACCTCCGGCCCCAGCGTATCGAAAGTTCCAATCCAGAACGAAATCGCGTGGAGCAAGAACTCTGCGAAGTACCTTGCCCTGCTGGGCGACTTCGCCGTCCTGCAGAAACAGTTTGCGGCGATTCCGGGGCCCGGGCTGCGTTATAGCTCTGACCTGCTGCCGTATGTTCCGAACAACACCGTAGTCTATGCAGCGATTCCCAACCTCACGAACACCTTGGGCGAAGCCAGCCGGCTTTTTCAGGACCGGCTGCAGCAGAGTCCGGCGCTGCGTGATTGGTGGAAACAACAGCAGAAAGGAAATGGACCGAAGCTGGAAGATGTGCTGAATCAGGTGAAGACGTTCAGCAGCTACCTGGGGGACGAGGTTGTGATTGCGGTAGGGAAGGAAGGAACAACCTATACCGCGCCCGTCATTCTTGCCCAAGTGAAGCAGGGCGGGCTGGAAACCTTTTTGCAAACGCAAGCTGCTCTGCAGACGATCCCGAACCCGTGGGCGGCAACGCCTGCCGCGGGGCGGCCGCTGCTGGTTTATGTCAGCAACGGTCTGTTGATCGCCAGTCCGGATCTGGCGGAATTGCAACGTGCGGCGACGCGCTCACAGCAGGGCAGCGGCAGCGCCTTTGCCCAAACACCGTTTTACCAGCAGATTGTTCGCTCCTACCAGCAAGGGGCGGAGTGGCTTTTCTGCACGGACATGGAACAAATTGTCGCCCAGAACGTACCAGCTGGTAGCAACACTCACGAACTGCCACCGGGGATAGGGGACGTGCGCTACCTGACGATGGAACACCGGGAAGTCGGCGGCAAGAGCGAGAGTCACGCCGACCTGATGTTCGCTTCCGAGCGCCAAGGCGTGGCCTCGTGGTTGGCGGCTCCAGCTTCGATGGGATCGTTGGAGTTCGTATCGCCAGCCGCCAGCATGGTGACGTCGGCCGTGATCAAGAATCCGAGAAGCATCCTGGAAGAAGTTTTCAAAATGATCGGGAGCGGCGACGCGGACTTCACGCAGCACCTGGCCGAGTTCGAGAGCAAAGCTGGCGTGAACGTGCTGAACGACATCGCGGCGCCTCTTGGCGGTGAAGTCACGATGGCATTCGACGGTCCGATGGTCCCAACACCGCGCTGGAAGTTGATTTTCGAGGTGTACGATCCAACGACACTGCAGGCTACGATCGCGAAACTGGTGGACAGTTTCAATCGGGAGGCGGCCCCGCAAGGGCATGCCCTGCAGTTGACGCAGCGGCAGGTCGGTTCCCGGACGTACTTCGTAATCAGCCGTTCGAATACGCCGAACGCCGAAATTGACTACACGTTTGTCGACAACTATCTCATCG
>Ga0181523_10004872_pt1 | contig 11368 bp, 8 predicted proteins | sample PEATcosm2014_Bin_43_FD_119752 | JGI IMG/M metagenome (GOLD analysis project Ga0181523, IMG submission 119752) | Peatland microbial communities from MTU Mesocosm Facility, Houghton, MI, USA - PEATcosm2014_Bin05_30_metaG | ecosystem: Environmental > Terrestrial > Soil > Wetlands > Peat | place... | reverse complement strand
TTGCCGCAGATCACCGATGTGGCGAGCGATTTGCAGCAACAGGGATTGGCCGTCGACATCGTCATTGACCGCTCCACTGCGAGTCGTTTCGGCATCACGCCGGCGACCATCGACAATGTACTTTACGATGCCTTCGGACAGCGCATCGTTTCGACGATCTACACCCAGTCGAACCAGTATCGCGTGATCATGGAAGTCGCGCCGACCTTGCAGCAGTCGATAACTGGACTCGAGGCGCTCTATTTGCCATCATCGTCATCATCCACCAACGGCCAGGTGCCGCTTACCGCCATCGCGCATATCGAGCAGCGCGCCTCACCGCTCTTGATCACGCATTACGGTCAATTTCCGGCGACGAACATCTCATTTAATACCGCGCCCGGCTATTCGCTCGATGCCGCCATTGGCGCCATCCAGCAGACGGAGACCCAAGTCGGACTTCCGATCAGCTTTATCACCGCGTTTCAGGGAACCGCGGCGGCGTTTCAGTCGTCATTGAGCAACGAAGTCTTCCTGATCATGGCCGCGGTGGTGGCGATGTATATCGTACTCGGCGTCCTCTACGAGAGTTTCGTTCATCCGATCACGATCCTGTCGACCTTGCCGTCGGCCGGCGTCGGCGCGCTGTTGTCGTTGATGCTGCTGCACTACGACCTCGACGTCATTGCGATCATCGGCATCATTCTGTTGATCGGCATCGTCAAGAAAAACGCCATCATGATGATCGACTTTGCGCTCGAAGCCGAGCGCGTCGAGGGCCTGCCGCCGCGCGAGGCGATTTACCAAGCCTGCCTGCTGCGCTTCCGCCCGATCATGATGACGACGATGGCCGCCATCCTCGGCGCGTTGCCGCTGATGCTGGGCACCGGCACCGGCTCCGAACTGCGCCAGCCACTCGGCATCGCCATCGTCGGCGGCCTCGTCGTCAGTCAGATGCTTACGCTGTTCACGACGCCGGTCATTTATCTCTACTTCGATCGGCTGGCCGTCCGGTTGACCGGCGGCCGGCCGGCGAACCCGATCGTTCCCGAGACGCCGGCCGAATGAACATTTCGGCGCCATTCATCAGCCGGCCGGTGGCGACGACGCTGCTCACACTCGGCATTGCGCTTGCCGGCGCTCTCGCTTTCGCGAAATTGCCGGTCGCGCCGCTGCCGCAGGTCGACTTTCCGACGATCTCCGTCAACGCGCAGCTTCCCGGCGCCAGTCCGGAAACGGTCGCGACCAGCGTCGCGGAGCCGCTCGAGCGCCATCTCGGCCAGATTGCCGATGTAACCGAGATGACGTCGAACAGCGGCATTGGGCAGACCCGCATCACGCTGCAATTCGACTTGAGCCGCGACATCGACGGCGCCGCGCGCGACGTGCAAGCCGCCATCAACGCCGCCCGCGCCGACCTGCCGGCAAGCCTGAAGACAAATCCGACCTATCGCAAAGTCAATCCGGCCGATGCGCCGATCCTCATTCTGGCGATGACGTCGAAGACGCTGACGCAAGGCCAGATGTACGACGCCGCCAGCAACGTCTTTCAGCAGCAGCTGTCGCAGATCGGCGGCATCGGGCAGGTCATTATCGGCGGTTCAGCGTTGCCCGCGGTACGCGTCGAGCTCAATCCGCAGGCGCTTTTCAGATACGGCATCGGGCTCGAGGACGTGCGCGCCGCCTTGGCCGCCGCCAATGCCAATAGCCCGAAGGGCACCATCGACGACGGCGGCCAGCGCTTTCAAATCTACACCAACGACCAGTCGACCATAGCGGCGGACTACGCGCCGCTCATCATCGCCTATCGCAACGGCGCGGCCGTCAAATTGTCCGATGTCGCCCAGGTCACCGACTCCGTCGAAGACGTGCGCAATCTCGGACTGTCCAATGGTCAGCCGTCGGTGCTGATCATCATATTTCGCCAGCCGGGCGCCAACATTATCGATACCATCGACAGCGTGAAGGACGAGCTGCCACATCTCGAAGCGGCCATGCCGGCCGACGTCAACGTGACCATTGCCATCGATCGTTCCACGACGATTCGGCAATCGCTGCACGACACCGAACTGACGCTTGTTATCGCCATCGCATTGGTGACGATCGTCGTTTATTTCTTCCTGCGAAACTTTCGCGCCACCGCGATCCCGTCGGTTGCCGTGCCGGTCTCGATCTTGGGCACGTTCGGGGCGATGTATCTCCTGGGCTACAGCCTCGACATCCTGTCATTGATGGCGCTCACCATCTCCACCGGCTTCGTGGTCGATGACGCCATTGTCGTATTGGAAAACATTTCGCGTCACCTCGAAGCCGGTATGCCGCGCGCGCAGGCGGCTTTTCTGGGCGCGCGCGAGGTCGGATTCACCGTGCTGTCGATCAGCCTGTCGCTGATCGCGGTGTTTCTTCCGATCTTGCTGATGGGCGGCATCCTCGGCCGGCTGTTTCGCGAGTTTACCATGACGTTGTCTTTGGCAATCATGATTTCACTGGTGATATCGCTCACCACCACGCCGATGATGTGCGCGCTGTTTTTGCGCACGTCTCCGCCGCGCGAGACGCCGCGGCGGCGCGGCCTCTTCGATCGCGCGCTCGCCGGCTACGAGCGCTCGCTCAGCTGGGCGTTGCAGCATAGCCGGGTGGTCATTTCGATCTTCTTTGCCGCGATCGTGCTGAACATCGTGCTGTTCTACATCGTGCCGAAGGGGTTTTTCCCCGAGGAGGACACCGGACGTATGATCGGCTCGCTGGTCGCCGACCAAAGCGTCTCGTTTCAATTGATGACGCAAAAACTGCGGCAGATGATGGCCATCGTGCAGCAGGATCCGGCGGTTGAACACGTCGTCGGTTATACCGGCGTCGGCAGCGGCGGCGGCTTTGGCCAGATCAACACCGGCTCGGTATTCGTTTCACTGAAATCGATCGAGCAGCGACCGTCGATGGATCAGGTCATCGCGCGGCTGCGGCCGAAACTTGCTCAAGTGCCGGGCGGCAGGCTCACTCTCTTCGGCGTCCAGGATATTCGTGCCGGCGGCCGCCAAAGCAGCGCGCAATTTCAATACACGCTGCAGGCCGACGATCCGGATCTGCTGTTCAAATGGACCCCCCTGCTCGTCAACGCGCTCGAAAACTCGAAAGTCATGGCGGATGTGACTTCCGATCAGCAGCAGCGCGGCCTGGAGTCCGATCTCATCATCGACCGGCCGACCGCCTCGCGGCTCGGGATCACTCCGGCGCAAATCGACAATACGCTTTACGATGCATTCGGGCAGCGTCAGGTGTCCGTCATCTATAGCGCGGTCAATCAGTATCACGTCGTCATGGAGATCGATCCGCGTTATACGCAATATCCGGAGTCGTTGCGCGATATCTACGTAGCGACGTCCGGCGGCGGGGCCTCGGGGACCCAGCAGTCGAACACTCCGGGGGGTACGGTGACCGCGGCCAACACGGCGGCGGTAGCCTCGGCTGCGTCGGCGAGCGCCACCGCGGCGGCAACCGCCAACAATAATTCCGCACGCAATGCCGCCATTAACGCACTGGCCAATTCGGGCAAGAACTCCACATCGTCCGGCGCCGCGGTCTCGACCGCAGTGGAGACGATGGTGCCGCTTGCCGCGCTGAGCCACTACAATGGCGGAAATGCGCCGCTGTCCGTCAATCACCAGGGATTGTTTGTCGCCTCCACTATCTCATTCAATTTGTATCCCGGTGCGGCGCTCGGCGACGCGGCAAACGAGATTGACAACGCCATCAAGCAAATCCGCATGCCGGCGTCGATTCACGGCAGTCTCGCCGGCACCGCGCAGGTCTTTGCAGATTCGCTCTCCGACGAGCCGGTCCTGATCGGGGCCGCAATCGCCGCCGTCTACATTCTCCTCGGCGTGCTGTACGAAAGTTACATCCACCCGATCACCATCCTCTCAACGCTGCCGTCGGCGGGTGTCGGGGCGATATTGGCGCTGATGCTGTTCCACACCGAATTCAGCATTATCGGCCTGATCGGCGTGATCCTGCTCATCGGCATCGTCAAAAAGAACGCGATCATGATGATCGATTTCGCCATTGAGGCGAAACGGTCGCAGAATTTGAGCTCCCACGACGCGATTTTCCAGGCTTGCCTGCTGCGGTTCCGGCCGATCATGATGACCACGACGGCCGCAATCCTGGGCGCAATTCCGCTCGCGGTGAGCTTCGGCAATGGCGGCGAAATCCGCCGGCCGCTCGGCATTTCGATCGTGGGCGGGCTCCTCATCAGCCAGTTGCTCACGCTTTACACGACACCGGTCGTCTATCTGTATATGGATCGGCTCGGCCAGTGGTCGCTACGCACGCGCCAGCGCCTGCTGCCTGGCTTGTTCGGCGCGACGGCCGGCTAGCCAAAATCCAATATCGATGCCTCAGCGGATAAACAGCGGCCTGCGGGTATAGCAGCACGGTTCGGCGCTCTCCGGCGCAAGAGGACCGAGCATTGCGCGCAGGCGATGGATGTCGGCACGCGCCGCGATGATTTGCGGACCCTTTATGCCTTCATCGACGTCGGGATCAGCTTCCAGACGATCGATGAGTTTGACGTCCGCATAGATCGCGTCGCGGATGCATTGGTAACAGGAAACGTCGATCCGCCCATACTCTCCGGCCGCAGCCGGCGCGGCGACGCAGACAAAAGCGAGCAGGCCGCCAAAGGCAAGTAGCCGGTTCATTGAATGCTCCACACCCGCGTTCGATCATAGCCAAACCGCCACTGGGAAGAAATGCCATTGCGCGACAAGCCACAGCGGTCTCCGCAGTGGTACCGCAAACGGGTTCGAGCCTATGATGGGGCCTTCGATTTTGCCGGGCCCGGGAGCCGAAAACTATGAATGGCGCCGAAGTCATTGCCGAGATTCTCAAGCGCGAAGGTACGGAATTCCTGTCCTGCTACCCGCGCAATCCCGTGATCGAGCCCTGCGCGGCAATCGACATCCGCCCGATCTTGTGCCGTCAGGAGCGCGTCGGGGTCGGTATCGCCGACGGCTATTCGCGTATCAAGCGCGGCAGGCGCAATGGCGTATTCGCCGCCCAGGCCGGTCCCGGCATCGAGAACGCCTTTCCCGGCATTGCCCAGGCCTTTTCCGAGAACGTCCCCCTGCTCGTCATTTCCGGCGGCCTGCCGCTGGCGCGACAATATGTACGTCCGGTATTTCGCGCCGCCGACGTGTACCGCGCGGTGACCAAGTGGTCGGCGCTGGCGCACAGCGTGCAGGAACTGCCCGACCTGATGCGGCGCGCCTATCACGCCATGCGCTCGGGCAGAGCCGGCCCGGTTCTGATCGAAGTGCCGGACGAGGTTTTTGAGGCGGAATTCAAGGGCACACTCGATTACCAGCCGGTCCCGGCGCAACGCACTGCGCCCGATCCCGCAGCCATAAAGAAAGCGGTCGAGATGCTGCTCGCGGCCAAGCATCCACTATTGTGGGCCGGGCAAGGTGTGCATTACGCCGAAGCCGGCGACCGACTTGCCGCGCTCGCGGAACTGCTGCCGGCGCCGGTCGTCGCCACCAATCCGGGCAAAAGCGCGATCCCCGACAGCCATCCGCTCGCACTAGGCGGCGCAACGCGCTCGCGCTCGAAAGTATTCGCCGATTTCATGAAGAAGTCCGACGTCGTCATGGCAATCGGATCGAGCCTCACCATCACCAATTTCGGACCGTCCGTGCCGGCGGGCAAGACGATCATCCATTCCACCAACGACGCCGGCGACGTCAACAAGGAATATCGTGCAGATCTCGCCGTGGTCGGCGATGCCGGCCTCGTCATCGACGCGCTCATTACCGAAATTGCAAAGCAAAAAGGCCCGGGCGGCGGCAATGCGCTCGCCTCGCTCAAGGAGGAAGTCGCGGCTGGCAAAAAGGCCTGGCTTGAGGAATGGGCGAAGTTTCTCAACTCCGACGAGATGCCGCTCAACCAGTACCGCGTCATCCGCGACATGATGCGCACGCTCGATCGCGGCAACGTCATCATTACTCATGATTCCGGCAGCCCGCGCGAGCAGATGATCCCGTTCTGGGAGACGACGGCGGCCGGCTCGTATATGGGCTGGGGCAAATCGACCCAACTCGGCTACGGGCTCGGCATCACCATGGGTGCGAAACTCGCGGCGCCAAATAAACTCTGCATCAACGTGATGGGCGACGCCGCGATCGGCATGACCGGCATGGATATCGAAACCGCCGCGCGCAATCGCATTGCGATCCTCACGGTGGTCTTCAACAACGGCGTCATGGGCGCCGAGCGCGAGGTGCTCAAGATTTCCGATGCAAAATTCGGCGCCATGACGGTCGGCGGCAATTACACGAAAGTGGCCGAAGGCCTCAATGTCGCGGCGAGGCGCGTGGAAAGACCCGCCGACATCGTCGGCGCGATCAAGGAAGCCGTCGGCGTCACGGAGAAAGGCGCGCCGTTCCTGCTCGAATTCGTGGTCAAAGAGGGCCGCGACTTCTCGCGTTACCCGTGAAGATCCTTGCCGCTTGTCGGGGATTCGTACATTACCACTTGATGCAATAACGTCCGCAACTCCTTGGCGCGCTTGGCGCCGAATGTGGTTTCGAACCGCGCCTGCGCTTCCTGCCAGCCTTTGAGCGCGGTGCGAAACCGCGCCACGCCACGATCGGTCAGTCGTAGTTCTTTGCTGCGACGATCGGATTTACCAGAACCGACGGCAATGAGGCCATCGCGCTCGAGCGGCAGGATGTTGCGGCCGAGCGTGGTGCGGTCCATCACCAGTTCGGCGGCTAGAGCACTGATCGTCATCGTCCCGTTGCGCTGCAGCCTTGCAAGAATCGAGTACTGAGTCGCGCGCAAGTCGCTCGCCGCCAGGAACTGATCGTAGAATTGCGAGACATGCCGGGCCGCTTGGCGCAATGCCAGGCAATTGCATCCGGCAGGGTTGGTGATCACGGCCGTCATTTCCCTTTATTGCGCTCCCCTTCGATATAGGCGTATATACTCCTATATACCGCCGTGTGCAATCGACGGTTAGCCGATCGGAGCGACCGAATGTCTGCGCAAAGCGTTGCCGCCGTAGAATCCCTGCCGGTCGTGCCTGCCGTCGGCGCAGCGAAGAAACCAGGTTACGATCCGCGCACCCGGGCGCTGATCGAAGGCCCGATCGCGGTGACGCTGATCCGCCTGGCCGCGCCGAATGTGCTGGTCATGTTGGCGCAGACTTCGGTCGGACTGGTCGAGACCTATTTCGTCGGCAAACTCGGGACCGATCCGCTCGCCGGCGTCGCGCTGGTTTTTCCACTTCTGATGCTAATGCAGATGATGTCGGCGGGCGCAATGGGCGGCGGCATCTCGTCGGCAATAGCGCGGGCGCTCGGCGCTGAACGCCGTGACGATGCCGATGCGCTGGTATTGCACGCGCTGCTGATCGCGCTCGTTTTCGGTCTCACCTTCACGGTGGCGTTGCTCGGCGGCGGCCGATGGCTCTACGCGGCGATGGGCGGTCGTGGCGCCTCGCTGCAAGCGGCGCTGATTTACTCGCAGGTCGTCTTCGCCGGTGCGATTCTGGTCTGGCTGTTCAACTCGCTCGCCAACGTTCTACGCGGCACCGGCAATATGATGGTGCCGGCGCTGGTCACCTGCGCCGGCGTCGTCGTTCTCATTCCGCTGTCGCCGGGCCTGATCTTCGGTTGGGGACCATTTCCACGCCTCGGCGTCGCCGGCGGCGCCGCCGCGGTCGTCCTCTATTACGCGGTGGGAAGCGTGGTGCTCGCGGCCTATCTGCGCTCGGGACGGAGCGTGGTCCGCCTCGCCTTTCGCGGCATCCGATTTCGCTGGCGCTTATTCGCCGACATTCTTCGCGTCGGATTGGTCGCAGCGTTGATCACCGTCCAGACGAACCTCACCATCGCCATCGCCACCGGCCTTGTCGGCGCATTCGGTCCGGCCGCCATCGCCGGCTATGGCACCGGCTCGCGGCTTGAATACTTGCTCATTCCGCTCGTCTTCGGCCTCGGCGGTCCGCTCGTCGCGATGGTCGGAACCAATATCGGCGCCGGCCGTCCCGATCGCGCTCTGCGCGTGGCATGGATCGGCGCCGCGATCGCCACCGGTCTTTGCGAGATCATCGGATTTTGCGCCGCTGCGGCCCCGAGCGCTTGGCTGTCGCTGTTCGGCACCGCGCCCGCGATGATCGACGCCGGATCGCGCTATCTGCACGCGGTTGGACCGGTTTACGGCTTGTTCGGCCTCGGCATGGCGCTCTACTTCGCCTCGCAAGGCGCGGGCCGACTCTTGTGGCCGTTGCTGGCCAATATGGCGCGATTGCTGATCGCAGCCGGCGGGGGCTGGCTCGCCTTGCGCCTCACCGGCAACATGACCGATGTGTTCATCGCCTTGGCTGTTGCACTCGCCGCTTTCGGTCTGATCAATGCGGCCGCAGTTGCGCGCGGCGTCTGGTTTAAGGATAACGGCGGCCGCCCCGGCAGTCAGCGTTCACAGGAGCTATTGCAGCAATGACCGCGCGATATCTAGAAGATTTTGCCGTCGGCCAGGTTTTCAACACCGGGCGTTTGCGCATTGACAAGGAGCAGATTTTTTCTTTTGCGCGGCAATTCGATCCGCAGCCTTTCCATATCGATGAGGAGGCGGCGCGGCAATCGCCGTTTCAAGGTTTAGCGGCAAGCGGATGGCACACCGCGGCGCTGACCATGCGGCTGATGGTCGACGGCGAATTCAAACCGGCCGGCGGCATCCTCGGCGTCGGCTTCGACGAGTTGAGCTGGCCGCGCGCGGTGCGGCCCGGCGACGAATTGCGCGCAAAAAGCGAGATACTTGAGGTGCGGCATTCGAAATCGAAGCCAGATCGCGGCATGATCAGGGTGCGCACGATAACGATCAATCAAAACGATGAGCCCGTTATGATCTTCACCGGCAATCTTTTAGTGCCGAAGCGCGCGCCCTCTGCATAGGAGCTTGAATGCGTATCCTCGTAGTCGGCGCCGGCGCAATCGGCGGCTATTTCGGCGGCAGGCTCAAGGAAGCTGGCCGCGACGTGACATTCCTGGTGCGGCCGCGGCGTGCCGCGCAGCTTGCGAAGACAGGGCTCGTCATTCGCAGCCCGTTCGGCAACGTGAATTTGCCGGCGCCGCCCATCGTCGCGGCCGAGGCGCTGCGCGAAGCCTTCGATGTCATCCTGCTGAGCTGCAAGGCCTACGATCTTGAATCGGCCGGCGAATCTTTTGCACCGGCCGTAGGACCAAACACCGCGATATTGCCTCTGCTCAACGGCATGGCGCATATGGATTTCCTCAGCCGCCGGTTCGGCGCGACCGCGGTGCTAGGCGGCCAATGCGTAATTTCAACGACACTCGACGCCGAAGGCCACGTCCTGCATCTCAATGACACGCACCTTCTCTCGTTCGGCGAACCGAGCGGCTCGAAGTCGGCACGCTCCGAAGCTATCGCCGCCGCGATGACAGGCGCCCGCTTCGATTCTCGCCTCAGTGACGCCATCCTGCAAGAAATGTGGGAAAAGTGGGTGCTCATTTGCACCATGGCCGGCATCACCTGCCTGATGCGAGCGCCCGTCGGCGATGTTGTCGCGGCGAACGCCGCAGATCTTGCGACCGCACTCCTGGCTGAATGCGCGGCAATTGCTGCAGCGCAAGGCTTTGCGCCCCGTGAACCCATTATGGTCCGCAACCGGACCATGGTGACCAAACCAGGCTCCACTTTTGCCGCGTCGATGCTGCGTGACATCGAGCGCGGCGCGCCGATCGAGGCCGACCACATCGTCGGCGATCTCTTGCAGCGCGGCGTGAGCAACGCTCGCGACTATCCGCTGCTGCGGATCGCCTACGCGCATCTCAAAGCGTACGAAGCGCGCCGAACCCGCGAGAACACCGCTTCGCCTGCGGGGTAACTGGAACTTTCGCCCAGCACGCATTATTATCAGTCATCATAAAGGACGCGATTCATGGCGAAGGTCACCTATCATATTGTGAAGCACGACGACGGCTGGGCGTATCAGGTCAACGGCGTCTTCTCCGAGGCATTTCCATCCCACGACGTGGCTCGCAAAGCGGCGCAGCGTGCCGCCCAGGAGCAACATGTTCCGGGCGAGACCAGAACGATCTCCTGGGAAGACGAAAAAGGAAAATGGCACGAAGAAACGGCGCGCGGCGACGATCGGCCGGACACCGACGTGGAGGGTTGAGCGCCGCACTCGGGAGGAACGATTATGCGCATCGAAGCGCTTTCGGGTTGGACCAGCGATCAAAAACACGTCGTCGCGGCAAGCTTTCTGGGATGGACGCTCGACGCCTTCGATTTCTTCCTCATGGTATTCGTGCTCAAGGACATCGCCCAGGAATTTGGCACGCAAATCACCGCCGTTACCTACGCCATCCTGCTCACTTTGGCGATGCGCCCGATCGGAGCTTACATATTCGGCCGCGCCGCCGATCGTTGGGGCCGCCGCCCCACATTGATGGTCGACGTCCTGCTCTACTCGGCAATCGAGCTTGCCTCCGGATTCGCCCCGAGCCTCACCGCGCTGCTCATCCTGCGCGCGATCTTCGGCGTCGCGATGGGCGGCGAATGGGGCGTCGGTGCATCGCTAACCATGGAATCCATACCGCCGAAGGCGCGCGGCCTGGTATCGGGCCTCCTGCAGTCGGGTTATCCGACCGGATATTTTCTCGCCTCGATCGTCTATGGCCTGTTTTTTCAGTACATCGGCTGGCGCGGGATGTTCATAATCGGCGTCGTACCGGCTCTGCTCGTGTTCTACATCCGCCGCAAGGTGCCGGAGTCGCCAACTTGGCGGCCGACTACCGCGCGCAGCAATACGCTGGCGGTCGTGCGGTCGCACTGGCAGCTCGGTATCTATGCCGTCCTGCTGATGACCGCATTCAATTTCTTCAGTCACGGCACGCAGGACCTTTATCCGACCTTCCTGCAAGTTCAGCACGGATTTTCTCCGCATGAAGTCGGCTTGATCGCTGTCATCTACAATATCGGCGCCATTATCGGCGGCCTCTCGTTCGGCTCGTTGTCCGAGCGCTTCGGCCGGCGACGCATGATTATCATTGCGGCGGCGCTGTCGCTCGTGGTGCTGCCGTTGTGGGCTTTTGCCACAAGCGCGATCTGGCTCGCCGCCGGCGCTTTCCTGATGCAAGTAACGGTGCAAGGCGCCTGGGGCGTAATCCCGGTCCACTTGAACGAATTATCGCCTGACGAAGCGCGCGGCACGTTTCCGGGCTTTGTCTATCAGCTCGGCAATCTCATCGCCTCGGTCAACGCCACGCTGCAGGCCGGCATCGCCGCGCATTATGGCGGCAATTATGCAATCGCGCTTGCGGCCGTCGCCGGCACTGTCGCGGTGGCGATCGTCATCCTCACC
>Ga0181523_10004870_pt1 | contig 11371 bp, 10 predicted proteins | sample PEATcosm2014_Bin_43_FD_119752 | JGI IMG/M metagenome (GOLD analysis project Ga0181523, IMG submission 119752) | Peatland microbial communities from MTU Mesocosm Facility, Houghton, MI, USA - PEATcosm2014_Bin05_30_metaG | ecosystem: Environmental > Terrestrial > Soil > Wetlands > Peat | place... | reverse complement strand
CCTGCTTAAACAAAGCGTTCGACAATACCTCCTCGGGAAGTGAATCGAATCTTTTCGCAATGACTTCGCTCAGATTGCCTTGTGTCGATTGGCTGTCTATTGATTTTTGAAGACTCGCAGTAACCGCGACCAAGCCCTGGAGTTCATTATTGTTCAAAGACAGTTTCTGATCTATAGACATAAGAACATTGATTGCCTGGTCCAACCTATCCGCACTTAACTTGGCAGATGCAGCAGAGAACTGACCCAAGTCCATCAACTGTCCCTCGCAATTCCCGGGCAAAGCACTATCTGTTGAAGGCACCCATCTCCCCTGGCAAACCATCCGTCCTGATGCACCGGTTAAAAATGTATACCCAGCATTCTCCTGAGCGTAGGACGGCAGCGGCAATCCCGCCAGAAACAGCATCAACCCAATCGCTGCGGGAATAATGTCCTTCCTCATACTTCCTCCTTTCATAATAGACGATTTCATCTGGGCCACAGAATCGGGCCATGCACTATTTGTGCTTCCCGATTTCAATCTCATACCGCCCCGCAGGCACCGATGGATCGGCCTCGACGGTTATAGCTATTCCGTAGTCCTTCTCCAGGGCGACCAACTCAAGCCTCCTCGTATTAAGGAGTATGTTGGCACTTGCGACAGACAGACGGCAGAGAATCTCCGATGCCTCACCGCCAGCCGCCAAGGCATGCATTTCCCGGACCGCACCGAGCGCCACGAAATCATCCGAATTTACAGACCCTCTACCGTCGCAAAGCGGGCATTGGTGTGTTATGGCCTCCGCATATGCCGGCCTGATACGCTCGCGGGTCATCTCGAGTAAGCAGAATTTAGACATACCGGCAATCTCGGTATTAGCCTTGTCCGTGCTCAGCCCATCTCTCATGCGCGTTTCAAGAAGCCGGCGGTTCTTGCTCGATTCCATGTCGATAAAGTCGATGACTACCAGTCCTCCAATATCACGGAGCCTCAGCTGCCTTGCAACCTCATCGGCCGCTTCAAGATTGGTAGTAAGCGCAGTAGACTCTACGTTGTCCTCCCTTCGACTTCTGCCTGAATTGACATCAATGGCAGTCAAGGCCTCGGCTCTGTCGAAGACGAGATAACCCTTTGAAGGCAGCCTAACTTCACGTTGTGAAAGCCTTGCTATCTGCCCCTCTAGGTTGTACAATCCGTAGAGGGGTTTCTTTTCCTTATAGTGGGTGACATTGATCTTGCGCCAGGGCATAATCTTTCGCAGAAAGGCTTTTGTGGCCGCATACGTCGCCGCGTCATCAATAAGAATCTCAGCCACATCCGACGTGAGATAGTCGCGTACGGTCCTCATAGCGATATCCTGCTCTTTGTAAATAAGCGCCGGTGCCTTTGTCTTGCCGTCATCGGCCTTGATACGGTCCCAGAGCTTAGTCAGGTATTTCAGGTCAAGACCAAGCTCTTTCTCCAGCGAATCACCGCATGCGGTTCTCAGTATGAACCCGGTGTCCTTGGGGAGCTTGAGGGAATTGAAGGTTTCCTTAAGCCGGTCGCGGTCCTCACGGCATTCTATCTTGCGGGATATCCCAACCCTCTTCTGGCCGGGCATCATTACAATATACCGTCCCGGGATGGAGATATATGTGGTCAGGCTTGCTCCCTTGGTGCCATGTTCATCTTTCTCGACCTGTACAAGAATCTCCTGTCCCTTGACGAGACCATTCTGCCCGCTCTGCTTGCTCTCCTGGACATCCGCTTTCCCGACCTGATGAAGCTCAGGCATAACTTCACGATACTGGAGAAACCCATGCTTCTTCTGGCCGAAGTCTATAAATGCGGCTTGCAAACTCGGCATCAGGGAAGAGATCATACCCTTATAGATATTACCCTTAAGGTGCTCCCTAGAAGCGACTTCAACATAAAAATCTACGAGAACATCTCCCTCAACTATGGCTACACGTTTTTCGTCGGGGTAGCGAGCGTTGATAAGGATGCGTTTGGTCCGGTCCTTCTGCGGCTTGTCGGCCAATGGCTCTATTTCGCTTGATTCGGCCGTTTCAGGGCGTTTGCCTTTCCTCGATCTCCGACGGCGGCGCCTGGACTTTCCTTTCTCCGTCACTGGCGCCGCTTCCTTGTCGCCTCCGGCATCGAGTTCGGGAGAAAGCACATCAATGGGCCCCTCGTCCGCAGGAGGAAGCGATGCTGGAGACGTTTCCGGGACAACCGTAACTGAGGTCTCCGCACTGGCAGAATCTTGCTGTTCTGTCAGATCGCGCTTCACTTTGCGGTATCTCGGTCTCCGACGTCTGGGTTTTCCACGCAGAACTGCCTTCTCTTCCGCAGGCTCTTGCGGAGCTTTTGAAGGTTCTATCTCTGTACTGCCCGTTGATTCATTCTGTTCGACCATTTGATTATAAGTTCCACCTTTAGTTTCATGTTACCGCTGCACTGTATTAAGCAGCGGGGATTCTTCATACAGTCTACATTGTACACTACCGCCATGCAAAAAAACTCCCGGTTGATAATTGCCGACCTGTCCTCTTGTGCTGCAGTGCCTAGAATGATATTCTGTGATAAAGCTTGTTCGAGTAAAGAACTCATTTTGAGTCAGAATGATAAAAAATATCACAAAAAAAGGAATGCAAATGAGAAAGGTGCTTGTAGCAATCGACGGCTCGGACAATGCATTGAAGGCGGTTGATTATGTCAGCCAGCAGTTTTGTGGCGAAGATGTCCGGATAATGCTCTTCCATGTCCTGCCATTCATTCCAACCGAATTTTGGGATGACGGGCATATACTCACAGAGGAAGAAAAGAATGCAAGAAGAGGCGTTGTCGACAAATGGCTGGCCAACCAGAGGTCGAAGCTCGATCCTATATTCAGTGCTGCCAAGAAGTTGCTGACCGCCATGGGGATAAATGAAGACCGTATAAGTACCAAATGGATATCGGATGCTACCGATATCGCGGCCAGCATTCTTGAGGAAGCCAGGACAGGAGACTATCAAACCCTTGTTATAGGCAGATGCGGCCATTGCAATATTAAAAACCGGATGGGTACCGTAACGGAAAAGCTTATAAGGCAGGGCGCAGGCACAGCCTTATGCATAGTCGAGTAGCGGGACCCGTGCAGCAAAAATACGATTGCTGCAGCATCAGAGCAGTAGCTTATCCCTGATCCGGTTAGCGAATATCACCATCAACTTTTGGGAGGAACTTTTCAATCAGAGATGAATGATTGTTCTTTGCTCTTCTCGCAAAAATCCATGTTGACCGCAACCATTCGCCGAAGCACAGTCCCGTAGTCAATGCCGTATTCTCTTTTCAGTGCAGCCGCAATGTCGGCATAACGGCCAAAGACCTCGCCGAGGCTGCCGGCATTGTATTGATGAACAAAATCCTTGCACTGCTTATGAGCATCGTCGACGTCCAGGTAGGGAGTTCGACATAGAGCCGTCGAAACGTGCGCAGATATCTCATCTTTCAGTTCCTGTGTTTCTTCGCCGCTTACACGTTTTTCGAAGAGATCTCCAACTGAGAGATTATCCAGATCTATGCACTCATTGAACTTGCGGCAGTTCATACATGAGAACCTGAGTTCATGTCTAAGCGTCTCTACAAGACATGCCTCCAGGATCTCTTTGAATGACTCGTCATTGTGCGGGGCTGAGATATGAAGCATATCCGATACGAACGCCCCTCCACTCTTAACCACTGCATCCGGCGTTTCCGGCACCCTTTTTGATGTCTCGGCGCCGAGAATGGCGTTTCCAAGCATGACATAATAACGGAGTTCGGCAGGTACCAGGGCCAGCTTCCGCCTAAACTCTCGGTCGTTCAATTCGTTAAGAACTGCTAGAAGAGAATATGTTCTTTTACCTGACATTTGCGAATACCCCTCACTAATGAATGTAGTCAATAGTATAATCGATTTCAGATAGCGGGTTAAAGCCTATGCGGCAGAAGAACCTAATCCTGGACAAACACAAGATACCCGAATGCTTTTTATTCGCTCACCAGCCTGATTTTCTTAATGTCCCTATTCAGCTGCACTGCGGACACGCTTATCTGCCCGTCGTTGCGAGGTAGTAAGTTGATGTCCGTTCCCTTAAGTTTAAATGGGATGCCGTCCCTGATAGCTTCCTTGATTTGTTGACTATAATCGAAGAGCACAACTTTTTCGACACTCTCATACCGTTCGCCCACACCGCGGCTGTACCCAATAACAAAAGCGAAAGTAATGGACAGAAACCATATAATGATAAAACTTGTTTTCATGATGTCGCTCCTTTCCGAAAGCTTGACCTATCGGATGTCACTTAAAGTTTATCCTTATCGGACCCGAAATCAAAGCTGTTTCAATAACACGCTGCTCTATTCAAAAATCGCAGGATTGAGATAATGATGGAAATTAACTAGATCGGTTCAGACTAATTTATAGAGTACATGACGTACCATGACTGATCTAGAGGGTGACCTTCATTATTCATTAATGGAGCGGGCGACGGGATTCGAACCCGCGACTCCCAGCTTGGGAAGCTAGTACTCTACCACTGAGTTACGCCCGCTTTAAGGAAAGCTATACTAACACGAAAAGGATTTATTAATCGAGCATTATCGCGCCGCTAGCAGCCGAACTAACCATCTTCGCATACCTCGAAAGATATCCCTTCTTTATCTTCGGCCGAGGCTTTTTCCAGGCTGACATCCTGACCTTCATCTCCTGATCGGAAATGACCACTTCGATTTTTCTTTTTGGGATGTCGATCCGTATCTTGTCGCCGTTTTTTACGACAGCGATTGGACCACCCTCCATTGCTTCGGGTGAGATATGGCCGATGCAGGGACCACGGGTGCCTCCCGAGAATCGCCCATCAGTAATAAGCGCCACGGATTCGGCAAGCCCCATACCGGCAATTGCCGAAGTGGGAGATAGCATTTCCCTCATCCCCGGGCCGCCCTTGGGGCCTTCGTACCTTATGACCACGACATCGCCGGACTTTATTCCTCCGGCAAGGATGGCCTTCATAGCGGCTTCTTCGGAATCATATACCTTTGCCGCACCTTCGAACTTCATCATGTTTTTGCTCACCGCGGTTTGCTTCACGACTGCGCCGTCGGGTGCGAGGTTACCCTTCAGCACCGCTATGCCGCCTTCCTTATGAAATGCCCTATTAAGCGGCCTGATAACATCTTCGTCGAAGACTTCCGCAGCCCCGGCGATCTTCAGGATGCTTACACCTGAAACAGTTGGGCTGTCCTTGAGCATGTCCTTCAATCTGCTCAGCACCGCGGGAATACCGCCGGCAGCATCGAGGTCTTCCATGTAGTATTGCCCGCCCGGAATCATATTAGTGATGTGCGGGGTCCTTTTGCTGATCTCGTCGAAGGTCTCCAGCTTCAGATCTATCCCTGCATCATGAGCCATAGCGGGGATATGAAGCGCCGTATTTGTAGATCCTCCTAGTGCCAGATCTACCCTTATGGCGTTCTCAAAGGCTTCTTTGGTCATGATCTTACGCGAGGTAACATTCTTTTTGATAAGTTCAACGATCTTAATCCCGCTCTCGAAAGCGATCCTCTTCTTCTGAGCGAGAACAGCAGGCGCGGTCGCGCAGCCGGGCAGACTCATTCCGAGAGCCTCGGTTACACACGCCATTGTATTGGCCGTATACATTCCCTGGCAAGATCCAGCTCCAGGGCATGCGCACATCTCCAGGTTCTGCAGTTCTTCGGGCTTGATCAAGCCTTTCTTGAATTTGCCGACAGCCTCAAATGTATCGCTCGTCAGATTGAGACGGCGCCCCTTGTATTTGCCTCCGAGCATAGGCCCCGCTGTCACTACGATGCTGGGGATATTTAGTCTGGCCGCGGCCATCAGCATGCCGGGGGTTATCTTGTCGCAGTTTGTGAGAAGAACGAGTCCGTCAAGTTGATGCGCCTCAGTTATAGTTTCGACCATGTCGGCTATAAGCTCCCTCGATGCGAGAGAGTAGTGCATGCCTTTGTGTCCCATCGCGATGCCGTCGCAGATGCCCGGAATTCCGAAGAAGAATGGATACCCCCCCCCGGTATGGATTCCTTTTTCTATGAATCTCTCGAGGTCACGCATGCCGATATGCCCCGGGATGATATCGGTAAAGCTGGTAGCTACCCCTATGAAAGGTTTGTTCATTTCGCTGCGCGGCATCCCTGTGGCATAGAGGAGCGCCCTGTGAGGCATGCGCTCAAGTCCGCATTTAATCGTGTCGCTTCTTCTCATAAAGAAATATCCCCTTATCGTTCTCGAACGGCCTCAGCCGCAGATGAAATGATTTGATTACTATGGATTAATTATTGTGGTTTTTCTTGTAATCGCGCACTAGTTCGGCTATTTTGTCCTTTCTATTGAGCTTTTCCTTCTGCATTCTTTTCTTTTCTATCTCCTCTTCGGGAGAGAGATAATGCTTCTTGTTCAGCTCATCAAGCTGGCCATTCAATTCCTTGTGCTCCTGGCAAAGCTTCTTAAAATCGTCATTCACCTGCTTCAGCGCTTCTACGATCTCTTCGTCGGTCATCGTAACCTCCCTCGATGTAGAATTGAAATTATGAATCATTTTACAACAAATGAAAGGCAAAAAAACACCCTTGTCAGATATCGTCAAGCAGACGTTTCAAACGGGCAAGATCATCCTTGGTCATGTGCTTGTCCCGGTAAAAAAAACCTTCGAATTCAGACGCAAAAAAATTGGATTTCTCGCGCAGTCCAGGGTCTTCTATTTTCGCAGCAAGTTCGTGGAGTCCCTCGGACATGATCCTCTCATAGCCATATTTTCTCATTTTTTTTATAAAATTATCGACAATACGTCTTTCGGAAGCCTTTCTTCGGAGCAACCCGTAAATGAGCGCCCCGGCTCCACACAATACCGCAAGCGTGACAAAAGCGCCGCCGGCAAAGCCCTTCAACACGGCCGGATCGATCCGCGGACTCTTGAGCATATTCTTGAAGCCTGTAAAAAGCGCTATCTGTTTATTCAGGTCATAGCTGATGATCATGGAATTCCAGTAATAGTTCATCGCATCGAAACAGAGTTTGATACGAAACAATATTCCCTTCTGGGTCCTGTTTGTAAAGGCGCCGCTGGCACCGGGTGTCGGGTCCATGCGCACCCAGCCCTTGTTGCGGATATATGCCTCTACCCATACATGGGCGTTGGTCTGTGATAAGAGGTAGTAGCCCCCAAGAGTATTGTAGTATCCGCCCCTGTAGCCGCCGACAAGCCGCGACGGTATTCCGAATGTACGCAGCATTACGGCCATAGTTGAGGCGAAATACTCGCAGTTGCCATATTTATAATTAAACAGAAAATCTTCAATCGGCTTGGCAGTCACCGGCAGATCGCTGAGCGAATAAGCGAATTGCCCATCCCTGAGGTAATGAAGTAAAGCACGTGCCGCCTCTTCCTCGCTTTTACCGGCAGTCACTTCTCTGACCAGCTTCACGACCTTTTCGAAATCGCCTGGAGGAAGCTGAAGATATTTCCTCGTATCTGTACTGTCCTGCCCTTCTACATCGGAAAGCACTGATACGACACTGTACTTGATCCGCCGCTCTATGCCCTGTCGCGATCTCACGGTCAGGTCATCAAAAAATTGCGAGTCACGATAATTCAGGGATACCGGTTTGTCCAGTGCAAATAAATATATATTCCCGTAAGGTTCAAGATAGATGGTCTGGTAAACCTTTTTGCCCTGCAGTTTGAAATTACTACGGAGTTCCCGCTCCTTGTTAAGGCTCCGCCACGATGTCCCATCGAAATAGTCGAGCACAATGCCCCTCCAGTAGAGCATATCTTCGTTCACCGGCTCCATCTCTGCACGAAAAATTACAGCTTCGTTTTCCTGGATGTTAGAGATATCGCCGAGTGTCACATGGTCCGTAAATCCGGCTGTTCCGCCGCCTGCATTGAGAAAATTGAGAAGCGGGAACCCGGTCCTGGGCAAGATGACAAACATTAGGGCAGTCATGGGTATAGAAACAAGCGGTATAAGCAGGGCCTTCGAAATCACACTTGAGAGTTCAGTGTTCATTAGAGCCATGCTGCTCTCTTGCGAATGGAAGGTCAGCAGTACTATGCATAGTGGCAATAAAAAAACCAGCAGGACAAGGGTTACAAGGAATTGGAGGTCGAGGGTCAATAGTGCGGAACCGGCGAGCAAAAAGGTTGAGAGGACATAAATCTGCATATAGTCACGCGTCTTTTTTTCTTCCAGAAACTTGACGGCAATCAGTATCAAAAGGGTCTCAACTATTGGCGCGACAAAATTATCGAGTGTGATCCTGAGAGAATTTAGAATGACAAAGGTGACGAGAACCATATTGAGAATTCTCCTGGAAATCTCATATCTCCAGCGGTAATCGAAATAGAATGCCGCAAAAAAAAGAAAAACAAAGCCAAGGGAGAAAATAATCCCGACGTACCTGACCACAGATAAAAAGCTGACAAGTCCTGCAATGTAGGTCAGGCCGTTCAGGGCAGCCCTTATGCTTATTTTATATTCATCCCTATTGCGTGCCATCAGTTATTCACTACCATATAGGGCGAGCGCTTTCAGCATTGCAGCTTTCCCGGAGTCCCCCTTCACGGTTTCAGCAGAAATCCGAGTAACGGGACTGAACACCTTGGTGCCGATTTTAAGGCCCACCGGAATATTGAGCCGGAAACTGTTCACGATAATGTATGCCACGCATGCTATTTTTTCTTCGAGGTCAGCTATCATAATTTTATCCAGCTCCAGGAGCAGAGGACGATGAGCGAGGGACGAAAATTCCTTGGTCTTCAATTCCCCGGTCCGCGCGCTCGCCTTCCAATGTATATATTTCTGCGGATCGCCGTATTGGTAATTCCTGACCGAAAGCATCTCGGCCTCAAAACCCGACTTGTCAAGGCTCCTGTCTCCCTTAGATCTCTTTCCCCGCCCTATGAGGCCTCCTATGGAGCACTTTTTCACGGCGGGGAATACTATGACATCGAGATCCAGATCTATTCGCCTGAAACGGATGAAGAAATTGAACGGGAATACAGATGATATGTAGACATTGTCGATGCGATGACAGCCTCGGTGCGGAAAAGCCATCGTGGCAAGCCCTGCAGCCTTTCCCTCCTTAGCTACGACCGGCAAAAGCGTTTCAGTATCGCCGAGCTTCACCTTTATGAGAAAGGACGGCATAAAGCGTTTCCTATTCGTAAGAACAAACTTCACGGGTATAGCGGTCCCTGCATAGATCTCATCGGGCACCGAGATCCCAACGCGAAGATTTATAAGGTTGTGCCTGCCGAAGAAACCTGAAATGCCCATGAAACTGAGGAGGACCGAGACGATGAGATAGACCAGATTGTTGCCCGTATTTACAGCCGCGAAGCCGAGAAAAATCGTGAGGAGGATATAAATCCATCCAGCCTTCGTGATTTTGATTACACCGGGACCGGTATTCTTTCGATGACCGATTTTACAACCTCCTTCTTGTCGACATGTTCGTACTCGTCCCTGAAAATGAGTCTGTGCGGAATAGTGAACTCGGAGAGTTCCTTGATGTCTTCCGGTATAACATAGTCCCTGCCGCTGAAATAGGCCTTCGTCTTTGCCGTTGATGTTACCGCCAGCACACCGCGGGTTGAGACCCCTGCGAGTATGAATTTATTGTTTCGGGTCGCCTCGACTATATCGAGCACATAATCAAGCACTTTATCGGACAGGTACACTTTTTCTTTTATCTCATCCTGGATAGCAATGACCTCATCCTTCGTCATCATCGGTTGGATAGAATATAGTTCTTCCCGCTTGCTGCCGAACTTGAGGATTTCCTTTTCCGATACCCTAGATGCATAGCCAACGCTGATCTTCATAGTGAAGCGGTCGAGTTGAGATTCTGGCAACGGGAAGGTGCCGAACTGCTCTACCGGATTTTGGGTAGCGATAACGAAGAACGGCTTGGCGAGCTTATACGTTTTCCCTTCGATGGTGGCCTGTTTCTCCCCCATTGCCTCGAGCAACGCGCTCTGGGTTTTGGGTGTGGCCCTGTTGATCTCGTCGACAAGGACGATATTATTGAATACCGGGCCCTGATAGAATTCGAAGGCCCCCGTGTCTTTGTTGAAAATGGAGAGACCCGAGATGTCGGTCGGCAAGAGGTCGCTTGTGCACTGTATGCGCCCGAAGCTGAGACCGAGGGCCTTTGCAATTGCGATAGCTAAGGTTGTCTTTCCGAGGCCCGGCAGGTCCTCGATGAGGAGGTGTCCCCTGGAAAAAAAAGTAATGAGCGAAAGCTTCAGCGCCTTTGCCTTTCCGTGAAGATAACCGGAGAGAAAATTTATCATCTCTTCAATCGTCTCGTTCCGCTGTTCCATCGCTCTCCTAAGCGTTATTCCCTGACAAGTCGTCGCCGAATCCGAGCTGTATAAGAATTCCGACTTATTATTATTATATAATGAATCATGGACAAGATACTTCTCCGCCGCACGGCCAGGATTATAGCAGGTCACACATGGATATTCTCCAACGAATTAGCCGCTAGCCCGAAGCATCACGAGCCGGGCTCTCTCGTCGAAGTATACGATATGAAAAAGGCTTACATCGGCATCGGGTACATCAACCCGAATTCGCTTATTGCTGTGCGCCTCCTGACTCGTGAAAGGGAAACAATCGACGCCGATTTCTTCAGAAAACGAATATATAACGCCCTCCGATATAGAAGCATGATCGGCATTAATGGAGACTCTTTCAGAGCAGTCTTCAGCGAAGGGGATTCACTGCCGGGCCTCATCGCAGACAAGTACGGCGATTGCCTCGTCCTTCAGTTCCTGACACTCGGCATTGAGAAGATGAAAAATATCATAATTCCGATCTTCGACGAGATCTTTTCTCCTGCTGCTATTGTGCTGCGAAATGACAGCCATAGCAGGACGCTCGAGGGTCTCCCGCTTGTCAAAGAGGTGGTCAAGGGTTCTTTGCCCCCTCTGCCGCTCATCCACGAGGGTGATATCGTATTCGAGGTCGATCCTCTCGCAGGACAGAAGACCGGCTTTTTCCTCGATCAACGCGAGAACCGCCGGGAGGTGGAAACCCTGGCCCTGGGCCGGCGCGTGCTGAATGCGTTCAGTTTTTCCGGCGGTTTCTCGGTTTACGCCGCGCGTGGCGGGGCGGCGGCGGTGACGGATCTCGACATCAGCGCGCACGCGCTGGCCGCCGCCCAACGCAACTTCGCGCTGAACCAAAATGTTCCCGGCGTGGCTGCGTGTCATCACGACATTGCGCAGGGCGATGCCTTTGAATGGCTGGCCGCCTGCGCGGCAAAATTCGATTTGGTCGTGCTGGATCCGCCGTCGCTGGCCAAGCGCGCCACGGAACGCGAGG